>ERZ1643246.88-NODE-88-length-117176-cov-23.679434_pt1 | contig 117176 bp, 104 predicted proteins | sample MGYA00579265_ERZ1643246 | MGnify/ENA primary metagenome ERZ1643246 (study PRJEB29033, sample SAMEA4952261) | chicken gut metagenome | biome: Broiler Chicken; feature: Gastrointestinal Tract; material: Caecum | place: Ireland | collected 2018 | study: Broiler...
CTTCCTCTACGCAATACACCGCTATACACAGATATAACCCTGCTCCATTTTAGGGTACCCGAGAAAGACTGTGTCGTACTGCTCCAGATCCTCTACATTCTGTACAAGCTCCGGTCTTGCATTCTCACTTCGTTCCTGATTGGCGCGGGACAGGCATTCGTCCCAGTCGCTTGGATAAGGATCCGTTACCTGTATGGAAAACAGATCGCCGCCTGTTTCCTCCTGCACCCATCCTGCCAGCTGCTGTACGTTTCCCGGCGGGATCACACTGGGTGAGGATACGGCGTCCACATCCTCTGCAAGAACCGCATTATCCGCCCAGGAAAAATAAGCCACAAGAACCCTGTCTCCGTCGTTTTCCGTATTCTCCGCAGCTGCAGACGCCGTGTCAGAACTGCTGCTTTCCTCTGACGCCGTATTCTGTGTCTCCTGTGCGGAACTTTCAGACGTACTTCCGGAAACTTCGGAAACTTCCGAAGTCTGCTCCGCTCCGCCGCCTTCGTTTCCGCAGGCAGCCAGAGAAAGCATCAGTAAGGCGGCAAGAAAAAATGAAACTGCCTTTTTCATATTCTATCGTCTCCTGTTCGTCAAAATCAACTTCGGTTCATCCGATGGAACTATTTCTTCATTTTCCGTATCATTGCCTCATTCATGGCTGTCAGCCCGTTGCGAATCGGACTGTCAGGCGCATATTCCAGCTTTCTGACAGGGAGAAAATCCACTGCTTTTTTTATACTGTCGTTCCAGAATACATTGTCATGAAATCCCGGACGTCTGTCCCATGTAACGTCGTAGCCGAGCTCCAGAAGCAGATTTCTGAAATCCAGATTTGCCTCATACAGGGAAGTGTCTTCCGTCCCGCAATCCATATAGATCTTTGGCTTTTCCTTTCCCGACGCTGCCAGTTTCCGCGCCAGAACGTCATAATCCCAGTCGGAACCTTCAAATTCCCGGATATTGTCCAGGCCAAACATATTCTGATACTGGATGCGGGTAAAATAATCCAGCCCTTCTTTCTCATCGGAACGTAAGATCAGCCGCTTGATCAATGCGGAGGAAAAGGCGGTAATATATCCAAAGGTTTCCGGATTTCGGAGTCCATTGACGATAGCGCCGAAGCCTCCCATGGAAAGGCCTCCGATAAAGGTTTCTTCACGCCTGTGGGAAAGAGGAAACGTGTTCCGTGTGAACTCTACCAGCTCCCGGCTGATAAATGTACTGTAGAAGGCACCTGTCAGAGGGGAATCTGCATAAAAGGAGTTCTCTCCGTTTGGCATGACAACGGCCAGAGAATACTGATTTGCAAGGTCCCACAGCGTTTCCATCCCATACCACCCCACCTGGCTTCCGGTCATTCCATGAAGCAGATACAGCGTAGGAAAAGGGTTCTTTTGCGGCTGTTCCACATACGGCCCCTGATCTGTCGGAAGAATGAAGCCGCACCGGACGGATCGGTTCAGAGATCGTGAGAAAAATTCCACATTGCAAAAAGCCATACACTCAAATCCTTTCTTTTCATTCATTTCTTGCCGGATTCTAGTATAAGCCACGATAAATACTTTATTGTATCGGATCCGACAACCTTATTATCCGATACTTTCCGTATGCTGTCTAATATCTGTTTTTTATCATAAGCGATACCTGGACTGTATGGAAACGTCGCATTTTTATTACGGATAGTCACTTTCTTTCAGAAGTGCAGCCGGCAATTTCATAGCAGAGATAATCAAGACAGCTGATCTGTTTCTCCCTGCCGTGAATTTCCTCCAACAGTATACTTCTCCTGCGGTTTAGCATATGGATACGCTGCCGGTCTGTCTCCGGCCCGGAGAGTTCCAGACGCATATACGCTTCCGTCTCCTCTTTCGAAAAACCGATTTCCTGTAATGTCATGATCTTTCCAAGACGCTCCAGATCCGAAGCGTCATACTCCCAATGGCCTTCCGCTCTGTTTTCCGTACCGTTCAGCCGCCACTTTTCATACGTTCGAAGCACTTCCATTGGTACACGGTATCGTTCATGCACTTCTCTGTCCGTCACAGATCCTTTTCCTCCTTACTCAGAATCAGAAAGCTCCAGGGTAACGGACACATCCCCCTGACCCAGGATAGCCCGAAGTTCTTCTGGAGTAACGTTCTCGATTCTTCCAAGCCGGGTAAAATTCCAGGAATTCGATTCGTAATAAATCACAAATGAATTCCCAAGATAAAGAATCAGATCACAGGGCTTTGCGTGCGTCGGTCTGTCGTTGGTCGGAAGATTTCTTCCAAGCGTTCCGACTTTTTCCATCCGGGCATAATCGTGCATCTGAATAGTCAACGGCTGTTCCCTTAAAAGATCTTTCAGCGCTGTGACTGAAGAATTTTCCTCCAGTTTTGCTGTCAGTGTATGAGTTCCTGCATGAATCATCAGTTTTTCCTGTGACATGTTCCATTCCTCCCTTGCATCTGTTCTTTGTTTCTGCAACCATTATAAGTAAATCCCGGAGTTTTCGATAGCAAATCCCGGCTATTTATATCTGACTATAGGTTTTATCTATCTCTATGCGGTCGTCCGGTCCACGGCGATCAGACCGGAGGTTCCCGTCATTTACAGGAATGCGCCATTACAAACCTGAAGCACCTGTCCTTTGACAGCTTTTCCCATCTTGCTTGCCAGAAACAGGCATGCATAAGCCTGATCCATAGGATCACATTCCGGGCCGGGGAAATATACAAAGTGCCCGCTGTACTCAAGCATTTTCGCCCCGCCCGGCTGCTCTCCTGCTTTGTTTGCCAGGTGCGCCGGTGTAACGATTGCTCCGGGTGCAACTGCGTTGCAGCGGATATTGGTATCAATCAGCCGCATGGCTACGTTCTTTGTCAGGGTATTCAGCGCCCCTTTGGTAGATGTGTAAGTCGCGCCGCAGAAAGGTCTTGTCCCGTTTACAGAAGAAATATTGATGATTACGCCGTCATTCTTCGGCAGGAATATTTTCAGTGCTTCCCGGATATATCTCATAGGTCCGCCCAGATTCGTATCCATGACATATTTCATCCACTCATCGTCTGTCTCATCAATCATTTTCTGCTCGCCGATCCCTGCATTGTTGATCAGAATATCCACATCGCCGAATTCCTTCAGAGCAACCTCAAACACTTTCTTTGTGTCCTCTGTAGAGCAGACATCCGCCACTACTCCCATGGCTTTGCCGCCTTTCGTCCGGATCGTTTCCACAACTTCGTCCAGTTTTTCCTGATGTCTGGCTGTGATCACTACATTGGCCCCCTCTTCTGCAAAAAGCTCTGCCATAGAACGTCCCATTCCATAGCTGGCTCCTGTGATAATTGCAGTTTTTCCATCTAACATTTTTGCATCCATGTTGAAACTCCTTTCATATCTTACCTTTTCTGATGTTATTGTATATGGATCACGCTTATATTTCAAATATTTATAATATATGTTTTTGAATAGATAATTCCTATATGCTGGGCGGGCACAAATAGGCCATAAAAACCCACAAAAATACAGCCTGATGGCCAAAGCACACCAGGCTGTATTACGGCAATTCTGACGTTTCTGTTTCTCTGTTCTGTTTCTCTGTTGTTATTATCTGTTGAGGAAATGGCGCTCGGGAGTAGGCCACAGCGTTCACATCACCGATCCTGCACGCCAAATGCCGGAACCAGAAGCCGGTTCAATATGCTGGCGGAATACCGGTATGTGTATAAAGGAATTTCTCTGTAAATCAACATGGACAAATTCAACACCATGTTCAGGCATCTCTGGACAGACGGCGCCTGGATCGTAGAAGAACTGCCGGCGTCAGATCCGATCTGCGTTTGCCCTGAGCATATTGATTTCCTGGATAAACAGGGAACATGCCGGAGAAAACAGACGGTTTTTCTTCCAGACCAGAACGCTGCGGGTACTGTGTTCCGGACAGATCGGAAGAAATTTCAGCCGGGGACTGCTGTGAATTGCCAGAGCACCGTCCAGACAGAACGCACAACCCATTCCTTCTTCCACCAACAGCACCGCATTTGAGAGAAGTGTATAGCTCAGAGGAATTTTCAGATCTTTCTCCTCTTTTTTCAGCCAGTTGAGAATCTCCGCCCGAACCGGTTCCCTCAGAGGGAGGATCAACGGATATTCCACAATCTCTTCCACTGCAACAGAATCTCTGGCAGACAGCGGATGGTCATTTCTCACCAGGATTCCCCATGTCTCCTTCTGAGAGAGACGGAGATAATCATACTTTGCCGTATCCACCGGCTCCAGGAGCAGCCCCACATCGATCAGTCCCTTGTCGAGGCGCTCTTTGATGTAATCCGCCATCTCATTGTAGAGATGAAACTGCACCAGCGGATACTTCTCTGAAAACTTCCGGATCATCTTCGCAAACAGGCGGCTTCCGACAGATTCCGTGGCTCCTATGGAAATCACTCCGCTGACTTCAGCGTTTCGTTCCACAAATGTCTGTTCCAGCCGGTCTGCCAGTTCTACAATCTCCTCTGCCCTCTGCCGGAACAGCATACCGTCGTCTGTAAGCGTAAGTCCCTTTTTCCCCCGGATCATTAATGTCACGCCCAGTTCCCGCTCCAGGTCCATCAGCTGTCTGCTCAGAGTGGGCTGCGTCAGATGCAGCTGTTCGGCAGCTCTTGTGATATTTTCTTCCTGTGCCGCAGTCAGGAAATAACGGAGCGTTCGAAGCTCCATGCGCATCACCTCATTTCTGCTATAGATTAAGCATAGCATATCCGAACCGAAAGCTCAAGATTAGCGTCGGTTTCGCGGACATAAGCCCCCAATGGATCCTGCTCCTCTTTACTTTTTTTCTTTTATCCGTTAAAGTATGTTCAGAGACACAGCTCAAAAAAGCTGTCAGAAAAAAGGAGGAAAACCATCTATGTACACATGCGCAAACTGTAACGTCCTTGCATGCGCCAGCGAAGATCACAGCAAAATGCCGGCGAACTGCCCGATGCGAAACGGGGAGAGAATGCTGGAAATTCTGAACACCTACAGAGAGCCGGACAATCACCAGTTTTATGTCACCTGTTCTGCCCTTGAGGCCGAGGGTTACTGCAAATGGCCGCGTCTGAAGGAAACGGTGGAGCTCTGTAAAAAAATGAATTATCACAGGATCGGCCTTGCATTCTGTAAAGGCCTTCGAAAAGAAGCCAGAGTCGTAGCTAATCTGCTCAGAGAACAGAAATTTGAAGTTGTCTCCGTTATCTGCAAAACCGGCGGCTATCCAAAAGAAGCCGCCGGGATTTCCAGAAATCAGAAAATTCATCCGGAACAGTTTGAGGCCATGTGCAATCCCATTGCACAGGCGGAACTCCTGAATTCCCAGAATACTGATTTCAATATTGCGCTTGGACTCTGCGTGGGACATGATTCTCTGTTTTACAAATATTCTGAAGCCCTGGTCACAACACTGGTAGCCAAAGACCGCGTGCTCGCACATAATCCCTGCGGGGCGATTTACTGTGCAGACGGATATTTTAAAGATCGCCTTTAATCTGGCGCTATGTCATATTGCCAGTAACTGAACCTGATTCTTTGTCATGAAACATATGCATTCCGCCATGAACGGAGACCAATATCATTCCCCATGCCCCGGCGCTACATGTACCGGCCGCAGCAGATAGGCTTCTCTGAGATAAAACCTTTTCTGTTTTCTGCTTTTTTCCTGCCGTATGTTTCAGACACTGTGATGATATCAACCGGTTATAACAATCGGTCAAGAGTTTTTTATCAATATGGAATTGAGATTGTGACCTGTGCGCCGCCGGTCTTTTCGGAATTGCTCAAAATAAGCTTTCCTCCATGCTGCACGACGATAGACTTTGTGATAAACAGGCCCATTCCAGAATGCAGATCAGAACTGCGGCTGCGGTCTGCCATGTAAAACTGTTCCTCGGCGTGCAGCAAATCTTCCTGTGAGAAGCCAGGACCTGCATCTGTTACCGAGATTTGCAGCCTTCCGTTATCACCTGTCATTGAGATTGAAATGGAACTGTCCTGCAGGGAATAATCCAGCGCATTATTTACCACATTCATAATCGCCCGTTCCATCAGCAACTTATCCGCAGACAGAACAGCAGGCAAGTGTCCTGTTTCCACCTGCAATCCGATTTTTTTCGTCTGGCACAGAGCGGCAATCTGCCTCCGTAATTGTTCCACATAGGCAGGCAGGTCAATATCCTCCATGTGAAGCTGATAGCCGGTCGCTGCCCGTGAAATATCAATCAGCGTCCGGATGTATAACTGCATCTGTTCGGAACTGCTGCTGATATATTCCGCATATAAACGCTGTTCCTCATCCAGTTCTGTTTCGCTGATAAGGTCGGCATTTCCCTGAATGACTGTCAGGGGTGTTTTCAAATCGTGGGCAAGTGCGCAATCTGTTCTTTCTGCACCTGTTCGGCTTTCCACTGATGTTCTAAAGAGGCTTTCAGACTTTCTTTCATGTGAGAAAAAGAAATCAGCACATCTTCAAATTCTTTGATATTTGAATGTCCCACCTCGAAATCAAGGTTCTGCTTTGCTACCTCCGAAGTGGCTTCAAACAGCGGGACAAGCTGCAATCGTAGCTTTTTGGCAAATCTGGTTGTCAGGAGCAGACAGACAAAAATTCCACCCGCTGCGATCAATACAATCAGTAGTATATCCGGGGACGGCAGATGCTCATTCATCCACTCATTTGTATATTGAGCGCCAATATAGTATTGCAGGACAACATACTCATTTTCACGGGTGACAAGCAGGTATCTTTTTTGCAGGTTTTGGTCGCTGGCACCTGTGGTCGCATACCGCATGGCCTGTTCCAGTTCGTTTTCATCTAAGGTGGTTTCAATAAGCTGGTAGTTTTTATCCAGCAGCGCATATTCAATCCCCATTGGTATCTGTACATCGGATAAATCTGGCGTGGCCGCAAGGATTGGCGCAAGTTCGTTTGCCCGAATTTCTGAATAGTCCCCATAGGTGGTAAGTCCTAAAGTTGTGCTGACAGTCACAAGCAGAAAGGGAATAGCAACCGCACCAAACAATCCAACAAGCTGCATAAATAAAAAGCGCCAAAAGGCTATTTTCAGTGATGACGGTTTCTTCATTCCCATTTGTACCCAATCCCCCATACTGTTGTGATCGGCTGAATATCATAATGGTTCAGTTTCGCCCGGATGTTCTTAATATGGGTGGCAATCGTGGAATTATCACTTTCTCCGTCCAAACTGAAAACAGCCTCGTAAATCTGTTCCCGTGTAAACACCTGCCCTTTATTGCGGGCAAGAAATTCACAGATCATATACTCGCTTTTGGTAAAGGGCACAGTTTCTCCGTCTACCTGTACCATTTTAGCAGACAGGTCTATTTTGACGCGTTCGAAGTTCAGGCTGGTATGCCGTTCTCTTTGTTCCCGGCGTATATGGGCGTTTACTCTGGCCCGCAGTTCCGGGATACGAAAAGGCTTTGTCAGATAGTCGTCAGCGCCAAGCCCCAGGCCAAAGGTAATGTCATTTTCCTACTGCGTGGCAGATGGCAGGAAATATTACCAATATACAGCAGTTGATGAATGCAGCAGATGGACTTATCGGGAAATGTACGATGAACACAGCACCTATAGTTCCAAAGATTTCCTGCTGAAGCTGATGGAACGAGCCCCCTTTCCAATCCGTGAAGTGCAGACAGACAATGGATCTGAGTTTACGAATCGGCTTTTTTCAGATACCGTTCTCATACTCTTATATTTTACTACGGCATCCGGCAAAAAACCAGCCAAATATTTTCCATCCCACAGAAAAATGGTAAATAGTAACCGTTCAGCTGGCTGAACGGTTACAACCGAAAAATTGACAAGTATTTACTGAAATGTTACTATAGTTGAAAACAAGCGGCTGGCCGAAGATTCGCGGAAAAATCTCCGGTCAGTTTTTCAAGCGGAGGGACCGCCGTTTTGGGCGGGCCTGTTTTATATATCAATCCAATGAATAAGGAGAATATTTCTTATGGAAATGCAAAATACCGCTGTTCTCATGGAAAACCTCAGTTATACCGCTTCCGACGGCACAGCCCTGCTGAAACATCTGAATATTGAGCTGAAAAAGGGACGCAGAACCGTATTGATGGGCGCCAACGGATCCGGAAAATCTCTTCTGCTCCAGTGTCTCTCCGGTCTGGAAAGACCCACGGAGGGAACGATTTACCGGAATGGCGTTCCCTATGACTACAGCCCCAAAGGCCTGCAGTTTCTGCAGCAGCAGACCGCATACTTTCTGAAGCTTTCCGACGGAACCGTCCGGTTTCACGGGGTTTCTTCCGCCGGACGGGAAACCGGCTCTTCCGTTTCTTCGGATGCCGCGCCCCTCTCCGATGGTCAGCATAGCTTTGAACAGATTTGCCTTACGCTTCAGGGATGTCCCAGTCTGCTTCTTCTGGACCTGCCGGGGACCCTTGACGTCCGAAACCGGGAGAGAATCCGGAAACGCCTTGAGGAACTCTCCGCAGCGGGAACCACGATTCTGGCCGTCTCCCACGACACAGATTTTGCCCTTTCCTGGGCGGACGATGTGATCCTGCTGGAAAACGGCGAACTCCTCGTACAGGGCGCGCCGAAAGATGTGCTTGTCAATCAGCGCGCGCTTTCTGCAGCCGGACTTTCCATGCCATCCGTACTTCAGATTTTTGAAGATTTATGCAAAAAAGCTGTTCTGAATCCGGGACTTCCTCTTCCCCGCACAGTTGCAGAACTGAAACAGTATATCGCATCTGTGCCGGGCACATCTTACCGCCGCCATGCAGGTACTGCGTCCAAAGAGAAGAAGACCGCAGTGCTCGTCGTCAGCTTTGGCACCAGTTTTCACGAAACCCGTGAAAAAACCATCGATCAGATTGAAACCGAGATCGGAAACGCTTTTCCCGATGCAGAGCTCTACCGAGCCTGGACGAGCAAAATGATTCTGAAAAAGCTGCAGAAACGGGACGGCATCCATATCGACAACGTAAAAGAAGCAATGGAACGAATGATCGGCGACGGTGTGACCGATCTGATTGTACAGCCGACCCATGTGATCAACGGTATTGAAAACGATCTGATGAAAGAAGACGTTATGGAGTATGCGTCCGAACTTAGTTCCATCTCTTTCGGAAACCCGCTGCTCACCAACGTTGAGGACAACGAAGCTGCAATCCGCGCCGTTATGGACGAATGGACGCTTTCTAAGGACGAGGTTCTTGTATTTATGGGGCATGGAACCACCCATTACGCCAACGCCATCTATGCGGCGCTGGATTACACCTTCAAAGACATGGGCTACAGCAACGTCTTCCTGGGAACCGTAGAAGCCTATCCTTCCATGCAGTCGCTGCTCCGCCAGGTACACAGCTACCAGCCGAAAAAAGTTCATCTGGCGCCCTTCATGATCGTAGCCGGCGATCACGCAAGCAACGACATGTCCGGAGACGATCCGGACTCCTGGAAATGTCAGTTTGAGGCGGAGGGCTTCGAGGTAGAATGCCACATGAAGGGCCTCGGCGAATACCCCGGCATCCGGGCGCTTCTCGTCCGTCACGCTCTGGAGTGTGTCTGAAGGGACATGACAAAAAGACATCTCCCGCAGAATGCCGTACTTTTCAGCATGGAATCTTCTGCGGGAGATGTCTTTTTCCGTTACAGTTCAGCCGGATGAACCGCTACCTTTTTCCTTCCAGATGATACAGCAGTGCGTTGCAGATGCACGCCGCGATATTGCTTCCGCCCTTGCGGCCTCTCGCCACAATCGACGGCACATCCAGCGACAGAATCAGTTCCTTGGACGGAACCACGTTGACAAATCCCACCGGAACTCCGATAATCAGTTCCGGATGGAGCCGTCCCTCCTGCACCAGCTCATAAATCCGTACCAGTGCCGTCGGCGCGTTTCCAATTGCGAAAATCACCGGTCCTTCCAGGTCTGCAGCCTTATCCATGGACGCAACCGCCCGGGTCGTCCCGTTTTTCTTCGCTCTTTCCGCCACGTCTTCGTCGGACATAAAGCACTTTACCTCGCCGCCAAAGCGTGCCAGGGACTTTTTATTAATCCCCGCTCTGGCCATCTGAGTGTCTGTGACAATCGTCGCCCCTTTGCGCAGCGCGTCCAGCGCTTTTTCCACCGCATGTTCGGAATACACCAGATTTCTGGCATAATCAAAATCCGCGCTGGTATGAATACACCGCTTTGTGATCCACTCCGTCTCCTCCGGCAGAACAATCCCCTGTTCCTTCAGCTCCTCTGTGATAATCTCAAAGCTGCGTTTCTCGATTTCCATCGGTTTCACATTTTCCAGTTCTACTTTCATTGAACCTCCGCTCCTTCTTCCAGAATCCGGTATATTTTATCCATATCCAGGTGTTCCCTCAGCGCGTCTGCCAGAATATCGTACTGCGTCTCCTTGAACGCCCGGAAATCCACGGCGCCCGCTTCGCTCATATCGACGCCCTTTGCCGCGCCCAGAGACATGACAAGAGCCTTTGCCGCCTCTTCCCGGTCGAAAATCCCATGCACATAGGAACCGTAAACCTGATCATTCCAGGCGCCGTCCGCCTTGCACGCCGAAGCAACCGTATCGCAGATCTCTGTCAGCGCAGGCAGACCATCTTTCCTCACGGTCTGTCCCATATGAATTTCATATCCCTCCAGTGGCATGCCGGAAAGGCCGGAAAGCTTCCCGCCTGTCTGGCAGAATGTTCCGTCGACTCTGGTTCTCGTCTTCTGCTTTGTAAACACGGTTTCCATCGGCAGCAGTCCCATTCCCGGAATCGTTCCGCCGGCCTCAACCCCGTCCGGATCGCTTAATGTCTCTCCGAGCATCTGATAGCCGCCGCAGATTCCGAAAATCACCGTGCCGGCCGCTGCTGCCTTTTTGACAGCAGCTTCCATCCCGGAAGAACGCATCCACAGAAGGTCCTCCATTGTATTTTTTGTACCTGGCAGAAAGATCAGATCCGGATGCTTCAGCTCCGAGACGTGCGAGACGTACCGCAGTGATACCCCCGGAATCATCTCGAACGGATTAAAATCCGTAAAATTTGAAATCCTCGGAAGCCGGATCACCGCCAGATCCAGAAGCTTTACCTCCTGACTGCCCGAAAACCGTTCGGTCAGGCTGTCCTCGTCCTCCATCTGAATATTCAGATAGGGGGCAACGCCGACCACATCAATCCCTGTCCTCTCTTCCAGCATTTCCACGCCGGGATCAAGGATCGTTTTATCTCCGCGGAATTTGTTGATAATCAGCCCTTTGACCAGCGCTCTCTCTTCCGGCTCCAGAAGTTCGATGGTTCCCACCAGCTGTGCGAATACGCCGCCCCGGTCGATATCTCCCACCAGAAGCACCGGCGCATGCACCAGCTTTGCCAGTCCCATGTTGACGATGTCGTCCGCTTTCAGGTTAATCTCTGCCGGCGATCCCGCCCCCTCGATCACAATAATGTCATTCTGATCCGCCAGACGGTCATAGGCGCTTTTTACCCTGGGAATCAACGTTTTCTTAAACGCAAAGTAATCTCTCGCGCTCATATTGCCCAGGACCTCCCCTTCGACGATCACCTGGCTCCCGGTATCGTTGGTAGGCTTGAGCAGAATCGGATTCATCAGCACCGAAGGCTCGATGCCTGCGGCCTCCGCCTGCATGACCTGTGCTCTTCCCATCTCCAGACCCTCGCGGGTGATAAAGGAGTTGAGCGCCATATTCTGAGATTTGAACGGGGCGACTCTGTAGCCGTCCTGGTGAAAAATCCGGCAGAGCCCCGCTGCGAGCAGACTCTTTCCGGCATTCGACATGGTTCCCTGTATCATAATCGCTTTTGCCATATTTTCCTCCTTTCCGGCGCGCCCTCCGCGCCATATCCTGATGATCGCAACCGTTCAGAAGAATTTCGGTAACCGTTCCCGTTCAGCTGGCTGAACGGGAACGAACTTCGCAGCCGTTTCGCTGTCGGAACAGTTACAGAATTTCCTCCAATATATGAATCAGTACTGTATTTTCTTCATGAAGCTTCACGGCTGTCCGGAACCATCCGGCAGACAGCCCCCGGTAATTCCGGCAGTCGCGGATCAGGATCTTTTTCTCCCGGCAGCGCTCTTTCAGATCCTCCGGCCCCTGAAACAGGAGAAAATTTGCCTGGGACGGATATACCGCCAGTCTCAGTCTCCTCATCTCCCGGCTCAGATACTCCCGCTCCACAGCCACAGCCGCAGCCGTACGTTCCACATATGACGTCTCACCGAGGGCTGCAGCTCCGGCCATCTGTGCCGGGACGGACACATTCCACGCCTGTATGTGACGCTCCATGTTCTCCATCAATCGTGCATTGGCCGTCACACCGTATCCCAGCCGAAGACCCGGCATCGCAAATGTTTTGGTAAATGCATGAAGAAGAAACAGCGAGGGATGATCATTTACCGCATCCATCAATGTCACCCGCTTCTCTTCCGTCACGAACTGCCAGAAACATTCGTCTACCACAAGCACCGCGCCGCACTGTTCCGCCCGGCTTGCAGCCTCCAGCAGAAACTCTCTCGACAGAACGGTTCCCGACGGATTGTGAGGACTGCATAAAAAAATCAGATCCGTCCGCTCCGTGATCCATGAAAAAAAGTCTTCCTCCGGCAGAAATCCATTCTCCGGTTTCAGAGGATAAAACATAATCTCACAGTCCGCCGCATGCAGTGCGGCTTCATATTCCGAAAATCCGGGCGCCGTGATCAGCGCTCTCCCGGGGCGCACCCCCTGTACCAGCGCATAAATCAGCTCTGCCGCACCGTTTCCGAAAATCAGCTGTTCCGGACGGACGGAAAGCTTCCGCGCCAGGGCAGCCCGCAGTTCCCGGCAGGATGTATCCGGATAACGGTCCAGATGATCCGCCGCATTCCGCACCGCCCGGCGGACCGACTCCGGCGGACCGAACGGGTTGACATTTACGGAAAAATCATATGTATAATCTCCGGAATAAATATCGCCTCCATGGGGATTCTCTTTCATTTATCAAACACCTTTCCTGTAACCATTCACTATGAAAATCCTGCGGCATATCGTTTCACACAATGTTTCATACGATAATTCCAACCGCCGCCCGCAGCAGCCCGAACACTGCCAGCGCAAAAAAAGAAGTCAGATACATCAGCCGGTTTGCCCGGACGATATCCTCCGGCTCCACAGCCCGATAAGGATCTCCGATGGTCGGCTTTTTATACCGTTTGCCGAAATACCATGCGTCTCCGGCCAGCTGTACGCGCAGAGCCCCTGCCATCACTGCTTCTGTCTGAGCGGAATTCGGGCTTGCATGGTTATGTCTGTCCCTCAGATAAATCCGCTTTGCATTTTTCCCGTCCATTCCGAGAACAGCCGCCGCAGCAATCATCAGCCAGGCGCTGATTCTGGACGGAATGAAATTCAGAACATCATCCAGACGCGCAGCAGCTCGTCCGAAGTACAGATACTTGTCATTCTTGTATCCGACCATGGAATCCATCGTATTGACAGATTTATACAGAAAACCAAAAGCCGGACCGCCGATGGCCAGAAACAGCAGCGGAGCAACGATTCCGTCCGAAGTATTCTCCGCCACTGTCTCCACCGCCGCTTTTGCAACTCCCTCTTCGCTCAGCCGCTCTGTGTCTCTTCCCACAATCATGGAGACCGCATGGCGCGCCTCCGGAAGATCTCCGGCTTTCAGCGGGGCATACACTTTCATGCTCTCCGTCTTCAAAGATTTTGTCGCCAGAATCTGCCAGGACCAGAAGGATGCAACTGCCCAGTAAACGACAGGATGTATCCATACGGCCGCCGCCAGAAAAGCAGCCGGAACTCCTGTGCTGATTCCGACAGTCAGGAGAACCAGCACCGTGCCTCCCGCCAGTTCTCCGCCGGAAGTCTTCGGAAAAACGTTCCGGATTCCTTTCTCCAGAACCGAGATCAGCGCTCCGATCAGCCGGATCGGATGATAAATCTGCCTGGGATCTCCGAACAGAAGATCCAGTCCATAACCGGTCAGCAGCGCTGCCAATGTCAGCCACATCATTTTGTCCCTCCGTATTCACAGCATTTTTCAAGAAACTCCACAGCCAGCTCCGGGCAGGCATAATAATACAGATGGGGAAAGCCTGCCATCATCGTGCCTGTCCCATGGATACAATCCCAACCCCGCTTCCGGTTCGGCTTTTGCGCATGGAACGCAGATCCGCAGTCCGTACTGTCAAAATAGTGGAATTCGTGACCGCGCAATGTGCCGCAGCCGCCGCCCAGCACACCTTCCTGCAAAGCCTCCAGACAGATATAGCCGAATCTTCCCAGTTTACCGGTCCGGAAGACATTTCCCGGAACTGCCCCGACCATTGGCCAGACACGCCCTTCCATATCCTCCATCTCCTCAGACAGATACATGTATCCGCCGCATTCCGCCATGCAGGGCATTCCCTGCCTCAGCGCTTCCCGCAGTTCTCTCTTCATGCTGTCGTTTCCGGACAGCTCCCCTGCGTAAAGTTCCGGGTATCCGCCGCAGAGCAGAACTCCCTGAATGCCCTCCGGCAGATGTCTGTCTCTTATCGGCGAAAACCAGCAGATCCTGGCCCCGAGCTCCTCCAGCAGCTTCAGATTGTCTGCATAAATAAACTGAAACGCCTCATCCCGCGCAACGCCGATCACAGGCGCGGTTCTGCGGATGTTCTCCGCCTGCGGGCTGTCCAAAAGCTGTTTCAGTTTTGCCGGCATCTCTGCGGAAAGCTCCCGGGCTTCCGCTGCCAGCTCCAGCATTCCGTCCAGATCCGCCGTCTCCTCAAGCACTGCCGCCAGACGATCCAGGCGTCCGGACAGATCCTTCACCTCATCGGGAAGGACCAGACCGAGATGGCGGCTTTCCAGACGGCAGTCAGGGCATTCCGGCACATAACCCAGAGGACGGATGCCAAGCGTTTCCTTCACCATCGGCGCGAGAAGCTGATACATGCTCTTTGACATACGGTTGAAAATCACACCGCGGATTCCGCTGTTCTGACGGAACTTAAGGAATCCCTGCAGTTCTGCCAGCACGGACAGACTCATCCCCCTGGCATCCATCACAAGAATTACCGGCGTGTCGGTCATCTGCGCCAGATCATAGGCGCTGGCCTCATCGGAAGTCCCTCCCAGGCCGTCGTAATATCCCATCACGCCCTCGATCACTGACAGATCTGCCGAATTCGCATGGCGCCCGAAAAGATACCGGGTCATCGGTCCGTCCGTAAAAAACGGATCAAGATTGCGGGAAGGAGCTCCCACCACGGTCTCATGAAACAGAGGATCAATATAATCCGGCCCGCACTTAAAGGCGGCAACCTTCTTGCCCCGCAGCAGAAACGCCCGGAGCAGACCGCAGGTAATCATCGTTTTCCCGCTCCCGCTTTTCGGAGCAGCGATCATGAATCTATTCCTGCTCATGGTATCCGCCTCCCGTCGCCGCAAAAATATAAACAGGATTCATTCCCATCATCAGATGACTGTTTCCCAGCACCTTTGACCGGTCCGCCCGCAGACAGACAATTTCCGGTTCCTCAAACGGCAGCTGTCTCAGACATCGGGCGGCCTCTGCAATCGTCTCCAGGGAAATGGCGTTGACCACCACCCGGACCCGGGGATTTTTCTCCAGAGCTGTCCTCAAAATCTGCTCAAGCGCGCCTCCGGAGCCTCCGACAAACACATGGGTCGGCGCGGGAAGTTTCTGAAGCGCTTCCGGCGCCCTTCCGGACACCGGCGTCAGATTCGCGCATCCGTTCTTCATCGCATTTGCACAGATGAGTTCAATGCCTTCCTCTTTCTGCTCCACCGCATAGACCCACCCGTTCCAGGCGTGCAGCGCCATCTCCACCGATACAGACCCGGTACCTGCGCCCACATCCCAGGCTACAGAATCCTCCTGAAGGCCGAGATAAGACAGAGAAACCGCACGCACCTCCCGTTTGGTCATCGGCACTTTTCCCCGGACAAACGCTTCATCCGGCAAACCTGCAGTTTCACGGGAAACCGGTGCGGGATTTTCCGCCAGAATCACGCAGAGCGTTTCAAACGTCTGTCCGGCAAGTTCCTCCGCCGTCCCTGTGACGATCCGTTCCTCCGGATAGGAGAGATGTTCGCCGATCGTAACCTTTACCTGTCCCAGACCGTAACGGCACAATTCCCCGCAGAACGCCGCGGCTCCGCCCTTTGTTCCCGACAACAGAAACGTCCGTCTGTGATGGCGGACGGCATCCGTTCCGTTGGCTTTCCGGCCGTGCATGCTGAGCAGGCAGACATCCTCCCAGGAAATCCGGAGTTTTGCACACAGATACACCACAGAAGAGATTCCCGGGAGGACATGGATCTCTCTCCCGGACAATATCTGAAACAGCCGCTTCGCCCCGCTGAAAAATCCGGTATCTCCGGACTGAAGCAGCACTGCGTGCTCATACTCAGGATGCGCATCCAGAAACTCCCGGATTGCCTCCGGCTGATATGCGTCAAAACATGGCGTTCTGTTCTCCTCCCCGAGAAGTTCCTTTGCCGCTTTCAGAATTCTCTCCGCACCGATCAGCACATCCGCCCGGAGGATCGCCTTCTGCACTTCCGCTGTCATGTTGTCCGGCTGTCCCATTCCGATGCCGGCAATGGTTACTTCCTGCCGCACGGAAATTCCATATCTCTCCGCCAGCAGAGCGCATACTTCCCCTTCCGAATATCCCCGCGCAGCTTTGTCTTTCTGCTGCAAAGATTCCGGAGGCCTTCCGATCACAAGAAGACGCGCTCCTGCCTCCCGCGCGGCCTCCGCCTTTTCTTCAAAGCCTCCGTTTTTTCCGGACTCCTTGGTCACAAGAATTTTCGCGCCGGTCTGGCGGAGAATCGCAAGATTCAGTTCCAGAGAAAACGGTCCCTGCATCGCAATCAGGTGCCCGGCGTCAAATCCCAGCTCCGCACATCGGGCCACCACTCCCGGCGTCGGAAGTACTCTGGCAAACAGCCGGTTCTGATAATCCGGGACTGCGGTAAACGCTGCCAGTTCCTTGCTTCCTGTCGTCACCAGAACCCGGTCTTCGGAATGCTTCAGCCATTCCACGGCTTCCTCCACAGAATCCACCACAATGCTTTCCTCTCCGACCTTCTCCGCCGGGCGCAGCAGGCGCAGATATTCTGTGCCGGTCTGTTCACAGGCACTTTGAATATTTTCAGAAACCAGAACCGCGTAAGGATGCGTCGCGTCGATGACCAATGAAATCTCATGCTCCAGCATCAGCCTCGCCATCTCCTCCGCAGAGAGACGTTCGCTCCGTACATCCAGCATCCCGCCAGACGGAATCTGGCATTTCCCGTATTCCGTGGCGGTGCAGACCACCGCCGGCAGACCGTAACGATTCAGAAATTCCGCCACATGACGCCCTTCCGTCGTGCCGGCAAACAGTAAAATCTTACTCATACCGGTATCCTCTCGGCGTCACCATTTTTCCGTCGACTTCAACGGTCTGACTGTTGCCGATAAATACGGTGGTAAACATATCCACCGGCGTTTTCTTCAGTTCTTTCAGCGGAAGTACACGCATCGACTCTCCCTCCCGGCCGATCTGGCTGACAAGGCCGCAGACGGTATCCCCGCTCTTGCTCTCCATCATGATTTCACAGGCTTTCTCCAGATAGTCCGCCCGCTTTTTGCTGCCGGGATTATAAAGACAGATCACAAAATCCGCCTCCGCCGCCAGTCTCAGACGTTTCTCGATTTTCTCCCATGGGGTCAGCAGATCGCTCAGACTGATCAGCGCAAAGTCATGAATCAGCGGTGCGCCAAGCACTGCCGCACCGCCGGTAGCCGCGGTAACCCCCGGAATCACCCTGACTTCACAGTCCGGATACTCGCGGCCAAGCTCCAGCATCAGTCCTGCCATGCCGTAGACGCCGGCGTCGCCGCTGCAGATCATCGCCACTTTCCTGCCTTTTTCCGCCTCCTCAAAAGCCATCCGGCAACGGTCCACTTCCTTTCTCATCGGAGTCGTCAGAAACTCTTTTTCCGGAAAATGTTCTCTCACCAGATCCACATAGACCGTGTAGCCGATAATCACATCGCTGTCCCGCAGAGTGTCTGCGGCCTCGATGGTCATTTTCTCATAGGCGCCCGGTCCGATGCCCACTACATATATGATATTCAAAATTCAGCCCTCCATTCCCCGGCGGCAAGCGCGATGGTCACACCGCCTCCGGCCTGTTTTTTCTGGATCAGTCTGCCTCCCGCAAGAACTGCACTTCGCTCGCAGACATTGTCCACTCCCGTTATATTTTTTACAAACTCCGACGGCGTAAAGTCCCCCGGCGCTTTCTTTAATTCATCCGCAGAAAAGGTCACAAAAGGAATCCCGTACTCCCGGCAGAGCTCCAGAATTCCCGTCTCTTCCGCCTTTAAGTCGATACTGGCCGCCCGGCACAGCGCATGCCTGGAAACGTCTGCCCGCTCCAGCGCCTGTTCCAGCTGATACCGGATCGCATCCTTGGGCGTACCTTTTCTGCAGCCCATTCCAACTGTCACGATCTGCGGAATCAGATGCAGGGTTTCCGGAAACGGATGGAGCCGCCCGGAAAGCGAAACGCAGATACCAACCGGCGGATTTTTCTCCGGATCCACGCTTCCCGGTTCCGAATGGGGACCATTCACAGACTCCAGTTCTTCCGGAAGGTCTCCCTGGCAGGGAAACTCCGAGTAGAAACCGACTTTTTTTCCGTCGACAATCCGGGAAGACACTTTCTTCGCCAGCGTCAGATCGGAGAAATACAGTTGATTCTTTCTTGCAAACTCGTCCACCGCAAATTTTTTCTGCCGGTCTGTAGCCGTTGTGATTACCGGCTCCGCGTCAAGAATTTCCGCCGCTTTCCGGGTAAGCGCATTGGCTCCCCCCAGATGCCCCGACAGAAGAGAGACTGCGTATTTTCCCTGTTCGTCAATCACCACCACTGCCGGATCCGTCTTCTTGTCTCTGACAAACGGAGCAATGCTCCGCACGGCAATCCCGCAGGCGCCGATAAAAATCAGCGCATCTGCCTCCTGAAACATTCTTCCGGTCCACTCTTTCAGCGGCTCGGACAGTGGCTGCAGAGCAGCGCTCAGGGCATACTTTTCAATGGAAAAACCGCTGGCGGCAATCCCTTCTTCGGAAAGCTCTCTGCATAACATCCGGTTCAGAACTGCTCCGTTTCTGGTAAAACTGATCACCGCACACTTCATGACTCTCCCTTTTCCGCTTTCCGGTACTCCGTGGAAAACGCAGGATGGTACAGATCACTTCTCCGGTAATTTCCCTGTGTCACCGCATTTCCGATAATCATAAGCGCCGTCTTCGTAATTCCATGTTCCTTCGCCGTCTGCGCCAGGGTTCCCACCGTACAGCGGAAAGCCTTTTCCTCCGGCCAGCTTGCTTTATAGACGATCGCGGCCGGCGTATCCTCGGTGTAACCGCCTGCAATCAGCTCTTCGGACAATTTCTCAAGAAGTCCTGTGCTGAGGAAAACCACCATGGTCGCCTGATGGGCCGCAAAGGATGCAATGCTCTCCCGCTCCGGCACCGGCGTTCTGCCTGCCATCCGTGTGATAATCACGCTCTGAGAGACATCCGGCAGTGTGTATTCCATATTTAAAGCCGCCGCCGCTCCCGAAAAAGAGCTGACGCCCGGACAGTCATCGTAAGCAATGTCCAGGGCGTCCAGGGCGTCCATCTGTTCCCGGATCGCACCGTACAGACTGGGATCTCCGGTGTGGAGCCTCACCACATCCTCACCCCGGTCATTGGCCTGTTTCATCACATCAATCACCTGTTCCAGCGTCATCACCGCGCTGTTGTAAATCTGGCATCCTTCTTTGCAATCCTCAAGCAGCGCCGGGTTTACCAGCGATCCCGCATAGATGATCACATCCGCCTGCTCCAGCAGCTTTTTTCCGCGCACAGTAATAAGATCCGGCGCTCCCGGACCTGCTCCGACAAAATGTACCATGTTATTTCTCCTTTACCACGATCAGTGAATAATAGCCTGCAGATTCGGGAATCTCCTCCGCTCCGCGGCAGATCCGCTGACCTTCCATCCCACAGTTTTCCACCATCAGGACTTCCGCGTCCATCTGTTCCAGAAGTTCTTTGACCTGCTCCATCTTACGTCCGGCCTTCATCAGAACTTTCGTTCCCGGAAGCTTCAGCGCATCCTCAATCTGATAAGACGCCGGAATCACATGAAGCTGCTGAGAGTTTTCCACAAGTCCGATTTCCAGTTCCGCCGCAGCCGCACAGAAGGAAGTGACGCCGCTGACAATTTTCGCTTCGTATCCGTCCTCCTGTACGCGTTTGTGGACATACAGATACGTGGAATAAACCGTCGGATCTCCAAGGGTCAGAAATGCAACGTCCTTTCCCTGATCCAGTTCCTGCTCCACTGCTTTGGCCGCTTTTTTGTGGTTTTCCTCCAGTTCTGTCCTGTCCTTCGTCATCGGCATGGCCACCGCCAGCAGATGCTTGTTTTCCAGCTCCGGCACCGCCTGGACGGCAATCCGATAGGCAACGGTCTCCTTTGCTTCCTTTCCGGGCAGAGCGATCACCTGCGCCTCCCGGATCCGACGGACTGCTTTCAGTGTCAGAAGTTCCGGATCGCCCGGACCGATTCCGACTCCGTATAAGGTTCCTCTTTTCATGTCTGCTCCTCTTCGGACAAAGCCTGATACCGAGGCTTCTGTCCTGCTCCGTTTATTATAATTCTTTTTCCGCTTATTCTTTTTCCATGTTCTTTGCCGCTGTAACCGTAGTAACAGTTCAGCTGGCTGAACTGTTATGGCATCCGGCCATTGAAAATCGCTACGCGATGGGCCGAAGGCCCACCGGCGTCTGCTTCTCCTCCGCACTGCAGACATCGGATAACGGCTGCTGAACATGTAGTTCGCTCATCATTATAATATACGAAAAAAAGAAATGCAACAATTCACATTTTTTTCAACCATCGATGACACGCCGTCATATCCTCCGGTGCCTCAGCCGCAACTGACAGCCTTCCGCTTTCTACCATCTTCTGAATGCGCAGGAAAATCCATTCATTGCTGATTCCCAGCCGGTGTCTGGCGAGGACGGAGCCCATCAGGGAAGTTTCAGGGAACATCTCTTCCTGTGCATCCAGTTCTTTCTGTATGAAAGGATCATAAAAGTCTTCCGGTACACTGCAGAGCTTTCCGTCGACGACTGCACGCAGCGCCGCCCGCTCATCCTGAAGTTTCTTCCAACGGCAGGCAATGTCGGTGAGAAACTCCTGGCTGATATTTTTCTGAGAAGAAAGATGCTTCCCCCACTCCCCGGGTTCCGCTGCACCCCAGCCCAGATGACAGAGTTCAGAATTCCGGTCTTCAGGACTTACAAGAACAATCCTGCCGGCAGGCATCCGCTGCTGCTCCAGCTGTGCGAGAAACCAGTACATTCCGCACATTTCATCCGGCTGATCACTGTACCAGATCCGTACCTGCCCGCCTTCTGTCAGACGGGTTCTGACTGTCTGAAAATCTCTGACTGCATTTCGGCAGATTCGCTCTGCCGTTTTGTGGCCCTCTGTTTCAGAGCTGTAACCAAACAGCTTCTGCAGCGTTTCCAGACGCTTCTGTCCGATCCCTTCTTCTGATATATCTCCGATGCTGTGGACAAGCGGAAAGGAAAACACGTCTGCAGGACTTCCTCCCAGCGGAACCGCCTGCTCCCAGGAGGCCTGTTCCCTTCGCTCCGCTTCACGCAGTGCCTCGTCTGCCTCTGCTGCCGAAAGATTACTGCCAATCATGCCGATCGATGATGGAGCCCACTTGCCTTTTCCATATGTCTGCGCCCACTTCAGGCTGCCCTCAGCGCTCTCGCTGAATACAATCTCTGTCATCTGTATCCTCCTCCGTATCCGAAAAATATCTTTACTGGCATTATACCTCCTGATCCGGCTCCTGTATAGGTAATATGAATCAAGCGGCCCGGAGGTAATAAAACATCTCCGAAGCCGCTTGATGGTTACAGGTTCTATTCTTTACATACGGTCTGTGCAGTGAATGCACAGACCGGACCGAACTATAACCTTGATTATTACAGATCCCCCTCCGGCCAGTTGCACCAGTACCATTGGGTAATTGTCGTGCCGTCTGTCTCAAACTGGACATACTCCCGGTCATATCCGGAATTCTCATCCAGCAGGAAAGCATTCTGATGCGCTCCAAGAACTTTCCATCCGTCTGCCTGCATGTTTTCCCGTACTTCGTCCATATTCATTCCGCAGGCAACGCCGTACACGCTGATCTCTGTGTTTCCTTCGCACCACACAGAACCGATGTAATTATATTTGCTGTCGAAATCCTCCCCGCCATAAATCGTTTCATCCACATATTGCCATTCAATGCCCGCATAAGAGTTTTCATACCGATATCCGTTCTCCCCGAACATCTGTCCGGAAACCTGTTCCATCCCCATATCTTCCGCAAATTCCTGCACCAGATTATCATGCACATAATCGGTCAGCTCAATTTCCGGGGGAGACGGTGCCGATTCCTGGGGGCTGTCCGTCGGAGAAGGATCTTCCTGCGACATGTCCGCCGGTTCCCCGGGCGTCTGTGTCGGCTGTACGGATGGCGTCCGGGCAGGTGGCTGGGTGTCAGCCGGAGCCTGAACGTCTGCTCCGTCGTCCTCCTGAGTTTCTGAAGATGAACCACTGTCTCCGTTCTCCTGCCCCTGCGGTTCTGCTTCTTCGGAGGATACGCCGCGATTTTCCCCATCCTGCGGATCCAGCGGCACGGTATCCAAAAGCTGCCGTTGATCCTCCTGTGTGTCCGGGATCTGGCGGCCGGCAGGCTCCTGCCCGGAATCCGCCTCTGTTTTCTTTCCGTCAGCTGCCGGAGAAGAACCGGAGCTGTCCGCAACAGAACATCCCGTCAGCGCGTTGCAGAGCACAAACAATGCCAGAAAACACGCGGTGACCACATTTCCCTTTTTCATTGTTCCGGCACGCATAATGTTTGCCATCCGCTTTTTCAGATTCCGCAGGCTGTCGCTGAACCCGGTCGTGATTCCCGGCGCAGAAGTTTTCCCTGCGGCTGTTTTTGCAAGCAGACGATTGTACAGCATTCTCTCCTGTACAGCGCGTCGTTCCATCACTGATTCATCGCAGAGAAACTCAAGGTCTCTGTCCGCTTCCTTTTTCATCCACCAAAGCGCCGGATTAAACCAATGCACAATGCACAGAATGTTCAGCAAAAGTTTATACCACAGATCTTTTCTTTGGTAATGGCAGAGTTCATGGAACAGAATCAGTTCCTGTTCCTCCGGCGTATATCCGATCTGGGGGATGCAGATACACGGATGCAGAAATCCCATAAGCAGAGGCGTCGTCAGCCGGCTGTTCAGCATCAGCCGCGGCGTCCGCTTCAGTTTCATGCTTCCGCATATCTTCCGATACGTCCGTTCCAGCGGCTGGTTCCAGTTCGGCAGATTCCATCGGCGCAGCGCTTTTCCTGCCAGATATGTCTCCACCGTTTTTCTGATTCCCAGGAACAGCACTCCGGCCGCCCACACAGCCGCCGCAAGGTCAGCTGCCGTTTCCATTGAAATCCACTGAACGTCGCCGGCAGGCGCCACGAGATTCCCGGTGTTCTGGAGGTCTGGCGAAGACTGAGAAAGAATCTCCTGAGAAGTGTTCCCGGCGCCGGACAAGGGCAGGCCCGTCTGCCCTGTCCCATCTGTCTCTGCGATTGTCCTGTCATTCCCTGTATCTGTCTCCCGGGCAGTCCGGAGCTGATCTGTTCTCACGGTGAAAGCTGCCGGAATATTTACATGTACGATATTCCAGGTTTCCGGAATCTGTACCGGAAGAAGCAGAAGAATCGCCAGCGCCAGCCAGATCCGGTATTTCCAGCGAACCGAATATCTCCCGGCCAGATGCCTCGACAGCACCGCGGTCAGAAAAATCACAGCCGCAGCCGCCAGATTGATCTTCAATACATATAACAGAATATCCGCCATACCACCCCTCCTTTTCGTTCGACGAAATCTGCCGGTTCAGCTGAATTCATGACCCGGTATCGCATTGTTGCAGAAGGTCAGGCCTTCGACAGGCTCATATCCTGTAATCTGCATGTCCACCGCATCCGGATAGGTGTTCCGCTTATCCGGGAACGTAAATTCCAGTTCATACTCCTGCCCATGATATTTCGCATACGTTCCGTCCCCCTCAAAAACCGCCGTATGCGTCCGGAAAACAACATCCCTGGTTTCCGCCAGATCATCCACATAATAAATGGTGAAATCAAAGGAATCCTCCGTTACATTTTCCACGATTACCGTATAATACTCGGTGATCGGAAGGCCCGTACGTGCAAGATCATATCTGTATTCGCCTTCATATACATTTACCTTTGCGGGAACTCCGTTGATCTGCTGATTCTCAAGCCCTTCAAAATTTTCAGAAAAATCGCCTTCCGGCCAGTTGCAAAGATACCAGCCTGTGATCACCTGATTCTCATCCAGGTCAAAGTCAATCGCCAGATTTCTTCCGTTCAGAACAGCAATATACTGCCGGCCATCATCCAGTGCCGTCCAGCCATTTTCCTCAAACGCAGAATCCGCTGTTCCAATCCCGTCACCTACCGTTACGCCATAAATATTTACAGAAGAATTCCCACTGTTTATCATCGTAAACGCCCCGTCATCCTCTGTCATATCGTTGGTCCATGTGATATAAAATCCCCCTGTCTCAAAGGCTTCCCCTGTTTCTCCGAACTGTCCGGATTCTGTCGGCTGCATATTCAGAACGTCCTTCAGCTTTTTCCATTCACCGTTCACAATATAGTTTTCAATAGAAACCGTATTGCCCGCATCTGGATTCTCCTGCTGCGCCGCATCCGGTTCCTCTGTCTCAGGCACAGAATCATGACCGGGATCCGACTGCTGCCGGTCCGATTCTCCTACCGTTTCCGTCTCTGACGATGTCTGCGCCGTTTCCTGTTCTCCCCCGCTGTCCCCTGTCACAGAAGCATTTTTACTCTCCGCAGAAGCAGGCTTTTCATCCTCTTTTTTTCCGGAACAGGCCGTCAGTCCCCAGATCCCAACGCTGAAAATCATAAGCCACAGCATCCAGACAAATGGTCTCTTTCTCTTTTTCTTTCTTTTTCCTTCTCTCATAATACCCCTCCGTTTTCCTGCTGCATCACAGACTGTCGTCTTTGCAACAGTTCCGCCGTCTGAACTGTTACTGGTCTTTCTCTAATTCCTGCAGAAAAGCTTCCAGTTCTTCAATGTCACTCTGGTCGATCTGCTTCCCCTGATACAGAGTCGCCACAAAATTTTTCAGCGAGTTGCCATACAGCTTTTCCAGTACATGTTTCCCTTCCTGCTGCTGATACTGTTCCTGCGTGACAAGCGCACGGTAAAGATTTGCTTTTCCTTCCTTTTTTACGGAAACAAATTTTTTCTTCTCCAGACGTGAAAGAAGTGTGAGGATCGTTGTCGGAGCCAGTTTCTTTTTCCGCTTCATAAAGTCCTCGATCTCGCTTCTGGTCATTTCCCCGTGTCCGTTCCATAAGGCAATCATCACGTCCAGTTCGGAATCAGGCAATTTCTGAATTTTCCTCCGCATGATACCTCCTCCTTTTCTACTTATGTAGTACAATTACATATTACATTTGTAGAAGATATATGTCAAGAGTATTCGCCAAAAAATGCGCCGCGGCGTACACAGCCTGATAAACTGTCACGCCGCAGCGCATAGGATTACTTTATTACTTCGACCAGCAGATGGTCCCCGTCATCACAAAAAAAATCTGCCTGCCATCTTGTCTCCGCCTGCTTTTCGAATGTCAGAGCGGAAGCGGACCAGGAGGTTTCTCTGTTCTCCCCTCCTGAATAGGATACACAGACAGCGCTGGCGCCGATCACTTCCGTGGTTCCGCGGTCCGTTTTCTGTCCGCTGTCTTCTTTTCTCTTTCTCCTCGGGTGACCGCCCGAAGGACAGCAGTCGGTGACCGAACAGACTGAGCGCAGCCCTTCCGGTTCCGTATTCCAGGATATCACCGTCTGGTACAAAGGAAATTCCACATCCGCAGTTTCCGGTTCCTGTCCGCCTGTTCTTTTCCGCAGCGACGGAATCCCGCGAAAAACTTCCTCATCCAGTTTCCGGGAAAAGCATTCCCGGATCTTCAGCACACCTTCCTCTCCATTCAGAGGACAGTGAAACGGAATACATTTCGGCGCTTCACCTTCTCTGGTGACAAAACAGAATCCTGGAACCTTCCGTGGTTCCGCCGCAAATTCTGCCGTCACTGTGCGCAGCGTCTCCGGTGTTTCTCCTGCTTCCCCTTCTGCCCACCGAAAGCGGCAGCGGCTGAAATACCATGCATATTCTCTGTCACACTGATACGCGTCCAGAATCCTCCGGATTTCACAATCCTGCAGTCCGGCGGCAGCTTCTTTCTCTCCGGCAGTATTTTCCGGCATCCAGATTTCCGACGAAGAACCTTCCTGGCGAAGATCTTTTCCGTTGACTGTCAGGCAGACACAGTAACTGCGCGGCCAGGGATTTTCTCCTTCGAAGTATTCGAAGGTTTCCGGATCCGTCCAGCCCTGCCTGGAAAACCGTTTTCGTTCGCTGTAATATTTTTTCAGTGCATCCGGAGCAACCCGACAGCAGAGATCCATCACGATCCCTTCATCAAACAAATAGACAGCCGGAATCTTCCAGTACTTTCCTTCCCGGGAAAATTCCTTCCCGACGATCACCTTCACGCCCGGTTTTCCCTGTTCTCCCGGCTTTTCTCCGCCCTGAAACTCACTCTGAAAATACACCTCATCCATCCCTGCTCACCCTTTTTCTTCTTCGCCTGGACAAGTTTGATGCCCCGTAGCTTGCTGCGGGGTTTTTGACTTTTTCTGAAACTGTCTGATCAGTTCCCCTGCCCCGGCGCTTTCTCCCAACACTCCATGCCGGCTGGAAAAAACAATCGCCTCCGTGCGGATGCGTCCCTCTGTGTGATGCTGCATATAAAACACAATCCGTTCCATTACCTCTTCCATAGTCTCGCTCAGACAGCCTGCATGGATCAGAATCTCCACCGCTTCCTCTGTCGTGTCCGTCGCCAGAATCCTCCGGACGGTTTCCGGATCCGCCCCACGCCGCAGCGCCTGCGCCGCCAGCAGTTCCGCACGGCAGTCCGCCTGATGAGAGTGGGTATTCATAATCCCTCCGGACACTTTGATGAATTTCCCGATATGAGCGACAAACAGAATTCCCTCAAACCCCATCTCCACCGCCATCTCAAGAACCGCGCCCACATAATTGCTGCATTTCACCGCCTGCTCCGTGTCAACCTGTGGATATCTGGAAAGAAAATCCTCCCCGTAATTTCCGGGTACCATCAGCAGATACCGGCTTCCGGACGCCCGCCGCATTTCCATCTCCACACGGATCGTCGCGATCAGCGCTTCCTCGCTCATGGGCATTACAATCCCGCTGGTACCGAGAATCGAAATTCCTCCGACAATGCCCAGCCGGGGATTAAACGTCCGCTTTGCTGTCTCCTCTCCTTCCGGAACAGAAATCACAACTCTGATTCCCCCCGGATATCCTTCCTTCTGCATGACTTTCAGCACCTGCTCCCGGATCATCGCCCGGGGCACCCGGTTGATGGCGGCAGCGCCCGGAGGCTGATCCAACCCCGGGCGTGTAACACGGCCAACCCCTTTGCCGCCATCAATCACAATTTCCGGTTCTGTCAGCCGGCTGACCGTCGCCAGAATCCACAGCCCGTGGGTGGCATCCGGATCATCGCCTCCATCCTTCTTTACACCAAAAGTCACTTCACATTCTGTCTCCTGAAAAAAACAGACCGGAAGGCAAAGCTGAATTCCTTTCGGCGTCATCAGCTCCGCACGGTCCGGTCTGTTTCCGGTCAGAAGACATATGGCCGCCGCCTGCGCCGCAGCGGCGGCGCAGGAGCCTGTTGTGTATCCAAGACGAAGCTTTTTCCCGTCTTTCACAAGATAGGCATCTTCCAGACCTGTCTGCATGATCTCCTCCTTCTGATACTCAGTCTTTTCGCTCTCTCAGATAATCTTCCACCGTGTTCAGTGTGTCGTCAATGATTTCGTCAGTATGTGCCTCAGAGAGGAACATTGCCTCAAACTGGGAGGATGCCAGATGGAAACCATGATTGATCATCCACGCAAAATAATCGGCAAACGCTGCGGTGTCTGAGGTTTTTGCCTGCGCGTAATTTCCGACCTCCTGCGGCGTACAGAACATGCAGCCCAGAGAATCCACATAGTTGACCGTATACGGCACCTGATACCGGCGCAGAAGTTCCTGCATTCCGCCGTACAGTTTTTCCCCTTTTGCAGTAAGATCTTCGTAAATCTTCGGATTGTTATAAAGATATTTCAGCTGCGTCAGACCAGCCGCCATCGCCACCGGATTTCCGCTGAGGGTTCCCGCCTGATAAACCGGTCCGCAGGGAGCAACCATCTCCATGATCTCTTTTCTTCCGCCGTAAGCCCCCACCGGCATGCCTGCGCCGATAATCTTTCCGTAAGTGATCAGATCCGGACGCACCTGGTACTTTCCGGAAGCTCCGGTGAATCCCAGACGGAAACCGGTAATCACCTCATCAAAGATCAGAAGTGCCTGATGCTTGTCGCAGAGACGGCGCAGTCCCTGGAGAAATCCCTCCTTCGGCGGCACAACGCCCATATTCGCCGCCACAGGCTCAACGATGATGGCCGCTACCTGATCCTTATTGTTGTCCAGCAGTTCTTCCACGCTGTTCAGATCGTTATATACCGCGGAAAGCGTGTCTTCGGTACAGCCCTTCGGAACGCCGGCGCTGTCCGGAATTCCTGCAGTCATCACGCCGGAGCCTGCCTTTACCAGCAGACAGTCGCTGTGTCCATGGTAGCATCCCATAAATTTGATAATCTTGTTTCTTCCGGTAAATCCCCTCGCCGCCCGGACAGCGCTCATCACTGCCTCTGTACCGGAATTTACCATACGGATCATCTCGATCGCAGGCACGTTCTCGCAGATAAACTTCGCCATCTCCACTTCAATCGCCGTAGCTGCGCCAAAGCTAAGGCCATTGTCACAGGCACGGACCACCGCGTGAAGCACTTCCTGGTTATTATGGCCGAGAATCATCGGTCCCCAGGAGCAGACATAGTCCACATACTTGTTCCCGTCCGCGTCAAACACATACGGTCCGGTCGCTCCCTGGATAAACCGCGGGCTCATATGAACGTTTCCATATGCACGCACCGGCGAGTTCACACCTCCCGGAATATATTTTACAGCTTCCTGATACAGTTTGTCTGATGTCTCTGTTTTCATTTTGTCTTCCTCCTGACGTACTTCTTGTTCTGTCGCCGTTCAGCCGGCTGAACGGCAACCTTGTTCACTTTTTCCTGCAGATGTCCGCCGCGTTCCTGTCAGCATACATCCGTCGGCCTGATCTTCCGATACACCTGTTCCACACAGTCGGCAAGGCTTTCCATTGTTGCCTTTCTGGCGATCTCCGTTTTCATTCCGAATTCTTTGGCCGCCGCTGCAGTCTGCTGTCCGATGCAGACTGCGGTTACCCGGCGGAGATCCAGACCGGGCGCCGCCAACGCAAAACCGCGGACAGTGGAAGCGCTGGTAAATACCGCCAGCGTCACCGCGCCTTCCACGAACAGTTTCGTCTCATCCAGAACCTCCGGTCCGGTGTACCGAGTCTCATAAACAGGAACGTCGTCCACCGTCAGATCCTTCCGGACTGCCAGCGCCGCAAGAATTTCCTCCGAGCCAATGGCAGCCCTGGGCAGAAGGATCCGTTCTCCCGAACCGCATGTTTCCGCCAGCGCCATGCCAAGATGGGCGCCGTCATAAACATCCGGGAGAAGATCCGCGCGTATCCCGTGCTCTGCCAGCGCTTTCTTCGTCCCCTCGCCGATTGCCGCGAACTTCAGACCGGCAAGGGCCCTCGCATCCCGTCCGCTTTTCAGAAGCTCCTCAAAAAACAGCATCACTCCGTAGGGGCTGGTAAACGCAGTCCAGTGATACGCTCCCAGATTTTCCAGCGCCGCGGCCAGTCCGGACAGGTCCCCGGACGGAACCGTCTCGATCGACGGCAGTTCCAGAACCTCCGCTCCCTTCGCACGCAGCAGTCTGCTCATCCTGCCGGAACGTCCGCGGGGACGTGTCACAATCACCCGGCAGCCGGACAGGGGAAGTTTTTCGTACCAGGAAAATTCCCGGTGCAGTACGCAGACCTTTCCCACAACAATAATAGCCGGAGTCACAACTCCCTGTTCCCGCACCGTCTGCTCCATTTGCCCCACCGTGCTCTCCAGACAGCTCTGAAAGGCCGTTGTTCCGCGGGAGAGTACCGCGCAGGGCATGTCCGGATGCATCCCGGCCTCCAGAAGTCCCTGCATGATCGCCGGCAGTGCGGAAATTCCCATCAGGAACACAAGCGTTCCTTTTATCCGCACCAGCGCGTCAAAATCTATGTTCAGCGGTTCGCCTTTCCGCTGATGTCCCGTAATAATATGAACGGACGAACAGAAATCTCTGTGGGTCACAGGAATTCCGTTGTAAGCCGGCACCGCAATCGCCGATGTAATCCCCGGAACAATCTCAAAAGGAATTTTATGCTCTGCCAGCAGTTCCAGTTCTTCGCCGCCCCTGCCGAACAGAAACGGGTCTCCTCCTTTCAGGCGGACCACACGGCGCCCCGCTTCTGCTTCCTCCAGAAGCACCTGATTGATCTGTTCCTGGGGCATCGTATGATGTCCGGCCCGTTTTCCGACGTTAATCGTTCGGATCCCCTGAGGAATCTTGGCAAGAACGCCGTCTCCGACCAGACTGTCATAGACAACCACCTCCGCCTGTTCCAGCACACGCGCCCCTTTCAGGGTCAGCAGCCCCACATCCCCCGGCCCGGCGCCTACCAGCCAGACTTTTCCGATCTTCTTTTTGGGTTCTCCGTTTTCTGTATGTATTTCTCCGCCTGTCCGGCCATCTGTTGGTCTCTGTTTTTCCTGTTCTGTCATTCTGTCTGCAGATCCTTTCTGAACTGTCCTGCCAGCGCCAGTCCGATTTTTTCCGCGTCGGAAACGTCTCCGTCAAGAACCGCCGTCTCATAATGATCGCCGTCTCCGCCGTAATATAATCCGGTCAGTGTCAGTCGGTCCTCGCAGATCACCGCGTGCGCCGCAACCGGTGAGGAACATCCTCCATCCAGCGCACGCACAAAGGCTCTTTCCGCCAGCGCCGCATACCGACCGTTCCTGTCATCATACCCTTCCAGGTAACTGTAATCCTGTCCCCGGCGTCCCTGTACCGCAAGGATTCCCTGTCCAGCCGCCGGGATTACTTCGTCCACGGTAAAATACCGGCGGATCCGGTGTTCCAGTCCCATCCGCTTTACTCCCGCAGCCGCCAGAATCAGTGCGGAATACTTTCCTTCCTCCAGCTTTCTCAGACGGGTCACGAGATTTCCCCGCACGCTCTCAAAAGACGCCTCCGGGTACAGCCGCTTCAGCTGCAGAACTCTCCGGAGGCTTGAGGTGCCGATCGGTTTTGAAAAATCAATTTCGTCTGTGCCTTCCGGGAGAATCAGAGCGTCCCGTTCATCCTCTCTGCGGGAATAGGCCACCACCGGAAGTTCCTCCGAAACTTCCATCGGAAGATCCTTCAGGCTGTGAACGGAAAGATCCGTCCGTCCGTCCATCAACGCCCGGTCCAGCTCCTTGACAAAAAGTCCTTTTCCTCCCACCTGGGCAAGCGGACGGTCAAGAATAATGTCTCCCGTTGTCTTCATCGTTATCAATGAAACCTCTGCATCAGAGACATGTTCCTCCAGCCAGTGCTGAACGATCTCGCTCTGAATCACCGCCAGCCGGCTTTCCCTGCTGCCAATCCGAATTTTCATGCGTTTTCCTCCTGACGTGATAAATTCTGGTAACCGTTCCTTTGAACGGTTACTATTTCTCCTCTTCCCGATACAGTTTTTCCAGACTCGACAGACAGGCGAGAAAATTTTCCCGCTCCATGGAATTTTTCATTCCGAACAGCATCTTATTGACAACCTTTTCCACTGCCGTATCGATCTGCTGCTTCAGGCGTTTCTGCTCCTGTTCTTCCATCGGCAGCTTCCGCAGGATTTTCTGAATCCGGAGATTCAGATCTTCCACAGCCTCCGCCTCCACATGTTTGATCCGCGGCACAAGATCCCGTCCTTCATACCAGAGATAGAAATCCGCCATTTCCTCCTCCAGAATCCTGTGCGCCTGCTCCAGGGCCGCCTCGTTGCCCTCGTCTCCCCGCAGCCGAAAAGCGTCAATATCATACAGGAAAATCTGCTCCATCTCTCCGATCGAAGGTTCAATATCCCTCGGCACCGCCAGATCGATAAGAATCATCGGGTGTTCCAGACGTATTCCGTCCAGCAGTTCCCTGCGAATCGTATAGTTGGGACTGGAAGTAGCGCTCACCACCAGATCACAGGACGGAAACAGCTCCATCCGGTCTCCGTAATTGATTCGTCTGCACCCTTCGGGAATATTGACGACGCCGCTTCTGTACTGGCGCACAGTCACAGTCACATCGGCGCCCGCGCGCTTCAGAGTCAGCGCTGCCAGCCGTCCCATCTCTCCGTTTCCAATCACCATACAGGTCTTCCCCTTCAGACTGTAACCTGTATCCGCAAGCATGGCAATGGCCCGGTCCATGGCGGTACTGTTCGCGTGGGTGAAAACCACCTCGGTCTTGACACGCTTGGCCGCCGTCACTGCGCCCCGGAACAATACCTCCAGCACATTGTCCGCGCAGTAATTTTCCCTGGAAAGAGAAAGCGCCTCCCGCACCTGCGTCAGAATCTGATCCTCCGCCAGGATCATGGATTTCAGCCCGCAGGCCATTGCAAACAGATGCTCCACCGCGTCTTTCCCTTCTCTTCTGACAAAATACCGGTCATACTCAAACGGCGCAAGTCCTTTGTAATGGCACAGCCAGACGAGAAGATCCTGCTCGCATTCCTTTGTGGTGCTCGCCCACAGTTCCATACGATTGCAGGTGGAAAGAAGAACGCAGCCCTTCACTCCTTCCAGTTCTCTGAATTGCTCCATCGCCTCCGCAGCACTCTTTTTGGTGAACGAAAACTTCGCCCTGATATCCACTGCTGCCAGGCTGTGATCAATTCCAATCATCCGGATACTCATTTGTTTTCATGCTCCTTTTTTCATATTCTCTCCTATCATACCACAAAACATATGGATGCTGAATACTTTTTTTCATTTCATCCCTGGGAACAATCTCCCCGGCCAGACGCCATACCCGTTCCGCCAGGGGAACGGGTATGGTGTCCGGCCATTGAAAAGCTTTCTTTCACACATTGCCGGGAAAATCCGGTCATGCTATAATTTAACAGGCATACGAAAAAAAACGGAGGAACAGTGCCTATGTCTGATTATATTATGGAACTGAGAAAAATCGTCGGTCACAGACCACTGCTGCAGGTGGGAGCCAGCGTAATTGTGGAAGATGAAAAAGGGCGGATTCTTCTGCAGCGAAGAAGCGATAACCACTGCTGGGGATATTGCGGCGGTTCCGTAGAGCTGGATGAGACGGTGGAGGACGCTGCAAAGAGAGAACTGTTTGAAGAGACGGGTCTGACCGCCAACCGTCTGGAACTATTCGGTGTGTTTTCCGGAAAGGACCTGCATTATATCTACCCGAATGGAGACGAAGTTTCCAATATTGATATCGTTTATATCTGTCGGGATTATACCGGAACCCTGCAAAAACAGGAACAGGAAGTGGAAGAACTGAAATTTTTTGCGTTCAGTGAAATTCCTGCGGAACTCTCCCCGCCCATCAGAAAACCCCTGATGCAATGGGTGGAACTTCAGAAAGAAAAAGCCGGCGGATCGTCTCTGTGACCCGCCGGCTTTTTCCTGGCCGTATCTCCTCCCGGATGGCTGTATTTTTTCTTATTCCCGGTAATCCACGTCAAATTCACGTTTTTTGTAATAGTACTTCTTGTCCTCCTCAGTCAGATACCGAAGCACTCTGCACGGATTTCCCGCTGCCACCGCATTGTCCGGAATATCTTTCGTCACCACGCTTCCGGAGCCGATGACCACATTGTTTCCGATGTGAACGCCCGGATTGACTACCGTATTTCCGCCGATCCACACATTGTCTCCGATTGTGATCCCGATTCCGTACTCATACCCGGAGTTCCGGGCTTCCGGGTCCAGAGGATGTCCCGCTGTATAAATCGATACGTTCGGAGCGATCTGAACATTTTTTCCTATCACAACCTTTGCCACATCCAGGATCGTCAGATTATAGTTGGCAAAGAAATTTTCTCCCACTTCAATATTGCTGCCGTAATCACAGTGAAACGGCTGCTCCACAGTCAGCGCTTCTCCGTGAACTCCGATGATCTCACGGATCAGCCGATCCAGCGTTTCCTGTTCTTCCGGACTGGTGTGATTGAACTGAAACACTTTCTTTTTTGTCTCCTGCCGCTCCTCTGCCAGGCCGTCCAGCCAGGCACGATAGGGAAGCTCCGCAAGCATTCTCTCCTTCTGATTCATTTCATACTCCTTTTCAACACCTGTTTACCCAATACTATACTCCAGAATCCTGGTTCTTTCTTATCTTTTCCTGCTCTCTTCTTCCATTTTCCTGCTGCCTGCCGCTAAACACGCACGCTTCAGTCTTCGCCCGGCAGCAGGCCTTCCTGCATGGCCGCCTCCGTGAACAGTTCTTCCTGCCGCCTGCACCGTTCCTCCTCCGGAAGATGCGACACCCAGGACACTACGGTATGCGCCTCCGGAAAGACGTAACATCTCTGGCCCCACTTTCCACGAATCGTAAAGCCGCCGTCCGGACGCACCCAGAAAAAGTAGCCGTACCCGCCTTCCCGGTTGGAAACCTGGCGGCGGACCGCCTCACGGCTCCACATCTCCGACAGTATTCTCTTTCTATTCCACACCCCCTGATCCAGATACAGCTGCCCCAGCATTCCAAGTTCATGGGCCGTCAGTTCCATTCCCGTAGCGCCATAAAAATGCCCTTTCGGGCAAAGCTGCATCGGAGGTCTTGGAATTTCAAGCGGAACAAACAGTTTCCGCTCCAGATAATCCGCCGTATGCTCCCCGACCGCACGTTCCACTGTTACGCCGGCCAGATACGCCGGCAAATTGGAGTAGGAAAACTCTGTTCCCCTCCCGATATCGAAGGTTCTGGAGAAACAGTCCATCAGCCAGTCTTCCCCCGACGGGCGGAAAGGCAGCCCAGGCACCGTCATCGTCAGCAGCCTGCGGATTGTCACCTGTCTCCACAGATCGCCAGATGTTCCCCCTGCCCGGTCCAGTTCCTGAGGAAAAAACTTTTCCAGCGGATCCTCCAGAGCCATCTTTCCCTCATCCACCGCAAGTCCGACTGCCGTGGACGTAAAGCTTTTCGCTGCCGAATACACCGGATACCTCCTGCCCGGCGTCTGCTCCCAGTGTTCTGTGACTTTACCGTTTCTGCACACTTCCGCGCCGAAAGGAAGAAGCCCTTCCCTCTCTGCCGCAGTAAGAAATTGATCCATCAACATTTTTGCCTCCTCCTGACGCATTTACTGCGTCGATCATGGTAGATCCGGAAGTTTACTTCCGGGCTTTCACCGCCTTTTCTGTTTCTGCTTTTGATCCCCTGTTTCCGTGCCGATAGTATAACATAAAAAGCTGCTTTTGGCGACCTTCACTTACAGTCGCTTCAGGAATTGCAGCGATTCAACCTCCGGAAGAATTCTACCTCCGGCCAATGAGACAATTCCCCTATTTCACCAAAAAATCATCCGGAAATACATCGGTTTGTCCATTGACCCTTTCGCCGATTTATACTAAACTGAGAATATACTGCGGCAGTTCATGTTTCGGGATGCCGCATTTTATCATATTTAGAAGAAGGAAGGAAAAATTGCCTATGGAGCAGAAAGACAGGAGATTCGCCGTACTGATCGACGCCGACAACGTATCTCCAAAGTATATCAGATACATTCTCGATGAAGTCTCTGATCAGGGGGTCGCCACCTACAAACGAATTTACGGAGACTGGACAGATATCTCAAAGCGGAGCTGGAAAGAGCAGCTTCTTCAGTATTCCATCAACCCGATCCAGCAGTACAGCAACACCAACGGAAAAAATTCCACAGACTCTGCGATGATCATTGACGCCATGGATATTCTCTATTCCAACCATGTGGAAGGGTTTTGCCTGGTGTCCTCCGATTCCGATTTCACAAAGCTTGCCCAGCGCCTGCGCGAGTCCGGCATGTATGTGCTTGGCATGGGAGAGCAGAAAACTCCCTCCTCGTTTCGCGTCGCCTGTGATTCTTTTAAAATTCTTGAAGTAATTTCCCAGAATGAGGACGACGTCACTCCCTCCGGGAATGTAATCTCGGATTCTTCCGTCCGCTACGGAAGTTCCATCGAAGAACCGCCTGCGATCACCAGCAAATCGGAAATCGAGCGGACCGTCTCAAGAATTCTCACAGACAACAATGATCACGGAAAAAACACTACTCTGAGCGAGGTAGGAAATATTCTGCAGAAGAAGTTCTCCGAATTTGACGTTCGGAATTACGGATATTCAAAGCTTTCCACCTTTCTGGAAAGCATGGATGACATTGAGCTGATCAAAGCGGGGCACAATTATCTGGTCAAGGAAAAGCACAGTACGGTCTCCCGTCCGGAAATTGAAAAATTCCTGACAGAATTTATTCAGAACAATAACGGTCGCGTCGACAATCTGAGTATCGTTCACGAGGCGCTCCGCAGCCATTTCGGGGGATTTGACGTAAAGCAGTACGGCTACAGCCGAATCTCCAGCTTTATCAACAGCTTTAAAAAATTCAAAATTTCAAACAATACCGTACAGATGAAAGAAAAAAACTGAGTCAAAAACGTACCGCTACGGTTCAGTCAAATCTGTGCGTTCTGAGCGCGGTCGCTTTAGCGACAGTTTTCTGCTTCGCGCGAGTGCGCATCCCGCGGAGCTTTTTTGTATCACAGGGAACACAGTTTCCTGTGATACAAAAAAGCCAGCCGACTGAACCGTTCCGGTTCATATTAATTTACAGAAAAGGGGGAAATAAAAACCTATGAGCGATGCCTACAGAAAAATGGAAGAGCGCAAAGCAAAAGGATGGCTCTGGACTGACACCGATGAGTATTTTCAGCTTCAGTCGAGAGCCAAAGGTCTCTGTTACGATTTCAATCATCTTCGCCCGGAAGAGCGTGCCAGACGCGCGGAAATGCTTCCGGAGATTTTCGGATCCGTCGGCAAAGACGCCTAGGTGGAGCCGCCGCTGACAGTTGCCATCGGAAAAACCGTAACGCTGGGAGACAACGTCTATGTGAATTGCAATCTGACGCTGGTTGACGACTATACCATCCGCATCGGAAACGGCGTCCTGATCGCCCCGAATGTGGTGATCATCACAACCGGACATCCGGTCCATCACAAGCTGCGCGAACATGGGGAGATGTATTCCTTTGAAGTGAATATCGGCGACAATGTGTGGATCGGAAGCAACGTGGTCATCTGTCCCGGCGTCACAATCGGAGAAAATTCCATCATCGGCGCAGGAAGCATTGTGCTCCACGATGTGCCGGCCAACTGTGTGGCCGCCGGAAATCCCTGCCGGGTAATCCGCGAGATTACCGACAGAGATCTGGAATACTATTTCAGAGATCTGCGCGTCGCAGATCAACAGGAACCGTAACGCCGGGAGCGTGTCTGAAACATCTTTCCTGGTACAGCGTTCGACAAATAACCGGACCAATCGCGCAGAATGTTTTTCTGGTATGCGGATCAAAAATACTCAGCGTAGCTCGCTACGCTGAGTATTTTTGATCCGTGCAATCGGGAAATCAGGCAAACGATTTGGTGTAGTTCCTACTGACGGTAAGTACTCAGGAAATCAGCAATCTTTCCGGTCGCCTCTTTCAGAACTTCCAGTCTCGGCAGATACACCACGCGGAAATGATCTGGCTGCTCCCAGTTGAATCCGCCGCCGTGAATCAGAAGAATCTTCTTTTCTTTCAGCAGATCCAGCACGAATTTTTCATCATCCAGAATATGGAATTTTTTCACATCCAGCTTCGGGAAAATATAGAACGCCGCCTTCGGCTTCACTGCCGTGATTCCCGGAATATCCGTCAGCGCCTGATAAATATAATCCCTCTGTTCATAAATCCTTCCGCCCGGTTCAATATAGCTGTTCACACTCTGGTATCCTCCCAGCGCGGTCTGTACAATCGACTGTGCCGGGACATTGGAGCAGAGTCTCATGTTGGAAAGCATCTTGATTCCCTCGATATAATCCCGGGCAATCCTTTTGTTTCCGCTGAGAATCATCCAGCCGATCCGGAAGCCCGCCACCATATGTGACTTGGACAACCCGCTGAAAGTCACGCAGAACAGATCCGGCGCAAGAGACGCGATGGACACATGTTCTTCCCCGTCCATGACCAGACGGTCATAAATCTCATCGGAAAAAATCATCAGCTGATGTTCCCTCGCAATGTCCACAATCTGCTGAAGCACCTCCCTCGGATAGAGGGCTCCTGTCGGATTGTTGGGATTGATAATCACAATCGCTTTCGTGTGTGAAGTGATCTTTCTGCGAATATCCGACAGATCAGGATACCAGTCTGACTGTTCATCGCAGATATAGTGAACGGCTTTTCCTCCGGCAAGCGTAGCGCAGGCCGTCCACAGAGGATAATCCGGAGAAGGGATCAGAATCTCATCCCCGTCGTCCAGCAGCGCCGACATACAGAGATTGATCAGCTCGCTGACGCCGTTTCCCGTATAAATATCGTCCACCGACACATTTGGAATTTTTTTCAGCTGGGCATACTGCATGATTGCCTTTCGCGCAGAAAAAAGCCCGTTGGCCGGGGAATATCCCTCACATCGCGTCATCTGCCGGCGCATATCAAACACCACTTCATCCGGCGCATGGAAGTCGAACGGAGCCGGATTTCCGATATTCAGTTTCAGAATACGGACGCCTTCATTTTCCATTCGCTCTGCTTCCTCAACCACCGGTCCGCGGACATCATACAGCACATGGTCCAGCTTTGTGGATTTCCGGAACACGCGGACATTATCATTTTCGTCAGGATCCTGATCGGATTTCTGGCCGCCCGAATCCTCGTGCCCGGAACTTTTCCGATCCTCAGCAGACGACCGCTCTCCCTGCCCTTCTGTGCTCCCGTCCGCCTTTCCGATCAGCCATTCGGCCTCCACCTGCAGCGTCTCCGCCAGAAACCTGAGAACCTCCTCGCGGGGCACTGTTTTCCCGCTCACATACTGGCTCACATGGCTCTTGCCCAGTTTTATCCCGCGGTCTTCCGCCGCACGCACCAGATCAATCTGTTTCATATGCTGATGTTCCATTGCTGTCTTCAGTCTCTGCGCAAACAATTCATTCGACATTTCTTTTTCCTCCCGCCGTTTGAAACACGGCGCTTTTCCTCCCTGTCATATTCAGAAAAGAGCTGCATTTCTTTTGATTCATTGCCTTTTGATTCATTGAACTCTGAATACAAAGTTGAACTTTTGTGGTCTCCGGAGAATAGTCCCTTCCGCCGATTTGTTCAATGAACATTTCGTTCATGAACCTATGCTAGCACAGATTCCTGTTCAGTTCAACTGGATTTTCGGTTTTTTGAATTTTTCTTACAACTTCGGCGGGATTTTTTTGCATTTATAAATTGAACTTTGAACTTTTTTTATATTCCAGCGCTTCTCAAAGCCGCCGGCTTATTTTATCCCTGTGCTTCCGATCCCTCCGCGGTCTTCTCCGTCCAGCCGGTCTACCTCTTCAAAAATGATTTCCGGCTGATGTTTCTGAATCCGGAACTGACAGATCCTGTCATTTTTACGGATCACCGTATCCCGCAGCGCATATGCAGGCATAAAGAACCAGTCGTTTGGTCCGCAGTAAGATTCGTCAATGATTCCCATGTGATTCGTCTGAATGATTCCGAAATTTTTAAATGTGCTGCTTCTCGGAACGATATGAGCCTCATAGCCCCTGGGAAGCTGCATGGCCACTCCCAGAGGAATCAGCCGGAATTCTCCCGCCTTCATTTCCACATCTTCCGCCGCACGCAGATCGATCCAGTCGGATTTTCCGTCGATATAACGAAGACGTTCCATTTCATCGTTCAGATACTGAATCTTAATTTTCTCCATCTTCTTCCTCCTCGTCAAACAGTACAACCTTTCCCTTCCTCAGCGTCCGCTTCACATCGATCACCCTCTGGTTCGGACTTCCCTTCCATGGCAGCGTTACGTCCAGCTGTTCCAGGATAAAACGGCCGTCTACCAGCACATCTGTATAGGAAATGATCTCGTGGTCGCAGATCTCTTCCCAGCGGTATCCTGTGTAAAGCCAGATATCCTTGGACGGATACTTTTCCCTGATTTCCCTGGCCAGAGCGGTCACATCCGCCTCATTCGCCGGATGCAGGGGATCCCCGCCGGAAAAAGTGATTCCGGAGATATAATCCTTTTCCAGCTGTTCAAAAATTTCCTGTTTCGCCGCCTCATCGAATGGAATTCCTCCGTTCGGGTCCCAGGTAATCGGATTCTGACATCCCTTGCAGTGATGACTGCAGCCTGCTACCCACAATACCACTCTCAGTCCGTCTCCGTTCAACATGTCATCCTTTGTAATATTGTGATACCTCATTGTCCTCTCTACCTTTCTTCCGCAAAACCTTTCACCGGTACAGTTTCCGCAAAAAGAAGGCTTCAGGGCGAGACATCCGCCCCGTCCCCAAAGCCTTTCTGTTCGTTTATACGTTGTCTTTTCAGACCATGCTGTTTTATGCTTCCGCAGGAACATCCTTCATGCTGAAGCTTACTCTTCCCATCTTGTCTTTGCCCAGGCATACAACTTTCACAACATCTCCCAGCGTCAGGACATCTTCCACATGGTTGATCCGTTGTTTGGAAATCTTGGAAATATGAACCAGGCCTTCCTTTCCAGGTGCAAACTCAAGGAAAGCGCCAAACTCTTTAATGCTGACAACTTTTCCGGTAAAGATCTGACCTGCCTCAAATTCGGTTGTGATAATACGAATATACTCTACTGCTTTGTCCATCATCGCCTGATCGGTGCCGCAGATGGAAACCGAACCGTCATCATCGATATCAATCTTAACACCCGTCTCATCGATGATCGCATTGATCGTCTTTCCTCTCTGTCCAACAACATCACCAATCTTCTGAGGATCAATCTGGATCTGAATGATCTTCGGAGCCAGCGGTCCTACCGTAGGACGGGGAGCAGCGATGGTTTTCTCCATAACTTCCGTCAGAATATACTCACGGGCCTCTTTGGTCCTTGCGATTGCCTCCTCCACGATCTGGCGGGTCAGTCCGTGGATTTTAATATCCATCTGAATCGCGGTGATTCCGTCATGGGTTCCGGCAACCTTGAAATCCATATCTCCAAAGAAGTCTTCCAGACCCTGAATATCCGTCAGTACCAGGTAATCGTCATCTGTCTCTCCGGTAACCAGACCGCAGGAGATTCCTGCCACAGGTTTTCTGATCGGCACGCCGGCCGCCATCAGCGACATGGTGGACGCACAGATACTTGCCTGAGAGGTGGATCCATTGGATTCAAAGGTCTCAGATACGGTACGGATTGCATAAGGGAATTCTTCCTCCGTGGGAAGCACCGGAATCAATGCACGCTCCGCCAGCGCTCCGTGGCCGATCTCACGGCGTCCCGGTCCGCGGGAGGGCTTTGTCTCCCCTACGGAGTAAGACGGGAAATTATACTGATGCATATATCTCTTGGAGGTTTCAAACTCATCCAGTCCGTCCAGTTTCTGCGACTCGGAAAGCGGAGCCAGTGTCGTCACAGTACAGATCTGGGTCTGTCCGCGGGTAAACATTGCAGAACCGTGAACTCTCGGAATAATATCAACTTCCGCAGCCAGCGGGCGGATCTGGTTGATCGCACGTCCGTCCGGACGTTTGTGATCCTTCAGAATCATCTTACGGACGGTCTTTTTCTGATACTGGTATACCGCCTCGCCCAACACTGCCAGCCACTCTTCGTTCTCAGCAAACGCCTCCTCCAGCTTTTCTGTGATCACGCGGATATTCTCTTCTCTTGTCTGCTTGTCATCGGTGAATACCGCCTCTTCCATTTCTTCCGGCGGAACGATCTCACGGATTGCCGCAAACAGTTCCTCCGGAACCGCACAGCTTTCATACGTGTGCTTCGGCTTGCCGCACGCCGCGACAATCTCATCGATAAATTTGATAATCTCCTGGTTCACGTCGTGAGCCTTATAGATCGCTTCGATCATCTTTGCTTCCGGAATCTCATTGGCGCCGGCCTCGATCATGATGACTTTCTCGCGGGTGGATGCAACGGTCAGACTCAGATCGGAAACCGCTTTCTGAGCCAGAGACGGATTGACAATCAGTTCTCCGTCGATCATACCCATCTGTGTCATCGCACAGGGACCGTCAAACGGGATATCAGAGATGCAGGTCGCAATCGCGGAACCCAGCATCGCCACAACCTCCGGGTTGCATTCCGGATCTACAGACATTACCATGTTATTCAGGGTAACATCGTTGCGGTAATCCTTCGGGAACAGCGGACGCATCGGCCGGTCAATGACACGGCTGGTCAGAATCGCATGCTCGCTGGCTTTTCCCTCTCTCTTGTTAAAGCCGCCCGGAATTTTTCCTACTGCATACATTTTTTCTTCGTACTCAACGCTCAGAGGAAAGAAATCAATTCCTTCCCTCGGTTTATCGGACGCTGTGGCAGTAGACAGAACGACGGTATCGCCATAGTGCATAAATGCCGCGCCGTTCGCCTGTTTTGCAACACGGTCTACATCCACCGTCAGCGTACGGCCGGCCAGTTCCATGGAAAAACTCTTGTACATAAAAACTGTTCTCCTTCTATTTTTTATTCCCGCGAGCAGCGAGCCAGGCGGACATACTTGCGTGTCCATTTGGCGCGCTGCAAATTTGATGTCCCGTAGCTTGCTGCGGGATATCTGACTTGTGCCTTTTCCGGTCTGCAAGCGTTTCCGAAACTACTGAAAAACACACCGTAACAGTTCAGCCGGCTGAACCGTTACAACGCACCCACTCTTCCGCCGATGTGCTTTTCAGTGGTCCCGGACACTTCGCCCGGAAGATTTCTCTTAAAAGAAACGGGCGGAAAAGGTTCCCGCCCGCTGACAAGCTGATTATTTTCTGATTCCCAGTTTTTCGATTAATGCACGGTATCTCTCAATATCAGTTTTCTTCAGGTAATCCAGCAGTCCACGTCTCTGGCCAACCATTTTCAGAAGACCTCTTCTGCTGTGGTGGTCTTTGTGGTGTACCTTCAGATGCTCTGTGAGTTCCTCGATTCTCGCTGTCAGAATCGCAACCTGTACCTCCGGTGAACCGGTGTCGCCTTCAGTTCTTGCATACTCAGCCATAATTGCCTGTTTCTTTTCTTTCGAAATCATGTTTCTTTCCTCCTGTTATTTTATTTACGCCGCTGATTAGGAAGCGGTCGGAGTGTCCGTCTTCTGAATCAGGGCCGGGATGTCTCATCCCAAATACTTTGTAAGTATATCATATTCAATTTTAAATGTAAATACGGTTTTTGATTTTTTTACCGGGCCATCCCCGGACGGCTACAGCAGACTTACGGCGCAGGAAGCCTTTTCATACTGAACGTCAGAAATCTTGATTCCTGTTTTCACGCTGCTGGCGTGTACTGCCTGTCCGTTTCCAATGTAGATGACCACATGGTAAATTCTTCCGTCCTCCGCATAGAAAATCAGATCCCCCGGCTGTGCGTCGCCGACAGATATCTGTGTTCCGCAGTCCGCCTGGGCCCGGGAAGAATGGGGAAGGCTGATTCCATAATTTGCAAACACCTGCTGGGTGAATCCGGAACAGTCCGCACCGTCTGTCAGGCTGGTTCCTCCCCATACGTACGGATTTCCCACAAACTGGCAGGCAAACGCTACCAGCTCCTCCCTCGCATCAAGGACAGAAGCCACCGGCATGGCGTCCTCTCCGGCCGCATGCACTTCCATCCATGCTTCCTCACCGGTTTTCAGCAGATCCTGGCGGATATATCCTTCCACTTCTCCGGAAACCACCCGATACCAGTCTCCGCTCTGCTCACGGATATAACACAGTCCGTGATTTTCAAGTTTCCCTACAATGGGGAATTCCGTTCCTGCATCCTCGCGGATATTGACGTAAGAGCCTTCGCTGACCGCCGCAACCGCGTAATTCTTTGCTCCCTCAAAGGTCTGAATCTGCGCCTGCGCCGCCTGTGCCCGCACCGCCGAAATAATGAGGAACACTGCTGCGCATACGGCCAGAAAACATTTTCTTATCACTATCATTACCTCCATGATCTTCGATAATCTTTGACACTTTTTTACATTTTTTACTATTTCATTAATTTTATTACATTTATATTACAAAGATATTATATCAGGAGATATTTTCCTGTCAAGGGGCTTTTTCAAATCCAGATACCCGCAGACACGATGCTTTCACACGGTCTGTGCAGTGCATGCACAGACCTGGCAAAACTCTAAATAAAAAAAGGACGCTCCCCAAAAGAACGTCCATAGAAACTTCCGGTCTCCGGCCTCTCTGCCGCCGCAGAGCAGCGGTTACCGGAGATACCCTTTTTCTTTCAGAAAAGACCTGGCCTCCTTCTCATCTTTTTTCAGATGGGCCTGAAGCGCCTCCACCGAAGGGAATTTCTGCTCTTTCCGCTGATAGTGCAGCAGAGCCACCTCCGCCGTCTGCCCGTAAAGATCCAGATCACAGTCAAAGAGATACGTCTCCACACCCGTAAAGTTCTCACGGACCGTCGGTTTCACTCCGATGTTTGTCATCCCGTAAAACGCCTGTCCGAGAACCTCCACGCGGGACACATATACACCGTAGGGAGGAAGAAGCTTTTCCTTCACAGGCACCTGGTTGATCGTGGGAACTCCGATGGTGCGGCCAAGCGCCCGCCCGTGCACAATCTTCTCTCTGACTGTATACGGATATCCCAGCAGAGATTCCACTTTTTCCATCTGTCCCTTCCGCAGTTCCTCCTTGATCCAGGTACTGCTGATTTCACGTCCGTCTTCCCTGGCTTTCTCAATAATCTCTGTACGGAAACCACAGGAAGGCCCCAGAGCCTCCAGCATCCGTGCGTCGCCTCTTCTCTGGTATCCGAAATGGAAATCCGTTCCGACAATCACGCAGGCCGCATGCAACTTCTCCACAAGGATTTCGCGTATAAACGCCTCCGGCTCCATATGCATCACCTCATCGGTGAACGGGCATTCAATCAGAATGTCAACACCGCAGTCCTCCAGGCGCAGATGCCTCTCCTCGTTTGTCAGAAGCTGATGGGCCGGTTCGTGAGTCACCCGCATGGACGGCGGGACGGCAAAGGTAAAGACAACCGTCTCCAGTCCCTCCTGTCTGCCGGTCTCCAGCACACGATTCACCAGAAGCATGTGCCCCCGGTGCAGTCCGTCAAATTTTCCCAGCGTGACAACGCTGCCGCGCTCTGTCTCAAATGATAATGTATTTTTAATATATCTCATGGCCGCTCCAGAAACATTTTCTCAGGTTTCCAAATTTCCCTCTTCCCGTCAAATTGATAAATGCCCACAAACAGGCCTTCGCTGCTGTACAGCCGGACAGCGTCGGAACGATCCGGACGGCTGTCTCCGGCAAAGGAGGTCTCTTTCAGAGGATTCCCGTTAAACACAAGACTGTCCGCTTCCGGCCGCACACTTATGCAGGGATAACCGGAAAACATCTGATCTACCGGCGTAAGGATCTCTTCCAGTCTGCCCTCCCTGACAATCTCCTCGATTTCCGACAGCTTTCTGCTGTCAGAAATCCGGAAACGTCCCACACGGGTGCGGGTCAGATGCTCCATACATCCGTGACATCCCAGTGTCTCCCCGATATCATGGCACAGCGTGCGGATATATGTACCCTTGGAACAGGTCACTTCCATCTTCACTCTCGGCGGCGCCAGCTCCAGGATTCTGATCCTGTGAAACTGCACCCGGCGTGGCTTTCTCTCCACCTGGATGCCCTCTCTTGCGAGTTCATAAAGCTTTTTTCCGTTCACTTTCAGCGCAGAATACATCGGCGGAATCTGCATATATTCTCCCTCAAAGCCTGCAATGCAGGCCCGGATTTTCTCTTCTTCCGTCTCGGGCTGCGCCTCTGCGATAACGGTTCCGCTGATATCCTGCGTATCTGTGCTTTTCCCAAGAAGAAGCACGGTCTCGTATGTCTTTGTCTCATCCGTCAGCATATCGCACAGACGCGTGCCTTTTCCAAGGCAGACCGGAAGAACACCCACCGCATCCGGATCCAGAGTCCCTGTGTGACCGATTTTTTTCTGTTTCAGAATTCCTCTCAGCTTTGCCACCACATCGTGGGACGTAAAGCCGGCTTCCTTGTAAACATTCAGTACGCCATGTATCATATTACTCTCCGTCACTTTCCAGAAGCTGCCGTTCGATGTACAGCGTCAGATTATTGACCACGTCAAACGGGCTTCCGTTCATCGTACACCCTGCCGCACGGATATGGCCTCCGCCTCCGAACAGGTTTGCAATCTTACTGACATCCACCTTTCTGGCGGAACGCATACTGACCTTAAAGGTCTGCGGCGCCAGCTCATACAGGAAAATCGCGACCTCAACGCCCTCTGTATTTCTCAGCTGATTGACGATTCCGTCCATATCCGCCGGCGTCAGACCGTAAAACTTCATTTCCTTCTGGCGGACAATTCCGACAATGCATCTGCCGTTCAGCAGCATGATGCTCTCCATCAGTGTTCTTCCCATCAGCTGATTCTGCGCGTACGTTTTCCGGTAAAACGCCTGCTCCACAATATCCGAAAACGGAATGTCCTTCTCCAGAAGCGAAGCGGCGGTCCGCATCGTGTGAGGCGTCGTACAGCTGTACTGAAAGACTCCCGTGTCCGTTACAATCCCTGTATAAAGCGCCATGGCACAATCTCTGGAAATTTTATCTTCATCCATCAGATCGTACAGCACCTCACAGGTGGAACTCGCATCCGGGACCACATGATTTTCCCTACAGAATCCTGCATTTGTCACATGATGATCGATGCACACGGTTTTTTTTGCCGTTTCAACGTACTCTCCCGCAACGGCAACCCGATCGGCGCTGGAAACGTCCACAAGGATCAGCAGATCGTAACTCTTTCCGCTTTCCGCTTCCTCTCTGACAATGGAGAGCTCCGGAAGAAAAGCGAAATCTTTTTTCTTTCCCTCCAGATATACATCTGTCTGTATCCGGGGAAAATTATCCCTCAGATACAGATAGACGCCCATCGCGGAACCGACACAGTCGCCGTCCGGATTCACATGACCGGCAACAGCAACAGTACGAACACCTTCCAGGATCTCATCAAGCTTCTTCATCTTCCTTTTCCCCCTCTTGCGTATGGGTCACCTCGTCGATCAGCTTCGACATGGCAACGCCATAGGCGATGGATTCATCCAGTACAAAGGTAAGCTCCGGCGTATTTCTCAGGTTCAGATTTTTTGCAAGCATTCTGCGGACAAAGCCTTCTGCGCTGCGCAGCCCCTGAATCGTCGCTTTCAGTTCTTCCTGATTTCCAAGAACACTGATATATACCTTGCAGGTTTTGAGATCAGGAGCCGTCTCTACGCCCGTCACAGAAGTCATCATCCCGATCCGCGGATCTTTCAGTTCTGTACGGATGATATTACTCAGTTCCCTTTGAATCTCCCCGTTGATACGGGTATTTTTTATGCTGTTTTTTCTCATTTATTTTTATTCCTCCTTCTGACGCACCTGCTGCGTCATCAAGGCAGATCTGGAAGTTTACTTCCGAATGTTCCGCCTGCCGGCGTATTTTATCTCGGCACTTCCACCATGATATATGCTTCTACCTGGTCAAGTTCCTGAAGATCGTTGAATCCTTCAAATACAAGGCCGCACTCGTAGCCAGCCTTTACTTCCTTGACGTCGTCCTTGAAACGCTTCAGAGATGCAAGCGCGCCCTCGTAAATCTGTTTGCCCTCGCGGCTGATGCGTACTTTGCATCCTCTCTGGAATACGCCGTCCAGAACATAGCTTCCGGCAATGGTTCCGACGCCGGAGGCTTTGAACAGCTGACGCACCTCTCCGTGTCCGATCACTTTTTCTTCGTAAATCGGCTCCAGCATACCCTTCATTGCCGCCTCAACGTCCTCGATCGCCTGGTAGATGACACGGTACAGACGGATATCGACGCCTTCCTGCTCTGCCGTCGATTTCGCTGTCGCGTCCGGACGCACGTTGAATCCGATGATGATTGCGTTGGATGCGGAAGCCAGTGTAACGTCAGACTCATTGATTGCGCCTACGCCGCCGTGAATCACACGAACAACCACCTCATCGTTGGACAGCTTCACAAGACTCTGTTTTACGGCCTCCACAGAACCCTGAACATCCGCCTTGACGATAATGCAGAGTTCCTTCAGATTGCCTTCCTGAATCTGGTTGAACAGATCATCCAGAGACATCTTCGTTCTGGTCTCCTCCAGCAGACTCTTTTTGCCCTCGGATACAAAGGTTGCCGCAAAGTTTTTCGCCTCTTTGTCAGACTCGGTCGCCACAAGAATCTCTCCTGCGTTCGGCACGTCGGAAAGTCCGAGAATCTCTACCGGCGTGGACGGGCCTGCCTCTTTGACACGGCGTCCCTTGTCATCCATCATCGCACGGACTTTTCCGTGGCAGGCGCCGGCTGCAATCGGATCGCCCACATGCAGGGTACCTTTCTGCACAAGAATGGTCGCAACCGGTCCCTTGCCTTTGTCCAGCTCGGCCTCAATGACGAGACCTCTTGCACGACGTTTCGGATTTGCCTTCAGTTCAAGCACTTCCGCAGTCAGAAGAATCATCTCCAGAAGGTCGCTGATTCCCTCATGGGTCTTCGCGGAAACCGGCACGAAGACTGTGCTTCCGCCCCAGTCCTCGGGGATCAGCTCATACTCGGAAAGCTCCTGTTTCACACGTTCCACATTGGCGCCCGGCTTGTCGATCTTATTGATCGCCACGATGATTTCCACACCCGCCGCTTTCGCGTGATTGATCGCCTCCACGGTCTGGGGCATTACGCCGTCGTCCGCTGCGACAACCAGAATTGCGATATCCGTGGCGTTGGCGCCGCGCATACGCATTGCGGTAAACGCTTCATGTCCCGGCGTATCCAGGAACGTAATCTTCTGTCCGTTGACCGACACGGTGTAGGCACCGATATGCTGGGTGATGCCGCCTGCCTCCCGGTCCGTCACATTGGTATGACGAATGCAGTCCAGAAGGGAAGTTTTTCCATGGTCAACATGACCCATAACGCAGACAACCGGCGGGCGCGGAACGAGTTTCGATTCATCCTCTTCCTCCTCGCGCAACAGCTCTTCGATGACATCCACCTTCTCTTCCGGCTCTGCAATAATATCGTAATCCAGCGCGATCTCCTGCGCTTTCTCAAAATCAATTTCATGGTTTACCGTGACAAGAGTCCCTTCCATGAACAGTTTCTTGACGATCACCGCCGGCTGCATTTTCATTTTTTCAGCCAGCTCGCGGATGGTCATCTTCTCCGGAAGCTTGATCTCCTTTACCGTTTCCTTCGGAGCTTCCTGTTTCGGCTTGTTCGCCGGTTTCTGAAGCGCCTTCGGAATTCTCGACTGCTGGCGGCCGCCCTGGTTCGGACGGTTTCCGCTGCGGCGGTCGTCGTTGAACTTATTGTCTCTGCGATCGTCTTTTGTCTTGTCTTTCTCTTTCCGGCTTGTGTCACGGCCCGGTTTTTTGATTCCCAGATCCATGCTGTCAGCGGCGGAGGATCTGTGTTCTGATCCCTTTGCGCCTCTTCTTCCATCCGCGCCCGGACGACGGCTGCCTGCACCGTCCTCATCCTTCGCAAATGGTCTTGCTCCGCGATCCGGACGTGCCGGACGGCCGTTTCCGCGTCCGAAGGAACCTTTGTCTGTGTTTCTGTCGCCGGACGGACGTGCCGGACGATCTCCCTGCGGACGGTTTCCGCCTGCCGGACGGCCATCTCTGCCGGAACGTACCGGGCGGTCACCCTGCGGACGATTTCCGCCGGAGGGACGGCCGTCTCTGTTCTGGGAACGGCCTGCGCCTCCTGCCGGACGGCCCTGTGCGGACTGTGCGCTCACCGCCGGACGATCAGCAGAAGAGCGGTTCTGCCCGGACACCGACGCCGTGCGCTCCTGCTGCGGACGACTCTGCGCCCCCTGCTGTCCTGTCGGACGGCCTCCCTGGGAAGACTGTGCTCCGCCGGACGGACGATCCTGGGAACGCGCCGGGCGGTCACTTTTCGGACGTGCCGGACGACTGCCTTTCGCCCTCTGGCTCTGACTCTTCGCAAAATCTCTGCCTTCCTTGCTCGCCGCGTTCTGCGGACGAACGACAGAGATGATATTCTTCTTTTTCGGACGCTCCGCCCTCGTCTCTTCTCCTGTTTTCTTCTGTACTTCTCTGGTTTCTGTCTCTTTCTTCTCCACTGGCTTTCTCTCCTCTTTTGAACCAAGTGCCTGACGCACCATAACTTCCTCGTTTTCTTTCAGACTGCTCATATGACTTTTCACGTCGATTTTCTTCGACCGCAAAAAATCCAGGACCTCTTTATTGGTAAGGTTCAGTTCGCCTGCAAGTTCGTAAACTCTTTTTCCTGGCATAGATACACCGACCTTTCTTTTCTGGAATCTCCCGTAAATCCGGAAAAAGGCTTATGAGAGATGCTCCCGAATCACTTCTGCAAAATTTTTATCGCACACCGCAAGGCTGGCCCGGTATTCCTTTCCGATGATACTGCCCAGTTCCTCCTTTGTTTCAAACACAAGATATGGGACTTTATAATACTGACACATATTCCGGAATTTTTTCTGCGTATTCTCCGATGCGTCAGAAGCGACGATCACAAGATACGCTTTGTACTCCTTCACTGCTTTTTCCGTTGCAAATTCACCGCTTGCCACTTTTCCTGCCCGCATCGCAAGTCCAAGCATGCCGCAGGCTTTTTTAACGTTCAAGTTCCGCAAACGCCTCCCTCAGTTTTTCATATACCTCATCCGGGATCTCCGCGTTCAGGGAACGGGAAAGCCCTTTATTTTTTACTGCCTTCGCCAGACATTCCGAACAGCACACATATGCTCCGCGGCCATTCTTTTTTCCTGTCGTGTCGAGAATAATCTCATTGTCTGTGGTTCTCACAACACGGATCATCTCTTTTTTGTTTTTCATCTCATTACAGCCAATGCATTTGCGCAGTGGCACTTTACGCACAGCTCCCAAACGCTCTCCCTGCCTTTACTGTCATTCTTCCGCCGGGATCTCTGTTTCCGTTCCGGTCACAGTATCCTCTGCGGTGTCCTCTTCCTCATACCCGTCGAACTCCTCCGGATCATCACTGTACTCGAAAGACTCATCCATGGGATCCTCATACTCATCCTCCGGATATTCCTCTTCCTCAAAGTAATCGAAATCGCCTTCCTCTTTCGCCTGCGTCTCGCTCTTGATGTCGATCTTGAATCCTGTCAGACGGGCTGCAAGCCTTGCGTTCTGCCCTTCCTTTCCGATCGCCAGAGAAAGCTGGTAATCCGGAACGATCACTTTCGCGGTCTTCTCGTCCGGATCCGCCATTACGGAGATAACCTTCGCCGGACTCAGCGCATTCTCAATCAGAAGCGCCGGGTTCTCATCCCAGGTGATAATGTCAATCTTCTCACCCCGCAGTTCGTTGACCACCTCATTGACACGGCTGCCGTTGATTCCCACACAGGCGCCCACTGCGTCGACGTCCGGATCATTGGACCAGACAGCCATCTTGGTTCTGGAGCCTGCCTCGCGGGCAATGCTCTTGATCTCCACGATGCCTTCCCGCACCTCTGTGACAACTTCCTCAAACAGCCGTTTTACAAGCTCCGGATGCGTACGGGAAACCAGAACCTTCGGTCCTTTCGGAGTATTCTTTACTTCCAGAACATACAGCTTGATACGCTCGGTGGGGCGGAAAACCTCGCCTTTCACCTGCTCGTTTTCCGTCAGAGTCGCATCCACCTTTCCCAGGTTGATGCTGACATTTTTCCCTGTGTACCGCTGTACAATACCTGTCATCACATCGTGTTCTTTTTCAAGATACTGATCGTAGAGCGCTTTTCTCTCCTCTTCACGGATTTTCTGAAGAATTACGTTTTTCGCATTCTGCGTGGCGATTCGTCCGAATTCTTTGGATTTGATCTCCACCGGAACGATATCGCCGATCTCATAGCGGGAGTCCATCTCCTTCGCATCGGCAAGCGAAATCTGAAGCACCGGATCCTCCACGTTCTCCACAACCTCCTTGTCTGCGGTCACACGGAAATCCCCTGTATCCGGATTGATGACAACTTTTACGTTGTCAGATTTTCCAAAATGGTTCTTGCATGCCTGAAGAAGGGACTGCTCAATCGCTTCCAGCAGTGTCTCCTTGCTGATATTTTTTTCTTTTTCCAGAATTTCCAGGGATTCAATTAATTCTGTGTTCATTTTTTTCTCTTCCTCCTGTACTAAAAATCAAATGCTAACCGTATCAAAGCGATATCCGTTTTTGCGAAAGTACGCAGCGTGCCGTCCTCTTCCTCAATCGTCACGCTGTCTTCATCATATGCGGTGAGAACCCCGTAAAATTCCCTGCAGCGGTCAACGGCACGATACGTTCTGATTTCCAGTTCTTTTCCCATACTGCGCCGGTAATCTTTCTCCTTTTTGAGCGGACGTCCCAGACCGGGAGAACTTACCTCCAGGATATAGGCGTCTTCTATAAAGTCGTTTTCATCCAGCCTGTCGGAAAATGCCCGGCTGACAATCTCGCAGTCGTCTACTGTGATGCCGCCTTCTTTATCAATATAAGCGCGCAGATACCAGCTGCCGCCCTCCCTGACATATTCCACGTCCACGAGTTCGAAGCCATTGGCTTCCACAATCGGAAGAATCAGTTCCTCTGCTTTCTGTTCGTAGGTTTCTTTTCTGCTCAAATCCTCACCACCTTTTTATCCGGTTTTCTTTACATTTAGTTTTTATATAACAGGGAACGCAGTTTCCTGTCATACAAAAGAAAGAGTGGACGCTGCCGTCCACTCCTTTGCCAGTTACTCTATTCAACGATAACAGTATAGCACTCTCCCACAGGAAATGCAAGCCTTTTTTTGAGCAGAACAAAACCATCGCGAGACGATTTTCAATTTCCCTGCTCCTTGAGGTGTACGTCCAGCTGCGGATAGGGGATCTCGATTCCCGCCTGGTCAAACTCCTGTTTGATTTTCTCGTTCATCTCCCATTTCACCGGCCAGTAGTCGTCGGTCCTGACCCAGGCGCGAAGCCCAACGGTAATGCTGCTCTCCCCGAGGCTGTCCACAAAGAACTGCTGCTCTTCTGCCAGAAAGCGTGGTTCCGCCTCCACCAGTCGCTGCAGGATCCCTTTTGCCTCCTTCAGGTCGGACGAATAGGAAACCCCCACTTTGATCTCCAGTTTTCTCTTCTCCATTGCCGTGACATTGACAATCGTACTGTTTGTAAGATTCGCATTGGGAATCATGATGATACGGTTGTCGACACTGCTGATTGTGGTGTAGTACATCTCTATTTTTCGCACAGTTCCTTCCTGATTTTCATTGGGAAAGATAATGTAGTCCCCCGCCTTGAACGGCTTCAGCAAAAGAATAAGAACGCCTCCGGCCAGGTTGGAAAGTCCCCCCTGAAGGGCCAGGGAAATCGCCACGCCGGCAGACGCGATCGCAGCGGTGATCGAAGATTCTTTCACAAGATTCAGCTGCACAATGATCGTCAGTACCAGGAATATATTCAGAGAGTATTTCACCAGCGAGACGACAAAGCTTGTGATTGCAACGTCCGCATGGAATTTCAGCATATTTTTTCTGATCAGCACACACAGCTTCCCAATCAGCTTGCGGGCGACAAAATAAATGATCAGGGCCAGGAGGGCCTTCAGAACAAAGTCCGCAAACCCTCCGACCTTCCCCTCAAGATACAGAAAGATTTTCTCCAGAACCGTCATATGTTATTTTTCCTCTGTCTCAAATTTCTCCTCCAGTTCTTTTTTCAGATTTCTTTTCACAGAAGTCTTTTTCTGGTGTGTTTTCGCCGTCTTATTGTCTTTCGCTTTCTCTGCCGGACGGCTGTAGCTGAAGACGGACATTCCAAGCGCCGGAATTTTTACCGTAATGGAATTTTTACGCTCATCGCATTCTGCTTTCTTTGACATCTTGACTCTCGGGTTTACAACTTCCTCGCCGCCAAAGGCCGCAGCGTCGCTGTTGAAGATCTCTTTGTACTTGCCGGGATACGGAACGCCGATCATGAAGTTGTCATATACAACGTTGGAGAAATTGCAGACAACCAGAAGCGTGTCCTCCCTCTTCTTCGTTTTCCGCAGGAAAATCAGAAGATTTTTTTCCCATTCAAGACAGTTGATCCACTCAAAACCGTCGGAGCTGAAATCATACTCATACAGCGCGGGACACGAATGATACAGTTTCAGCAAAGCCTGCATATACTCCTGCAGCTTTCTGTGACCGTCCTCCTCCAGAAGTTCCCAGTCCAGAGATCTCTGTTCGCTCCACTCCCGGATCTGTCCGAATTCCTGCCCCATGAACAGCAGCTTTTTGCCGGGATGGGCAAGCTGATAGCCGTAGGCCAGACGCAGATTCGCAAGTTTCTGCTGATCCTCTCCCGGCATCTTCGTGTAAAGCGATCCCTTCATGTGAACCACCTCGTCATGGGAGATGCTGAGAAGGAATTTCTCGCTGTACGCATAAATCATCGAGAACGTCAGCTGATCATGATGCGCGCCGCGGAATACCGGATCGTTTTTCATATATTCGATGAAATCGTTCATCCATCCCATATTCCATTTATAGTCAAAGCCCAGACCATCATCCTCCAGATCTCCGGTGACTTTCGGCCATGCGGTGGATTCCTCCGCGATCAGCATGGCATCCGGAAACTTCTTCTTGAATACGCTGTTCAGATGCTTCAGAAATTCAATCGCCTCAAGATTCTCATTGCCTCCATAAATATTGGGAACCCACTCTCCGTCCTGTTTGCCGTAATCCAGATAGAGCATGGAAGCAACGGCATCCATACGGATTCCGTCCGCATGATACTCCTTCGCCCAGAACAGAGCGTTCGCGATCAGGAAGTTTGTCACCTGAGGTCTTCCATAGTTGTAAATCAGCGTACCCCAGTGCGGATGCGATCCCTTTCTCGGATCCAGATGTTCATACAGGCATGTGCCGTCAAAGGCAGACAAGCCGAACGTATCGCGAGGGAAATGCGCCGGCACCCAGTCGAGAATCACGCCGATTCCCTGCTGATGCATATAATCCATAAAATATCTGAAATCGTCCGGGGTTCCGTACCGCGCAGTGGGCGCATAATACCCGGTCACCTGATATCCCCAGGATTCATCCAGCGGATGTTCCATCACCGGCATCAGTTCCACATGGGTGAATCCCATTTTCTTCACATATTCCGCCAGCATCGGCGCAATCTCCCGGTAATTGTAAAAATCACGTCCGTCTTCCGGCTTTTTCCAGGAACCAAGATGCATCTCATAAACGTAAAGCGGCGTCCTGTCTCCCTGGACCTTGCGGCGCTGCTTCATCCAATCGCCGTCCTGCCAGCGATATTTTCCGAGATCTGCAACGATGCTCGCATTATCCGGGCGAAGCTGTGCAGCGTTGGCGTAGGGATCCGCTTTCAGGTATACCAGTCCGCCTTTCGCCTTGATCTCATATTTATACAGCGCCCCTTCCCCGACGCCCGGAATAAACAGTTCATAGATTCCGGAATCATGGAGATGCATCTGATGCATTCTGCCGTCCCAGTGATTGAAGTCGCCGACCACGCTGACACGGAGCGCATTCGGCGCCCATACCGCAAAGCAGGTTCCACGTACGCCGTCGATCACAGCCGGATGTGCTCCAAGCATCTCATACACATCGTAGCAGATTCCGGCTTCAAACTGTCTCTGAGCCTTCTCGTCTAACTGGCAAGGGAACGCATAGGCATCGTAAAATTCTTCCTTCTCGCCGCCCGGTCCTGTGACCACAAAACGGTATTCGGGAATCTTTGTCCCCGGCAGCAGAACGGCAAAGTATCCGCCTTCATCCTCCTGCACCATCGGGATCGTCTTTTCGTCAGAAAGAAGCTTCACCGCCGCCTCCGAAGCATCCGGAAAATATCCCTGAATAACGATTCCGTTTTTCGTTTTGTGGGGTCCGAGAATATTTCTCGGCTGATTTTCTTCCGAGTAAACAACCGTTTCAATCTCTGCCCAATCCATCATATCATACAACTTATCTTCCATCTGTGACCATGACCTCCTTCGCCGGTTGGTTTTCATTTATTGTACCATTTTTCCGGAAAGTGTACAAGAGAAAGACAGATTTCATAAGTCAAAGACGGATTTCGTGAATCAGAAGCCCGCTGCGCAGTTTTGGTTCAAACCAGGTGGATTTCGGCGGCATCAGCTTTCCGGCGTCAGCCACGGCGAAAAGCTCTCCCATTGAGGTGGGATACATTGCAAAGGCAGCCGCACAGTCCTTATGGCACCGGCGCTCCAGCTCCCCGAGCCCGCGGATTCCCCCTACAAAGTCAATCCTGGAATCGGTTTTCGGATCCCGGATTCCGAGAATCGGCGACAGCACCTCCCGCTGCAGCATGGCAGTATCCAGGCGCTCCACCGGATCGGATTCTGCCCGTTCCGGTCTCAGTTCCAGGCGGTACCAGGAATCGTTCAGGTACAATCCGATTTCCCCCTTCTTCTGCGGACGGACAGCCTGATCTTCCGCCGTAACGGAAAAAATCCGGCTCAGTTTTCCAAGAAATTCTTCCGGCGTATTCCCGTTCAGGTCCCTGACTACACGGTTATAATCCATGATACTCAGTTCCTCTTCCGAAAAAAGGACAGACAGAAAATACCGGAACTCCGCATCACCGGGAGCCTTCGGATGCTCCCGGCAGTATTTTCTGCAGACCGCAGCCGCAGAAGCGGCACGATGATGGCCGTCCGCGATATAGGTATGGGGAATCTCTGCAAAAAAGTCAGTCAGCATACACATAATTTCCGGATCAGAAATCCGCCAGACCTGATGGCGGACACCGTCCTCCGCCGTAAAATCATACAGCGGCCCATGATTTTTCTGTTCCTCCAGGATACGGCTGACCTTTTCGTTTTTCCGATATGCCAGGAAAACCGGTCCGGTCTGCGCGCCGCAGGCTTCCACATGGCGGATGCGATCCGCTTCTTTCTCTGCCCTTGTGTTCTCGTGACGCCGGATCACACCATTGTCGTAATCATCCACCAGAGAACAGGCCGCAAGACCGGTCTGTGTGCGTCCGTTTCCTGTCAGCGCATAAACATAATAGCAGGGCGCAGACTCCCTGACGTAAACGCCGGCCCGGATCTGCGTACTGAGCAGTTCCGCCGCTTTCCGGTACACTTCCGGCGCATACATGTCGTACCCGGCGGGAAACTGCGTCTCCGGGCGATCAATATTCAGAAAGCTGTACGGATGGCCTTTGACCGCCTCCGCCGCTTCCTGTCTGCTGTATACGTCGTAAGGGAGAGCAGCTACCTGTGCCGCCAGCTCTTTCGCGGGTCTCAGGGCTGCAAACGGTTTAATTGTTGCCATATTTCAGGGTCTCCTTTTTTATTTTTCCATTTCTTTCGGTTTCCGGGCAGCCGTTCAGATGGATGAGCGGCTGCGGCATCCGGTCATTGAAAATTCTGTTCTTTTCTATCCGTTTCAATGACCCAATGACAGAAGAAGCCGCCGCATCTAACCTCATGCGGCGGCTTCAATCCTGCCATTTATTTTACGATCCGTACCCGAAGCACACCTTCCACCTGCCCCAGCAGGTTTGCCATTTCTTCTGTAGACGGGCTTTCCAGATCCATCATGGTGTAGGCGTAATCTCCTTTTCCTTTGTTGACAAGATCGGAAATGTTGACGCCCGCATCACCCATGACCTTTGTAAACTGACTCAGCATATTCGGAATATTTCTGTGGCAGATAGAAATACGCCCTCTGGCAGAACACATTCCCATATCGCAGTTGGGGAAATTGACCGAATTCCGGATATTCCCGTTTTCCATAAAGTCACGGATCTCCTTCACTGCCATAATCGCACAGTTATCCTCTGACTCTTCCGTTGACGCTCCCAGATGCGGGGTGACGATCACGCCCTCGGCGCCTGCCACTTTCGGGTTTGCAAAATCGGTGACGTACCGTTTGATTTTCCCGCTTTTCAGGCCTCTCAGAATCGCATCCTCGTCCGCCAGAAGATCCCGTGCATAGTTCAGGATCACCACGCCGTCTTTCATCATGGAAATCGCTTTTTCGTCAAGCATTCCCCTGGTACTGTCAAGAAGCGGGACGTGAATGGTTATGTAATCGCATTCCCTGTAGATATCCTCCACATTCTGGATATGGCGGATCGCACGGGAGAGGTTCCATGCAGCGTCCACGGAAATATACGGATCATAGCCGTACACCTCCATCCCCAGCGGAATCGCAGCGTTTGCCACCAGCTGGCCGATCGCGCCAAGTCCGATGATTCCCAGCTTCTTTCCGCTGATCTCACAGCCTGCAAACTGCTTTTTCTTTTTCTCCGCAAGTTTCTGAATCTCAGGATTATCCTTCTCCTCCTTTACCCAGGTAATTCCCCCGACAATATCCCTGGAAGCGAGGAGCATACCTGCGATCACAAGCTCCTTGACGCCGTTTGCATTGGCTCCGGGCGTGTTGAACACGACGATTCCACGCTCCGCACATTCTTTCAGTGGAATATTGTTGACGCCGGCGCCGGCGCGGGCTACCGCGTACAGATTCCCGGGAAGTTCCATCTCATGCATCGATGCGCTGCGCACCAGAACGGCCTGTGCCTCTTCCAGCTGCTCCGCCTTCTGATACTGACTTCCGAAATTTTCCAGTCCGATCTCCGCAATAGGATTCAGGCAATAATACTGATACATCACAGATTTTCCTCCTCAAATTTCTTCATAAACGCCACCAGCGCCTCGACGCCCTCTTTCGGCATCGCATTGTAAATGCTCGCCCGCATACCGCCCACTGTGCGGTGTCCTTTCAGGTTTTCCAGCCCTGCGGCTTTTGCCTCCTTTACAAATTTCGCATCCAGCTCCTTATCGCCGGTCACAAAAGGCACATTCATCAGCGAACGGTCTTTCGGAACAACCGTACCGCGAAACAGCCTGCTGGAATCAAGGTAGTCATAGAGAATTTTTGCTTTCTCTTCGTTTTTCTCTTTCATTACGGAAAGGCCGCCCATCCGTTTCAGCCACCGGAACACCTTTCCGCACATATAAATGCTCCAGCAGTTGGGCGTATTGTACATGGAACCGGCGTCCGCATGGGTTTTGTATGCCATCATCGTGGGAGTTCCCGGAAGTACGTCCTCCGTAATCAGATCTTCGCGGATGATCGCAATCACCATTCCCGCAGGACCGATGTTCTTCTGTACTCCGCCGTAGATGATTCCATACTTCGATACGTCAACAGGTTCCGACAGAAAACAGGAGGACACATCCGACACCAGAAGTTTTCCTTTCGTATTGGGAAGTTCTTTAAACTTGGTCCCGTAAATCGTGTTGTTTTCGCAGATGTACACATAATCCGCATCCGGACTTACCGGAAGATCCGAACAGTCGGGGATGTAGGAGAATGTCTTATCCTCGGATGAGGCGATCTTGTTGGCCTTTCCGAATTTCTGCGCTTCCTGGTACGCCTTTTTTGCCCACTGCCCTGTGACAATATAATCAGCGACGCGGTTCTTCATCAGATTCATCGGAATCATCGCAAACTGCAGAGACGCTCCTCCCTGGAGAAACAGAACCCTGTACTCGGAAGGAATATTCATCAGTTCCCTGAGATCCGCCTCTGCCTCGTCGATAATCTGCTGAAAAACCGAAGAGCGGTGGCTCATTTCCATTACGGACATTCCACATCCGCGGTAATCCATCAGTTCTTCCTGCGCCTCTTTCAAAACTTCCTCCGGCAAAACCGCCGGACCTGCGGAAAAATTGTAAACTCTGCTCACTTTTGCGTCCTCCTCGCGATTTTTTGCTTATTTGCAGAAGAAATACGGTTGTTCAACCGTATTTCTTCTGGTAGCGTGCTATCGCTTTACTGCGATAAATCAATCATACATCTCTGTTAAGTTTCTGTCAACCTTTTTCTGTCAATCCAAGTCATCCGCGTCAAACACTTCCTCAATCGCTGCGCCGGCCGCCACCATCGGGAATACCTTGTCGTCTCTGTCAATCTGACAGTCGATGACAACCGGTCCGCCGTATGCAATCGCTTCCTCGATCGCGGGAGCGATCTCCTCTTTCTTTGTCACGCGGATTCCCTTGGCGCCCAGAGCCTCCGCAACTTTCACAAAATCTGTCGCGTCGTCCAGAACCGTATAGGAATAACGCTGTTTGTAGAACAGAGTCTGCCACTGACGCACCATTCCAAGCACATGATTGTTGATGACAATTTCAATCACCGGAATCTGATATCTGGACAGAGTTGCAATCTCATTCATGTTCATGCGGAAGCAGCCGTCGCCCGCGATATTAATCACGGTTTTCTCCGGTCTTCCCATCTTCGCTCCCATAGCAGCGCCGAGGCCGAAGCCCATGGTGCCCAGTCCTCCGGAAGTCAGAAGTTCCCTCGGTTCTTTGTAGATATAATACTGCGCCGCCCACATCTGATGCTGGCCGACATCCGTGGTAATCACCGCATCCCCCTTGGTCACACGGTAAAGTTCCTCCATCACCGCCGGACCGGTCAGGCCGTCTTCATGTTTCATCGGATAACGTTTCTCCAGTCCGCGGATCTCCTCAAGCCATTCCGGATATTCCTTCGGCTCCAGACGTTCATTCAGACGCTTCAAAGCCTCTTTCAGATCCCCGATCACGCATGCGTCCACAACGACGTTTTTGTTGATCTCCGCCGCGTCAATATCGAACTGCAGGATTTTTGCATTCTTTGCAAACCGGCTGGTATCTCCTGTCACCCGGTCAGAGAAGCGGGCGCCAAGAACGATCAGCAGATCACATTTTGTCACGCCCAGATTGGAAGTTTTCGTTCCATGCATACCCAGCATTCCCGTATACAACGGATCATCCCCCGGGAACACGCCTTTTCCCATCAGGCTGTCGCAGACCGGAGCCTGAAGCTTATGCGCCAGCTCCCGCACTTCCTCCGACGCTCCGGAAATCACAGCGCCGCCGCCGACAAAAATATACGGGCGTTTTGCTTTGCGGATCAGTGTAGCCGCCTCCTCAAGGGCCTCCTCTGTAATCGTATTCACCTGGCGCTCGATTTTTTCCGGTTCTTTGTATTCATATTCATATTTCGCCGCGGTAACATCCTTTGTGATATCCACGAGCACCGGACCGGGGCGTCCGCTTTTGGCGATTTTAAACGCACGGCGCAGAGTTTTCGCCAGATCTTCAATATTCTTTACAATCATGCTGTGCTTCGTGATGGGCATCACAACGCCTGTGATATCCACCTCCTGAAAGCTGTCTCTGCCCAGCAGTGATTTTCCTACGTTGGCAGTGATTGCCACCACCGGAGACGAATCCATATATGCCGTCGCGATACCTGTAACCAAATTTGTGGCTCCCGGGCCGCTGGTCGCCATACAGACGCCAACTTTTCCGGTCGCGCGGGCATAACCGTCCGCCGCATGGGCAGCACCCTGCTCGTGGGAAGTCAGGATATGATGAATCTCCGGATGGCTGTACAGTTCATCGTACACGTTCAGAATCGTTCCTCCCGGATATCCGAATACCGTATCTACACCTTGTTCCTTCAAACACTCTATAATAATCTGTGAACCTGTCAGCTGCATGGTTCCACTCTCCTCTCCATCTGTTTTACAGTAACAGTTCTGTCCGCCGCATTAGTCAGGAATCTCAAGAATCGCTCCCCTTCTGGCGCTTGTCACCATCTTCGCGTACCTTCCCAGATAACCGGTGGTTACGGACGGTTTGCGGGGCTTCCACTCCGCTTTTCTTCTTGCAAGTTCCTCCTCGTCGACTGCCAGCTCCAGAGAATGCTCCGGGATATTGATCCGAATCAGGTCGCCTTCCTGTACCAGAGCAATCGGTCCGCCCACTGCCGCTTCCGGACATACATGGCCGATGGATGCGCCGCGGGACGCTCCCGAAAACCGTCCGTCCGTGATCAGCGCAACCGTGTCGCCAAGTCCCATGCCTGCAATCGCACTGGTAGGATTCAGCATTTCTCTCATGCCCGGACCGCCTTTCGGACCCTCGTAGCGGATCACGACCACATCGCCGGGAACGATTTTTCCTCCGCGGATCGCCTCGATCGCATCCTCCTCGCAGTCAAACACGCGGGCAGGTCCTTCATGCACCAGCATCTCATCGCAGACTGCGGAACGTTTGACGACAGCCGTCTCCGGAGCCAGATTTCCCTTCAGAACAGCGATTCCGCCGGTTTTGCTGTACGGATTCTCCACCGGACGAATCACATCCGGATTTTTGTTGACGCATCCCTCAATATTTTCTCCCACTGTCTTTCCTGTCACAGTCATACAGTCTGTATGGATCAGCCCCAGTTTGTTCAGTTCGTTCATCACTGCGTAAACACCGCCGGCCTCGTTCAGCTCTTCGATATAGGTGTGCCCCGCCGGAGCCAGATGGCACAGGTTCGGGGTCTTCTCGCTGATTGCGTTTGCAATCTCCGGATTCAGCTCCACGCCAGCCTCATGGGCGATTGCCGGAAGGTGAAGCATACTGTTGGTGGAGCATCCAAGAGCCATATCCACAGTCAGAGCGTTCATAAACGCATCTTGGGTCAGAATATCGCTGGGGCGGATATTCTTTTCCAGCAGTTCCATTACCTTCATGCCTGCCTGTTTTGCCAGCACCAGACGTTCGGAATATACAGCCGGGATGGTTCCGTTTCCTTTCAGTCCCATTCCAAGCACTTCGGTCAGGCAGTTCATGCTGTTCGCCGTATACATACCGGAGCAGGAACCGCAGGTCGGACATGTTTTGCACTCGAATTCCATAACATCCTCTTCCGTCATGGTTCCGGCCGCGTAGGAGCCGACCGCCTCAAACATACTGGAAAGGCTGGTTTTGTTTCCTTTTACCCGTCCCGCCAGCATCGGACCGCCGCTCACAAATACGGTAGGTACGTTGATTCTTGCCGCAGCCATCAGAAGGCCCGGCACGTTTTTATCACAGTTTGGAATGCATACCAGCGCGTCAAACTGATGTGCCGTCGCCATACATTCCGTGGAATCCGCGATCAGGTCACGGGTAACCAGGGAATATTTCATTCCGATATGTCCCATCGCGATTCCGTCGCAGACAGCAATTGCCGGAAAAACAATCGGCACTCCTCCGGCCATCGCAACACCCATTTTAACGGCCTCCGTGATCTTATCCAGATTCATATGGCCGGGTACAATCTCATTATAGGAGCTGACGATTCCTACCAGCGGTTTTTTCAGTTCCTCTTCAGACAATCCCAGCGCACGCAGCAGCGAACGCTGCGGTGACTGAGCAATTCCTTTCTTCACTGCATCACTTTTCATTTTCTTCTCCTCCTTACGTCATTGGCCGTTCTGCGGCTGCCGCGGAACCTTTCTGCCTGTTCCGGCGGCTGTTTCACAGAAACCTCCATTGCTTTCAACTGTCATTTCCGGATTTCCTTCACCAGAAGATCTCCCATTTCCGTCGTGGAAACCTGCGTGCATCCGTCGGACATAATATCCACCGTGCGGTATCCCTTTTCCAGAACGCACTTCACCGCACGCTCCACAGCGTCCGCTTCCGCATCCAGATTCAGAGAATACCGGAGCAGCATCGCAGCGGAAAGCACCGTTGCGATCGGGTTGGCGATATTCTTCCCGGCAATGTCCGGAGCAGAGCCATGACTGGGCTCATAAAGGCCGAAACTGGTCTCATTCAGGCTGGCGGACGACAGCATTCCGATCGATCCGGTTACCATGCTGGCCTCATCCGAAAGAATATCTCCGAACATATTTTCCGTCAGAATCACGTCAAACTGAGCAGGGTCACGAACCAGCTGCATCGCGCAGTTATCCACCAGCATATGCTCCAGGGATACGTCCGGATAATCTCCTGCGACTTCCTCCACAACCGCTCTCCAGAGGCGGGAAGAATCCAGAACATTTGCCTTGTCCACGCTTGTCACTTTTCTCCTTCTCTTCCTTGCGATATCGAAGGCACGGATTGCAATGCGGCGGATCTCATTTTCATTATATGTCAGAGTATCCACAGCCTTTCTCACACCGTTCTCCACAACCGTCTTCCGTTCGCCGAAATACAGGCCTCCGGTCAGTTCCCGCATGATGACCAGGTCAAAACCGTCAGCTATAATCTCCGGTTTCAGCGGGCACGCATCTTTCAGTTCTTCATAGAGATACGCGGGACGCAGGTTTGCAAACAGTCCCAGTTCCTTACGGATCCGAAGCAGCCCGGCCTCCGGACGTTTCTCCGGGGGAAGCTGATACCACGGGGAAGTTTTGGCATCGCCGCCGATGGAACCCATCAGCACGGCGTCACAACGCTTCGCCTCTGCGACTGTCTCGTCGGTCAGCGGAACTCCGCAGGCGTCAATGGACGCGCCGCCCAGAAGAAGATTCGTATAATCAAAAGTATGCCCATATACGTAAGAAACGGCATCCAGAACCTTCTTTGCCTCACCGACAATCTCCGGTCCTATGCCGTCTCCATGAATCAGTCCAATCCGATATTCCATAACCTCTACCTCTTTCCTCAAAGAATTCTTAGGTTATATAATACGGCATTTTTAGGGTGATTTCAATAAAAATTTGTATAAAAAGCAAATATGGCGCCACAACACTGAAAATTTCGTGGCGCCATACATGATTCTGCAGTATTATTTTGTGTAACTGTTCCGCAGATTTATTTCTTTTTTTCGTCCTTTTTCTTTTCTTCCTTGTCCTTGGTCTCGGAAGTAGCCAGCTCCGGCTTTTCCACCTCAGCGATTGCGCTCTTGCGCATCGGAATCCGGCAGTTTTTGTTATTTCCAAACTCGACGATCACGTCTTCCTCTGTAATATCAATAATGATTCCGTAGAATCCTCCCGTAGTGACAACTGCATCACCTACTGCCATCTCGCTGAGCATTGCCTGTACCTTTTTCTGCTCTTTTTTCTGCGGACGAATCAGCAGAAAATAGAACATGGCGATCATGACAACAATCCAGATCAGCATTGAACCCATGCCATATGCGCCCGAAGCAGAACTGCTGCTTGCAATTAACATTTCCATTCCTCCTGCTTTTTAACAACTCGCTTTCCCCATATCGGAAAAAACTATATCCATAATACACAATATTTGCCGTTTCGGCAACCCTTTTCTGGAATTTTGTTTAAAAATGGGCTGCCATGCAGTCAGGTCTGTGCATTCCCTGTACAAACCGTATGAAAGTATGGTTCCTGCAGGCATCCGGCCCATCGCGAAGCGATTTTCAACGGCCGGAGGATTCCATCATGCCATCCAGTTTCGCCCGCTTGTACTCCGCAAAACGGCCTTCCTCCAGAGCGGTGCGGATTTCTTCCATCATATTATTGTAGAAATACAGGTTGTGCAGAACACAGAGCCGCATACCCAGCATCTCTTTCGCCTTCAGCAGATGGCGGATGTACGCCCTGCTGTAATGACGGCAGGCCGGACACTGGCAGCCTTCCTCGATGGGGCGGGGATCCAGCTCGTATTTCTGGTTGAACAGATTCAGCTTGCCGCTGTTGGTATAAACATGTCCGTGCCGTCCGTTTCTGCTGGGGTATACGCAGTCAAAAAAGTCAATGCCCCGTTCCACCCCTTCCAGAATATTCGCCGGCGTTCCGACGCCCATCAGATACGTCGGCTTGTCCTTCGGGAGATAGGGAACCACTTCTTCCAGAATATGGTACATTTCCTCATGACTTTCACCGACCGCAAGACCGCCGACCGCATAACCGTCCAGATCCATCTCACGGATCCTTTTCGCGTGATCGATCCGGATATCCGCATAGATCGCCCCTTGGTTGATCCCGAACAGCATCTGATGCGGATTGATCGTATCCTCGCGCTGATTCAGCTCCTGCATCTTCTTTTTGCAGCGAAGCAGCCACCGCGCCGTCCGGTCCACCGAATCCTGCACATACTTTCTGTCGGCGACGCTGGAAGGGCACTCGTCAAACGCCATCGCGATCGTTGACGCCAGATTCGACTGAATCTGCATGCTCTCCTCCGGCCCCATGAAAATTTTGCGTCCGTCCACATGGGAGTTGAAATAAACGCCTTCCTCCTTAATCTTCCTCAGTCCGGCCAGAGAGAACACCTGAAACCCGCCGGAATCTGTAAGAATCGGTTTGTCCCAGACCATAAACTTGTGCAGGCCTCCCATTTTTTTCACGATCTCATCTCCCGGCCGCACATGAAGATGGTACGTGTTCGACAGCTCCACCTGTGTCTTGATCTCCTGCAGATCCATTGTGGAAACCGCGCCCTTGATTGCCGCCGCCGTCCCCACATTCATAAACACCGGCGTCTGAATCGTCCCGTGAACCGTCTCAAACTCCGCTCTCTTTGCACGTCCTTCCTCCGCCAGAATTCTATACTTTCCCATCCAAAACGTCCTTTCTCTTCAAAAATCCGCCGCGGAACGGACAGATCCTTCTTCCGCAGGTATACATTCTCCCTATTATACCGTCTCCCCGCACAATTTTCAATAAAATTTTCAATGGCCGGATACCCGCACGGTTGCCAGAACAGGAATTGGGGCGCTGTTTCTGACAGTTTTCACTGACGCTTCTCTCTTCCCTTTATGCACATTTTATAAAAAAATAAGATTGACGCCTGGTTTTTCCATTTGTATTTCCTCGGCTTTTGTCGTATAATGTGTACGATTCCTACTTAATATAGCGCTCTGTGCGGATTCCTCATCATTGCCACTGTCTTCGGACGGTCGGCAATCCTGTTTTTTTACGGGAATTCACACCGGAGCACTTATTCTGATGTCATGGAATTTAGTAAGGAGAATGAGCATCTATGAACGAAAAAACATACAATCTTGGAATCGACATCGGTTCCACCACCGTAAAAATCGCCATTCTGGATGAAGCGCAGAACCTTCTGTTTTCCGACTATGAGCGTCACTACGCCAATATCCAGGAGACACTGGCCCATCTGCTCAGGAAAGCATATGAGCAGATCGGTGAACATACACTGCATCCGGTCATCACCGGCTCCGGCGGTCTTACCCTGGCAAAGCATCTGGAAATACCGTTTGTCCAGGAAGTCATCGCCGTATCCACTTCTCTGAAGGCGCTGGCTCCGCAGACAGACGTGGCCATCGAGCTGGGCGGTGAGGATGCAAAAATCATTTATTTTGAGGGCGGCAATGTGGAGCAGCGTATGAACGGAATCTGTGCCGGCGGAACCGGCTCCTTCATCGACCAGATGGCTTCCCTGCTTCAGTGCGACGCAACCGGCCTGAATGAATACGCAAAAAAATACAGGGCCATCTACCCGATCGCCGCGCGCTGCGGCGTGTTCGCAAAGACCGATATTCAGCCGCTGATCAATGACGGCGCCACCAAGGAAGACCTTGCGGCGTCCATTTTCCAGGCGGTTGTCAACCAGACCATCTCCGGTCTTGCCTGCGGAAAGCCGATCCGCGGCCATGTGGCGTTTCTCGGAGGTCCGCTGCACTTTCTTTCCGAGCTGAAAGCGGCGTTTGTCCGCACGCTGAAACTGGATGAGGAACACACAATCGCTCCGGAAAATTCCCATCTGTTTGCAGCGATGGGCTCCGCGATGAACGCAGATGAGAAAGTTTCCGTATCCCTGTCTGCGCTTCAGAAGCGCATGGAGGAAAAGGTTACCCTGGAGTTCGAGGTTGCCCGTATGGAGCCTCTGTTTGCCACCCAGGAGGATTACGACAGGTTTCTGGAGCGCCAGAGCGTCAACAATGTGGCTACCGCCGATCTCTCCACTTATGAGGGAAACTGCTATCTGGGCATTGACGCCGGCTCCACCACCACAAAAGCAGCGCTTGTGGGCGAGGACGGTTCCCTGCTGTATTCTTTCTACAGCAACAATAACGGAAATCCTCTGGCAACTTCCATCCGCGCCATTCAGGAAATCTATGAGCAGATGCCGGACAGCGCACATATCGCTTACTCCTGCTCCACCGGCTACGGAGAGGCGCTGATCAAAGCCGCGCTTCTGCTGGACGAGGGCGAGGTGGAGACGATCTCTCATTATTATGCGGCTGCGTTCTTTGATCCGGAAGTGGACTGTATCCTTGATATCGGCGGACAGGATATGAAATGTATCAAGATCAAAAACGGCACCGTCGACAGCGTGCAGCTGAATGAGGCATGTTCCTCCGGCTGCGGCTCTTTCATTGAAAACTTTGCCCAGTCGCTGAACTACAGCGTTCAGGATTTCGCCCATGAAGCCCTGTTTGCAAAACATCCCATCGATCTTGGAACACGGTGTACCGTATTTATGAACTCAAAGGTGAAGCAGGCGCAGAAAGAAGGCGCGTCCGTTGCAGATATCTCCGCCGGTCTTGCCTACTCGGTAATCAAAAACGCACTGTATAAAGTCATCAAGGTTTCCGATGCGACAGAGCTTGGCCGTCATATTGTTGTCCAGGGCGGTACTTTCTATAACGACGCAGTGCTCCGGAGCTTTGAGCGCATTGCTGACTGCGAAGCGATCCGTCCGGACATTGCCGGAATCATGGGAGCGTTCGGCGCCGCGCTGATCGCACGGGAGCGCTACAGCACAGACAAAGAAACCACGATGCTTCCGATCGAAAAGATCAATACGCTGAAATATTCCACAACGATGGCTAACTGCAAAGGCTGCACCAACAACTGCCGTCTGACCATCAATAAGTTTTCCGGCGGACGCCAGTACATCAGCGGCAACCGCTGTGAGCGCGGAATCGGAAAGGAAAAGAACAAGGATCATATTCCGAACCTGTTTGAGTACAAATACAAGACGATCTTCGGATATACCCCGCTTCCGGAAGACGAAGCTGTCCGCGGAAAAGTGGGAATCCCCCGTGTGCTGAACATGTTTGAAAACTATCCGTTCTGGTTCACTTTCTTTACGAAACTGAAGTATCAGGTTGTACTTTCGCCAACCTCCACCAGAAAAATTTATGAGCTCGGCATCGAATCCATCCCCAGCGAGTCCGAATGCTATCCGGCGAAGCTCGCCCACGGACATGTGACCTGGCTGCTGAAACATGGGGTCAAATTTATCTTTTATCCCTGCATTCCTTACGAGCGGAATGAATTTCCGGATGCCGTCAACCACTACAACTGTCCGATCGTCACCTCCTATGCGGAGAACATCAAAAACAACGTGGATGAACTGAACGATCCGACCATTGTGTTCCGCAATCCGTTCCTTGCCCTGACCAGTGAGTCCATTGCGGCGGATGGCCTGGTAAAAGAGTTTTCCGCAATTCCGGAGCAGGAAGTCCGGGCTGCCGTTCACGCGGCATGGCAGGAGCTTGCCCGGGCGCGCAGGGACATTCAGAAAAAGGGAGAGGAAACTCTTCGCTATATGAAAGAAACCGGACGCCGCGGTATCGTGCTGGCGGGACGTCCTTACCATATCGATCCGGAAATCCATCACGGAATCCCGGATATGATCAACTCCTATGGCCTGTGTGTTCTGACGGAGGATTCTGTCTCCCATCTGGCTCCGCTGGAGCGGCCGCTTCGCGTCAATGACCAGTGGATGTATCACACACGCCTGTATGCGGCGGCCAATTTTGTAAAGACGCAGGAGAATCTGGATCTGATTCAGCTGAATTCTTTCGGCTGCGGTCTCGATGCGGTTACCACGGATCAGGTCTACGAAATCCTGACCAACAGCGGCAAAATTTACACCTGCCTGAAGATCGACGAGGTCAACAACCTGGGCGCCGCCCGTATCCGTGTCCGTTCTCTGCTGGCTGCAATCCGCGCCCATGAGAAAAAGGACGAACCGAGAGATATTCTTCCGGCGTCCATCAAGAAACCGGTGTTCACAAAAGAGATGCGGAAGGATTACACGATCCTCTGTCCTCAGATGTCGCCGATCCACTTTAATCTGCTGCAGCCGGCATTCAACGCCTGCGGCTACCATCTGGAAGTGCTTCCCAACGACAACAAGGAAGCCGTAGATGTGGGTCTGAAATACGTCAACAATGATGCCTGCTATCCGTCTCTGATGGTGGTCGGTCAGATTATGCAGGCGCTGCTGTCAGGGAAATACGATCTGAACCGCGTGGCCGTGATTATGAGCCAGACCGGCGGCGGATGCCGTGCATCCAATTACATCGGATTCATCCGGAGAGCCCTGGAGAAAGCAGATATGGCTCAGATTCCTGTGATCTCAGTAAACCTGAGCGGTCTTGAGGAGAATCCGGGATTCAAAATCACTCCGGAGCTGGCACGCCGTCTGTGTTATGCGGCTGAGTTCGGCGATATCATGATGCGGTGTACCTACCGGATGCGCCCCTACGAGCAGAAAAAAGGAACCACCGACCGGTTACATAAAAAATGGGAAAAGATCTGTATCGAATTTGTCTCAGGCAAACGTATGAGCCACAACCGGTTCAAACAGATCTGCCGCACAATGATCCGTGATTTTGACAATATTCCGATTACCGATGAAAAGAAACCGCGGGTCGGAATCGTCGGTGAGATTCTCGTAAAATTTCTTCCGGCAGCCAACAATCATCTGGCGGAACTTCTGGAGAAGGAAGGCGCGGAGGCAGTGGTCCCGGATCTGATCGACTTCTTCTGCTACAGCTTTTACAACTCCAATTTCAAGGCGGAGTATCTCGGAGCAAAGAAATCAACGGCAATGCTGTCAAACGCCGGGCTGAAAGCCATTGACTGGCTGCGCAGCGCGGCAGTGGACGAATTCAAAAAGAGCAGACATTTCGATCCGCCGGCACGCATCCAGGATCTGGCACGTTACGCTTCGCCGATCGTGTCCGTCGGAAACCAGACCGGCGAAGGATGGTTCCTGACCGGCGAGATGATGGAGCTGATTCACAGCGGCGTTTTCAACATCGTATGTACGCAGCCGTTCGCATGTCTGCCGAACCATATCGTCGGCAAGGGCGTTATCAAAGCGATCCGGAAAGAATATCCGAAAGCAAATATCGTGGCTGTCGATTATGACCCCGGTGCATCCGAGGTAAATCAGCTGAACCGTATTAAACTGATGCTCTCCACCGCTAACAAGAATCTTGCGGCAGAGCTTGAGAAAGATGCCTGACCGGATCAGACATCCGGCAGGCAGGCCGAAATCAAACCTTTTTAAATAACAGGGAACGAAGTTTCCCGTAATTTAAAAAAGACGTTCCTTTTCCGTAATCTTCAGGAAAAGGAACGTCTTTTTTCTTTGTCATCTGTCAGAAAACTCCCTGTTGCGGTCAGGCCCTGAGCTCTGACAGTAACCGTTCAGAAGGCTGAACGGTTGCCTCTAATATGCTTTCAGATATTGAAACCACAGCTTTTTCAGTCCTTTGAGCTCCTCGCAGAGCTGATCGGCAGTCCGCAGATAAAGACCGCGGACATATTCCGTTTCCTCCCGGGAAGGAGCTTCTTTTCCGTAAGCGGCGCGCCGGACAATCTCCGTCAGGCGGTTCGCTTCTTCCGAAGTCATGGAAGGGATCTCCCGGGCAAGTCTGGCAGGGAAATCTTTCTCTGTCCCCTGGCAGCCGGTCAGGCGACCGGCGTCATGGAGCATATTCAGGAAGCGTCCGAAAATCCTCCGGCAGCTCATCTGTTCCATCTGCTTTCTTCTCCGGAGCCGGCGATAATCCAGAAAAGCAGGAAGAAGAAGCAGCGTTTCCACGCTGACAGCCGACAGAACGAGGATCTGGTCGTGGTAACCGGACAGGTCAATGGTGAACGTGTCAAAGCCGTCGGCGCCTTCTGTCCGGTTACCCGTCTCTGTACTTCCGGCGCTACCCGCCGTCTCAGAGGACACGCTCAGATTAAGACGTATTCCATCGGAGAGCCCCGCCAGGGTTCCTGCATCAAGCCCAGGATAGGATATGTGGTACGCTCCGTCGGACGCAGGAGTTACATCCACGGGCGTCCAGCCATATTCCTCCAGATAAAGCTCCGTCCATGCGTGAGCAGATTCGTCCGTAACTTTCGCTCTCCATGTTCCGTCCTCCTGTTCCAAAAATGCAGACGGCTGAACCGCATAACCGGCGGCGTAACGGGCCGGAATCCCATACAGACGGTAAATCAACGTTGCGGCAGAGGTAAAATGAACACAGTAGCCTTCCCTGCTTTCGAACAGGAAGTATTCCACAATATCCTCATTCAGCGGCGCTCTCCCCGGCGTCAGGGTATAGGAAAGCGTTGACTGGAACAATGTCTGAAGAAAAGCCGTGACCTCCTCCCGGGAATTCATCGGGTTCCGGGCGCACAGTTCCGTCAGCCTGGGCAGAAGGTTCTCCGGCACCTGCGTATAGGTCTCCGGCATCACTTCCATATAAGTATCTCCCACCTGACGGTACCAGTCTCTCACCGTTGTGTAATCTTCAGGAATGTTATCCCAGTCGATGGCCATCTCACTTTCCTCGTAATAGTTATACCCATATCCTGACTGCTGCAGATTTCTATACTCCGCCCATCCGCTGTAATACGGCGTGTAAAGCGTCTGGTAGTTCTGTCCGATATGATGCAGAAATACTGTTCTCGGCATCTGTTCCGTTGTAGTTTCATTCATCGAAAAGTAAAGAGTGGAATAAATTCCCCGGATCCAGGATGCCCATTCCACCCACTCAAGCTCCCTGGCGATTTCATCAAACAGAGGTCCTTCTTCCGCAAGTTCCCATTCTCCCCCTGTATAGTCGCCGCCGGAGAATCCTTTCAGATACAAGGTTTCCGTCGGCTGTGTCAGAAGAATCACCTCCAGCTGTGTTTCTCCCGTGCGATAATTGTTTCCTCCGCTCACATGACCGTCAGAGACGGGAATTTCCGCTATCCCTGTCATTCTCCGGACACTTCGCGACAGAAAGCCCTCTCCGTCGGAGGCTGCCTGGGAAAGCCCTGTTCCCCACAACGCTGTAATCAGGCAGGAAACTGCTGTCAGAACTGCAAGAGCCGCACCTGTGAAAGCAGTACACTTTCCCCTCAGCCGGCGTTCTCTTTTCTGCTCTCTTTCTCTTTTCTGCCTTCTTTCCTCCCGGGAGCTCCGCGTTCCGCCGTGAACGCTCCAGAAAAGCACCTGAAATACAAGTCCCGCAAGCACCGGCAGCATTCCGATTCTGATCCCAAACAGAGGAGTCACTGCAAGAACCGCCATCGTCACAAGATAAGGAAACCAGTGCTGTTTCCATACCATTTCCATCTGGAAGAAAAGGACAACAAGAACGCCGGAAAGAAGCAGCGCCGCAAACGTCACATTTTCTTCTCCCCGGGCGGCGGTATCCGTCAGACTTCTGAGAAGCGCCTGTATCTGACGGTCAAATTTCCTCCGCCGGACGACGGCTGCCAGAAGGCAGACCAGAAGACTGCCTGCTTCTCCGTAAAAAATCCATCCCGGACGGACAGTCCGCAAAGCATACAGCCCTGCGCAGAGAAGCACAGCGGCCACAGCCACCGCAGGCGACAGAAAAACGTACGGCAGATCCCACAGCACCAGAAGAACGCTGCAGATTCCCGCAAGGAGAAATGCCAGTTCCTGCACTCCCCTGTTTTCCCTCCTCTTTCTTTCCCTTTTGTCCGTTTTCATTCGTCCGAATCCTCTCCTATCTTCATCTGTCCGTGACCCTCAGCCAGCGGAACGGTTACGGCAGCCGTTCAGTCCTGCCAGGCGGTTATGAAAACTTCCTGCGCCAGCTCTTCCTGAAGATTTTCCCGGGAAAATCTGCGTATCAGCCGGTTTCCTGCATACAACGAAAGGCCGACGGTAAGCCGCATCGTATTCTCCGGCTCTGCCCCCGGCTGACTGGAATTACCGCTTATCCCGCGCCCCGCGCAGTCATACAGCCGGGCAAACAGTTCCCTGCATCCGGCGTCATCCCGGATCTCGGCCTCTGACATCCCTTCTGCCTCATTCCAGAAAACGTGAACGGCAGCCATACACTCCAGCAGACCTGAAAGCAGTGCATAGAGCGCCGTATAAAACGCATCCATTTCCGCCGGAGAACACTCCGGCGCTTCCCGAAGATCCAGAAACAGATGCATCCGGCTGCCGGATTCTTCCTGATACTCCTTCACCCACAGCTGCCCGCTCCGGGCCGTCTGATTCCAGTGAATATGGCGTACGGAATCTCCCGGCCGGTACTCGCGGATCTGCCGGATCTCTCCGTAATCGTTTCCTGCAGCAAAAGAATTCCGGTCGACGGACACTTCGTTTTCCGGCAGACCGGCTTCCATATGGATCTTCATGACACAGCGCTGCGGAAATACAAGGACTTCCATCTGATCCTTCAGATGTTTTCTGCCGGAAAACAGAGAAAGATAATCATACACCCTGACTTTCTCCGCCTGAAAGATAAGTTTCCCGCAGTGCCCCGGAAGATATCTGGCAGAGAGCATTCCCTCCCCGCAGTCGCTGTCCCCGTAAATTTTCTTTCTGGTTCCACGGCCTGTCCCCGGGGAACGAATCCGGAAACGCACGGCAAAACGGCTGACAGGAAGCCTTCCCTTATTCCACGTCTTCAGATTCCAGACCAGCGTCTGCCCTTTCTCCGCAAACAGAAGCGTCTCCGCAAATGTCACTGTCAGACTGCGTTTCAGATACATGGCCAGGAAAAACATGACCGTCATCAGAAGCAGCTGCGTCAGAAACAGTACCATCAGCGCCGGGCTTCCATACATTCCCGCAACGTAATATACCCCGAGGAGAAGAAAAGCAAAAACAACTTTCTTCATCGTCTTTCCCCCATCGGCGGAACCTCCGCCGCCTGCAGGATCTCCTGAACAACCTGTTCCGTACTTTTTTTCTCCATTCTGGCCGCTCCGCTCATCCGGATCCTGTGCCGGATCACATAAGGAAACTGCCCGCTCACATCCGCCGGCGTCACATAATCCCGTCCGTCCATCCATGCACAGGCCCTTGCCATTTTTACCAACGCAATCGTCGCACGGGGACTGGCGCCCCTTTCCACCGATGGGTGGCTCCGTGTCGCCCGCACCAGCTGCAGCAGATATTTACAGACAGCGTCGCTGAGATAACCCTGCGCGACTTCCTTCTGTATCTCCAGAAGTCTCTCCCCGGAAAGGGAAGGCTGTATCGTTTTGTATTTTTCCTCCGGTCCGACCCCTTTCGCCATGGAAAGTTCACTTTCATAGTCCGGATAACCGATACTCATACTGACCATAAAACGGTCCACCTGAGCGTCGGGAAGATACTGGGTTCCGGCAGTGCCGGCAGGATTCTGGGTCGCTATCACCAGAAACGGGGCTGGTACCTCCCGCGTCACGCCGTCCACCGTAACCCGCCGCTCTTCCATCACTTCCAGAAGCGCCGACTGCGTTTTCGGGGATGTGCGGTTGATCTCATCTGCCAGCAGGAGGTTGCAGAAAACGCTGCCCGGCTGATAGACAAACCGCTCCTTCTCTCTCCGGTAAACGGAAAAGCCGGTCAGATCCGATGGAAGAACATCAGGCGTGAACTGCACACGTTTATAATCCAGACCCATTGCACGGGAAAACGCCACCGCAATGGTTGTCTTGCCGACGCCGGGAATGTCCTCAAGAAGAACGTGTCCATTCGCCAGAAATGTGGTCATAATTTCCCGAATCTCTTCACTTTTTCCCAGAATGACGCGGTTCACCTGTTCCAGCACCTGCTGAACCGCCGGGTATAAGGCACTCTTCATCTGTTTTCACCCCTTTCTCTTCATATCCGTAACCGTTCCGCTGGCTGAATTGTCACAAAAAGGAGACCTCTGACCAGAAGTCTCCCCTTCTTCCGCAGTAAAAACCCGAAAGTAAAAACACAAAATCACAGATATCTCTCCGTCACGAAGAGTCAACGCACAGGCCGGACGTCTAATAGATTCTGAGAATCTTCAGAACTTTCACAATTTTGCTTCCCATCGGAAATCTCCGCATCTCTTCCTCTGAGGTATGCGTAATCATCACATACAGAATCAGATAGAGCGGTACCGCAACGGCAATCGCCACAATCAGACAGATCACAGGTTTTCTTGTCAGAAGATAAAGTCCGTAATAAATGATCCAGGTCACGACGCCCATTCCGGCAGCCGCGGCAAGCGGTTTGAGATAAGTATTGCGGAACTCATTCCGGAACCGCAGATATTTCCGTATGGAAAGATTGTTCAGAAAGCACATGCTGACCGAGAACGCAATGTTTGCAATCAGCACCGCAAAGATTCCGGGCTTCTCCGATACAAACAGAATCGCCGAGACGACCGCCACATTCAGCGCCAGAGAAATCGCCGCATTCCGAAGAGCAATCTTCTGTTGGCCGATAGACTGCAGCGCACTGTTGGTGATGGTCGACAGTGCGGAAAACACAACCGATCCGGCTCCTCCCAGCAGCAGCCAGGCGGACAGCTCCGTGCTGCCCGGAAACAGCACGCCGGTAATCGGAAATGACAGCACGCCAAGTCCCACCGCCGCAGGAATCGACACAAACATGGTCAGTCGGATCGTCTTCAGGATTCTGGAATTCGCCTCACGATAATTTCCTGTGGCAAACTCACCGGAAACCTCAGGCATCATCGCGGAAGCGGATGCGCTGGCAAGGGCCAGCGGTACGTTGATCAGCGTCACATAATAGTTGGAAAACTCACCGTAAGCCTCGTTGATGACGCCGCTGTCCACGCCGTGCCACCCCATCAGGCTGGAGTAAATATAATTGTCCACGTAAGCGTTCGCATTGTAAATAAACGTTGTGAAAATAACAGGAGTCACCATGAAAAAAAGCGTTTTCAGAATACTGCTATAACTTTCCTGCGCATGATATCTGTCTTTCCTGATCTTTTTATGGATTCCCTTCCGGTTCACACTATAGACAAAAATCATAAACAGAAGCCCGACCAGAACCCCGGCTCCCGTTCCCATCGTGCCTCCCACCGAACCATAGATCGCCCTCGAAGTGCTGTCCGTTGCAAACGTGGAAATCAGCAGATAACCGGCAGCAATGCTGACGATCGCATTAGCGATCTGCTCCAGAATCTGCGAAATGGATGTGGGAACCATCGTATTATGCGCCTGAAAATATCCCCGCAGCACGCCGAGGATCGCCGACAGAAAGATGGTAGGCGCAAGCACCTGCAGCGCAGGCAAAGCATTCTGCTGATTGTAGGCCAGAAGGTATTTCCCTCCGAAAAATGCAGCCAGGGCAGCCAGACCGCCGACGATCGCCGCATAGATCAGAGCGCCGTGAAACACCCGCTGGGCATTTTCATACTGTTTCAGCGCCAGCCGTTCGGAAACGATTTTTGAGACAGCCATCGGAATGCTGTAAGAAGAAATCAGAAGCAAAATCACATAGACATTGCTTGCCGTACCGTAATAACCCAATCCTTCGGTTCCGATCGCCGCTCCCAGAGGGCTTCGGTACAAAAGTCCGATCACTCTGGAAACAATCGTAGCAACCATCAGAATGGACGTATTTTTCAGAAGTGAACTTTTTTTCATGACACCGTCCTTCTCTATTTCTTTCCATAATCAGGAATTCTTTTTTCTGTTCTGTAACATTCGTAACAGTTCAGCCAGCTGAACTGTTACGAATGTTCTGCTTTCAGATATTCTCAATCTGCCAGTCAATCGGAGTAAGACCGTTCTCTTTCAGATATTCGTTGATCCGCGAAAACGGACGGCTCCCGAAAAATCCACGGTAAGCGGACAGAGGACTCGGATGCGCAGATTCCAGCACCAGATGCTTCGGATTATGAATCATCTCCTTTTTTCTCTGCGCAGGCTTTCCCCAGAGCACAAAAACCATCGGCCGGTCCTGTTCCGCCAGCACGCGGATCGCCGCGTCCGTAAACTGTTCCCAGCCGATATCCTTATGAGAGTTTGCCTGATGCGCCCGCACAGTCAGAACCGTGTTCAGCATCAGAACTCCCTGACGCGCCCATTTTTCCAGGTAGCCGTTGTTGGGGATGTAACAGCCCAGATCATCTTCCAGTTCTTTATAGATATTGATCAGAGACGGAGGAATCTGCACGTTTGGCTTGACGGAAAAGCAGAGACCGTGCGCCTGCCCCGGTTCATGGTAGGGATCCTGGCCGAGAATCACCACCTTCACTTCCTCCAGAGGTGTAAAATGAAAGGCATTGAATATATCGTCCGCAGGAGGATAAATCGTCCTTGTCTGATACTCCTCCCGGACTTTGATGAACAGTTTTTTGTAATACTCTTTGGAAAACTCGCCTTTTAAAGCCTTTTCCCAGCTTCCGCTGATCGGCGGCATAAGCGTTCCCTCCTTTATCTTTTGTCTGCAGTCAAATTCATTTTATCTTCGAACCGGAATTCCTCTGTCCGCGAGATAATCCTTCACCTGACGGATCTCCAGTTCTCTGAAATGGAACAGAGACGCGGCAAGCACCGCATCCGCCCTGCCTTCCGTAAACGCATCGTAAAAATGCTCCATGGTTCCCGCGCCGCCGGAGGCAATCACCGGAATCTCCACATGCTCCGCGATGGTACGGGTCAGCTCCAGGTCATATCCTGCTTTCGTTCCGTCACAGTCCATACTGGTCAGGAGAATCTCCCCTGCGCCCAGCCGTTCCGCCTTCATCGCCCATTCCACGGCATCCAGCCCCATATCAACCCGGCCGCCATTTTTGTAAATGTTCCATCCTCCGTCTTCCCGTCTTTTTGCGTCGATGGCAACCACCACACACTGACTGCCGAACTTGTCCGCCGCTTCCCGAATCAGATCCGGATTCATGATCGCCGCAGAGTTGACTGCAATTTTGTCCGCTCCTTCCCGGAGAAGGCTGCGGAAATCCTCCACGGTGCGGATTCCTCCCCCTACGGTAAACGGAATAAAAACACTTGCCGCTACTTTCCGCACCATCTCGACCGCCGTCTTCCGATTGTCCGACGAGGCGGTAATATCAAGAAACACAAGCTCGTCCGCACCTTCCCTGTCGTAGGCTTTTGCGATTTCCACCGGATCACCGGCATCTTTCAGATTGACGAAATTGACTCCCTTAACCACCCTGCCGTTGTTGACGTCCAGACATGGAATTATTCTTTTTGTAAACATAACATACCTCCCGTCAGATCTGTGCAAAATTTTTCAGAATTTTCAGGCCCGTCGCCGAACTCTTCTCCGGATGGAACTGACAGGCAAACACATTATTCTTTTCCACCGACGCATGAATTTCCGCACCGTACCTGGTGACCGCCGTCACAATCTCCGGATCGGAAGCCTTCAGATAATAGGAATGAACAAAATAGACGTAAGGTTCCTCCGGCAGTCCCTGAAACAGTCTTCCGTTGCCCACAAGCTCCAGAGAATTCCAGCCCATATGGGGGATTTTTCTCCCCTCGCCTTTCGGAATTCTCAGGATCTCTCCCGGCAGAATTCCCAGGCCTTCCACACCCGGCGACTCCTCACTCCGCTCGAACAGGAGCTGCAGCCCCAGACAGATTCCGAGAAACGGAACGTTTCGTTCCACAATCTCATGGATCACCGGAATCAGTCCGAAATTTTTCAGGTTCTCCATTGCGTCTCCGAAGCTTCCCACACCGGGAAGAATTACCTTGTCCGCCGCCAGAAGGCAGTCCCGGTCTCTTGTCAGCACCGTCTCCTCTCCCAGCGCCTGCAGCGCCTTTTCCACGCTCTTTATATTTCCGGCATCGTAGTCAATAATTGCAATCATCGTACATACACTCCCATTACCATGCGATTTTCATTCATTAATCGGCTGCTTTACCAAGTATCCCATACCGTTTCTGTTATGTTTCATTCTATATGTCACATATCATTTGGCATATTCTTTCATACTTTACTGATTTTTTGTTCTTGCATTGTCATTGTTCTTTCCGCCCTCCCATCAGGAAGCGCCTTAAATGCATATGAAATAATCATAGCACATTCAGGGCACTTTGTCGATATTTTATCTCCCTTCCGGATTCTTCAAAAAAGGAAATTCACAAATGGATTCCGGCTCATCCGGTCATTCATATGAATGCCATTGTCATTGACAGTGACAGTGTCACCATCGGCAGAGGGGACTTCAAACATATTCTGACTTGCCACAATATTCTTCCCATGATATAATTTTATCAGAAAAGTCGTGAAATGCACTTACATTGACGCAAAACAGTTCGGAAGGAGGTACAGGCCGATGGGAAGGATTACGCGAGTATTGAATATGCTGCGGATACATGTTTGAGAGAACTGAATTCTTAATTGTTCTTACTACAATGGAGGGAATCACATTGAAAAAGATTCGAAATATTATTTTGGGCGTATGGATGATGCTTGGCGTCGTTTTATTACTGGCAATTGCATTTGTGGATCGTTTGAATCTTTCCCGTATTCTGATAACAAACATCGTTTATGTTTATTTCTTTTGCTCATGTGTCGTAGGAGGCTGGCTTGCTTATCTGAAGCGCAAATAATTGTACTTGAACATATGTTCGATTTGTGTTATGATAACGGATAGAAAACATATGTCCGGTACGTGTGAAAAAGTCAGAGCCGGACCGAACAGGGGGATTTTGTATGGAAATCAGAAACAACGATCTGAGCCTGAAAGACAAGCTGAGCATTCTCGCCGACGCGGCAAAATACGATGTGGCCTGTACGTCCAGCGGCGTTGACAGAAAAGGACAGAAAGGCAGTCTTGGAAATTCGATCGCATCAGGAATCTGCCACAGCTTTTCCGCTGACGGACGCTGTATTTCCCTGCTGAAAATTCTGCAGAGCAACGACTGTGTATACGACTGCAAATACTGTGTCAACCGGGTTTCCAACGACACGGCGCGGGCGACCTTTACTCCGGAGGAGATCTGTACGCTGGTCACGGAATTCTACCGGAGAAATTATATAGAAGGTCTGTTTCTCAGTTCCGGGATTGTAAAAAATCCGGCCTATACCGCTGAGCTGATGTACCGGACGATCCTGATGCTGAGAACCCGTTTCCGCTTTTACGGATATATCCATGTGAAAGCGATACCCAACGCTCCATCTGAACTGATTCAGGAGATGGGTTACCTTGCCGACCGGATGAGTATCAATCTGGAGCTCCCGACCACCGAAAGTCTCCGCCGGCTGGCACCGCACAAAAGCCCCTCCTCCATATTCAGACCGATCGCGCAGATCCAGAAAGGAATCGAGACATACCGGGTTGCCGTCGGAAAAGACAGGAAAATGGAACGCCACCGCACGAACCGGTATCTGTCGGGCACGATCTTTGACGCCGCTCCCGGCCGCCGGCTGAGCCAGCCGGATCTCTTCGGACAGCTGCCGGTTTCCGCTTCCCGGAGCCGGCAGCAAAGTTCTCCGCGGCCTCCGGCACTGTCCTCCGGTCCGGGAAACCTGTCTGTCTCCCCGGAACAGCGGCAGAGACCTTTCGTGCCCGCCGGTCAGAGCACCCAGATGATTGTCGGCGCTTCCGGCGAGACCGATTATCAGCTTCTGACTGCAAGTCAGTACATGTATCAGAATTACGATCTGAAACGGGTTTTCTATTCCGCCTACATTCCTGTAAACGAGGACCCGGCGCTGCCCTCTGTTGACACTGCGCCTCCCCTGCTCCGGGAGCACCGCCTGTACCAGGCGGACTGGCTGCTGCGGTACTACGGCTTCCAGGCCTCAGACCTGCTCAGCGAGGAACAGCCGAGATTCAATGTTTTTCTGGATCCCAAATGCGACTGGGCGCTCCGTCACCTGGAGCTGTTTCCGGTGGAAATCAACCGGGCGGACTATGCAGAGCTTCTGAAGGTTCCGGGAATCGGTGTGAAATCTGCAACGCGCATTGTCAGAAGTCGGCAGAATGGCCCTCTGACCTTTGAACATCTGAAACGGATGGGCATCGTTCTGAAACGGGCAAAATATTTTATCACCTGCAGCGGAAAGATGATGTACCGGATTCCTGTAGAGGAAAATTTTATCACCCGGCAGCTGATCGGGGAAGACAGATCCGGAAACTGGGAGATAGAACACCCGGATTCCTACCGCCAGCTTTCCCTGTTTGATGATTTTCATTTCCAGCTCCCGCCGCAGGCAGAGGATCTCCGCATGTCTGCCACCGGCCAGCTGTGAACCATTCGGAAGGAGACAGACAATGACCGTTTTTACATGCGAAGATAACCTTGAGGCGATTATGACTTGTATCTATGATGCCTGGGATTCCAGGCTCGGCCACCAACAGATCCGGCTGATCACGGAACCGGTTTCGGAGCCGGAGCTGTTCTGCGACTACAGGCACACAGAAGCCGACCCCGCCAAGGCAGAAAAAGTGATGCGCTCGATAGAGAAAAAGATTTCCTGCGCTGCATGGCAGATGGCATACCGCTGTGCCATGTCCCCCAGCCCGGAGAAGCCGGACGTCATCTACCGGTTTCTCCGGTATGGCTTTGCCTTCGGATCCAGGGCTCTGCAGATGCTTCAGGAAGCCCCGGTAGCGACATTTTTCGAACTGAACCGGCGGGTAGAAAACGAAGCGCACCGCTACAGGGAATTCATCCGGTTTTCCGGTTTTCCCGGCGATGTGCTGGTCAGCCACATCTCGCCGAAATCCGATGTGCTGACGCTTACTGCGCCTTACTTCGCCGACCGGATGCCCTCGGAATACTGGATCATTATCGACGACACCCGGCGCACAGCAGCCGTACATCCGCGGGACGAAAACTTTTATCTTACCCGGCTCACCCCGGAGGAGTTTCTCCGCCTGAACGTTCCCGATCGTGAAGAAGACCCCTACCCGGAGCTGTGGAGAGAATTTTTCCGTTCCGTCAGCATCAAAGCCAGAGAAAATTACCGATGCCAGCGCGGCTTTCTCCCGCTCTGGATGAGGAAACACATGACGGAATTTATTTAAGTTTCTCACAGTTTCTTCACAAAAATATCATTTTCTGGTCACACTTCTCCTTTAGAATCATATCCTAAGAAGGAGGTGATACAGCGGAACAAGGAATCTTTTCCGGCAGTTCTGCATATTCTGAGATATTGTGAGATATTGCAGAAAATGTCTGCGGAAACGTTGCTGTAAATAACCGGCAGCTGCGACATTTCCCAACAGTTGCCGAATGTCAGAATAAGGGGTGATCTTTATTACAGGAATACTGATGTTAGACAAGAACAACCGGGTATTTATGATGCGTCCGGACCGGCGGGAGCGAATTCCGGTCTCATCCGGACAGTATCTCTACCTCGCAGTAAGCAAAGTCTGGGTTCCGGTGCTGATCCGGTATTCCGAGCAGATGCAGAAATGGTTTTTCGAAGGGATGCCGGAACTGAATATTTTTCACCGGAAAGTAATGATTAAGGACTGATACAAAGAATACGCCTGATCCGCTTACTGGTCAGACGCGGGCAGTATATTTCTGATTACACCACTTAACGGCAGAAGACTTCCGTCTGCGGAACTCCTGCCTTACCACTTCTCTCTGCCCGCCGCAAAGGTCAAATACCCCGCAGCTCTGCTGAGCTGCAAATTTGATGCCCCGTAGCTTGCTGCGGGGTTTTTGACTGTTCCGGCGCCAGAGCGGTTACTCTTTTCCCTGAAATCTCCGGATCGCTTCCAGCCGTTCTCCGGCTTCTTTTTCTTTTCCCTGATCCGTCGGCCGATAATATATCACATCTTCCATTCCCTCAGGCATACACTGCATATGGGTCAGCTTTTCCTCCGTATTGTGCGCGTACTGGTATCCTTCTCCATAATGAAGTTCTTTCATCAGCCCTGTGGGGGCGTTTCGCAGCCACAGGGGGACAGGCTCCGCACGCCGGCCCCGCACATCTTCTTTGCAGGCCTCACAGGCCCGGTAAATTGCATTGGATTTCGGCGCAAGAGACAGGTAGACCGCCGCCTGCACCAGGTTCACATCGCACTCAGGCATTCCGTTGAAATGACAGGCCTGGTATGCGGCTACCGCCACCTGCAGCGCCTGGCTGTCCGCAATTCCCACATCCTCGCTGGCAAACCGGATCAGGCGCCGCGCAATATACAGCGGATCCTCCCCTCCTTCCAGCATCCGCATCAGCCAGTAAACCGCCGCATCGGGATCACTGTTGCGCATGGATTTGTGAAGCGCCGAGATCAGATTGTAATGCTCTTCTCCGTTCTTGTCATAGAGAAGCGACTTTCTGGTAATGCACTGCTCCATCACAGCGTCCGTCACACGGATCTCTTCCGCCGTCATCTCTCCGTTCAGCACTGCCATTTCCAGCGTATTAAGTGCCGTCCGCGCGTCTCCGTTGGAAAAGGCGGCAATCGCCGCCAGCTGCTGTTCTGTCACGCGGATTCTCTGATTTCCGTAGCCTCTGGGACTGGTCAGGGCATGCCGCAGCAGTTCCGTGATCTCCGTCTCAGACAGTTCTTTCAGCACAAAGACACGGCACCGGGACAAAAGCGCCGCGTTGATCTCAAAAGAGGGATTCTCCGTCGTCGCCCCGATCAGCAGGATACTTCCCTTTTCCACAAAGGGCAGAAACGCATCCTGCTGCGCCTTGTTGAAGCGATGAATCTCGTCCACAAAGAGGACCGTGCGCATCCCCATCTTCCGGCTGCTCTCCGCCTGCTCCATCACCTGGCGGATTTCCCTGATACCACTGGTTACAGCGCTGAAATCGATAAAGTCGGCCCTGGTTCTCCGCGCGATAATCCGTGCCAGCGTTGTTTTTCCGACCCCCGGCGGTCCCCAGAAAATCATTGAGGAAAGCTGATCCTTCTCGATCAGCTGGCGGAGCATCTTCCCCTCTCCCAGAAGATGTTTCTGTCCGACAAATTCTTCCAGGGTTCTCGGGCGCAGACGGCTGGCAAGAGGCGCGCCCAGATCCTCGTTCTGATCAAATAGTGACAACTGTTCCATGGTTTCCATCTCCTTTGTTCCAGTATACGTAACAGTTCAGCCGGCTGAACTGTTACCAGTATACACCAAATCGGCAAAATCTGCACTGCCATAATACCACCCTCACCGAAGAATAAAATCCGTTTTGCCTGCCATACTAACTTTGAAACCGATGTTTCATAAAAGGCAGTGGTTCAGAATCCGGGCCGCTGTCCAAAAGTATCTTTCAAAGGAGGAACTACCATGCAGGAAATTTCTGTTCTTGATCTGCAGAATCTGCGGCATCTGATCGGAGGTTACACGACCACGCACTGTAAAATGACCGACTATGCGTCCCAGGCACAGGATCCGGAAGTCAAGAAAATATTTCAGGACGCCGCCGATTCCGCAATGAAAAACAAACAGGAACTGATGAGATTCTTATAGGAGGAACGTGTCATGGATGAGAAGACAATGGTAACCGACGCCCTCGTCGGAGTAAACGGAGAGCTGAAACAGTTCGGTGATATGATCGCTCAGACGGAAAACAAAGAGCTGAAGCAATGCCTGAAACAGATCCGCAACCAGGCGGAAATGTCTCAGGAATCCCTCTATGAGCTCGCCCGCCGGAAAAGTTATTATATCCCGGCTGTAAAGGCAACGCCTCAGGAAGTCGAGCATGTGAAATCAATTCTGACGGAACCACGAATGATGTAACTGCGGAAAGGATCTGCGGCAGCAAAAAGGCCTGTGAAAAACAAATTTGCGTTTTTCACAGGCCTTTTGCCTCTCAGCCGTTATCTCACAGCCTCTTTGGTAAAACTTTCAGTTATTTTTTTCTCGCAGCCAGTTTCTGCGCATTTTCCTCTACCACTTTCTTGCTCAGCGGATACCAGAAAATCAGCACAAGGGCAACGACTGCAAAACCGATTGCCGGAACCAGACAGGTAACGTTGAAGATACCGCTGATAACTGACGGATCGTTCGCCGTAGCGTCCGTATAACCGATCAGAGACAGCAGTCCGCCGGAAAGTCCGGAAGAAGCAGCCTGTCCAAGCTTACGTGCAAAAGAATATACGGAATATGTGGTTCCGTCTTCACGGACGCCGTTCTTCAGCTCGCCGTAATCGATAACGTCTGCAAGGAACGCCCACAGTACCATGTTGAACATTGCCATTCCCAGGTAAGCTACAACCCAGAAAGCTACGAACGTCCAGACATTGGTCGGACGGATGACAAAGCAGACCAGCATACTTGCCGCTGCAACCAGACATCCCACGGTACCGAATTCTTTCTTTCCGAACTTCTTTGCCGCCGGAGTTGCAAACGGCGCCACCGCGAAGGTCACAATGGATCCCAGGAAAGAAGCGGTAGCCTGTGCAGCCGTGTTCTTATAGAAGTTCGGGAACACAAAGTTCGCCATGGAACTCAGCGTCAGCTGAGACAGCAGCAGGAAGATCGCGGCAACAATCAGCGCCAGAAGCGCACGGTTGGTAACAACGTTCTTCACAAAATTGTTCTTCGGCGCATTGGCATCTTTTTTCTGCGGCTCAATCTTTACACGCTCTGTACAGTTAAAATAGCATACCAGATAGCAGATAAAAGCCAGAATGGAGAAAACCAGAGCCAGAACTGTAAACACTGTTCCGTTGAGTACCTGATTTCCGTCTGCATCTGTGTAGTATACGATCATCGGAACGCCTGTACCGATTGCCAGAGATGCAACCGTCGCACCTACGGTACGGTATGTGGACAGCTGTGTTCTCTGCACCGGATCCTCTGTGATACCGGAAGCCATGGAACCGTACGGGATATTAACCATCGTGTAGAACACGGAACCCCAGAGAAGATATGTGCCGAACATCCAGATAATCTTAAATGTCATGGACATGTCCTGGAACCAGGACGCATACATCAGAAAGCTCATCAGCGCAACAAGCCCTGAGCCTCTCAGAATCCAGGGACGGAACTTCCCATGTTTTCCTACTTTTGCAGTATCAACGATTCGTCCCATCGTTACATCTGTAAATGCGTCCACAAAGCGAGCAACCATCATCATAATACCGACGACAGCCGCCGGAACTCCCATAACGTCCGTGTAAAACTTCATCAGGAAGCTGCTGGACAGGATAAACGTAAAGTCATTGGCAATATCGCCAAACGCATAGCCGACTTTGTCGCGCATGCCAAAGGGACGCACCTGTGTGGTTTGTTTCATAACCTTTTTCACTCCTTCAATTTTTCTCTTCGATTTGATTATTTTAATATTTCTTTTCGATTTGCGTGAGGACTATTTTAAGGATATTTCGCATAATTATTATATTTTTCTCATTGCAGATAAAAATATTCATATTTTTAATAAAAATTTTTCTATTACTTTACATGCAAAATCAGATATATTTATTTGAATATTCCAGCATAATGTGATAAAATTTTAGGAAAAGGCATTTTATCGGGGCTGCCCTGGGGCAGCTCTTTCGATTTCAGAGATACCTGTGCCCGGATCATTTACGTTCGAGAAAGGAGTATCTATGCAGGTAGATTTTTTTGAAATTATGGAATCTCTTTTCCATATCAGCAACATTGAATTTGTTTTTGTCCGTCCGGAGGAACTCCCGGAGGAAACGCCGGAATCTCCGGACATTCTGCAGAAACTTACACTGGATTTTCATTCCCGCAGACTTTCCGGCGCCATTCTCAAAGCGCTGAAGCCCAACTGCATCTCAATTCTCCATACCCAGACGATGCTGAACTATGTACTGCTGACCGCCACCCCCGGGCTTCGCGAAGAATACCGGTTCGATTTTATCGCTATCGGTCCGTACCTGACGCTTCCGCCGACACATGAAGAATTGCTGTCCATGAATCAGATGCTTCATCTCCCCATGGACCGCTACGAAAACCTTCAGAGTTTTTATTCTTCCATTCCTGTTTTCAACGGTCAGAATGATATCAATTCCCTGATCGTACTGATGGGAAAATTTATTTACGGCGGATTTACCGAATTCACCATAGAAAAAATGATGGATACCTTCACACTGCCGGAAGAAAATTTTAATTTTTCGTTGAACCAGAAACCACTTGAAGCTATGCAGTCTGTGGAAAAAAGATACCAGGCTGAAAATGAGCTTCTCGAAGCCGTAGCAAAGGGCGACACCAACCGTGCCCTCTATACATACAGCAATCTCTTTTCCTACCGGGTGCCTCCCCGTGTAACGGACCGCCTGCGGAACGCAAAAAACCTTTCCTTTTCGCTCAACACGCTTCTGCGGAAAGCAGTTCAGAACGGGCTGGTTCATCCTCTTTATATCGACGAAATGTCCGGGCGCTTCGCCCAGGAAATCGAGAAAAGCACATCCGTGGAAGCGCTCAATGCGCTTGGACGGGAAATGGTTCACAAATATTCGAATCTGGTTCGCAATCACTCCATGCGCGGCTATTCACCCGCCGTACAGAAAGTGGTAAATTACATCGATTTTAACTATCAGGAAGATCTGTCCCTGAAAAAAATCGCTGATCTTTTCTCCATCAGTCCCAGTTACTTATCGGCTCTCTTCAAAAAAGAGACCGGATCCACTCTGACGGAATATATCAACAACAAGAGAATCGATATTTCCGTCTCTCTGCTGAATACGACAGACTCTTCCATCCAGAATGTCGCCGCTCAGGTTGGTTTTCTTGACGTCAACTATTACACCAGAATTTTCAAAAAGCTCAAGGGGATTTCCCCCAGCGCATACAGGAATCTGATCAACAAACGGATCAACAGCTGAATTCCGGGCCGCCGTCCACAATTGTGAACGGCGGCCGTCGTCTGATCTCAGACCGTATTCTCCTGCCTGCAGGCCGATGCAGTCAGACAACCCTTGTCATTGGAAGGTCATTGTTTACTCCCTTTGACATGAGAATCTGATGCAGGTCAATGACTCCGTTATGGAAGGTTGCCGCGCAGGCAGCGAGATACAGATCCCACATTCTTGCAAACTCTTCTCCTTTTTCTCTGGCCACTTCATCCATACACTTATGGTAGTTTTCTCTCCAGCACAGGAGCGTCCGGTTATAATGACGGCGCAGACTCTCCACATCCAGCGTATAGAACCGGTATTCCGGAAGCAGCTGAATAATCTCCCTCAGACTCGGAATCATTCCGCCGGGGAAAATATATTTTTTGATCCATGCGTCTCCGGGATGTTCTTCCAGGGCGCTGATATAGTGAAGAAGAAACAGGCCGCCCGGCTTCAGAACCGAATCAACGCATTTCAGAAACAGGCCGTAATTTCCGCGTCCCACGTGTTCCAGCATACCTACGCTCACCACACGGTCGAAACTCAGGCCGGATTTTTCCAGATCGCGGTAATCCATCAGACGGACCTCCAGCAGATCCGACATGCCTTCTTTTTCAATATCCTCCTTGAATTTGTGATACTGCTCTTCACTCAGTGTGATTCCGACGCCATGTACGCCATACTGCTTCGCCGCACGTTTCAGCAGATATCCCCAGCCGCAGCCGATGTCCAGAAGACTCATTCCTTTTTCCAGATGCAGTTTCGCCAGAATATGATCCACCTTATTTACCTGCGCCTGATACAGAGTATCCGTATCTTCCTTAAAATAGCCGCAGGAATAACTCATCGTCTCATCCAGCCATTTTTCATAGAAGTCATTTCCGATATCATAGTGGGAACGAACTTCCTGACTCTGATTTTTCTTGCTTCTGGAAGTCTGAATCAGCTTTTTCAGGGCGCTGGTATCTGTATGGAATTTGCTCATCTGACCGAGAAACAGATCCAGCACCTCATAAAGATCCCGATCCAGTTCCAAATCCCCGCGCATATAGGCTTCGCCCAGCGCCAGAGACGTACTTGTCATAAGATCCTTCTTGCTGATGTCCTTCTTCAGGGTTACGGTGAATTCCGGTTCGCCTTTCCCGATCAGCTGTGTCCCTTCTTCCGTCTTCAGCCGAAACGCAACCGGAATCAATTCTCCCAGATAATTCGCCAAAAAACTGTTCATTCTCTGTCGCTTCCTTTCTGTATAAATTTAAGTCAACTCACATTCTACTCCCGAATCATTTTGTCGTCAAACTCCCGGACTTTGTCCATTTTTTTCAAAGGATTTCTGTCAATTTGCAGATGAAGGCGAAAAAAATAACGAAAAAATGCAGGATTCCCTCCTGCATTTTTCCAAACAATACCAGTAATAATATTTTCTCCCGACGCTTTTTTCCTGCATCCGTTCATATTTTTCACAAACTTTGTATCTTTTATACTAAAATTGTGTAACCACCTTCAAATACTTTTCCCGGCTTCAGACTCTGGCTCCATTTCCGTTCCCGCAGCTCCTTATTGAAATCTTCCCGGTCACTGACTCCATACCAGGGTTCAATACAGACAAAAGGAGCATCGCCGGAAGGCGACCAGATTCCGAACACCGGAGCGTCAAAAGAGACCGTCACATAAGTGCCGCCGTTTCCATCCACCAGAGAAACCCGGCTGGCCTGACGGCTTTCCAGTACCAGGGCGTCCTCGTCAAACAGATCATCCGTCACCGCCATCTCACGGTTCACCAGCGGATACGTGCGCAGCCGCTCTCCAAGAACGCCATTTTCGTTCAGCGTACCGCTGACCAACGGACCGTCCGTGTCAAAGCGCAGACGACAGTCGCTGCGTTTTTCCGCCCCCGGCGGGCAGACAAACGCGGGATGGCCTCCGATGGAAAACCAGATCTCCCTGTCGTCCGTGTTTTCCACCCGCCACAGAACCCTGACCGTCCTTCCCTCCAGCCGATAGCCAACCGTCAGCCGGAAACAGAACGGATAATGCTCCAGCGTCTCTTCCGTCTGTTCCAGAGAGAACCACAGCTCCGTCTCCGTCCTCCTGACCAGAGAAAAATCCATATCTCTGGCAAAACCATGCTGGGACAGCCGGTACGTCTTTCCGTCATAGTACGTTTCATTGTCGCGGTATCTTCCCACCAGCGGAAATAACACCGGCGCCGTACGCTTCCAGTACCTTTCGTCCGCACACCAGAGATACTCCCGTCCGCTGCTCCGTTCTCTCAGAGATTTCATCTCCGCTCCTTTTTCCGTCACTTCCAGAATCAGTTCCTCATCTGCGATCTGATACATTTCTTTCGCCTCCTCTTTCATACATCTCTTCTCTTTTTCCGCCCTGTCTGCTTATCGATCGTGGGAATCGGCGTATCATCCACCGCATCCAGGCGGTTAAGATATCTGTCTGTCTCCCGGACCACAACTCCCGAGAGCAGCAGAACGGCAATCAGGTTGGGAATCGCCATCAGCGCGTTCAGGATATCCGCAATCGTCCACACAAGATTCAGGGCAATCACCGGCGCGACGCCCAGCACAAATATGTACAGAAAGCGGTATGGCAGAAGTCCTTTCTTTCCGGCAAAATATTCCACGCAGCGCTCCCCGTAATACGCCCATCCGAGAATCGTTGAAAACGCAAAGGAAATAATTCCCAGCACCAGAATAACCGGTCCTATGTATGGAATCTGTGCGAATGCCAGAGAAGTCAGGACGCCGCCATCGGAAATCGAACTCATATCAATGGAAGGATTCTTCATAATGCTGGTGACCAGCACCAACCCTGTCAGCGCACATACCACCACGGTGTCCCAGAAAGTGCCCGTGCTGGACACCAGCGCCTGGCGCACCGGATTCCTCGTCTGAGCAGCAGCGGCAGCGATCGGCGCGGAACCCATGCCGGATTCATTGGAAAACAAGCCGCGCGCGATTCCGTACTGCATCGCGGTCATCAGCCCTCTCCCCGTCAGTCCTCCGGCCACAGCGCCGGGTCGGAATGCCAGCGTCACAATCGCCTTCAGCGCAGGCAGAAAAAAGTCAAAGTTGATTCCCAGAATAATCAGGCAGCCGGCCACATAGAAAATCGCCATAAACGGCACCAGCTTCTCGCAGACGCTGGCAATGGAACGAATACCGCCGAAAATCACACAGGCGGTGAGAATACAGACCACAACGCCGACGATCCAGCTGGGAATCCCTAGATTCTCCCTGCAGACCGCCGCAATTGCATTGACCTGCGTCGCGCATCCGATGCCGAAGGACGCAAATCCGCCGAACACGGCAAACAGAAGCGCAAGCCATTTCATATGAAGCCCTCTCTCCAGGGCATACATGGCTCCGCCCTGCATACGTCCGTCTTTCGTCTTGACCCGGTATTTCACTGCCAGGAGCGCTTCACTGTATTTTGTGGCTATGCCGAAGACTCCCGTCAGCCAGCACCAGAACACGGCTCCCGGCCCGCCCAGAGCCACCGCAGTCCCGACTCCCACAATGTTTCCCGTTCCGATCGTCGCGGCAAGAGCCGTCGTCAGCGCTCCGAACTGACTGACTTCCCCTTCCGCTTCCGTATCCTTCTGAACGGAAAGTCGGATTCCAGTCCATATTTTTCTCTGAATCCCCTTTGTCCGGATCGTCATGAAAATATGCGTGCCCAACAACAGCAAAATCATCGCCCAGCCCCAGACAACTTCCTGAACGGCGGACGCCGCCTTTGTGATCATTTCCAGCATCTTTTTCTCCTTTCCTCCCCGTCTGCAGACGAAAAACCCGGATGCCCGCAGGCACTATGCTTTCCTACGGTCTGTGCACTTACTGCACAGACCGGAAGATTTCTCTCACTTTCTGTTCCATTGCGGCGGCCAGAGCCCTGTGCCCCTCCTCTTCCAGATGAAGAGCATCCACACAGCCGACCGATGCCGTGCAGGCGGCGTCCAGAAACCAGCACTGTTCTTCCTCTGCCACTTTCCGGTAAAGCGGAGCAAGCTCTCTGGAAATCCGGTAGGCCCGCTCTCCGCCAAAGCTCTCAGAAAAACCGGACAGACCGTCCCGGAGCTTCTCTCCGATCAGAAGAGGGGATACCAGCAGAATCCGGGGCATCCAATCCGGATGCACTTCCCTGTGAAGCCTCCGGATCTCTTTCACCAGTGTTCTGGCTCCTTCTGCAATCTCCGCGGCCTCAGCCCTGTACCTGGCTTTCATATCATTGGTACCCAGCATCACAATGACCAGATCCAGCGGCCAGTTCATCTCCAGAACAAGGTCTATGGTCTTCCATCCGTTCCTGTCTTTCTCAATATCGTCGTCGATCACTGTTGTCCGGCTGTTCAGCCCCGCCTCAATCACCTGAAACTCCTCGCCCAGACGCTCCGCCAACAGGCTGGTCCATCGGACGCCCCAGGGATACCGGCGGCTGTCCGTCGGACGATACCCAAACGTATTGGAATCGCCATAGCACAGAATACTTTTCTTTTTCACAGATGTTCCCTCTCTTTTCAGTATATTTCTCCGTATCTTTTTCTATGTCCCGTGACAGTTCCGCCTGCGGAACAGTTACTACGTCCCCGCACATCGGTTCCGCCTGCGGAAACAGTATCACCTGTTCCATCCTGCAGACCTCAGACGCCATTCAGCTCTCTCAGTACCCTGTCGAATTCCGGACACTGCTTTTTCAGCATCAAAGGATAGCCCTCCCGGTTCAGGAAGCAATGGCAGGACGTTCCGTCCGCAACCTCCTCCTGCGTCTGCACATTCCACATGCGGTAGGAGAGGAACAGACGGACGCCCCGGTATTCCTGTACCTTTACCTCAATCTGAATCTGGTCCGGAAAGGTCGTCGTCTTTTTAAACTCACAGGCTGCCTTCGTCACCGGAGAGATGATTCCCATCTCCTCCAGCTTCGCATAGCCCCATCCCAGTTCTTCCAGAAACGCGACTCTGGCTTCCTCCATCCAACGAATATAGTTGGAATGATGGGTGATCCCCATGCGGTCCGTCTCATAATACTGTACCTGATGAATATATGGTTTCATTTCTGCCTCCTTCTGATATGACCCGGATTACATTCGTACCGTTCTCAGTTTCTGATAGACAACCTCCCCGGTATCCAGGCACAGACAGGCCATCCGCCGGTGAGGGCTGGGCTGTTTCCACGCACAGCCGCAGTCGATATCTGTAAATTTGGGCGTCCGGTAGACGCCGCCCTCCGCCCGATACTCCAGGGTCGGATAATGACCGCAGATAATATATCGGTCAAACGTGATCGATGCCGGAAGAAAATGAAGGTCATCCGAAACCAGATAAGCCCATTCATCCAGTTTCACAAACAGCCGGACACTCTCTTCTATATTGATTTTTCCGTCCTCCCTCATAACTGGCTCGGCAATCTCCACACTGAAGCCTGAATGAGTAAGAAAATAGTCCGTCTCGTTTACCCGCAGACATTTCCAGTGAGGAAGCCCCTGGAGATACTGCAGATACTCTTCTTTTTTCTCCTCTGGGGTCTGTTCCAGTTCCCTGAGGGTCGTATTTCCTCCCCAGGATTTCCAGTGTTCCCGGAGCCAGGGACTTCCTTCCAGATAGCGCTGCATAAACAGCTCATGGTTTCCCTTCAGCAGAGTCACATTTTCTTCCAGCCGACAGAAATCCAGCATTTTCAGATTATTATCGCCCCGGTCGATCACATCTCCGAGCACATACAGCTGATCCGTTTTTCTGAAACGGACTTTCCGAAGCAGGCGAACGAACTCTTCATAACGTCCGTGAACGTCGCTGATCAGATAAATCATCTCTCTTTTCCTCCCGCATCCCCGCGACCATCCGGCCGTTTTTTCTTTCGTCCCCGCGGCGGCACCGCAACGTCCCCCAGACAACCGAACCAGTCGCGCAGTTATCTGCGATACGTTATGTCAGGCAGTTCAGCCGCCAACGGTACGGAACCCGTACTCCACAGATCCGTTTTCCCATTCCGCACAGATCAGATACCGGTATCCGGGCGCAGCCTTCTCCAGAAACAGAAGACCGTCCTCGCCGGTCTGTACCTCCACCTTTTCGCCCTCCGGCTGTGTATCCGCGGACTGTCCTTCTGCCCAGCGGCTGACGGTCACTTTTTCCGGCGCTGTCGAAAACAGAAGCGTCATATCTGCAGGCTCTTCCAGGCGGATGTCGTCCTGAAACTCCCATTCCGTAATGTGGGATGCATCGGCGATCACCGATTTCATCGAACCGTCTTCTGTCTCATAGTTCCACTGATACCCTCCGGTCATCGTCGTCACCGTCGTAATCGCCTGCGGCGTTCTGTATTCCACACTCATCGACGGAATCTCTGAAGGATCCGCCTCCGGACAGATACCGTCGATCATTTCCTGATATTGATCCGCGTCCGACGGATCTCCCTCTTCCTCCACCTGAATTCTGGTCACTCCCGGATACTGCCCCGGATAGCTTTCCAGCATAATTCCATTGCCGTAAATCCTGAGAATATTTCCTCTCTCCAGATCTTCCTGGCCAATGGAATTTCCGTCCGCATCGCGGATATCCTCCGGCATTGTCACGGTAAACAGAGCCCCTGTTTCCTGATCAACCATCACATATCCGTTCTCCCCGCAGGGAACATACATGGCAAGATTTTCCGTTTCCTCCCCGGCGCCGCTTTCTCCTTCTGCCAGGTTGGCGCTGCCATCTGCCGCCGGGCCGGCGGATCTTCTGTCTGCACCGGCAGAACTGCTCTCCGAAGCCGGGGATTCCGGCTCCGTATCCGCCTTTGCTCCACAGCCGAAAAATACCACTACCAGCAGAAGCATCGCTGTCCCCGCTGCAAGGAATTTTCCGGTCTTACTTTTTTTCATCATTCCTGCACTTCTCCTTTCTGATTTCGTCTCCGTGCACCGCAGCCATCGTTCCATCTCTCAGCCCCGCAGGTGCCTTACCGAATCTGAGCGCCAAACGGCATCAGCGCCAGTTTTGCCAGCTTAAACTGCTGCAGGCCGAACGGTATCCCGATCACGGTCACACACAGAAGTATACCCCAGAACGCATGGACACATGCCATTGGAAGGCCTGTGACGATCAGCCAGATCAGATTCAGCAGCAGCGAACCTGCGCCCCCTCCGTATATCACTTCCTTTCCGAAAGGAAAGAAAGACAGAGATGCAAATTTAAAGCACTGGGTTCCAATGGGGATTCCCACAATGGTGATGCACCAGAGGCATCCCTCCAGAAGCCAGCCAAGACCGCTGATACATCCTCCAAACAGAAACCAAAGCAAATTTCCCAGACAACTCATTCATGTTCTCCTTTCCGTAACAGTTCAGCCGGCTGCACTGTTGCTCCTTACCTGATATGCCGGCCTGTATCTCAATGCTCTTCCCGGTATTCTCTCGGCGTCTTCCCGGTAACGCGCTTGAAGCACCGGTTGAAAGTCCGAAGACTGCTGTAACCGCAGTCGAAAGCAACTTCACTGACCGGCATGGCCGTGTGTTCCAGCAGATAGATTGCCTGGCAGACCCGATGTTCATGAATCAGATCGGGAAACGAAAGCTTCAGAAAACGATTGATATATCTGGAAAGATACAGGCGGCTGTAGCCCAGCTCTTCCGCAAGATCCTGAAGCGTCAGTTCTTCCCGGTAATGCTGCCGGATAAACAGAAGAATCCGGTGCAGCAGATCCCGGTCCTCCTCTTTTCGGTATTTCAGCTCTGTCTGTGAAAGGACACATGCCACCGTCTCGTAAAGCGCAGCCTTCGTAAGAAACAGATTGGAATCATCGTAAAAAAGCAAAGCCTCCAGCCGGCGGATCTGCTCCGGTTCCATCCGGAAAACCGGACATGCAAGAAAATGGTGTACCGTCTGGCTGTAAAATTCCTGCACGTAATCCGGCGAAAAGACAGCCACATCACACACAGAGCCGCCAAGATCCCGGTATGAATGCACCTCATAGGGAAGTACAAGCACCATATCTCCCGCATGCATCAGAAAGGCTTTTCCGTTCACGGTCACCTCCAGCCCGCCCTGCTTCAGATACAGCAGTTCATAGCTTCTGTGCAGATGGGCGAAATGACTGAAATCCACCGGATGGTAAAACGCAATATGTTTTTCCTTTCCGAAATGAAACTCTTCGTAGACAATCATCTTCCGTCTTCCACCCCGATCCCGTCACAGCAGCGTATACTGAAGCATCTCATAAGCCAGACGGCTTCCCTCCATGATCTCCGGCGGCAGCAGCGCCCTCGCCACACACTTTGGTTCTTCCTCTGGTTCGTCGATTCTTCTGAGATACGCGTAATCTCCGTCAATTCGTTCCACAGTATAATCAATTCTCTCGAACATTCCCGTTTCCTCCTTATGGTTTTCACTATTTTATCATTGACAGGGGAAATTGTACAATGTTTTTTTATAGTACGCGATTTTCATTGGCCGGATGCCCGCAGGCTCTGCATTTTCATACGGTCTGTGCAGCGAATGTACAGACCTGGCTGAACGGTTACTCGTCGTCCTGCATAAAAAAAACAGTTTTTTTTGTAATGTTTTTCCAAAAAGACAGGAACCTCAAAATATCCATTGCTTTTTTATGGTTCCTGTCTTATAATGAGCGCAACATAGAAATGCAGAGTAGGTTTATATGCGTTAAGTGCTTTCCGGATAGAGAGTCGCTGGAAAGACGAAAAGAGTAATCTTGCGGTATATAAGTCGCATCTCGCTGCAACAGAAGATAAACAAAATTATCTCCTATTGTAGTAAGAGCCAGAAAAGGAGGTAATTTTTTATGTCTAAAAACCCGTTAAACTCTGAAAAAAAACAGAACATTTTTGTGTCATCTTCACAGGAACTGAAAAAAGTTCCCGCGCTGGCCGCATGCGCCATGTTTGCTGCGCTGGCAATGATCCTTAACTCTGTGGCGTCCATCAGTATCGGGCCCTACATCAAAATCGGCTTCTCGGCAATCCCCAATCAGCTGGTTGATTATCTGTTCGGTCCGGTGACCGGTTCTCTGTTCGCAGGCGTTCTTGATATTGTAAAATATGTACTGAAACCGGACGGAGCCTTTTTCTTCGGATTCACCTTTAACGCCATGCTCGCAGCGTTTATCTACGGCTGCTTCTACTACAAGAAAAAACTTACCTTATGGCGTGTATTGCTTGCAAAGCTGATTGTTATTCTGGTCGTAAACGTATTCCTGAACACATTATGGCTGGACATGCTGTACGGAAAAGGTTTTCTGGTTCTTCTTCCGGCCCGAGCAGTCAAAAATCTGATCATGTGGCCGATTGATTCCGTAATCTTTTTTGCCCTCACACGTCTGATCGAGCAGACCGGCGTATTCCGGATGTTCCGCACAGCGGCAAGATAACTGCGGAAACGTTACGGTATCGAACACGTTTCTGATTGATACATTGCCTGAAAAGGCAGATCATGTTTCACCCGAAACTGCATTTTCAATGTCTGAATTCCCGGAAAAACGGTGCATCGGCAAACCGTTTCTCCGGGAATTCTGTTTTCCCCTGAAAAATGTGACTGTCCGGCTGGCTGCCCATTGCCCTGCTGTTCTAAAACAGGTTTAATACGTGGCACATTTTTCTGTAAAACATCCGGTCCAGCGGAGCATCCTGATTTTTCACCTGAACCTCCGGCATCCATGGAATCTCACGGGCGGAGCGCGGCCCGCAAAGAAGCGCTGACAGAGCGCTGACCGGCAGGCAGAGATCCGCCTTCTCTCCGGTTCTGGCAACCTGATTTTCCCGTCCTGGCGCGAAGTCTACGCTCCAGACGCCATTGTTCTGCGGAAGCATCTCATCTGTCACCTCCAGAAGGATTCTTCCGCTTCCCTGACACTTGCAGAGTCTCAGCGCCTCCTCCACGTTTACAATCCGCAGCATTCCATTATAAAACCTCTGGCAGGTAATCCCTGTGCTCTCGCCGAAAAACGAATTCGGGTGGATTCCTTCCGGCACTCCGAAACAGAATTTTTTGTAATATGCGGAAAAACTGGTTTTCACAAAGGACAACAGCCCGAGATACGCCTCCGCATCCAGCGCCAGAAATCCGTTTTTCATCCGAAACGTCGTGGTACAGTCGAACACATCCCCGTCTGTCTTGCCGGCAATCAAAAACCCCCGGGGCGCATGGTTCCCGTTTCTCCAAAGATAAATATACCGTTTCTGTTCCAGAAGATTCTCCTTTTCCAGCGCCGGATCATAACTGCTGCGGCGCACTGCCAGATTGCAGTCTTTATAGAACTCACGGTAAATTTCCAGAAGCGGAGACAGGTCGTCTCCCGGAAAAAGCTGTTCCACGCTTCCCTCCGCAGATCCGGACGGAAGCGCGTCAAAAGGAACGGTCCACTCCCAGACACAGGCATTGTTTTCATACCCGAATTTCCGATAATACTTTGTGCTGAACGGATACAGCGCGGAGAGCACGAAGCCCTTCTCATACATATCGTTCAGCGCCGCTCCAAAGCAGCGGCGAATCACTCCCCGGCGGCGCCACTGGGGCAGTGTCGAGACGCCACCGATCCCGCCCATCCGAACATCATGTCCGTCAAAGCCGACGGTGAAGTGGTTGACGATAATGCTTCCCAGCAGATCTTTCCCGTCGTCCGCAAAGCAGCCCCAGCATTCCGCAGGGTCGGAATCCGAAGATTCCTTTTCCTTCTCCGCCGTCTCAAGGGCCTGCTGTTTCGCCTTTTCAGGATCAAACGGAAATTCAAAACAGACCGCCTGAATCAGATCTGATTTCCATTGTTCCTCTTTCCGCAAAATTCTCGTAATCATACCTATGTTTCCTCCTGACACCTGTTTCAGATTTTCGCAGCATTGTGCTTTCGTATGGTCTGTGCAGTGAATACACAGACCTGGCTGAACTGTAATGACTGTTACACAAAATGGACTTCAGAAACGTTCCAGTACTTTCTGTAGACTCTGTCATGATTTCCGTCAAGATTTTTCTGATACATCCGAAATGTGACAAGCACGTTCTTCGGCTGCACCAGTTCCTCATAAGAGTACTGGTAAGTCATTCCGATGCGCTGCATGACGCCGCCGCTCCGCGGATTGTTCACATCATGGGTGGCAGTAATATAGGGAATCCCATCCCGTTTCAGCTGCGCCGCAACAGCGCCTGCAGCCTCTGTCATAATTCCCCGGCGCCAGAATTCCCTGCGAAGCCCGTACCCCAGATCATAGCTGTCGTCCATTTTTACATTTACATACCCCACAGGCACATTGTTTTCCTTCAGGCAGACCGCGTAGTCATAGGCATGCGCCTTCTCATAATTTGCCGCATACCGCGCCTCATAAAACGCTTTCGTCTCCTCCAGATTCTTCACAGGATACCAGGGCAGAAATGTATTCACTTCCTCGTCACTCAGAAGAAGATACAGATCGTCCATATCATCCTCCGTGAATTTTCTCAGAATTAATCTTTCTGTCTCCAGCCTCGGTGTATTCATAGTTTCTCCTCCGCCGCAGTATTCTTCTCCATAACCTCTGTTTTTCTCCGCCCTTTTTTGCCGGAAGTTCCGCGGATATGCAGATCCTGGCGAAAATCACGGGCAGAAGAATCTGTTCAGTTCCTCCCGGAAGTTCTCCGGAACCTTTCGCGGAAACGGAAAAACCTCCGCGGAAGCCAGACGCCCGGCAACCATCGCAAGCAGCCGGCTGCTTCTCTCCAGTGACCAGGCGGAAATCAGCGCCGCCGTATCGTGACGGGTATGCATGCCGAAGCCATCCCGGTTCAGTGTCATCGCCGGTATGCCCTTCCATGCGAAGCTGTTGGAATCGCTTCCCCAGATCTGATTTTTGAACGATACTCCCATTCCCGCTTCATGCGCGTAGGCAGAAAGAATACGGCAGATCTCCGGATCTCCCGTCACGCCGATGACCGTTCCCCCGATCGTCTGTCCGGCCAGATCCACGTTCATATTAAACCGGTGAGACGCCAGCTCCTCCCGGCGGCGTTCCACATAATCCAGGCTTCCATACAGGCCTTTCTCCTCCGCTCCGAACCAGAGAAACTCCATCGTTCTGCGGGGACGGTGCGCAGAGAAATAACGGCTGAGTTCCATGACAATCGCCGCCCCTGCCATATTGTCGTATGCGCCGGGGCCTTCCGGCACCGAATCGTAATGAGCGCTGACGGTCAGAATCTCTTCCGCACGATCGCTTCCTTCGATCCGGAGGATCAGATTCCGGGAGGTTCCCGTTACTTTTTTCTGGCGCACAGCCAGACGGACCTTCGACGCGCCCCGCTCTACCAGCTCCGCCGCATCCCGGAAGTGAATCGTCACGCCCTGAATCGGAGTTTCCTTCACCCCGCGCAATGAACGACGGGCAGGCCTGAGGTCCTCTCCCTCGTCAATCGGTGTTCCGGACAGCATCACAAATCCTGCCGCTCCCGCATCTGTGAGCCGCTGATACATTTCCTTTCCCACCGTTCCGTTGACCAGCACGATTTTCCCCTTTGCATATGCAAGGCTGATACTGTCACCGTTTTCCACATAAAGAAAGGGCGCCTCCACTCCGCATTCCGGCGTACTGCCGCATCCCACACATCCGACCGCACGATACGCCTTCTGATACGGCTCTGTCACTTCCAGACAGGCCTCCAGAATCCGTGATTCCTCAAAAGGAAACGGTTCCTCCCGGAGTGTAATTCCCGGTCCGGACACATTCTGTTCCAGATAGCTTCTGATCTTTCCGGCAGCCGCCTGCTCCCCGCAGGTACCGGCCTCCCGGACAAAATCAAACATTTTCAGAAAATCCAGCGCTCTTGCACCGCTGATCTGCATTTTGTCATCCATTTGTCTGTTCTCTTTTCCTCGTTTCTGTCCTGCTTTCCCGGGCCTCCAGAATCCGCAGCAGCATATCGCCGGTTCCGACATTGTAGCCGCTGGCCGCATAGATTCCGTTCAGTCTTCCGTCCGTCACAAGAATCAGAGGAAGCTTCTCGTGATCCACATACATCCGGCGCCCCAGCATGGAAACATTTTTCTCAAAATCATCATAATATACCGGAAGTTCCGGAAACACCTGCAGCGCCTTTCGGATCGTCGGGTCCAGCAGCGCTTCTTCCGAACGGACTGCAAACAGGATCCGCGACGTCCATGACCGGAACGCCTCCGCCTGCTCCATCATCTCATTCAGAATATGCTCTGTCGGCTCTTTGCTCTCCTCCAGCCAGAGCATGATACGGCAGGCTCCGTCTGTCAGCTCCGAAGCGCTGACCGTTCTTCCCTTTCCATCCCGTACCCGAAATTCCGGAAGGTCAATAGACTCCAGCATATCGGACAGATCTGCATTCCGCAGTTCCATTGTCACTTCCCGGGTACTTCCCGGCGTCAGAAACAGCTGACACTGGCGGGCAAACTGGTTGCCGTTGGGCAGCCGGTTGGAAGTAATCAGACGATACGTTCCCGCTTCCAGACGAAGCTCCAGACGCCCATCCCCGGTCCAGGTTTTTCCGGCGAGCTTCAGGGCCTTCCATCCATGCTCCGTTCTGCGGGCAATACTCCAGTTCTGGAAATATTTCCAGACCGTTTCCTCCGGCGACGTCAGTACCAGTCTGCAGTTTTTCTCACGCTCCGGAAGCACCGGAACAAAACTTCCGTTCTTCCAGTATTCCATCGTTCCGTCGTCCGGATTCAGACGTGCCGGAATTCCCAGACTTCTCGCTGCCGCCACAAACAGAATCTCTTTCGACCGCCGGCTTCCAATCCCCATCGCCGCGCATGCCGCCGGCGTTGTAATCAGACTGCTTCGTTCCTCCTGCGGCCGCTCCTGTATCTGCTGATCGATTTTTTTCCACAGAAGCTCCGGCTTTTCACGAAACTGTATTCTCTCTGCCGGGCTCATCCATTCCAGCAGCGGGCGCCGGTATGGCGTCAGAACCTCGTCTTCTGCCCGTGGATTCAGCACATAAGCCATCGTCAGCGCATACTCCTTTGTTCCGGGAGCCGGCGCGTTTTCCCCTAACACCGACAGGGTTTCTCTCAGATGGCTTTTGAGGATTTCGCACTGGCAGTCCGTGCGGTCTTTCTCTGTGAGTGTTTCCAGAAGAGCTTCGCCCCAGACGGCCTCTCTTTCGTCCAGCGCCGCAAGATAGCTGCGAAAGGCCTGAAGTTCAGGATTCTCCCATCCCCGTGTCTTCTCCCTGCGCTTCCGCTCCGCCGCTTTGAGACGGCGGTTTCCCTCCAGCGCCTGTTCCGGCGTCGGCTGATCCGTATTCACCGGCGTATCCACCGGGGCGATCAGGTCGCAGTCCTTCCATCCGTACTCCCGCTCCCGGCAGCTCAGCCGGATCTCACATCCGTCCTGTTCCCGGACGTCAAGGAGCGCTTCACCCGACTCTCCGCCTTTCTGCGCCCAGATGTGAAGAGTTCCCATTCCCGTAGTCAGAACTGTTTTGCCGTCCCTGTCCGTCCTGGTCTCTGCTATCGGCGCATATTCCGCATAGTTCATCACTTCAAACTGTACCAGCGCATTTTCTGCCGGTCTGCCGTCCTCCATGGATACGCTGACTTCCACCGTTTTTACCGCCGCATATCGTCCCAGCTCGTTGAGCATGGTCACCATACCCTCCGTTCCGATCCGCTCCTCTCCTTCCGGCAGGCACGCGTCAAACCAGCGGGCATGCACCATCATCGCGCGGGAGGATGCATTGGTAAACCACCCCTTGTTCAGGATCGGAAGCGGCTCGCAGGCTCCGGTAAACTGCCAGCGGCCGTCTGTCCAGACTTCAACCCACGCATGATTGTCATCACAATGAGACCACTTGGGGGCATAGACCTGACGCGCCGGGATTCCGGCACTTCGCATGGCGTTGACCGTGAACGTGGATTCTTCCCCGCAGCGTCCGCTGCCTCTCTGCCACACGGCCAGCGCCGAAAGCGTCCGGTCGTCCGTGGACTGATAGGTCGCCTCCGCGGCGCACCAATAATTGACCTCAATCGCCGCTTCTCCGCCCTCCAGGCCGTCCAGCTGCTCTTTCATACAGTCATAAAACAGACGGCGGCATGGCCGGATCTCCTCCTCGTTGACCCGGTGGTACAGCACATAATTCAGGAAAATTTCCTCCGGCAGACGTCGGACAGATTCCTTCGTCTCCCAGAGCCAGACTCCATGCTCTGCAAAATCCAGAAAGGTTTCAAAGGGATAATTTCCCCTGTCGCTCCAGGGCATCGCCCCGTACATCCATTTCAGCGCCAGGGCTACCGGCTCCCTGCAGCCGTTGATTTTCTCATCTGCCGGGCCGAAAACATCCGGAAACTCCCGGCGCAGCTGTTCGTACCGACCCTCGATTTTACTTCTGTTGTATTCTAAAAACATTTCTTTTCCTCTGTATTCCCGTTTTGTAACAGTTCAGCCAGCTGAACTGTTACCCTGTTTTCTCAAATTCGTTTCAGAACTTCTTCCGCCGCACGGATTTTTTCCGCAGACGTGCGGTAGATGTCGTACTCGCTGAGCGACGGAAGCCCCATACTGACGCCTTCTTTCCGATATTGCATTCTGCTGTCCAGCGTCACCTTTCCGGACATATGCCAGGCTCTGATTCCCGTCACCGGGGCCAGCGCTTCGATGACATCAGCGCTGACGCCTCCGCCTGCCTGAATACAGATTCTTCCGGCGCTTTGCTCCTCCAGCTTTCTGAGCAGCTCCGCGCCCTCCGAACAGGAATTTTTCTGTCCGGAAGTCAGAATCGTGTCAATTCCCAGCTTCACTGCATCCTCCAGTGCCGCAAAAGGATCGGCACAGACGTCAAATGCTCTGTGCAGCGTCACAGACATCCCCTCCGCTTCCCGCATCAGACCTTCCATCTGCTCCATATTCAATGTGCCGTCCTGTTTCAGAATTCCGATTACCACACCCTCGGCGCCCAGCTGACGGTACATCTTCACTTCCTCCCGGATCACCGCATATTCATAGTCAGAATAACAGAAATCTCCGAATCTGGGACGGATCAGCGCATGTATTCTGATTTTGCTGTGTCTGCGCACTCCCTCAAAAAATTTCGGTCCCGGCGTCGTCCCGCCGATCACCAGGTTCTGGCAGAGTTCAATCCTTGTTGCGCCGCCCTCCTCCGCCGCGAGAACAGATTCCACAGAATCGGCGCACACTTCCAAAATATAATCTTTCATTGTCGTCTCTTTCCCGCAGCTGATAACTGTTCATCCAGTGGAACCGTAACCACAGCTGCGTTGCGTTTTTTCGCTGATTCCCGTCCGTCCGACACTTTACTTCAGCGTTACTTCCAGAACCGTATCAATTTCGTCGGGCAGCACCGGATCCGGACCCAGGTCTGCAAATACAATGTCCGGATAGTCGCTGTGCACCCAGCTTGTGGAAATCGGGATCTCCGCACCGGTTGCCAGCCAGCGGATCGATGCAATGTCCTCTTTTTTCAGCTGGGGAAGCGGTACCGGTCCTATGGTATTTTCGTACATATGGAAATATAGCTTCTTTCCCTTTGCCGTCACACGGCCGAAATCCGGTTTCTCAATCCCCGCTTTGCCGCATCCGTAAATACTGTCGCCGTTTTTCTTCATCCACTTTCCGATCACTGCCAGACGTTCCAGTGATTCCTCGGGAATATTCCCTTTCGCGTCGGGTCCGACGTTCAGCAGAAGATTTCCGCCTTTCGACACACACTCCACCAGCTTTTTGATCAGCATGGAGGCCGGTTTGAAATAGCGGTCCGTCGCGTGATATCCCCAGTTATTGTTCATCGTCACGCATGCCTCCCAGGCAATGTCTTTTCCATTGACATCCTGAATTCCATTCGGCGGAATCATCTGCTCCGGGCTGACGAAGTCGCCGTGGTACGGTGCCGGATTTCCGGACGCCAGCGATCCGTATCCCTCGCCGCTGACCTCGAGACGGTTGTCGATGATCACGTCAGGCTGCAGGCTGCGCACCATATTGATCAGCTCCGTGCCTTTCCACGCTTCGCCCCTCAGCTCGTCATAAGAAAAGTCGAACCAGAGAAGATCAATCTTTCCGTAGTTTGTACAGATTTCTCTGACCTGATTGTGCATGTAAGTCAGATAACGGTCAAAATTCCTGTTTTCATTGCTGTACTCCGGATGGTTCCGCATCGGATGATTCCTGTCCCCGTAATGAGGGAAATCATCGTGATACCAGTCGATCAGAGAGAAATACAGCCCCACTTTCAAACCGGCCCCGCGGACCGCTTCCACGTACTCCGCCACCAGATCACGGCCGCATTTTGTGTTTGTGGATTTGAAGTCTGTGTACTGGCTGTCAAACAGGCAGAAACCATCGTGATGCTTTGCTGTCAGCACCACATATTTCATCCCTGCGTCTTTCGCTGCCTGCGCCCATTTTTTCGGATCGTAATCGATGGGGTTAAACTCGTAAAAATATTTCATGTATTCCTCTTTCGGAATCTCCTCCTGGCTTCTGACCCACTCTCCCCGTGCCGGAATCGCGTAAAGGCCCCAGTGGATAAACATTCCGAATCTGGCATCTGTGTACCATTCCATTCGCTTTTCGTACTCTGCTCTGTCAAACTGATACATTGTTTTTCTCCTCCCGGTATGGAATCTGAAATTCTGCAACGGTTCAGCCCACTGAGCTGTCACAGAATTTCTGTATTTGTCTGATTGTATCATGAATCCGTTCTTTTGAAAAGATTCGGTTTCAGTGATTTCTGACGTCTGAAGTAACAAAGAGTGCCTCTTGCGGAACTCTCGCGCCGAACACGGTCGCCTTAGCGACATACTTCTGCTTCGCGCGAGTGCATATCCCACGGAGCGTTTTTATAATAATAAAAAATTTGCAATTTTTCTAAAGATTGTGTAAAGTATAAGAGAAATACATATGCTGCGAACAGAATCTGCCGCAGCAAGCAGAAATTAGGAGGATATCATGTCGAAATCAAACCATTCATCTTCCGGCAGAGGTCATGCCTCTGTCTTCGAACTTAATGGCGTGCCCAGCTTCGGTCAGGCACTGCCGCTGGCGCTCCAGCATGTGGTCGCCGCAATCGTGGGATGTGTAACGCCGGCGATCATCGTTGCGGGCGTGGCGGGGGTCAGTGACCGCGACAGAGTCATACTGATTCAGGCTGCTCTGATCGCATCCGCAATCAGCACCCTGCTGCAGCTGTTTCCCTTCGTCCGTACCCGGAAATTCCAGCTCGGCGCTTCGCTGCCGGTCATCATGGGTATCAGTTTCGCTTATGTTCCGAGTATGCAGGCGATCGCGGAAAGCTTTGACATCGCAACAATTCTCGGCGCCCAGATCGTCGGGGGCTGCGTTGCACTGCTCGTCGGTATTTTTATCCGGAAGATCCGCGTGCTGTTCCCCCCGCTGGTAACCGGCACAGTCGTCTTCACCATCGGTCTTTCTCTGTACCCTACCGCGATCAATTATATGGCCGGCGGAACCTCCAATCCGGAATACGGTTCCTGGAAAAACTGGCTGGCCGCTCTGTTTACCCTGGCCGTAGTGGTAGGACTGAACCATTTTGCCAAAGGCTTTCTGAAACTTGCCTCGATTCTGATCGGCATCCTTGCAGGATATGCGTTCGCCGCCTGTCTCGGACTGGTGGATCTGTCCGGCGTTTCCTCTGCCGGCGTCTTTCAGGCGCCGCTGCCGCTCCACTTCGGCGTAAAGTTTGAGCCGTCGGCATGTATCGCCATCGGACTTCTGTTCGCGATCAATTCCATCCAGGCCATCGGGGATCTCTCGGCAACTACCGTAGGCAGCATGAACCGTGAGCCGCAGAACAAAGAGCTTCAGGGCGGTATCCTGATGTACGGCATCACCAATATCCTCTGTGCGCTGATCGGCGGACTTCCCACAGCCACCTACAGCCAGAACGTCGGCATCGTCACCACCACGAAAGTAGTCAACCGCTGCGTCCTGGGACTTGCGGCAGTCATCATGCTGATTGCGGGATTTTTCCCGAAATTCTCAGCGCTGCTCACCACAATTCCCCAGTGTGTCCTCGGCGGTGCGACAATCTCTGTGTTTGCCTCTATCGCCATGACCGGAATCAAGCTGATCATGCGTCAGGAAATGACCTTCCGCAATTCCTCCATCGTCGGCCTTTCCGTTGCGCTGGGCATGGGAATTTCTCAGGCGCCTGCTTCTCTGGCAAGCTTTCCGGAATGGGCGACTATGATCTTCGGAAGATCTCCGGTCGTAGTCGCAACTCTGGCGGCAATTCTGCTGAATGTGATCCTTCCGAAGGACGCTCCTGCGGATAAGCAGGGCTGACAGGCGGAGCCTCACGCTCCCGCGCCGAAGCAATCGCACGGCAGCAGAAAATCCCCGGAACATTCCGGCCGGAAAAGACCAGAAGGTCTGCCGGCCGGAATGTTCCGGGGATATGTTTTGCTCTTTTCCGTCTGTCCCCGTTTCCATTCCCTGTTTTTTCTGCTGATTTTTCATACCATTCGTTCCCGTACTGTGGGTAAATTTATCCGTAGATCTCCCAGCTGCATCCTTCCCGCATCATGACAGGGATAATGTCCAGCGGTGCGTCCACCTCCACGGTCCGACCGCCTTCATAGGATTTTCCTGTATAGGCGTCCTTCCATACCGTTCCGGCGGGAAGGTAGATGCTCCTTGTCCTTGCTCCTTCTTCCATCACCGGAGCAACCAGAAGATCCGGGCCGAACATATAACAGTCCTCCGTCTCCCAGCAGACAGGATCTTCCGGGAAGTCAAAGAACAACGGGCGCATCACCGGCGCTCCGGTCTCGCTGGCCGCCCTCATGCATTCCCGGATATACGGGCGCAGACGCTCACGGATCATCAGGTATTTGCTGAGTATCCTGTAATTTTCTTCTCCGAAACTCCAGACTTCATTGTCCTGGCCGCTGGTCAGCTGCCGAACGCCGTTGATAAATTCCTGTTCCCGCTCATGCCAGGGAGAACGCTCCCCGTGCATTCGAAAGACCGGACAGAATGCGCCCCACTCGAACCAGCGCACCAGAAGTTCACGGAAAGACGGATCCGAAATGTCGCCGCCGAGGAATCCGCCGATATCTGACGTCCACCAGGGGATTCCCGCCATTCCCATGTTCAGTCCGGCCTGCAGCTGTTCCCTCATGGAACGGAAGGATGAATAAATATCTCCGGACCAGGTCAGAACCGCATATTTCTGGCTGCCCGCCCAGGCACAGCGCACCAGGCTAAGAATATCTTTCTCGCCCTCCGCCTTCAGGCCCTCATAAAAACCTTTTGCATATCCCACCGGATAAATGTTGCTGCATTGCAGCGCCGGTCCTGCATAGTAGCGGTAATTATCAAAATCGTAAGGACCGTACTCCGGCTCTGCTTCATCCAGCCAGAAACAACGGATGCCTTTTTTGTAATAGTTTTCCTTACATTTTTCCCAGACAAATTTCTGCGCGCCCGGATGGGTCGCATCATAGAACACCGTATTTCCCATCCATGTCATGTGATCCCGATTGCCCCGGTCTGCGTCCACCAGATATCCCATCTCGCTCATGGTTCCGAAATTTTCACTGCGTTCATCGATGGTCGGCCAGACGGAAACAACCGTCTCGATCCCCATTTCCTTCAGCTCTTTTACCATCGCTTCCGGGTCCGGCCAGTCTCTTGGCTCAAACTTAAAATCCCCCTGCATGGTCCAGTGAAAGAAATCGATGACAATCGCATCCATCGGCAGGCCTCTTCTTTTATGCTCTCTCGCAACCGCCAGGACCTCATCCTGCGTGCGGTAGCGCAGTTTGCACTGCCAGTATCCGAGACCATACTCCGGCATCATCGGAGTTCTCCCTGTGGCGTCGGAATACTGCTTCTCAATCTCGGCAGGAGTGTCGCCGGCAGTGATAAAATAGTCCAGCTTTTTCGTGCTTTTCGCGTGCCACTCTGTCTTATTGGTTCCAAATGCAGCCGTTCCGATGGCCGGATTGTTCCAGAGAAATCCATACCCTCTGCTGGAAACCATAAACGGCACGCTGGCCTGACTGTTTCTGTGGGCAAGTTCCAGCACCGCGCCCTTCTTATTCAGATGCTTCTCCTGGTACTGTCCCATACCGAAAATCTTCTCATCGTCAAAAGCCTCAAACCGGGCGGTGAGTTCAAAATCCCCGGTGCCCTGAATCGGCTTCATCTCTCTTCCGGTGATTCTCAGCGGCACACAGTAACGGTTGATCCGGTCCCGGGTTTTCCAGTATTCTTCCGTCAGCAGTTCTCCCTTCTGATTGTAGAAGCTGATCCAGCCCTCGTGGGAAACCTTCGCCGTAATCTTTCCGTTGACCAGAGTGGCCTGGATTCCGGTCTGATGATATCCGGCATACTGTTCCGAACGATACCAGGGGTCTGTCGTATCGATGGTCTCAAAAGAAATCCGTGCTTCCGTCTCCTTCGGCGTCTCTGTCAGCGCCCAGTCATTTTCGTCCATGTGCGGCTTTGCCGTCATGCGGACACGAAGTGAATTTTCTCCCCACGGCTCAATCCACACCTGTGTTTTTCCTTCCGCAAGAATCAGCCGGGAGCCTTCCTGATACATATGCATTGTCGTTTCCTCCTCTTTCTCTTCTCCTGTACTGCAGGCCTGCAGCCGTTCATTCCGCGAAACTGTAACTACGCAGGTTCGCCATACAGAATTCCGTTGGAGCCGGTCGCCAGGAAAAATCTTCCGAAGATCCGGCAGTCACCGTCAATACTGTGAATCTCCCCGAACTGCTGCCGGTCCGTATTCAGGCGTTCAAACGTGACGCCTTCATCCAGCGTCCGGTAGAATCCGTAGTGACCGCCGATTTTCCCGCTGACATACAGGGCTTTGTCTTCCGTGTAGTAATCTCCGCCCGGTCTGCCCACGCCAAGTCCCACGCAGTACACCGTATCGCCTTCGCCGGACAGGCGCTTCACAGTAATCTTATCTCCCCGGCCGTTCTCTCCCTGCCCGCAGTCATACTTCAGCTTCCAGAGCCCATGCTCTGCAAGCGCCAGGTAAAACACTCCGGTTTTCCCTGCTTCTCCCCGGACCTCCGTCTTGTCGGCACAGTCGATCCGACCGAAATCCGCGCAGGGGAATTCCGCAGGCAGCTTTTTCTCATGGAATGTCAGACCTCCGTCCCGGCTTACGTAAAAATCCGAGTGATCTCCAAATCCGTAGAACAGTCTGCCGTCCATACGGTCGGAAAAGACTTTGACATTTCCCTCTGTCTTTCGCGCGCCGTCTTCCTGATATACCTCCGCGATCCGGAAGGTCGCTCCATTGTCCTGACTGACCACCATACGGCGCACCGGAAGTTCAATCCCGTCCGCCACCGACCAGACAATCGTCCTGCCGTCCGGCGACAACGCCGCCCATCCGGAATTTACATTTGGCTGTTCAATCTTACGGAACGCCTGGTCCAGATCCTCCGACAGTCCATAGGGAAGCTCCGGTCTGGTAAAAGTTCTTCCCTGATCTTCCGAAAGAATCAGGCCTCCCTTCGTTTTCCCCTTCCAGTTTCCCCGCGGCGTCACCACCAGCTGTTCCGGACGTTCGTCGGAAAAATCTGCGTTGATACAGGTAATATACCGGTTGCCCTCGCTGTCGGCAAAAGAATTGCCACAGGGACGGTCCACATTCTCGAAGGCAAAACCTCCAAGATCTCCGAGAATATCGATCACCTGAACCTCTCCCTTCGGCATACTGTAGACATTCAGATGCACCGTCTCCTCCAGGCCGTCGCACCAGTCGGTGAAGCAGCAGTCTTTCTCCTTCAGATTCTCCGTCCGGAACACGCCCGTTCCCGTATTAAACCAGGCGGTATCGTCACAGAACGGATCCATCTGGAGATCGCTGAGCCAATGAATCAGCGAATGGCCGCCATTGCACTCCGGCCTCATGTACGGGGCGCGGAATGTAATTTTCCCCTCACAGAGATCATACAGGATCTGCTTCCAGGTCTCCCCGTAATCTTCAGACAGGAAAATACTGTCGCCGTCATCTTTGACGATCGTCGAAGCAATCACAAGCCCCGGCGTCTGACGGGATGCACTGATTCCGGAAAAGCCGTAGTCCAGAGGCTCTCCCGTCCGGAGGTTCTCCTGCCCGATCCCGGTGACTGCCCTGGCGCTGCCCGGGGTGATCTCCGTCATCGCACCGATCCTGCCGTCTGCGCCGACGGCATACCGAGCGATCCTTCCGTCGATGGTATCACCGGAGTCGCAGCTGTAGCCATTCTCCAGCACATAGGATCTCCTGCCGGTGGAAGCAAACGTCACATACAGATAGCTGTCATCCACACTGAATCTCTGCGCCACCAGGCCGTTCAGCCTGCAGCCCTCCATCCTGCGGCTTTCCGGTTCTTCCAGGGGAGCAAACGTCCTGCCGCCATCGGCAGAGTAATAGAGGCTGTGTCCCCGCATTCCGGGTTCCTTTGCCGTCGTCACACCGGCCGTACCCACAAGCAGCGTATGGCCGACCCAGCCGGCAAACGTCAGATATTCTTCCGGAAGCCCGGTGCATTTTTCCCAATGGGCGCCGCGGTCTTTGCTGGTCCAGAGCCCTTCCTGCTGGCTGGCAAACCAAAGCCGGTCAGATTCCATACAGTCCACAACCAGCCGTTCTCCAGTTCCCCTTCCATTCAGGTTTCCGTGAATCATCACCGGAATACGCTCATAGCGGAACGTCTCCCCGTAATCCTCCGACACTGCCAGCACGCCGCTCTTCTCCCGGTTTTCTCCGCAGGCGATATAAAGCCGTTCCGGCCTGTCGTCGTCCAGCGCCACTGATATCGGAAATGTCTCGCTCAGGTCCTCTGGCGTCACATGGGAAATCAGGCTGTGCCATTGCTGACGCTCCGGATCAAAACGATATGTGCCGCCGATATCGGTTCTCAGGTACAGGATTCCTTTCTTCTTTTTATGGAAAATAAAACCTGTCACATATCCGCCGCCCGGAATCGGCAGATTCTTATACTGATAGGAAAGCTCTCTCATTTTTACCTCTTTCTGACGCATTTCTGCTGTCTGTTTTCGCAGGTAATCCGTCAAGTTTTCGAATTCTCTTCGATTTTATCATGATGTTTCAGGAAATAATACGGAAAATATTAGAGAGATTTTCCCTCATTTTTAGACTATATCAGCACAGAGATCAGTGCGATTCCCGCCAGCAGGATTCCTCCGGACAGAAGCAGATTCACCGGAAACGCCTGCAGTGAAGTCGGAAGTCTGCAACGCAACATCGGCACCCTGCAGGAGCCCTGGGCGCCCGCAAGATGCCGATGTTTCTTACTCTTTTTTTATTTTGTATTCTTTTTCTACTACAATATATTTATGGTTAATACCCCTTACAGCCAGTAAGGAATTACCCATCTTGTTGCTTAAGCTGTTAGAATGAGTGTGGCAATAGGTCTGGCCTTTCCTTTCTAGGACTTTTATTTTCTTACCGGAAAGCCGCCGCCCGACTCAAATTTTGCCGCCACATCTTTCAGATATTCTGTGATCGGAAGATGCTGCGGACAGACCTTCTCGCACTGTCTGCACCCGATACAGTCGCTGGCTTTACCGTGGCGCAGGCTGATATTGTTGTAGTAAACCCTATGGCTGGAGAAGCTTCCCGTCGTTCTTTCAATACTGTTGTACAGAGCAAAGTACTGGGGAATTGCAATCTGCTTCGGACATCCGTGGGTACAGTAAGAACATGAAGTGCACGGAATCGGCGTGTTCTTCTCAATAATCGCTCTTACCTGATCGATGACCTTCAGTTCTTCTTCGGTAATCGGCTCGAACTTCCGGAACGTCGCTGCGTTGTCCATAACCTGCTCCATGGAATTCATTCCTGAAAGAACTCTCACGACACCCTCCTGGCTGGCGGCAAATCGCAATGCCCAGGACGCGGCAGACGCATCCGGACGGCAGTCTTTCATCAGCTTCAGCGCCTCCTCCGGCAGCTTTACCAGCGTACCGCCCTTACACGGTTCCATGACAAACACCGGTTTCCCATACTTATTTGCCACTTCCAGGCAGCGGCGGGACTGCACATTCGGCTGTTCCCAGTCCATATAGTTGATCTGCAGCTGGACAAAATCAAGCAGATCCCCGTACGCTCCGAGAATCTCGTCCAGAAGTTCCGGCATATCATGGAAAGACATTCCCAGATATTTGATTTTCCCTTCTGCCTTTTTCCCGGCAGCGAAGCCAAACGCATCGTACTTCCGGCACTTCTCATAGACATTGGTTCCCATATTGTGGAGAAGATAATAGTCAAAATACTCCACGCCGCAGTGATCCAGCTGTTCGTTGAAAATCCGCTCCATATCCTCCGCATCTTTGAAATCACGCAGCGGAAGTTTTGTCGCAAGCTCAAAGCTTTCTCTCGGATGACGTTCCACCAGCGCTTTCCGCACGGCTTCCTCCCCGTGGTATCCATGATATGTGTAGGCGGTGTCAAAATAAGTGAATCCCTGCTCCATATATGCGTCAAAAAGCTTTTCAATCAACGGATAATCAAATGATACAGGATCTTCCGCATTCAAAAGGGGAAGACGCATATATCCATAACCAAACTGTTTTTTTTCCATACTTCTTATCCTCCCTTCGCAACCATTCAGCCAGCCAAACGGTTACGTTCCTTCTTTGGCTGAACCGCAACGTTTCGTTCTCACTTTTCCATCTTCTATTATAAAACATACTGAAAAAACATCAATTCCCGTTTCCGCACCTTTTCATAAGCAAAACTTATCTGAAAGCCAGGCCTTTTCCATACCTCTCCTCCCGGCCCCTGACCTTTCTCCGAAGCCGGTCCCATGCATGATTTTTTATGCTGTTCAGTTGCCGGACCGTAGTTACAGTTCAGCCAGGTCTGTGCATTCACTGCACAGACCGTATGAAAACGCAGAGTCTGCGGGCATCCGGCCCATCGCAAAGCGATTTTCAACGGCCGGATGCGGTAACCGTTCAGCGGGCTGAACGGTTACGGGCCGTATAGAAACTGCGATAAAAAGGCGGGAGATTTCCTGCATTCTGTGCTATAATTATTTATGAATTGTGTTTACAGTGTTTTATGTATACTGCCAAAGAGTATAACCTGCATAGAATCACAGCCTGCGGCAGGAAATCTTTTCCATCAGAATATACTTTCGGAGGGAAATCCATTATGAAACTATTACTTACCGGTTTCGAGCCTTTCGGCGGCGAAACCTCCAATCCATCCTTTGAAGCAGTAAAACGACTGCCGGAGCGCATCGGCAGCGCGGAAATCATAAAAACCGAACTTCCGGTTTCCTTCAAAAACTCTGGTCCCGCCCTGATATCCGCCATAGAGAAGCATCATCCGGATGCCGTAATCTGTGTCGGCCAGGCAGGCGGATATGCCGGGATTGCCATAGAACGCACAGCCGTCAATCTGCAGGATGCCGCAGCAGTGGATAACGACGGTATTCAGCCGGAGGAACAGCCTGTCGTTGCCGGCGGACCGGACGGATACTTTTCCTCCCTGCCGGTCAAACGCATTGCGGACGCATTGAAAAGCAATGAGATTCCGGCATTTGTATCCAACTCTGCCGGAACCTATGTCTGCAATAACGTTATGTATACCCTGCTCCATCTGATTCACAGCAAACAGCTTCCCATCCGGGGCGGTTTTATCCATGTTCCCTTCTCTGTGGAACAGGCTGCCTGCAAAGCGCCCGGAACCCCATCCATGGCGCTGGAATATATGACGAAGGGGCTGGAGCTTGCCGTCCGGACAGTGGAGTCGGAACGTATCTGAAACTGCCTGCTGCGTGATTTATCCTGCACTTTCCGGAAACGTTCAGCAATCCCACTGGCACTGTTTCAGGTCAACGTGAAACGCGTCCTTCATCGGAACACCTTCCCGCTGAAGCAGCTGCCTTTGTTCCGGCCAGCCGGGCGCCAGTCTTCCTGCGTAATTGACCACTCTGTGACAGGGATAATCCCCGTACCGGTCGGCCATACTGAGCACCCTCCCCACCAGGCGGGCATTTTTGTCACGGCCGATCAGTCTGGCGATCTGTCCATAGGTGGCCACACTCCCTTCCGGGATTTCCCCGACCACGGAAAGAATCTCATAAATCAAATCCTCCTGCAGTATCCGTTTCATGATTTTATCTCCGATCTGATATCATATCATTCATTTTTCGTAACAGTTCAGCCAGCTGAACGGTTACCATTTTTCTGTTTGAAACAAGACCGCCGTTTCATCATTTCTTTTTCCGATATTTTGAAAAGATCAGATAACAGACTGTTCCTGCGAGCAGAACCATGATCGAACAAATCAACGCAATCCCTTTTGTGCTCAAATGGTCATAGACAAATTGATAAAAGCCATTTCTATCCTCATCCAGTACAAACATATGAATTACTGCAATCGCATAAATGAAATCAAATTTCACACCTACTTTGTCAGATAAGCAGTCCAAGACGTTGAAATGGTTCGCGTATTGCGGCATAGTCGTTTTACAGTATGCAATAGCTTCCTCGGAAACATCCGTTGCCATCAATCAGTATCCATGTTCCAATACCGTTCGGGAATCTCTTCCTTCCCCACATCCGATCTCCAGCAATCGGTGATTACGGCAAATATGATATTTTTGAATCACATCCATTACAATCGGAGAGCTTATGTCACTCGACCAACTGATGCCATGCATATGTGCAGCTTTGTACCGCTCATCATAAGCGTTATAATACTTTCTGTTGCCGTCCCGTTTCATAATGAATCGGCTGTCTCTCACCGTCTCCACAACCTCAAATCCCAATTTTCTGTACAAAGAAATGGCCCTTTGATTCTTTATAAAAACATATAACATGATTGGCTCATTAACCAATGAACAGCACCTGCGAATTACTATCGAACCGATTCCCTTCCCTTGAAACTCAGAGAAAATATACAGATCATCTATTTCGAATTCCGCATCTTCGTTTTTATAGAAATGATAGTAACCGGCTTTCTTTCCATCCGCATAAATAACTGTATATTCATGAATGCAGTTTTCTATTTTATTATGAATCCAATCCAACACCTTATTATAATCAATACTCTCAACATTTTCATACTCACGAATCAAGTGTACGTTTAACTGAAAGATACACTCAATGTCTTCCGGTTTTGCACTGTCGTATGATATATCCATAATCTTCATGAT
>ERZ1643246.90-NODE-90-length-116327-cov-19.751496_pt1 | contig 116327 bp, 116 predicted proteins | sample MGYA00579265_ERZ1643246 | MGnify/ENA primary metagenome ERZ1643246 (study PRJEB29033, sample SAMEA4952261) | chicken gut metagenome | biome: Broiler Chicken; feature: Gastrointestinal Tract; material: Caecum | place: Ireland | collected 2018 | study: Broiler...
TGGAGGGGAAACCGGACTGGCTGCCCGGCTTCCCTGTCCAAATTTATTGTAATAGAAGTGAAAGCTCAAAAGAAAAAGTCCCGAAGGGATGCCATTGTAGCGGTTCTCTTCGGGCTTTTTCTTCTGAGCGATTTGTTCCTTTGTGGCTGGAATCCTATGGGTTTATAAAAACAATGTGTAAGGAACGGTTATATAGCTTACATCCAACAAGCGACTTTTTTCAATCTGTCCTCACGCAGCTTTTTGCTGGGAGCGCAGACCTGCTGACCTGATGCGAAGTTCATCGGAGAGATAGCGCAAAGAGGTAAATTCCTCATCCAAATCGGTGAGTTCCCGCTTGAGGATGTCCTCATAGTTTTGCTTTTTCTGCTCCAGGCCCTCAATACGAGTAATCCAGCGCTCCATGATCTTGGGGCTCTGGCTTCCGTTCTGGATCAGATTGGTGACACGCTCCTCATACTCGGCGATCTCTTTCCGGACAGACCGGTAAAAAGCAGCGGCCATCTTCTGACGCTGCTTGGCGTCATCCACCACGAAGATGCTGTTGACATCCAGGGGATCGCGCCCGGGGCGGTGGAGCTGGTTGTGCTCCTCCAGCAACTCGACAAAGTCTTCAAAGACCTGCAGCTTCGGGATAAAATCCCTGGGCACAAAGTAGACATGGCCGCGGCCCATTTTGACAGCCTGCATGGAGCCGACATAGTTCTCCAGCAGGGTCTCGATCTGCCGGCGACCGGCGCAGTTCTGATAGAGCTCAAAGAGCTTCTGGGCTTCCATGCAGTACGGAAGCGGGTCGATGTGGGGATCGGAAACCAGATTGTCATAAGAGAACATCTTGCTGGTCTTATCAAAGGTGATATTGGCCAGCTTCCGGTATTCGTTGGTGTCCTCACGGACCGTCTCTTTCACCAGTTCCCGGGAGATCACAGACCGGGTGCCGCCCTTGTTGTCCCGGCAATAGACCTTGAAGACCTGAGGGCCATCGTCCGTCTTGATCACCTTGCGCTCATAGATGTCGCCGGTGGCGGAGCGGAATGCGTCGCCCATAGCGGTACGGCTGCTCCTGCCTCCAGGGAAACCGACAGCGTCACACAGCTTGGCCAGCTCTTCCCGGTCGATCAGGATGCTGGAGAGGGTATAGTACAATACTTTTCCCAAAACGTCACCACCGTTGTGGGAAACTGCGGCAAAGTCGCTGAATTGGACGGTTTTATCGTTATACAACATGATAGGTACCTCCTAAAATGAGTTTTGATGGCATTATGCCGCCGCGGGCATGACCCACGGTTTGTTTTGGTAGATGGTCACTGCTTGATAGCCCATCTGCTGGTAGGCCCAGAACCGGTGCAGGCCGTCTATGACCATACCGTTGACACTGACCAAGGGTGGAAAACCTGAATAGCCTTCCTGAAGGAGCTTCAGGTAATGCCGGGCCTTATTCATATCGGTCGGCTTTCCGGCAGTCAGTTCCTTCATCGGAACCGTCAGCTCTTCCCACTCACAGGTGTGGATGAACCCACGGTCCTGCCCGGGATATTCCTGTTTCCACAATTCGTCCAGGCGGATGGTGATAAAGTTTGAAGTCATATCCAGAATGTTCACTCCATGTGACATCGCGTCGTTGCGTGCCTTGTAGAAATCGTCCACACCCTTGAAGCTCATATTCCAGTTCATCAACCGCACATGGAGTCCAGGCAGGTCCCGGATCAGGTCCATGAGATTTTCCATGGCTCTCTGCACCCTCCAGTTCATCAATTTGTCCATGTCCAGCGCCACCACGACTTCCTCGATGTTTTTCATGGAAAGCAGCACCTCTTTGATTCCAGCGGTCGCGGTAACGCCCGCAAAGCACAAGAAAAGTGCGTCATGGTCCAGAAAGCTTGCCACGTCGCCTTTCAGTCCTCCTTCGGTGAGATAGGCGGTTTTGGCGCTGAGATTACCGGTAACATGGATGTAGGATCGGCTGCGGGTGCCGTGTGCCATTCCTCGGCTGGAAAGCCATCGGTACTTTCTTGCCGGATTTGTCTCATCATCCAAGCGGACCTGCAGTCCCTGGATCAAGCCGTCCTTGTCACGATACGGGATCAGGAGTCCTGAACAGCCTGCGGTGGTCCATTGGCCATCCTTCACATAGAAGCCGGGAATTCCCTCCAGTGTGTGGAAATCAGAAAGTATGCCGGCCAGCAGACGGCGGGCAGATTCCGACGCGGGCAGCGACCGATACATATTGTGCTCAATGCGTTCCTCGCTGAGGCCTCTGGATAGAAGATCGGCCTTGTGCTTGGGTGAGAGCTGAAGGTGCATGAGCATTTCATGATAAGTAGAATGCCTGACGGCCAGGGAGCTTGGCTCCCGTTCCGCCGGTTTTTTTGACAGTGGCTGTTTCGGAAAGCGGAAGATGCGGGCATCTTCCGACAAAGCCTGAAATGCCTGCCGGTTTGAAACGCCTTCCAGCTTGGCGTATAGGGACACGCTGTTGCCTTTCTCCCCACATAGTACGCAGCGGAAGATATTTCTGGTGGTGTTGAGGAAAAGATGGTGCTTTCCTGGTCCGTTGTCGCCGCAGAACGGGCAGGAGGCTTCCACCTCCTCCCGTTCCAGCGTGCGATCATTCAGGACAAGCCCACATCTTCGAGCCACGTTCAGAATGGGAAATTCCTCATAACAGCGGTCCGTGCAATGCTTGCCCATAAGCGGCTGCCGCGTTATGCGGCTTTCGCCCCGGCGGGGGCATCTGCGATCTGAACCTGCAGGGCGGCGCCTTTGACCACCTTGGCAATGAATACTTGTCCGGTGGGGCGCACATTGTCAATGACAGGCACGGATTCCACATCGTCGATGAATGTGGGATACACAACGCCCAGCAGGCGCTTGATCAGCTCCGCCACCTCCAGGCCAGCCCGGATCTTTTCCGAGTGAGACAGGCAGAGGTAATCACGGCCCTCATAGGTAAACCGGAACACATCCTTGACCTCGCCCGTGGTTTTCACCACATCGTAGAGGGAGATGGCCACCCGGTTCATCTTCAGCCGGGAGAAGCTGATCTCCACCCGCTTGGAAATGTAAAATGCCAGAGCGGTGATGATCTCGCGCTTTTGCTGGATCTGCGCCTGTAGACGCCGGATATCTTCCTGCTGCTGCTCTACTGCGACCGGAGAAGCCTGAGCCATTTCCGAAAGCACATTGATTCGGGCGCCGGTCTCCAAAAGCTGCGTCCGGAGGGATTCCAGTTCCATAGCTTCCTCCTGCGTGAGCATCCCGCACTCCAGGTCCAACTCAACGCCCTGGATTTCGCTGTGCAGGCGGTCAAGCTCTTTTTGACGCTCTGCCCGCTGCTGCTCAGCCTGCGCCACTGCCTGCGTGCGCTGTTCGGAGAGCGATTTCAGCTCCGCCTCGCACGCAGCAATGTCGTCATTTTGGTACTGTTCAAAAACAGACTGGGCTTTGGCGTCCAGTTCCTGAATCTCCTTGAGCTGGGCGGTGAGCTGGCAGCCCTCCGATTGGATATTCCGAAGGGAAACGGCAAACTCTTCTTTCACCTGCGGCAGGGTCTGTTCTGTCACAGTCTGTCGGCACAGGGGGCATTGTACCCCTGCTTTCAGGCCGTTATGGATATGCCGGAGGCGGTTAAATTCCGCACCCAGAGTTTTGATCTTGGCCTGTGTTTGGGCCAAAGGTTCCTGGTATTTACTGTGGTAAACTTCCGCCTTGTGCTGGGCGAGCTTGCTGGTGATTTCCCGAAGCTTGATATCCAGAGCCTCGGTATTCGCGATTTCCGGCGCTTCCCGCTGCAGCTCCTCATATCGGGCATACAGGTCAGCCAGCCGCTCTTCCAGATTGCTTCCGTCAAATCCAGTGGTGCGCTTGGCCTCAAGCTGGTTGATTCGTGCCTGGATCTGTGTCTGGTTGGCCTGCGCTGCCAGAAGCTCCTGCGCCTGTTCCTTTTGTTGCGCACTGTGCAGAGCGATCTTGCCCTGCATGGCGACCATATCCCGTTCCAGGTCGGTCACCTGGCCGCGCAGCTGCTTGGCATAGGCTTCCGCAGATAGAAACTCCTGCTGTTCCAGCTCGGTCCTGGTCTGCTCACTGAGCTGAGAGAGCACTTCCTCTTTGGAGATCTCCGGCAGGTAACGCTCCAGCAGGTCGCGGCCCTTGGCGCCCAAAACTCCGATAAAGTATTGGGGATTGAACATGGACAAAAAGAGGTCACGCTCTCCAAAGAGAGAGAAGAGCTCTCCCTGCCCCATGGGCCGCCCATCCAGAGTGATGGACATTTTGTCATCCTTCCGGCAGCGGGTGAGCGTTCTCATGTTTCCGGTTCCATCCTCGAACACCAGCTCCACCGTCAAATCGCGGGTGTGCTGATGGTAGAGGTAGTCGAGCTTGCCGCCGGCGTAGAAGCCCACGCCGGTGATGGCAAAGGCGATGGCGTCCGCAATGCTGCTCTTTCCGACGCCCATGTGTCCGGAGATCACATTCATATTGCCGAACTGAAATGTCCGGCTGTCCGCATAACCCTTGAAGCCACGGATGGTAAGCCGGGTCACACGAAATTGTTTGATCGGCTGAATCATGGTTTTCCTCCTTTTTACGCTGCCTGCGCTCCGCCCAGGTCCATGATCTGATAGGATTCCAGGATGTAGAAGGTAACACCGTTGTTATGCTGGGTCGAGAGCTGGACGTTTGTGAGCATGAGTCCCGGTGCCAGGCGGGCATCCGCGCCGCGGGTATAGGCCTGGAAAAGCTGCCCGGCACTGTCTCGCACCTGAACGCTGGTACGGCTGTTGCCGCTCATGGTAGGCTTGAGGACCGCACCTGTCACCAGATAGTACCCAGCAGGAATCCCGGTCTGCACCTGGTGATTCGGCAGCTGATTGCCGACGCCTTGGGGATTCGGCGCTGCAGGAGCCGGCTGGACAGGAGCCTGGACGGGAACTCCGCCACCGGGAGCCTGACCCTGCGGGTTCTGGCCCTGGGGCGCCTGAGCCTGCCACTGGGGCGGCTGGCCCTGTCCCTGAGCAGGCTGAGGACTCTGCGGCGTCCCCGTGCGGTCGGCTTTGCGCTGCTGGAACGTCTGCACCCACCTTTCATGGGCGGTATCCAGCTTGGAGCGCTCAGCGTCCCGAATGACGTAGCCCTTGCCGCGCTGCTCAATACCGACCCAGAGCGGCGGAGTCATTCCGTACAGGTACCGGCCAATGCCCCACTCCACTGCGGCTCGCTTCATGGAGTCGGATAGGCCGCCTTTCACGCATTCAATATCCGTGTCATCCGAACCGTCCCATTTGGTGAGCCAGTCTTTCAGCTCGGGAAGATAGATGGAGATGCCGCACAGCTGCGCCTTGTCCCCCTTCCAGGGGACAAAATCGTTGTGCCAGCCGTCGATGCCGACGGTGTCGTCCAGGCGGGTCTGAATGGCTCGGTTGGTCACATAGGGGACCGCCAAACCATTGGTTTTCTCGTGATTGGTTGCGGAGACCCGCCATTCGATGTCAGCGTTTTGGAAGGGGGCAGAAAGCGCCTCTTGAAGTTCACGTGCTGATTTTTGCCACATAAAAAACGCTCCTTTTTGTCAGTAGTTGATGGATGTACGAAGTGTGCATCTTACCTCACGCGGCGTTAATAAAGTCGCGCAGCGTCTTCCCGTTGGGAATCAAGATGTCCGAGTAGTAATAGGCCGGGTCCTTATCCTTCAGGTGTTCCATGAGCTCCCGATAGCCCAGGCCCAGCTTGTTGTTGGACTCGCTGTATGAGTGCATATTGTTGGGGATGCTGAGCAGAAAGGCGGGAAGATGATAGGCCTTATGCTGCTTTTTATAGATGGGCAACGCATTTGCCCCCACACACAGCGATCCATTGCTGCGGGTCACATTGGAGAAAGGATAGTAATACATGATGGTCTCCGGGGTAGGTGTTTCGTCTGCGGCTACGCCAATCCGGCACTGGGAGATCTTCCCCTCATTGCTTATGGCAAAGCCAAATACCAGACGCGGAATGGGAAAACGGGGGTAGGGCGTGTCGTAGACAGATACATCGGCGTACAGCTTCGGATGCCAGAGAACGATGCGCTTTTCTTCCGCACTCTGATAGACCGACAGGGTGTTCAGCGGCAAAAAACCGCTGGCATATCCCGGCTCCGAGACCATGACACTCTGTTTGAAGGACTGGAGCAGCGCCTCCACCGTAATGTTTTTCCGGGAGAAAATGCCGTTCTCATTCTCCTCCACGGTGATTTTGCCCTGTTTGGGCGAGATTCGGATGGTAAACTCACTATCGTCCATCATTATGCGGCCTCCTTTTGTTCGTTAGGGGGAGTGAGCGGAAGCGGAATCACCTTATCTGCCGGCTGAGCCAGCTTTTCCTCTAATTGGCTGATTTCATATGCGCAGGCATCGAGGATCGCGCAAAGAGCCTCGGGGATTCTCTCATAAGAGTCGAACTCCTCAAAAAGAAAAAGCACAAGTTTTGGGCCTTTCCGGTCTTTCGTTCCGTCGATCCAGAGATAGTCGTAGCAATAGTTTGGAAACTGCATGGCGACATGGATGGCGTTTTCCATCTGCCGGACAAAGTTGTTTTCGATCCGCGAGATCCCGTACTTGGTTTCATACTCCCGACACAGCTGGTCGAACCGGTTCAGCAGAGGATCGCGCAGAACAAACGTATCTCGGTCCTCTTCATACTCCGTGTGGGACACCTTTTTACCTTCGTGGTGGTAGATTCGGGTATCCTGAAAAACACATTCACAGGCACACTGTTCCACAAGGCACTGGCTGTCCCAGCTCAGATCTGTGTCCGAACCAATATAATCGAACAGGAGGTCCAGCTTCCCATGGTCATAGAGCAGTTTGGCAATGCTGAGGATCGACACGCTGGCCCTCAGAATGTCTTCATTGATGTTCATAGTATCTTCTCCTTATAGGAACGCTCTTGTTTTGACACTGGACGGAGGAATTGCTCTGAGGCGTCTGTTGAGAGAGCAAATGGGATACTGAAGCCGCTCCCACCAATCGAAATAGTCGATCAGGATAAGAAGGTCCTCTTCATCGAACTGTTCAAAGTCGATTTCGCCCAATGCAACACTTTCCTCGCGCTCCAGCCTGGGGAGAATGGTATTCATCAGGTAAGGGTTTAGCTCCTGCTCATATTGGGGCTCCTGCTCTTTGAGTTGCCTGAGTTCATGATGCAGGACATCAAGGTCCAGCCGCATGTTCATGCCGGAACCTCCTTCAGCTGAAGTTCAGCCACGCAAAGGGCGTATGCACCCAAGCTGGAGAGGAGCCGCTGCTCCTGCTGTTCGCTGATATAGTTGGTGTCGTAGCCCAGGTAGAAAAGCCCGGCCGCAGCGGTAATGTCATTGGAAAAAAAACGCCTGGCCACCTCAATGTGTTCCTGCAGCTTGGGATCGGAAGAACGGAACGCTGTTATGGTCAGTGTCGTTTCATCGTCCGGGTGAAACTGCCCAATCCGCGTTCCCATGGAGCGGATCGCCTGGTTTCTGGTCTCGATCTCCTTTTCCTGGAGCTTGCGGGCGTGCATATAGCACATCAGGAAGTGCTCAGATTCGGCACAGCCCAGGGCCACGCCAAAGGGCAGTCTGATCGGACCGCCATAGGGAGCTGCAGCAGGGTAGAAGCTGTCACAGTTCTTGCCCAGAAGCGGCTTGAGATGCTCTGCTGCCTGGCTCCAGACTGCCTGTCGCACCGAAAGTGCTGTCCGTCTGTCCTGTGCCATTTTTTGTGCGGTCGGGCTCAGCGGCACGACCAGTGTAAAGTATTTGTTGTCATTCATGGTGATACCTCCTTATGTCAGTGACCGGAAACCGTTGGGGGTCAGGAGATTGAAAACCATTCGATTGGAAATTGTCTCCCGAATCTCTGTGGAGATCAATCGTCCATTCGGTCCTCTGGTCTCATCGGTTGCAGTATGCTTTTCCTTGATGATCCGTCCTTTGATGATGTGCGGATAATCACACTCCATCAGGCCGTTGATCAAGCCGGAGCCGCCGATCAAGCCAACCTGTCCGATTGATAAGGGCAACGGTGGGCGTTTCACCTCACTATCCAGCCGGCTTTTTGCGAACAGGCGGTCAAAGCTGGTGGATGCAGCAAGCTGCCGAGCCAGTTCCGCCTCGTTGAACACAGAGCCACGGAAAAGATCGACCCGTTTGGAGACAGCCGGTAGCTCATAGCAAGCTGCGGGCAACTGGTCCGCGGTGGACAGGGCCTCTGGATGCTCGGCGGAGGAATACAATGCTTCCGCTTCTTGTTCTGCGTCTACTCGCTGGCGGCGGACACCTGTGACGACCACCTGCTTAAACTGTTTGAATTCACCATCCAAAAAGCGGTGAATGCGAATCTGTTCAAAGTTGTCGCAGATAATGCGGCACAGATCTTCCGTCAGCCGATAGTAGGGGACAATATAGGCCAGAAGTCCTCCCATCATCAGCAGCGGAATAGCATCGATCAAAAACCGCTTTTCGTCCCGGCTCCGTCCGCCATTTTCAGACAGGACAGACAGATAGGGCGGATTGAGAAAGACAGCGTGAAAAGCGCCCAGGCTGATGTTGGCGCCGAAAAAGCTTCCAAAGCCGACACGATACAGCTGTTGTTGAGCCTTTTCCGCTCGCTGGTCGTCCAGTTCGACGCCGTAGCACCGGCTATCTGTCCCCAGGGCAAGGCGAAGCAGGGCGTCTCCCGTCCCGCAGCATGGGTCCAGAAGATTTACGGTTGTTCCTGCAGGGAAATTGATGCTGCGGGCGATATAGCCTACATGGTCAAGATCCGTTGGATAGTGTCCCAAGCGGACGTTGTTCATGAGATGGCCGATAATCGACGCGTCCGTCGTTTTATAGGTAGGGAGCGCCTCGGCAAAATTCTTGAGCACTTGCGCCAGCTTGGAAGAGTCGGTATTCATCAATGAGATCTCCGACAGCTGTTCTGACAGATTTTGAGCCGCATCAGCCATCGGGTGCTCCAGCTCCAGCAGGTATGGCCTTGTCGCCCGGATCTCTCCCACCAGATAATTCCGCTGCTGCTCCAGCAGGCGGTAGATCTCAAACGCCGCCTCCTTCTTCTGCTCATTCAGAAGCTGAGCAATCTGAGTGCGGTAGACCTTGAATGACTCGGCCACCAGAGAGATGGTGTAGGAGTGGTCTCCCAGCTGTTCCAATGCGTAGAATCTCTTGGAACCAGGTTGAGCCTGCACACCATCTTCTTTGGGCAGTTCCATATGGTTCACCTCCATTTTTAAGAGAGGGGACTATGCTCGCAGCATAGTCCCCTCGTGTTGTGCCTAAGCAGCACGATTGGTCTGGACGTTCTGGATGACCTTTGCAGTCTGCTTGCATCCATACCGGCCGACACAGCGTTCCAACCGGAAAACGCCGTTTGGGTCAATATGACCCTGTGCGTAGAGTTCCCGGACCCGTGTGACACCCATGGAGGTCACTTCTTGGCATTGTCTTATCACGATTTCCTTCATAGGTCACGCAGCCTGCGAATGAAATAGGTCCTGCCTGCTGTTAGTCTGAGACGTTGCAGACGTACACCCTTCACATGGAACGATACGCAGGGCGTAGCCAGAAGCCTTCAGAAGCTGATACATGGCCTTGAGGCGTTTGAACTCAAAGTCGTCCTCCAAGTTCACAGCCTGCTTATCCTCCTGAAACTGTGTCTTCTGCATATTCTCTTCCGGCAAGCCTTTCGGGTTGCTTACTACGCCCGATCTCATTTCCTCTACCTGCACGTACGGAGCATCCAAGGGAACATCTTCCGTCAGAAACGGACGGGTCAGAGAAAGCCATATGCGGCGGAAAAAACCTGCCAGCAACGTTCCGACGATTCCCCGCTTTTTCTCCGGCAAATTTACCACATCGCCTGCCTTCAGCATGTTGACGCTGTGCTTTGCTACAGTTAATGCAGGAACCTCTACGTATTCTGCCTCCAAATGGCAGGAAACGATAGCAGAGACAGAGAGTTTAATCTCAACAGCGCACACGCGCTCTGCGGTCAGAGTTTCACTGATCAGCGTAGCACATTCCACATCCATCGCCACCACGTTGCGGGCGGAAATGGTTCCGGCACGAAGGACACCTTTTCCGGTAATGTTACAGGCATGGAGGGCATCTTCCACCTCCAAAACACCGTCATTGACAATATTCTGGCAGGAAAGCGTTTCGTAATGGACATATTTCCCTTCGGGAATATAAAAAACTTTCATGTTTTCTACTCTCCTTTTATGCTGCGTCCTTCAAGCGGACCGGAAGGACCATGGCAAGGTCACTTTCCCCGTCGGTCAGCACGAGTGGCGCATGTGGGCTGTTCATTTTCAGGGTGATGGTGTGTACTTTCTTTCCCTTGAATTGGCTGAGGCCTTCCAGCAGGTACCGGGGATTAAAGCCGCGAACCGGCACAGGAGGGAGGCCAATATTGGAGGAGTAGGTGCCCTCGTCGGTCTTGAGAACAAGGGAGTCTCCATCAAAGCGGAGCGGACTCCGGGTGCGCTTGGAAACAAAGCCATAGAGATACTTGACCTCATTCCAGAGTTCATCCACCGAAGCAGAACACTCCATATCGAAGTGTGTTGGGATCGCCTTTTCAAGATCCAGGCCGTCATCACCAGGAATCCTGGTAGTGAGCCGAAGTGACTCATTTTCAAAGGCTGCCCACTCATCTCCAACCGAAATGGTGCAACCCTGGCCTTTGAACATCTGAAGCTCCGACATTACCTCAGGTGGGATGAAAAATGGCTTTTCCACACAGATGGACGGGTCGGAACTCATTGCCATGCGGTAGCCGTCCACGGCCAGGAGCTTGTCACCGACAAATTCGATACAGCACCGGGCAGGACGTTTATCATCCGGACTCACGGCATACCCGATCCGCTTGAATCGCTCCAAGAGCTTTTCCGCATCGACAGGATAATGCCGGTCCATCGGCTTTTCCGTAAATTCAGGAAAGTCCGAAATCCTCTGGGTGCTGCGTTCCATACTTCTCCCGCCCGCACTCAGAACAAGCGTCCCCGCAGGCTCGGGCTCAGTGTCAGTCGGAATGCAGGTGTACGTGAACTCCAGCTCTCCCGCAAAATACTTGCAGGCGGACATGATGCTCTGTGTTCCTGAGAACACAAATGAGAAGGAGTCCCCAACAGCCGGGACCATGGCCATGCACCACTGCTTCAAGTTGGTGCAGGTCAGCGTACAGCACCCCTCCTCAAAGCTGACCTTAGCTTCCCCCAGTATGGGGAGCGCCGGTCGTTTGGCGGCAAAGCGCAGCACATGGTTCAGCGCCTTACAGAACTGTGCGGCATCCACATGTGCGCGAAAGATGCTCATGCGGCATTCCTCCTTGCTTGTTTTTGGATTGAGCGGATGTTGACCGATTTTGTGGAGAATGTGGTCTGCTGTACCGTATTGCGGCCTATAACCAGAATGTTGTAGATCATGGTGACCACAGCGGTGGCCGCCATGAGATTGGCTACAATGGTCTGCGGAGCGGATACCGACGCTTCAGCACAGGAGACCTCCGTGGGGAAGAGATCTTCCGGCGAATTGACTTCCGGATAGAGCATTCCTACCGGCTGGTACATGGTTTTACCTGCCCTGCGGATTCCGCAGACGATCTGGCCTGTATACTCCCCATTTCCTGAGTCGATATAGACCAGCTCACGGGCTTTCTGGAATACATCATGACAAAGCTTTCGAGACCGGTTGTTATCCACAGCTCCGATCAGGATCACCAGTTCCGACATGACCTTCCATTCTGACCGACCTGTTTTGGGATGCTCCACAGAGCAGCGATAGACCTCCGGCCTGATCAGCTCCTCTAATCGCTTGGCATCTTCGATAAAGGTGGGAATGTAGCATGTCTCCAGCCCAAAGGCATCAGAGTAACGCTCGGCAATCACTTTTGCCTTGTTTTCGCCCAGATCTGCTTGGGTGAAATTCTGTCGCACCAGATTCTTGGGCTCTACTTTGTCCCCATCACAGATGATAAATTTCACCGGACGGTCCAGTGCATACAGCAACCGGTAGAGGTGGGGCGCAATGTGGGCGCCGGTTCCACCGGCCCCCAGCATGATAACCTTAACTGGCCGTTGCCTGGAAAAGTTCATGCGGCCACCTCAAACATTTCTTTCGGGTCCGTATGGATCTGATTCAGCCACTCCGGAGGGAAGTTCCCCACCGGGAATGGCTCCAGAATTTCCTGAGGAGGGATCTCCCAAAAGTGTCCGCCGTTGCTGATTCGGACCGTGATCTCCGGAAAATAGCGATCCAGCCGCCCGACAACCATATAGACTCTGGTGGGCCGTTCGTCATGGTCGTCCGTTTTGGAGAATACCGCCGGCATCTGATTGTGGGAGTGCAGGTCGGCGTAGTGGATATAGCGGTCGCTGTCCTGCAATGCTTCGTTATCCAGCAATGCGTCAACAGACGCATTGCTGACCAGCTGCTTGGGAACATGGATGAAGTATTGCTGTTGGAGCTTATCCCAGTAGATATGGATCAGGGCCTCTGCAGGCCGCCGATCTTTTCCCCTGTGCATCATGGCCCGAAACAGGCTGAGGGCCTGCTCCATCAGCGTATAGGGAATTTTGGGCAGGGACGACTGGAAACCCGGGCGGATCTCATCCAATACCGTGATGGCTCCAGTAGAAGCAGCGGGCGTGATAAACTCGCCCGCATTGGTGGTGCGCCGCTCGTAGACCTTCCCATCCCGCCCAGGGATGAAGGAGATCGTCTTTTGAGAGGCTCTGGCGTCCGACAGAGATAAAAAAGCGCCCTTGTAGCTGCTGGCTTCCCCCTTTTTCTGCATATGGATGACGGGTTTGACCACGCATGTCGGGTGCTTGTCTGCGGCTTTCTTCAAAGCGTTTACGAAGTCCTTGGAAGCTTCAATCTCACGCTTGAACTGGCCAATTTTGGTTTTTCTGGGCTGAGTCACGGACTTTGTGATTTTTCCGTAAGAGACGGACCAGCTCAGGCTCTGAGCCTCGTCAAATTCCGGGAAATCATCCGCTTTCGCAAGGCGCAATTCCTCAAAGGTCTGCTCCAGATCTTCGATGGGCTCTTGAGTGCCGTTGTAGGAGAAAACGGGAAGCTGGGCAAAAATGGGTTCTGCTACCTTCTGTGCGTTTCGTTCTTCCTGACGGTTGATGGCAGCCATCAGGGGATTCTCTTCGGGGTCTTCCTGAGTGGTGCCTGCCATCTCCTCCGCGTCCTCCTGGGAGGTGGGAGGTGTTTTGACCTGCTGCGCATCATTGTCATACGCGGTGATGTTTTCGGTCTCGTTTTCGGGCTGCTGGGCCTGGCTGCTGCTCGTGAGCTCCAAAGCCGGGCTGTTGTTGGCGTTCTCTTTCTGGCCTGCTGCCTTGCCTTCTGCAAGCATGGCGGCAAAGGGATTTTCGCTGGCATCTCCGTCTGCTTGGGCGAGTCCGCTCAAATCAAAGAGCTTGTCACCGCCTGTGCTGCTGCCGGATTCTGCGGGGAAGGTAAACAGGGTTTCATTCATTGTCGTTGGCTCCTTTCTTTTTTGCACAAAAAAGCCGCAGCCACCCCGGGCTGGGGTAACTGCGGTTTTTGTGCGTGGTAGATTCGGTATTTAGGTTTGGACAAGTCTCCAAAGGGCGTACTGGCCCCTCCGGGTAAAAATCTGACCTACAAAATCTGACCTAAATACACTCTGAGTTTATCATCCACATTCTCTTTTGACTAGTTGCGCTTTTTGCCATAGAAAACATCTCAAAAATAGGCTAGCTAGTTTAGGACAATTGTAATAACCGCAATAAATGAACAGAAAAGATACAGCGATTTACTGATATACTACTAACATATTTGTATCAGCATTCCAAGTCGGCTCGCTCTTTAACTTTTGGAATTAGCATGATACCGATTGCAAAATAAATTTACACCCGGGTAATGTCAATAATTATGGTTTGAGAAATACACCTGCCCACAAGTTTCAGAGCATATTCTTTGTAATAAAGCCTTCCATAATACCATTTGTTATAATTTTGCAATAAGAAAAAACTTTGCTACTTCAACTAGGGTCTTGATTTGACGAGGACGAATCTGAGCTAGCCAACACTCAGGGTAGAGCCTGGTATCTAACTTCGGGTACAAAAGATAAGCTGGTGAAACATGAAAGACTTCTGATAGCCGCAATACACTCTGAATACTAGGGTTGTATTGTCCAGATTCATATCCTTGCAGTGTGGACCGTGCAACGGAACATTGCTTTGCTATTGGCTCTATCTCCAATCCAGCATCTATCCTTAACATCTGAAGTCTGGTTCCAAATGAGACGCCATTTAAGCGCGGGGGAGTATTGACCATGCCACGCCATATGATTTTAAGAAGCCCCTCAAGTTTTTGACGATTACCATCCTCAAGTAACTCCATAAGAATACTTAGTTCTCGCCAATCATCCAATTCGGTCTCCCACTCCCAGAGGTTGGCTAGCAAATCGTTGGGAGATTGCTTTAGGGCAGCACAAAGCGCAATAAAGTTAGACAAGCTGGGCATTTTCTTTCCATATTCATATCCTTGAATTGTGTACTCGTTGCTATCAACTAGATATGCAAACTCCCGTCGAGTCATTTTTTTCAATTTTCGTATATTGAGGAGATTTTCCCCAAATTTTCGACTACATTGTTCGCTGTTCAATTAAAACACCGCCATTTTACCAGTTGTGTTTATGGTATCTAATTTAAACAGCAGAAATTCACTCTTAATCAATATATATAATTGGAATTGAACTACTTTTTGCATTGCCGTGTTGATCGGTAAGCAGTAGACTTTTTTTGTTAAGGTTTTTTATTGAGCACTAGTAACAAAGTATAACTAATGTAAACATATAAGTATTTTTCTACTTACATTTGTAAGGAGGTAAAGCCAAATTAGTAGTATTTTAGAAAAACGTGTCCTGCTGATTGAAGAAATGCAGGAACGTGCCGAACAAATCCAAGCTGTATTAAGAAAGAGCGGAATTGAACCACAAATTGCCTCAACAATTCAAAATGCAGTAAGGCTAATGATGCTTTATACCTTTGACGTTGTGGCATTGGATGCAGATACTAAAGATTCCGCTCGTTTAATAGGACTACTAGTGGATCTTCGCCATGTTAAAAATACGCTATTGCTTTTGTTTCCAGTTAAGTGTTCTGATGTGCGAGCCTCATTTTTAAAGCGGGGGTTTGATGTATGTCTTACAGAAGGAAGTATGAAAGAGGTGTGCGCCGCAATTTGTTCCCTGCTCCGACGTCCATCTATCAATGACTATCCCCAAAATGCTACGCCGCCTGGACGGATCATTTATAAGGGGCTTGAGTTGGACCTCTTGCGCCAAAAAGTGATGATGAACGGAATTGAGATAGTTTTTACGGCTCAAGAATTTAAGCTCCTTTATTTTTTGGCCAGTAATCCAGCTATTGTTTTTTCAAAAGAAATAATATATGAGCGAGTTTGGAAAGAAAACAGTATCTATGGAAGTAAAAGTGTGATTGATCTGATCTGTTCCATCCGAAAGAAGCTAAACCTTTCGCCAAAGGATACCACATACATTAAGACAATCAAAGGTGTCGGATATTGTTTCGCACCATGATACGGGCAACTTTGTTTAATAAAAACTTGCGTATACCTATTGTGTCGAAAAAAGCTGAATTCTGCCGGAAATTCTATCTTATCTCTATGTTGAGAGCATTGTATTTCCATAATATGCGGTTATTCTACTAACAACGGCACAATGGAACATATCATAAGTGGCTGTCCAAAAAGCATAGTGTATGGAGATATAACAGTCAGTATGAATCTGTTTTATATAAGGGCATAATTTATTCTCTATACTTCACAGCTATGTTTCTATCTACCATAAAACTATGTTATATTCTCCATTGAGTCGGAATCCTTACATTTTGGCAGAAAGGCGGGGAGAATCATTATGGCAGATAAAAAAGTTAGAGCAAAGGTCATTGAGGACTTAAAGCAATATGTTACACTCAAAAAAAAGGTTATCTTGTTACGTTATGAACAGAACCATCCGGCCAGAGTTACAGACGGGGAGGTTATTGACAGCATGGCGCTTTCCCGTCCTATCAGCGATAGCATCAGGCCTTCCGGCTTCATTTCTGACAAAACGATGCGAATCGCCACACAATTCCGGGACAGGAAAGACCGCCTCAATCAGGAGACCGTAATGGAAATTGCACAGGAACTTCATGCTGTGGAACGTCAGATCTCAAAATTGGAGTTTTATGTTTCTCAGCTGGAGGAGAAGCAGGCTGAGGTCATCCGAAAGTATTATTTTGAGGGAAAGACTTGGCCTGAATTACAGCAAGAAATGCATTTGGCTCCCCGTACCCTCATCAAGCGCAGAGATGACGGGTTGGATGCGCTTGCTGACATCTATACATACCTGAACCAGGTAACAAAAGGAGGAAAGCAGTCTTGAAGGTAATCTTTTTCGATGCTGCCCATGAGGCTTTCTACATGGGAAAGCTGGAACAGGCCAAACGAGAGGGACGTCGGGTGGATGGCTACTTTTGTGCGCTCCTCTATCTATGTGGTCTGTGCCATGATACGCGCGCACATTTTAACCGGCTATTTGAATGGGAAGAGTGGTGCATCTGTCCTGAGGCCCTCACTGATGGATGGCAGACGGGAGCAACTGGAAAAATTACCAGACTGGCCTTCAACCTTTGGAATGGTTATGGGTTTTTGGACCCGGACGATGAACATATCTCTGCGTCTTTTCTGCCGGACGAATTGTTCTGCTGCGAATTTCAGGCATACTTTTTTGAAGCGATTAGACTTCGTTATCCTGAATATGCTTTCTAGAGTATAGTTTGAACAGGGACACAATTATCCATCGAGCGGTAAAGTTATTAACAGCCCTCTAATGACAGCCGGCCATACCTCCTGGTGTGGCCGGCTATCATAGGTAAGCGTCAATTTAACCAGCGGCTTATCAGTGAAGAAGCAAGGCTCTCTAACGGTGACAGGCGGTTTTAGCCTCTTGCCGATCTGATACCGGAAGAGCGCTATATCAAGCGGCTGGAACTGTAGAAACCGGTTCTAGGCGCTCTGTTGGCATGGACAATGACGCCATCCGCCCTAGGTAAGGCACTGCACTATCTGGGGGAGCAGTGGCCCTATCATTCGGAAGGACGGCAGGCGGGAACTCTCTAACAACCATGCTGAGCGCAGCATAAGGCTCTTCGTGATGGGACGGAAGAACTGGCTCTTTTCCAACATCCTCGCCAGAGCCCAATCCAGCACTGTGATCTACAGCTTGATTGAGACCGCAAAGGAGAATGATCTAGATCCCTACACCTAATTTGCCTCCTTAATAACGCACCTGGTCTAAGACAGACAGATGAATCCTAGCCCGAATCTTTCCTCCTATAGAAATACCGACCGCCATCTCATTGCACTGAGACGGCGGCCGTTTTATGTACCGGGAGGTTTGATGTTTACGATTGAACGGAGAGAAGGGGTAAAATGCAAGGAAAATTTAACTGTTCCAGGTCAACAAAAAGGCCCTCCAAGATCATATCTCAGAAGGCCTTTTCTAAATAAAGAAACTAGATAGTGTTTTCGCCTAGCTGTGATATGGGCGGGCCTTAAGCGCCGCTTCCATAGCAGCTTTACTCGGGAACACGGACGTGAGCGTGTAATTAGCGCCCTTTTTTTCCTCCGCGTCATTCCATGACGTTTGTGTCCTGCTTTCCTTCCCAAATAAAAGCCGCAACACAAAATCGCTTAATCTACTGAACATAGTTTCACCCTTTCTATGAAATACCCCTATAGTAATATACTCTCTACAGCTACCGCATGACACTATCCAGTTTCTCTGTTGCTTTCACAGTTTCTTTTTCTTCAAGCTTTCTCATATAGTGCATGTATTGACCAAGCAGAACATATATTGCATCAGAAAATGAGTGCATGATATTTATGTTACACTCCCTCTGCCTTTTTGTGAAGGCATCCGCCTTTATAGAGTCAACGCACAAAAACCCCAGCAAATCATAATCTTCATCTCTGTATTTCTTTGCCTCAACCAATAAATTCGATTTCAGCCTAATTGGAACAACAATAGTCCCGATATAATAATCTTCCCAATTGGGGTTCGTGTTTTTATATTTTTTGCCCACTTCTCTCAGTTTTTTATCTATTTTCCGAAGATCATCCGCATAAAAACAATTATCTTTGTTTTCGTTATGCAAAACTGCATAGAAGTCCGTATTATCCTTAATTTTTACAGAGAAGCTACCATCATATTGCAATCTTGCGGTCGCAGAATTACGAGATCGACAGAATGTAACCAATGTACAATCATCCAAATTGTCTTTTAAATCATAAGGGGAAACAAGCTTAATACATGCAGAAACATCTCTTCCTGCCATAGAAAACATAATAGAACACAAATCATCCAACATGTGTTCTAATTTCCCTTTATAAATGGAGGATAATGTTTCCACGGTAAGCTTTCCATCTTTCCAGCACTTCATAACCTCGTAGTAGACGTTTCGAGATGTATGTAAAAAATGGTGATAATTGAAAGATAGCGCCGTTATCCTTTTAGATGATAAGTTTCGATATTTTTTTGCCCTGAAAAATAAAAGTACACAAAAAGATCCGAAAACAAAAGTGCTTGTTATGAGTACTCCATTTATATAAAATTTAGTTGGGTTAAGACAAAAAAATATTACTGAAACAATCGCAGTAACGATTGTTACTACACCTGAAATAACGGAAATCAAGTTTACAAGCCAATTTGGAATACCGCCAAGCCATTCTTTCACATTGCTCGCCTCTCTGCCCATTTCATGTAAAACAAAAAACTGTGGCGTAATTATAGAACAAATACATTATTCCGTCAAATCGGCTTCAAAATATTCGTTTTTGCAGTTATATTACCAAAAAATTTTTAATTTAAAACTAAAAGTTCATAAATTAACAAATTTCGCCAAAATTCACTGTTTGCTCACAAACATATATATTTTTATCATATATTGCAGGTACTATCTAACGCAAATTTGCTTTCATAAGATTATATCATTTTTGGATAATGGTTAACATCGAAATTGAAGGCCCACTTTTAAAATTATCCTTCGAAGCCCATTCAGCAGGCTCTTTATTTCATTAGGTAAAGGAGGTGTGCCCTTCTTCTACATCTGATCTTCTTTATTTTTAATTATATCACAAATTATCTGCCGATTCTACATTTAATCACAATATATTGTATAGTAAGTTGTATTGCTATTTTCCTTGCAGTATATAATGTGTTGGTGATGTGCTAACACAGATTACAGCTTTTCTAATGCATCAAATGTAAGCGTAAAAACAGTCGGCGGCTTGTCAGGGTAAAATGGCTCTGCCAAACTATAAGAGTCTGAGGAAGTGCATGGTAGTACAAGGTAGTACCAGAGAGTATTCAAGACTCTGAGATAGTGAGGTGCAGGCATGGAGAAGGCGGCAAGTTTACAGAGAGCCAATCAGCAACAGCGGTTGGTGGAATGGAGTCGGCGTGTGGAGGCCTGCCGGAGCAGCGGGCTGCCGGTAGGTCAATGGTGCCAGGAAAAAGGGATAGCGGTATCCACCTATTTTTTCTGGCAGAGGAAGGTATTTCAGGCACTGAAAGAACTCCAGGAGGTGACCTTCGCAGAGGTGCCGGTCATGGAGCGTTGCCAGCCCTCCGGGCATATCGTAGCAGCCATGGAGGTAAGCGGTGTGCGGATCCAGGTCTACGAGGGAGCGGATAAGGCCACACTGCAGGCAATTCTTCAGGCAGCAAAGTCATGCTGAACGATTTCAACTGCAGCTGCCCGGTGTACATTGCCTGCGGATACACAGACCTGCGGCGAGGCATTGACGGACTGGCCAACCTGGTAAAGACCCAGTTCCAGATGGACCCCTTTCAGCGGGCTCTGTTTCTATTCTGTGGGAGACGGCGGGACCGGCTCAAGGCGCTGTACTGGGAGGGAGACGGGTTTCTGCTGTTGTATAAGCGTCTGGAGAGCGGCAGTTTTCAATGGCCTCGGAGCACGGATGAAGTGCAGGCTCTGACGCCGCAGCAGTATCGCTGGCTGATGGAGGGGCTGAAGACGGAGCAGCCGAAGGCAAATAAAGCGGTGTCCGGCCTGAGCGTGATCTAATGCCGGAAAGCACTGAAAGCATTGGCTTTTTAGCCTGTTTTATGGTATTATTTACTCATGGAATATGAGAAGAACTCTGCCGTAAGCACCCCGGAAATGGTGACCATCTCACGGGCGGAATACGATTCTCAGCAGGCTAAACTTGCTGAGTTGGCTGAGCTGAAGCTCCAGAACCAATGGCTTCTGGAGCAGCTTGGTCTTGCCAAGAAGCGGCAGTTTGGGGCATCCTCAGAGCGGCTCCAGGAGGGGCTGATGGACCAGCTGTCTCTCATGGCGAATGAGGCGGAGGCCTACGCCTATGGGACGAAAAATGCCACAGCGGAGCAGGTGGCGGTAAAGGCCCATGCCCGCAAGCGGCAGAGCGGCAATGTGCTGGATATTGTGCCGGAGGGCACCCCTACGGAAGTGGTGGAGCACCGCCTTTCCGAGGAAGAGCGTACCTGCGATACCTGCGGCGCCGTGATGGAGGAGATTGGGAAAGAGGTGCGCCGGAGCCTGAAGATGGAGCCGGCCCGATTCTGGATCCAGGAGGATGTGTACTACACCTACGCATGTAAGCAGTGCGAGGCGGAAACAGGCGAAGGCAATCTCCGAAAGGCACCCAGACAGCCGACGCTCTGCCCGGGCAGCTTTGCCTCCCCGGAGGCGGTGGCCCATATCATGACGCAGAAATTTGTTATGCACTCACCGCTGTACCGCCTGGAGCAGGAGTTTCAGCGGCAGGGGCTGAAGCTGTCCCGGCAGACCATGGCCAACTGGATCCTGCAGGCCTCGGACACCTGGTTGCGACCGGTGTATGACGCCTTGCACCGGCAGCTGTGCCAGGAAACCGTACTGCACGGGGATGAGACCACGCTGCAGGTGCTGAAGGAGCCGGGCAGGACCTCAACAAGCAAGTCTTACATGTGGGTCTACCGGACCAGCGGCTGCGCTGAGTATCCCATTGTCCTGTACGAGTACCAGCCCAGCCGGAAGGCGGAGCACGCGGCAGCCTTCCTCAATGGCTTCTCCGGCTGGCTGCATGCAGACGGCTACCAGGGGTACCATAAGCTTCCTGAGAATATCCGGGTGGTTGGCTGCTGGGCCCATGCCAGGCGAAAATTTGACGAGGCCCTGCAAACGCTGCCCAAAGAGAAACGGCAAGATTCTCTGGCGGCAGCCGGCGAGTGTTACTGCACCCGGCTGTTTCAGCTGGAGCAGTCTCTCATGGACCTGACGCCGGAAGAACGCTATACCAAGCGGCTGGAACTGGAGAAACCGGTTCTGGACGCTCTGTTGGCATGGGCAAATGAGGCCAGCGCCAAGACTGCACCCAAGTCTGCCCTGGGCAAGGCACTGCACTATCTGCGGGAGCAGTGGCCCTACCTGGTACGCTATCTGGAGGACGGCAGGCTGGAGCTCTCCAACAACCGTGCCGAGCGCAGCATTAAGCCATTCGTCATGGGCCGGAAGAACTGGCTCTTTTCCAACACCCCCGCCGGCGCCCAGTCCAGCGCTGTGATCTACAGTCTGATTGAAACCGCAAAGGAGAACGACCTGGATCCCTACCGCTACCTGGTTTGGCTTCTGAACACCGCACCTGGGCTGAGCCGGAAGGATGAAGCCTGGGCGGAATCTTTCCTCCCGGTGAATGCGCCCCAGAAATGTAAAATTCCAAAACCATAATGAAAATGCAGACCGCCATCTCTTTGCCTGTGCGCTGAGATGGCGGCCTTTTTATGCGCCGAAAGATTTTACGGTTACCATCAAATCCTGCATTGCATTCTCCAACCTTCTATGGTATACGGCCAAACTAGGTAAATATATCGTTTTAAAGCTTTTCATGCAAAGACATGCGGCATATTAGAGGATGCTCTACGACCTCTACATGAGTCCCTTTGGAGATTACGTTGTCAATGCTACCGAAACGGCGCTTGTAAAGCTTCTTCTTTTCGGACTATTTGGCTGACTCCACGCTGCCTACATCCCAAGCCTCAGCCGCATTGAACAGATAGGCAACTTGTTCATTACCATCTGATCCAGTTGCTCAGAGGAGCTTCTAAACAGTTTCTGCAACTGTATTCCCAGTCTCGGATTGTATCTTCCGGTCTCTGAGACTCCTCGTTATTATGGATAAATTTTTCTCGCTAATTATATTTTGGAAAGCCTCCGCTAGATTTGGTGGTTACTGTCATAGTTCAAGATGAAGAAAAAATCATCGAAGTAATCTACAAAAGTAACAAAAAGCAGACCTGGAAATGTTCCCAGGTCTGCTTCTTTCTTGGGGATATTGCTTAGGAATACTACTATGAAGAGAGGATGCTATTGAGGAACGATCTCAAAACTCACTCCTTCGGTAAGAAGAACGGTGGCTCCGGTGTTCGGATCATAATCCAACATTGTCCGTCGCCCAATCCATTCTCTAGGGAAGTCGCCACCGCGGAAGTCATAGATCCCTTGGGTCCACTGCCCCTTGTAATCAGACGGGATCGCCTCCCATTGGGCCTGGGTAATCTGTTTCACGAAAGCCTCCTTATGCCACACGATCCGTTACCAGCCGCTCCGCGATCTGTTCTTGAGAAAGCTCACTGGTACGGTAGATGTTGGAGCAGAACTCCTGAAGGCTGAATGAGAAGCCGGACGAACCCATGTCCAGAAGAATACCGGTGATTTGGAATCCTCTGGCTGCACGCTCCTGCTTCAGACGTTCCACAAAGTCATCTGACAGGGAGCAGGCGCCGTCGGTGACGAATATCATATCGGCGTTCTCAAAGCCCTCAACTTCCATGAGCCGCAGCGCTTCACAAAGCGGCGTCTCATAGTCGGTATTTCCATTGAGAAACGTCTCCGCACACCGTAGAACATCTTCACGGGTATATTGACCCGGTAGGAAGAGGTCTGTTTGGAAGTGGCCGGTTCCGGCGAAGTGGACCACTGCGAAGCGCCGCTGATCCCGCATGGCAATATCCAGCAGCGCCAAAGCGACCGCCTTGCACCACGCTGCCTGCCCCTTTGCAGAAGAGGATTCATCCAGCATACAGATGATGTCGCCGCTACCTTTGCAGATAGGCTCCCGCCGCTGATACTGCTTGAGTGCTTTTCGTTGGAGTTTCCGAAGAAAGAGCGGCAAGGTCTCCGGCGCGGCCAGCATGGCAAACTCCGATGCGATCGCCCGGTTGACGTCGCCTCCCAGCTCCAGGCTGTATTTCTCTCCCCGGCCGTAGGCATAGCCGTTTTTCCGCTTTCCGTCCATCAATTCTTTCAGACGGCCGAGATGGCGGGCCACCTCCAGGAGGGTCTTGCTCTGGCCCACTCTTGCGGCCAGCTCCAGATCCGCTTTCCGGTGTTCCGGATCATTGCTGTCAGGCCCATATCCCCACGCCGCAAGCGCCGCAGATACACTCTCTGCTTTCTGGGCAGCCGCCTTACCGGCCTGGGCAATGCAGGCGGAGATGGCGTCTTTGTTTTGAAGCATTTGGTCCCGCACCATGCGGGCTACCGCTTCCACCTGATTGGTCTGGCTTTGCGCCTGGTTTGCCGCCTTTACGACCTGCTTTTCCAGCGCTTGGGCCTGTTCCGGCCCGGCCTCGGCAATCTGCTTCATCAGTTTTTGGAGCTTTTCCATGCTTTCATCACGCCGCTGCTCCAGGCGCTCCAATGTATTCAGAGAGCGTTTTTCTCCGCTGGCTTTTTTCAGCAAGTCATCCAGATTTCCGGCAACTTGGCTGACAAATTCGGCGGCAGCCTCATAGGCGGGAAGCTGCCGGCCCTCGCAAGCCGCTTTGATTGCTGGATAGTCCTCGCCACCCATGACTTCCTCCAGAATGGGGGCATTGAAGCGGCGGGCCTGCTGAGAAACAGACTCCTCCGGCTGCCTGCGCACATTCAGGGAGTAAAAGCTCTGGTAGATGTCCCGGCTCAGGGCGGGGAAAGTGGATAGCTTCTCCCCGCAGCTTCTCTCCAGGGCATCCAGGTCATCATCTCCGTGACGCAGATCCCGATAAACGGCATCCTCCAATTTGGTGGACTTCAAAACTCTGTGGGACCCGGTACGGTCCTTGTGGAATGCTCCTGCCGCCTGTGCCAGGGGCGAGCCAAGAACTTCGTTCAAGGAGCGATAATATGCGCGCATCTTTGTTACCCCCTGTCTTGTGCGACGATTTTTTCCAGATCTGCCTGAAATCGCCCAGCAGAAGATCGAATCTTTCGTAGGACCTTTTCCTCTGCATGGGATAATGCTCCGTCATCTTCCAAAGAAGCCAGCTCACAAGCTGTCAAAAAGGTCTGGAGTACAACGAGCATGTTTCTGCACTGGGCAGTCATATATTGGTTTTCCATATCTGTTCCTCCGCGGCGGCGATCATGCAACCGCATAACTGAGCGCATACACGCCATTTCCGCATGAAATGTACTGATCCCGGTGCTCATAAACCGTAGCTCTGATCCGGTCCCGGAAATGAGGATTCTTCTTTGCTTTGGGGTGAGCAGCCAGAAAATCGCCCAGGTCAGACAATTTGGCGCGTCCTCCAAGCTCCTCCATCGTCATCCGGACCAGGTGGTGCCAGGTCAGAGCGGGAATGTCCTCCTTCCGCAGATCCACAGTGGCCTCCTGGCGCACTGCGTAAGGGAAAAGGAGTGCGTCCTGTTTGTGGAACAAAAGCAGATATTCCGTCACCACAGGGATGAACGGTTTTTTGTAGGTGCGGGTATCACTGACGCAGTTATACTGCCCCTTTACGATAAATGCCTCCATCTGTCCCACGCGCATCAAGTCATGCTGCATGGAATAAAACTGTCCCTTGGAGCGAATATCGCCCACCAGGACTGCAAGCCGGCCATCCCGCCGCAGGGCCACAAAGAGCTTTTCAATGATGTAGTTGAGCTTATCCATAAATTCAGGATAACTGGAACATCTGGAGAGGTCATCCTCGTGAGGTGTGCCCCACATATTCCCGGAGTATGGAATCAGATTATGGTAGGGCGGATGGAGAAAAATCATGTCCGCCGAATCATTTACATCATCCCGTAGCGCATTCCAGCCGCCACGCCCGCAGGCGGGAGCCGGATTGAGGTCATACAAGACGGAGCGGACACCGAGACTCTGGGCCGCGGCCTGACTCGTTCCGGAGCCGGACATGGGGTCGAGGAGCGTAAAGTCCTGCGTCTGTTTTCCGTAGTAGTTCTTACAGTCCAGCACATAACGGAGGACCGACCGAACCACTTCCGGGGAACAGTTTCCACGCCATCTGCTGTCTCCTCCGTTTCCCCGTTCCGGGAAGGCCATGAATGAAGTCAGGTCTTTCCCAACACGCTGCCGCAGCTCCTGGGTGCCGATCTCCTGTACGATCTGTTTCCACTGGCGGCCCAGCTCCCGCTCCAGGATCTGGGCCACACGGTTATACTCATAAGAATCCATTGCATGTGCTCCTTTCATACAGGACATGGGGAGGCCGAAGCCTCCCCATGCCACTTAACCGGAATTAGAAATCCGGTGCAAAGTCGCCGGTCCCGCCGGGGACAGGTGCCTGATAGGCTCCGTAGCCGGGGAAATACGCATTCTCAGCCGGCGCGGTGGTTTCAGGTGCGGCGTCATTCTTCTTGCTGTCACCGAAATAGGCGTTCTCCGCCAGAATTTCAGTGCTGACGCGGTTGTTGCCCTCCTTGTCCTTCCAGGATCTCGTCTGGAGGCGCCCGTCCACTTCGATCATGCGCCCCTTGGTGAAATACTTACAGATGAACTCGGCCGTGGCACGCCAGGCGACGACGTCGAAAAAGTCGGTTTCCTTTTCGTCGCCCTTTCCGTAGTCCCGATCGTTGGCGATTCGGAAGGAGGTGACGGCGACGTTGCTTTGGGTGTGGCGCAGCTCAGGATCGGCCACCAGACGGCCGGTGATAATAATACGATTCAACATAATAGTTTCCTCCATTCAGTCTAAATGATGTGATCTTCCGCATCAGGGGTTTCATCTTCTTTGGGATGCCAGTGATAAGGGCAGTCCGGGTTTTCGCAGCGGCCATTCCACATGGTTTCTCCGCACTCAGGACAGATCTCCGCATAGTAGGGGCCTCCGCCGATATAACTCATTGCAGTTTCGCCTCCCACTCAGGACAACAGAATCCTTCCTGCAGGTCCCCGTTGGGGCCTCGACGCAGTTCCCGGTCCCGTCCGCTCTGGATGAAAAGCAGAAATACCATCAGCCCCTTTTTCAGGCAGCCGGGGTCGTACCGGCATGTCGCACAGCACTGCTCCTCAGGCGCCATGGACATTCACCTCCTTGCACTCGCTTGGGGACTGCTTCATGTGCTCCTTGCTGTAACAGTAGAGGTAGAGATGGTACCACCCCTGCAGGGGCGTACACCGGAGCATATAGCGGTACCGGGCGCTCTCTACACGGAAGCCATAGCAGCGTTCCGTCTGGCCGGGAATACGAGCGTGCTCATACCGGCTGCAGAAGGCGTCCATGAGCTCCAGGTTCTTCAGCGGCGAGAATCCGGTTCGCAGCCAGTGGATGGTCTTTTCCAAATGGGCGGCAAATTCGGGCGTATTAAGCGGATCGTTCCAGACATGGGGCCACCAGGTCGTATACAGGACCCCGGAGCCCCTGTCAAAATCTCCCCGCACATGACCGATACACCCCAAAGACGGGTCCTCGGTGTCCAATGAAGAGAAAAACAGATCTCGCTCTTCCTCCCGCATGGGATACAGCTCCAGAACATCCTGGCCACTGGAAGGGTGGCATTTCTGAAAATCGTCGGCCGTGATAGGGGGGTCTCCCGAGAACACCAGTTCTTCCCCGCTGAAATTGAGATAGCCGTCTGCGGGGAGCTGAATGGGGTCTGTGGTCAGGAGTGTCCCGTAGTGATTGACCAGAATGTGCCGGGCAATCTGACACGGCTCACTGCTATCTTCATCCATGCGGATCTCATAGCGGTACATCCCATCCGGGACGGAGCCGACCCGCAGGCTGGTGAACAGGGCCGGCAGATCTCGGAATCTCACCTGCTCGTAACAGGTCGCGTGCGCACAGTGTTCGGGCATGATTTACGCCTCCTTTTCAGTTGGGAGCGGATCGGTGCGGAAGGGCCTGCCCTCCAAGGCACCGAAAAAGCGTTCAAGGCACTCCTCTTTAGTGGCGCTGTTTTTCCGGCTGGCCTTGAAGGCGGCTGAGCTAATATCCTGAAAAGGATAGACCCGCCAACCTTGCCCTGGAAGCCAAAATCCAAAGTGGTGTTTGGAAAAATCAACGGAAAACACGCCGTTGATATGGACATCGTTGTGATCATGGGCATCCTGGAGCACCTCAAACTCATACTGGGAGATGTGCTCCATCTCACCGAGTTTCTCTTGGAAGACATCTGCGCAGGGTCGGGCCGACTGGCGGATTGCTGCCCGAAGAAAGCGGGCCAGGCTCAGAACATCCCACGCGCCCGTCAGCTTCCAATAGCCGCTGGTCTTGCCACGCTCCATCCAGAGCGCGGACACACGATAGGCCTCCGCCGCCCGGCGCGCCCGCTCCTGCGCCTCCTCGCGCTCTTCCTGGGCCAGCTTTTCCGCAATGGCCGTGCGCAGCGATGCCGGAAGCGTACGCTCATAGAGGTCTTCCAGAGCCGCTTCCATCTCTTTCACCACGCTGGAGCCCGAAGGCTCCAGCGCGGCGGAAAGGGCGCGCAGTTTATCTTCCTGGCACCAGAGGGTGATCTCTATGTAATTGCTCATATCAATCTCCTTTGGCGCGCAGCTTCTCCAGGTACTCCCGGATGCGGTCCAGGTCGTAGTCCTCAATGAACCCTTCCTCCGTGCAGAACTGGAGAACCGTCTTGAACAGGTCCAGCGCGGCGTAGTATTCCTCGCCGCTCAAGGGCTTTTGCGTATCCAGCGCGTCCAGGCATTCCGCCAGATCATCGCTGGTGTTTTGGAATCTGCAGTAGCTCATATTAGACATGATGTTTACCTCCTGTTTTACGCCGCTCAAGCGGCAGATTTTACGGGAAAGACAATGATGCGGGCCTTAGCCCGGCCAATCTCCGCCTGGACCTCACGGTAACCGATCCGGCAGTAATCGGCGATCTCTCTGTCACAGTAGCCTTCCACTCGCATCTCAGCAATCCGAAGCTGTCTGCGCGTCAGCCGACCGGCCAGCGCCTGAAAGGACAACACGGTCTCACAGGTCTCTGCTACCGTGTCTCGGAGGTCCTGGCTGTGGAACTCCTCCCGGTAGGATTCCGTGCAGGCACCGTGAGTCTCCTGCATCCAGAACTCCTGGGAGCGGCGGACACAGCGGTTCATCGCACGATAAGCGACGGTACGGAAGCTGTCCCGGCGCAGCTCCTCCCGGGCCAAATACGCCCGGACGGCGCTCAGGTAGCCAAAGACAGCGACATCGTAAAAATCCTCCTCCGGCAGATCAAAGTCCTGGAGGAATGTGTAGATCAAAGCGTGGTGTTCCGCCGCAAATTCCGATTCCATCCTGGTCAACGGAAGATTGTTATTCAACATATTTGACACCTCTTTCTGAGTAGTTGGATGTTGTCAGCTCGCTTTCAGGGCGTAGATCTCCTGCAGCGGCACATAAGAAAACTCGACCGCCTCGTGCGCCTTACGGCTGTATTGCTCCAGCTCCGCCAGGCAGGCGTTGATCTTTTCTTTCTCGCCATCGCTCCGGGCGCTGGTGAGCAGTTCATTGAGCGGCACATAGAGGGACATAAATTCATCCCGCAGCTTTCCGATCCGCCGCGCAGGGGGAGCATCCGCAGAGTCCTCAAACTCCTGATATCCCTCCACTGCCTGAGCCAGGATGCTGTCCAGTCGGTTTTTGAGCGGATCGTTGCACATCCGTTCCAGGGTAGCGCCGATGATCGTCCGCTCCTCCGGCGCGGTCCACAAATAGGCGCAAAGTACGTTCAGATCGGACGGTTCCACCTGATCCCTGCCGCAGAGCCATGCCTTGGCCTGGACGATGGGAGCGTAATTGAAGTATTTACGGTCGGAGATGTGAATGCCTTTTTCCCGCAGTTCACAGAGAATGTCATCCATCAGCTCGTTGATGCTGTCCGGCACGCTGACCTGAAGCACCTCGTCCTGCATGGCTTCCAGTTCCGCCAGGGAAACGGTGGATACCGGGGCCTGCGCGGCGCCGCGGGCCGCCTGCTTCTGCTTTAGAATCGCCAGGCGGGCTGCCCGGTCTTCCACATACTCCGTGACCACCTTCAGCTCAAACCGGTCATAGAGCGGCTTGAGAATCTTTTCCTCCGGATTGGCAAAGTTGGGAATCTCATTGGAGGCGGAGAAAAAGGAGATGGCAGGGATGTGGATGGTTTTGCCCTCGTTGGTGTAACGGCGCTCATTGAGCGCGGTCAGGAGGGCGTTCAGGATACCGTCAGAGGCCTTGAAGATCTCGTCCAAAAAGACGATGTGGCTATCCGGCAGCTTTCCCTTGGTAATGATTCGCGGCTCACCGCTGTGCAGCTCGGAGAGCGCCTTGCGGTACCGCTCCATTTCTGCGGTCAAATCCGCGATCTGCTTGCTGCGGTCAGGCTCGTTGGACGCAAGGTGCGCTTCCAGCTCCCGGCGCAGCTGCTGATAGTGCTGGTCTTGTTCCAGCACCTCTTCCGGCACGCCGCCGGGGATCAGGCTGGAGAGATCCAGACGGCCGAAGAGCGCCTCTTCATCCGTCTGCTTGGACATGAGCCGCTCAAACTGACGGGCACCGGTGATACCGGCGCGGAACAGATTGATCACGGCACTTTTGGCCTGGCCGGTGTCGCCCAGAATAAAGACGTTTTTGCAGGTCAGCAGTGCAATAGCGATGATCTCAATGAGTTCATCCCGCTCGGCCACCTGCCCCCGGACCTCGTCCATCCGGGCAATCATTCTATTTCTCAGAATTTGGTTCATACGATTTTCCTCCTTAGTGTCGCCAGATGCGCAGACGTCCAGGGGTCGCCTGCAGCAGTCGGTCAGGGATGGGCTCATAGGCGTGAATCATAGACGTAAAGCCCCAGTAAAGCCAAGTAAAGTCCGAAGCGTCAAGCTCTGCGACCTTGTGGCAGTCCCTTGCCCATTCCGGCAGTTTGGTGGTGATGTAGTCCTGCGCTTCATCGCGGGTGCGGAACTTCATGGCGTGAGGTGGTATATCATAGCCGATGGCGTCCGGGACTCCGCCCATTTCGCCATGTTCGGCATAGTACAGGTTGCTGCCGTCTGTTACATTGCGGATCAGGTAAAGACTACGTTCCATTTGTAACCCTCCAGCATAGGTTCAAGATCTTGGATGCCGGCAGGTCTTTGAATTTTTCCTGTCGGTCTGGAGAAAGGACCTCATAGATCTGGCAGACGATATTGGCTGTGGTGGCGTCCAGCCAAACCCAGCCTCTGCCATTCTCAAATGGCTCGCATAGATCGTACTGCCCAGGGGAATCTTCCTGAGCGCGAATCATGCAAAGGCCATGGTCGCGCACATGTTGACAGCACGCTAAGAAAGTCATGTTTGAAACCCCATTTCTTTCAGCAGATGGTCAAAGGTATGTTCGGTATCCCGGCTGTGGCTTCCCGCATATGCGCCGCCTTCAAACCGGTATTGGTGTAATGCGTCCTCGAATTTACCGAACCAGGAGTCATTGTCGCGCCCAAACGCGGCCAAATAGAACTCCAGGTCAGGATAGGTTCGGGAAACGGCACGGAAGAAGTTTACCGGAGGATTCCCCGGCACAAAGAAGTGATAGCGCCGCTCACCCAGGACTCGCTTCACCTGCATATCCCGCAGATCTCCTTCCGTCTCCCAGTAGCTTTCACACCAGAGGCGGCCTGCTGTGGAAAACCCGCGGCACTGGACCTCCTCCGGCACCGGGAACAGCGCATGGAGGGAATAGCGGGACACAGAAGAATTGGGGCGGTCGGCCCACTGGGGGCCGATTCCGCTCCGGAAAGCTTTGTCGAAGGTATTGAGAAGCGCGGTATCTCCGGTGACCGTCAGCAGACATTCCGCATCCGTGCCGCCCTTTTTTTCCATATTAGGCAGCTCAATCACCGTTTTCATGCTCCGTCCGCTCCACATAGTCATTGAGCGCATCTTCCGTGACACAGAGGACAGGCTTTGCTTCCGCCTCGCCCATCTGGATCGGGACAAGCACCGACGTGATCTTGCCCAGCAGGGCCTTGTCCGGGCAGTGGTCAATGAACCACCCGTAGGTAGTCACAAGGCCCTGGTCCAGGAGGTCCGTCACGATGATCCAGTTGGCCATAGGACGGCTCCCAATGAAGTTGGCGATGTTCTCCGGGGAGTTTTCAAAGACGTAGACCGTAATGCCGGTATCGTCACAAACATGGCCGCGGATCAGCTTTTCCGGGCCGACCACCGTCCAAAGGGCCTTTGCCGCTTCATCGTCCGCATTCTGGTAAAGAGCAGGGAACAGCTGGGGAAAGTCATTCACGGACCACCCCTCCTGGATGTCCTCCCGGTGGGGGATCTCCGCAAGGATGGCCTCCTCCTGCTCCTTGTCCATCGGATGTGCGGAGGAAGCATCGCTTAGCGGAAACTCGCCGAACCGAACCGTCTTTCCTTGCGCTTTGATTTTTTCGGTATAGACATCCGTGGCGGCATACGCAAAGACTTCAAAATTGAGCTTCTCCTCTTTGCGGATGACCTTGGAGAGAGACTGGGGATCGCGCAGAGCGTCCATGTAGACCTGCTTGCCCCGACTGATCAGCCAGGAACGAAAGTCCTTGAAGCTGTCGTCCGAGCAGGATGCGCCCAACGCGGCGCTGGCCGCCCACAGGTACTGGCGGTCGGCGGCGTTGTGATACACATGAAAGATCTGGTCGTAGGAAACAAGCTCTTCAAGCGTGAGCTTTCCCAGCGCTTCCTTTGCCTGCCGCAGCATGGCCTTCTGGCTGCCGTCCGGCGCCTTGGCATTGATTTCAGCGATGATTTTCCAAAATTGTTCAGCCTTCATACTATGTCCTCCTAAAAAGATGTGTTTGGATCTACCGTGCCGCAAGAGCCGCTAAGATCCAAAAAACTTCGGTTGATGTGTGTAAAGCGTGATAAAACGCCTTTGTCGTACCGGCAGATGGCAAAGGTTCCCCTTGCCTCAGATTCACGCCGCAGCACTTCTGTGACAATGCCGGCGATACGAAGAGAATCCAGGATACCGGATACCGCGTCGTCATCCCGCAGCGCAATACAGCCTTCCGGCATATCCCACAGCCGCGTGGTGAGCTCCCGACCGGGAATGGTGTACTCCTCTGCACAGGTGCAGCAGGCGAAAATACACAGTCCCAGGGTCTCCGGATAAGTATAGAGATTCAGGAAACACTCCTTCGCGCAGAAGTCCTGGGTACGGATCGGAAACCGCTCGGCTGCGTAAGCACTTTTCGTCAAAGGTTTTTCGATCAGGTAGCGTTTGATTGCTTCCAGATGGCATCGTAGCGGGAAAGAGGTTTTCGGATGTGCCTGTTCCCACCGCTGCAAAAGGCGGAACAGCTTAATGAGCCGCCCCCGGTCAACGCACAGTGCATCGCAGGTTTTCAGCAGTTTGGCCTGCGTATCCATGAGGTCTGAATACCAGCCGCAAGCCATCATATCGGTTTCCTGTTCGCCTTCCCGATAATGGGAGTAGAAGTAGGTCTTGTCGAGAAAATAGCTTGCAACAGCCGAGGTAAATAACTCCAGCTCAGACATAAACCAGGCATCCAAAAATTCTGTGGACTCCACATACAGATCGGATGATTCCACTTGTGTCACCGCGCTTCCTGCGGCTGAAACTTTCTGCGCAGTTCCGCCTCCAGCTCCTTCTTGGGCGTATAGCGGTGGATGTTTTCGTTGACATACTTGGTCGCGTGGTACATCAAAATGCCGCACAGCTGGCCCATCAGGCGTCTGGCTTCGGCATCCTCACGCAGGGTCTTGAATGTCCCCACGCGGCAGCGGTCCTTGCCCGAATCATCAAAGGTGCCCACAAGGTCCAGATCCACAAAGATTCCCTCGCAGCCGTAGCTCAATTCGCTTTGTGCGGAAAAGAAATAGTTTGTGAGATATGAGTCTACATCCGGCTCGGAAGGTTCCTCAGGGTTCGGAAGATAGTAGTCCAAAATAGGCTCGATCTCCTTGAGGTCCCCGTTGGCCCGGGCCCGGTCCAGCACGGCGTACAGGAGCGTGCTTTTCCGGTCCCGCCGGGGCGCGGTGTAGGGCTCCTCAGCATGGCAGCGGTTAAGCCACTCCTCAACAATCGCCTGGTCCTCCGGGTGGAACAGTTTCAGGAACTGGGCGTTTCTGGCCCCCAGCGTAAGGTCATCCTGCTCCATGTACCATTGGGCGCGCATAGACAGCTTTGTGCGGTAAGTCCCGTCCTCGAAGCGCTGGTCATAGGGACGATACTGCCTCAACTGCTGATAAAGGCACTCCAGGAATTCCTCTCTGGAATTGTTGGGGATACATTTACCAATTCTCAGATTCTTGCCTCCGCACCGCAGGCACATGCCATTCAAATAGAGAGTGCGGTCTACTTCGCGGTGGTCCAAAGCGGTATATACCAGTTCCCAGCCCGTAGGGATAAAATTGTTCTGGTAATGCTCCGTCCTCATATCACGGTCTACGCCATGGCCGTTGTCACAGATACAGATGTTAGGTTCATTCATGGTCATTCTCCTTTAGAAGTCCGCTTTCCCGCAGATACTTCTCAAGTCTCTGCGGCGTCTGGAACCGTTCCAGCGGAGATTGCCGCGCCCAGGTCTGGGGGTGCGGCGAATCAAGTACCATGGCACGGAAACAGACTTTTTCAAACACTTTGATTCTTTGCCCATCGGCAAAGATGGCGATTTTACAGGGCGTGCGATACATGCTGGGAATTACGCCATCCAGGATCTTATAGAGCCGCATTTGCGGCGGGCGCTCCTCCATGCGGTCAGTCACGTCCATCCTCCTTTCCGTCCGGTTTCAGTCCAAAGACCTTCGCCGGCAGAACGGTGGCGCCGTTATACACATAGAAGAAGACCGGAGAAAGGCCGTCGTCGATCTCGATCAGCTCTCCGTTGTTTACCGGAACTCCGCCCAGGACAGTTTCCACCATCTCTTCTTTCACCGCGGCATAAAATTGCGCCGCAGTCTTTCCCAGGGGAACTTCCATGCGGAAACGGTAGCGATGTCCCATAGGGAAGTACCAGCTCACCTGATCAGGGTCGGTGGATAAGCGATTGTCCCGTTCCATGCTTTCTCCAAGGATGTCCTTGAAGCCATAGATCCGGCAAACCGGAGGATCAAGCCGAAGCGGACACCATTCCGGTGGCTTGCGCTTGAGGTCCTTTTTCAAAAACCGCTTTCCCTTTTTCCCTTTTTTCATGCAGTAGTGCGTCTCGTTCAGCGTCGGGCCGACACTTTGAAAATGAGGGCAATGGAACCGGCAGCTGTACTCGGGAAATTTGATTTCCTGCTTCACTTTGCCGCCTCCTTTCCGCCGCCCAGGAGCGAACGCACATACGACTGGGTTTCGGGGCTTGCAAGCCACTCCCGGACAAACGGTTGATCGTTCTCGTGGAACAGCGCGGGAAACAGCGCCTGAAAAGCCTCGGGTGTCATAGGCTCAGACAGCCTGTGCTGGCCGAGCCGTTCAAAGGCAATAAAGTAAAGCCATTCCAGACGCTGACTGACCGGCTCAGCATGGGGCTCCGTTGCGCCAATGCAGATCCGGCCTCCGCATTTGCGGCACCTGCCGATCTCACACATCCGAATCGGAGAGGTTTCATCCAGGATGCTGTACGTCATTTCCAGGCGGAGAAACTCGAAGTTGTGGATCAGATGATCGACCTCAACATCGAAGTCCTCGTCTTTCCAGTTGATGCATTTGCAGTACGGTTCTGTATTGGGACAGGGAATTGTCATTATGCCGCCTCCTTATTGTGTTTCCGGCACAGCTGGATCAGCTGCTCACATTCGTCCATTTCCATCATGCCGATATGGGCCTCCTGCTCCTTCAGGTGAAGGCTCTGCGCCAGCCATCGGTAAGCCGCGCTGCGCGACCAGCCCTGCTCACGCCAAAATCGGTCAAAGATGCGGTGCGTCTCCTGGCGCTTTAAGCGCAGAACGGTATTTGCCACTTTGCCCATGGGTGTTCCATCCGGGTAGCAGCCCACATAGGCATTGCAGTTGACGCACAGGTAGATCGGCGCACTTCCTTTGGGATAGAGCGCCCTGGTGGTAGACTTGATGATTCTTCCGCCGCAATAGCGGCAAACAGTCGGGGTTTTCATATAGGCGTGATTCGCCTCCGTTCTCACGCCGCCTTCTGGGCGCTTGCCGAATGGGCGGGCGGCCGCATGGGCGACTGTAAATAGCGGGTGGAGCCAGAGCGGATCGCAAGAAGTCCGGATTTATCAAACTCCAGGGTGACCTCCTCCTCTGCAAGTCGCAGATACTCCAGCAGTTTTTTGTAGTTGTAGTAAAAGGGTGTGATGGGGGCATTGGGCATCAGGGCCTTGACCGGAGCAGACGATTTTCCATAGGCACTCTCAGCGCTGAGGATAACCTCATGCTCGCCAAAGGCAATCTCGATTCTCCCGCTGCTCTCTGCAACTGCTGACACGACCGAAATCGCATTTCTCAGCTCGCTGGTATTCAGATGAGCGGAGAATTGGCTGTGAAACTGCTTGAATACACCGTTGGTATCCGGGAATCTCCCCTCAACCAGCCGGGCGGAAAACAGCAGTGTCCCGCTCCAGAAGACCAGGCTTTTTCCTGCCAGCCCCATCTCATAGACATCGCTGTCTTTGGAAATCGAGGCCAGCACCTTGAGCGAATGGGTGGGCAGCAGCAGTTCGATGTGGCCTTTGCACTGCTTGTCACCATCTGCCTCCATGATGCAAAAGCCATTCGAGGTACATGCCTTCAATCCATCCGGACCTACCTGGAGGCGAACGCATTTCATCTGTGGGGAGGTCGAACCCTCCTCCGCAGCGGCAAAAGCCGTGTTTCGGACCAGCGAGCATAGGCCGCTGACCGGAAGCGTATCGTCCGGGAAAGGCAGTTCCGGCATGGGGTACTTATCACCGGAGAACACATCCAGATGGAAGCAGGATTGGCCGGAACGGATCGTGAGCCGTCCGTTTCTTTCAACCTCCAGGTCCACATCCTCCGTGGGCAGCTTGGACAAAATAGCCGGAAAGAGCGTCGGATCGACGACGACACTTCCCGGTTGTTCCACTGTGGCCCCCATAGAGGCCCGAATCACGATTTCGTAGTTGGTTGCGGTCAGGGTGAGCATGGAGCGGCGGTTGTCCGCCTCCATATGGATGCCCTGGATCGCCTCCGACACTGCCCCTTTGGGCGCCGCTCTGGCAGTCTGAGACGCCAGAGCAAGGATTTCATCGCGCTTGACATGCGCAAGCATAGGGATACCTCCTTCATGCAATTTTGAACAGCAGGATCTGGTCCTCGCTGATCTTGGATTTTGGGGTTTTGTGCCTTGCAGCAGGCTTGGCCGCGGTCACGGGATACGGGAGGGGAGTGCTCGTCCTGGACGGGCTTTGCTTCTGGATCGGAGCTGGCTCTCCAAAGGTGAATTCCACCAATGGCTCATTGACCATTTTTTCCTCCAGCACCGTGTTATCCACGGGAGTCAGCGACTCCGCAAAGATAGACCACGTGGCTGTCTGAGGTTTGAGATTTGCCATGCGCTTGAACATCTCAGAAACGTCTTCCACGCTGTCCTTGATGCCCAGCATCAGCTCCTTGGCCATCAGGGTCGTCATGTCCTCACACTCGGACATGGCAGCAAGGCCTTCTTCGGAGAAAGAGCCTTCGATGATACCCGCCACGGCCAGCTTAGAGGCCATGAGCTTGATCGCCTTGTGCTGCATGGTGTTTTGGTAGTAGAACATATAGACTTCTACCCGCGGCGCCGTCTGGTTGATCCGCCAGCTTCGCCGGCTGGCCTGTCTCAATGTGAAGAGCTTGTAGCCAGTGTCATAGAAGATGAGGGTGGTAAAGGCATTCAAGTCAAGACCGGTCTGCACGAGTGTTGGATTGGCGATCAGGACCTGAAGCCCGCCTGCCAGACGGTCGGCCACCCATTTTTCCCGCTTGGCGGGTTTGACCTTGGCCGGCAGAATGGATGTACTCCATCCGCGCCCAGTGAGCAGCTTCAAAAGCCTCGCCTGAGTATCCAGCCGGGTCCAGTTGGTGTAAATGAGCACCTTCTCTCCGACTGCAATTTTCCGCCCGACGATTTCCAGGATCTCTTCGTCTTTGGGGAGGACGGCGCCGGGCTCTACGGTGTCTTCCGGTACCACGATCGGGGTCCCGTCCTTGGGGTGATAAACAGGTTTATGCCCATAAGGCTGGTCTGGATATGCCGTCAGGAGATTCAGATAGGCTGAGAGGATCTTCCTGGCCGCTTTGCTGTCCTCTTTCAGAACCGACTTGAGCTCTCGTTCGATCTCGTCGTACTCTTCCTTTACCGGTTCCGACATTTTCAGCGGAATTGGGATCTCCTCATACTCCGGCAGGTCCTTTCCTAAGTCAGTCAGGGAAAGAAAGGCGGCCTTATCCAACAGAAATCTGGTGTAGACCAACGGGGAAACGCCCGGTAGAAGCCGGCTGTTTTTCCTATGAGCCACCGTCCGGCGGTTGGAGTGGTACTCAGGCTCCTCTTGCACATAGATGTTCTGGATCACACCATACTCAGCGTCAAATCGCGAGGGATTCTCATAGAGCTTGTCGTCCTTCTTCATTTGGGCCGGTGCGATCCGATAGAGCAGGTGGAAGATGCCGGAGCTGTACCCATTGATCAGCGTAGCCGTCATTCCAACCACCTTTTTCGCTGTCCCGTAGAGCTCCGCCATTGCCTCGCCCTGGCCGGACTTATTGGCGTATTCGTGAAGTTCATCCACGATCAGGCCATAGATCCTGCCTTTGTACTTGCGCTTGATATAAGAACTCAGGGCATAAGCGCGATAGGCTCCTCGGGCGGGAAAGACTGCGTCCGGCTGGTCACTCAGCTCACGGAGCTTCTCCAGCAGCGCCTCGCTGTCCGCCTTTTTGATGTGCTCATGGATCAGCGGCCGGTAGACAAAACCGTAGTCTCCAATCTTTGCCCACTTTTTTTGCCTGCGCCAGGCGTCCGGATTCAAGGCAGACCATAGGGAAGTGCCGCAGGCCGCGCACTTGTGGTTCCCAGCGTGTTCTCTTTGGAAATACCGGGAATTGGCCGGAATGCGATAGGGTACGCCGTCTTCCATGTAGGAAGCCATCACGACCGCGCCGCATTCAGGACAGCAGAATACCGAGTGTTTGTGATTCCCGTTTATGTCCGCACCATCGTGGAGCGGCGGTGTTCGCTCGATGGGAAGTGCCTCCCGGTTCCACCTGCGGTGGATCACGGCAGGCGCACGCATATAGCCATCCCGCGCCTTCTCCTTGGAGAGAATGGCATAGCAGGATTTTGAGCCCCGCTCGAACATCTGATACAGAGAATCCAGCTCTGTGGGGGTGTGCACAACGGCGGCAAAGGAATTTGGTACGGTCTCTTCCAGCTCCCGGACCCATTTGTCCGTGACATGGGAGGGACACAAGACCAGGTTAAAGGTTTTTGCCAGCTTAGCGCTCCGCTGATGGGAGGCAAGCCCCGTAGCCACGGCGGCGATGGAGGTCGCTCCGATCTTGCTCTTGCCGACACCGCACTCAGCCACGATCAATCCCACTTTGCTCCGCTCCAACTGCCGCTTGATGGCTTCAGCCACTGCCAGCTGCGCGTCATAAAGTGAGTATCCGGCGTGCTTTTCAATGTATTGGTTGATGGCCAGCACCTCAGGCGACAGCGACTCCGTCGAGGGGTCAAAGAGCGGCACAAATAGTTTTTTGATGCGCTCCGCCACTGTGACGCCAAAGGTATTCAGATACTCGGTCACAGAGCTGATCTCATCCAGGGGATTGAGTCCTTGCGCAGCCCCGGGGATCGAGATCTCACCGCTTTTCAGACCATCCTCCATGACGGCAACAATGTTCTTGTCCTTTTCCTCGCAGCGCAGCAGCCATGCTTCCAGCTTTCGCGAAAGGGACTTGACCTGCAGGGGACGGAGAATGTTTCGTTTTCTCAGCTCCGCCAGGACATAGTCCTGGTACTCGGGGATCATGGGAACGGAGGTTTTCTGGTCCACCGCGTCAAACAGCTCCCGACCTTCTCCTGGCGTGCAGAAGATATAAGTATTGCGTGGTGGGAGATCCTGTTCGACCTGTTCAAACTCCTCGTCGGATGGGGCATCTTCCTGCGCCGTGTCCTCTTTCTTGCCGGACGGACGGCTGGCGCTTTGCCCGTCATCCTCGGCAATCAGTGTGGCCTCTGCATATACCCCGTCCCGGCTGACTTCACGGCGGTACTGTTTGGGCAGTGTCATGAGAGAATAGGTTGCGTTATCGTCCTCGATTTCGATGGTAGCTCCGCCATAGATGGCGTCCGCCAGTCCCTGCACACGCTCGGGGTACCCGCCGAATCGCAGGGCGATGAGGGTCGGCGTGGGCTTGGTATCCCACACCACGGTATCCGCATAGCAGAGCAGGCGGATGTCGCTTTTGGGGTCGAAGTAAGTGACCTTCATCAGTTTGCTTGCATTCATTCATGTGGTAGCTCCTTTCTTTTTTGCACAAAAAAAGCCGCAGCCACCCCGGGCCGGGGTAACTGCGGTTTTTGTGCGTGGTAGATTCGGTATTTAGGTTTGGGCAAGTCTCCGTAGGGCGCACTGGCCCCTCCGGGTGAAAATCTGACCTACAAAATCTGACCTAAATACACTCTGAGTTTATCATCCCCATTCTCTTTTGACTAGTTGCGCTTTTTGCCATGTGCTTATTGTTACATGTTTAATATATAGAAAAATGTTAACGCGGGAAAAACGAAAATGCTCGGTTAAGCTTCGCCTTTTAGCGGCTACAAAAGTTATTTATTTATCATAAATCATCATCTTTTCTTCCAGACTTTCTTCGCTAAAGTTATCTGACGACACTTCGTGTTCAATGTTGTGTGCTACTGCATCTGTATCAAAATATAATATTGATGGAACAAAATCAATACTATATTTTTCTCTAAAGGCCTTTAATTTAGAATCGCTCTCAGTTGCTTCACTATCCAAATAAAATATTTCAATTTTATTGTTGGCCGCAACTTCGCTTAATACCGGAACAAGTTTTCTGCACCACTCACAAGTCATTCTTCCAGTAAACAAAAAAAAGGATTCTTTATTGATAATTTTGGTATTTAGTTCATTTATAGTGATTGCTGTAAAATCTCTGGTAAAGTGTTCATATGCAATACATTCCATTTCCAATGTATCCACAGTGTTCAGCTCTGTTGATGTTGTTGGTGTGATCAACGGAGTCGATACCTCTAGCGGAGTGTAACAAAATACTATCCAAAATACAACAAAAGCAGAGATAATAAAAACAGCTAGAATAGAAATCGTCTTTCTTTTGTAGTGCATAAGTTCACACTCCATTCTAATATGAATTAGACTGGTATTATTATATTGTTTTTATGAAAACAAATCAACTCTTTTATGCTAAATATACAATTATTTGCTTTTGATTTGCACCTTTTTGTGTTTGTATTGACATAGGAAATATTTGTGGTATAGTGATTATGTAAGTATCCATAGAGTAATGCCAAATTTGGAAATGGAGGTACTATTATGAAAAAGCTTTTAGCATTATTTCTATCCGCATTACTTACTCTGTCGCTCGTTGTTTCCAGCGCTTTTGCTACAAACCAAAACGACAGCCTTTACGGCCCATATGATAGTTTCAAAGAGTTGTATGACGCATACTTTGACGCTGTCCGGGATGGTGATGAAGAAAAACAGGCAGAACTGATGGACATCGCCCGAGATAGCTTACATAAAGAGATTGCCTTGAGCGAGGCCCAAAGCGTTCAACCGCTATATGATCCCGACGAACAATATTGGTTGTCACAATTCCCGGTTTATTTTTCATACGGCCGCTTTGAACAACGTTCTGATGGATGGACCTTGTCGTTAGGTGCTAAGAATTCCGGTATTTGGTCATCTACGGATAAAAGCAATGGTTGGAATGCCACATATACAAAATTCCGCAACCATCCACAATGGGACAATACGGATATTATGAAAGATCAGTTTTATTGCCATGCACGCCTTCTTTATTCAAGTATTGAGACTGAGTGGAATCTTGAACCTTGGCGTACAAGTATGAATTTCTTTACTTGCAACTAAACTAATGGAGTAATTAGACATATGGAGCAACAACTTCAGGCTGTCATTGAAGGATTAGCAAGTCAGCACACTAAATTTTTAATTGCCTATGTTATTGTTTTTCTAGCAATAGTTTTGAACAGCATTTTTATTAAGATACACACCAAAAACCAGAAATATATGAATGCAGTCGCTTTGTTTGCAGAGAACATTTTGCTTTGTATTGCCTTGCTTTTATTTTCCATAATTCATGTATTAATAGTTGATGCTGTTGGACAAGAATTCTACCACAATTATGGCATTATAACTAATATATGTTTGGTAGTATTTTTCATAGGCTTATTTCTGTGCTTTATTGATTTGTTTATAGTAATTAGTTGCTACCTTCGACGCAAAAAATGTTAAGAAGCCCCATTATGATTAATCGTAAATGATGTAAAAAAATGGAGCTGTCGGCAAAGATAAATTTTGTCGACAGCTCCAGCTTTTTGTTTAATTTTAACATCTGGCACAACTTCTAGTAACTAATCTAAAGTTTTTCCAATATGTGATTCGTTTTATTTATTAGCTTTCCCATTATAACCATACATTATAACTAGCAATCCTATACCTATAATAGTTCTTTCGTTTTTTTAGCAAGATATAAGGGCATATTAGTAATCAAGCCATTTTTCAGATATGGACGCTTGGACAATCGGATTGCGTGAGGCGGTTGCTTTTCGGTAGTGTACCGCTTAAAGGTTGGAGCAGATTTATCTTCCCCTCCCTTTACTTCTACAGGAATAATCTCCGTACCATACTGCAGTACAAAGTCGATCTCACCGCTACGGTCAGAAAAATACCTGGGTTCTATCTCGAATTGCCCACAGAACTGCTGTAAAACATAATTCTCAGTCAGCGGTCCTTTGAACTGATAATTGCTCTGTAGAAGGATTGCGCTGTTATCAACGCCGGCCATGTGCTTAAGAAGCCCTGTGTCAAAGACAAAGAGTTTGAAGCAGTCCAGCTTATCAAAGGCAGCAAGCGGATGCTCCATCTTGGAGACATTGTAGACACGATTGAGCATCCCGGCAGATACAAGCCACTCGATCGCTTCCTCAAAATCCCTTGCCCGGCCACCCTCGCGGACAGCCCCATACATGAACTTCTCATTTGCTTTGGCCAGCTGAGCAACAATACTGCGAAATACCATCAAGATACGTCCACTGTTGACTTTCCCGTTATGCTTGGAGAAGTCATTCTCATAGATCTCAATCAATTCACGCTGGATTTGAGAGATTTTTGCGGGGTCCTTATGGTTGACCCATGAGGTCACACACTCCGGCATCCCTCCAATAATCAAATAGAGGTTATATGCCTCCATAAGCCGGTTATGGAAGATCGCTTCAATGGGTTGCTCTTTCTGAATGCTGCAATAATAATTGAATAGGCTTTCGTCCGTGGCTTCCAGAAATTCATCAAAGGTCAGCGGATGGATGTTCAAGAGGTTGATCATTCCGACCGGATAGGACTTCGGTTGCGCCAGAAGCGTTCCAAGCAAGCTGCCGGCCGCGATCACATGATACTCGTTGGCCTTCTCCTTGAAATATTTTAGTGTATTCAAAGCCTCTGGGCATTCCTGAACTTCGTCGAAAATGATGAGGGTCTCTCCGGGGAGAATCTTCTCGCCGGCCACCATGGAAAGAAGTTCGATGATTCGTTGCGGATTCTTATTTTTCTCAAAGATGGACTTTAGTTCATCCTCTTCATCGAAGTTAAAGTAAACGTAATTTTTATAAAAGTTTCTTCCAAACTCTTTCATAATCCATGTTTTACCAACCTGACGTGCACCTTTGAGTACCATCGGCTTGCGATCTGCACTGTCTTTCCATTGAACTAGGTCGCACATGGCATTCCTCTTCATGTTAATCACCTACCTTGCCTGTGTTTAAACTTAGTTTAACACTTTTTTTCGGATAAATCAACCCACATAAATCACATTTTATCATGTATAATTCTTAATATTCTGCACGTTTTTACATATAAATTGTATATGATATGTTACAATTAAAGCCTAACAAGATATAAAAGGTTACAGGAATCCTTCAGATAGAAGGATTCCTGTAACCTTTTAGAAAAGCATTTTTAACATTAGGTTTTGCAATAGATCCTCAGAGAGTGTAATTAGATAGGGTCTGACAAATCCAAGGTGGTCTTTATACCCCTTCCTATGGGTAAGTTAGAGAATTTCTTTAAATGATTCATCTGATATAACAGTAAACTCTGCTGTAGAAATTGTATCGGTTAACCTCCAAAAGATAAGGCGGTAATCTTTTGCTGTTGCTCCAAAGGGAAGTTTAAAAATCTCGATTTGCCCCGGGATAAAATTAACACTGATTTCTTCACCTTTTGGTGGAACATATTTGCCGGCAGCAGGATCATAAACTCTTAGCTCAATTTCAACCTGTGCTTCCGGATCATCTGGCCTAACTGAGCCCATTTTCACCTTGAGTTCCTTGTGGTTGAAGAAAGCGTCATCATTAGTAAAATCTAAGACCCACATTTCGGATTCATCAAAATCGAGAGTGAATGAAGTGTCTACAGCGCGTCCCTGCGGGATAGTGACCTGCTTTACGGTAGATTCCTCATTGTTAGCGGCAAATGCCGGCACACTCAGAGAAAAAAGCATTATCAATGCACAGAACATGGACAGAGTCTTTTTTATCATACGAATCCACTCCTTACTTTTTTGCAGTCTTAGACACACTTACTGATTTGTGAATACCAATGAGCATAAAGCATATGCTTAATCCCCAGAATATGCCGCATAAACCTACACTATAAGAAACATTTTCGGTATACAATGGAGTATTCCATGGTGAAACTCTTAATGCATCAAGGAGAAAATGGAACGACAGAGTTGTAAATCCCCATTGGATTCCAAAAAGGAACAGGCTAACTTTATTCCTTGTTTTGCGAAACAAGAGAATAATCGCAACAATGAAAATTAGTGTTATGAAACCGAAGCCTATTCTCATTATCATAGGAACATCGGCTTCAATCATCGCGTTTCTCCTTCGCTCAGAGTCGCAAGCTGCCACGAATAACTAGGAACGATGACTTCAACGGAAGGGTCATATTCGGGGCTGTTTTCCCAAATAAATTTGCTCATATCAACTAAGAAAACGAGAGGAGAATTGCGCAAAATGTTATAAGCATTTGAAGCTGTGTCAAACTCGACAATAGCACTGGTAATTCCCTCGTAGGCAGCGTGAGTAATTCCACCATCTTCTGCCATTTCATCAGCTTTGGCAGTCATAGTCTCTTCGTCAAGAACAGCGCTCGCCAGCGTACACCAGTTTCCATCAGTATCAATGAATCTTGCCTGATAGTTTAGAATTTTCGCACCGCTGGAATTCAAAAGCGAAGTCAGATCATCCATGGAAATGGGGGCATTAAAAGTAAGTGTTGCTTCTGCAACACCACGCTTGATGTTGCTGCGCTGTGTAAGCAAGCTAGAATAATCTGCATTTTTTTCATTAACCAGATTAGTAAGCGCTTCCACGCTATCACAATTTTCAAAAATTAACTCTTTTCCGCTATCATTACTTTGAGTAATATTGCTTTCAGCGTTGGTTTCGCCCGGCTGATCATTCACGCTATAAGCATTTGAAGACCAGTCATCTCGAAGAAGCCAATCAACGCACTGAGCTTGGTATTCTCCAAGCAAGAAGGACCGTTGTGCGCCAATAATCATTGTACCAGACTTCAAAGACGCAATTTTACTATACTCAGTGTGGAAATAGTACGACTTATTGGCTTCGATGGGGAGGCTTTTATCTGCATGAATTGCCTCGGATTCCTCAGAATAGCCATCAGTGTTATCATCGTCTACATCATAATGGACTCCGGGAAGGGTACTATACTGATAAACAGCGTCCATTTCTGCTCGGATTTGATCATTGTACTTCTGTCGAGCATTGTGCTCCATTGTAAAGAAGAACAATGTATTGTTGTCACTTGCAGCCCGATCATCAAATTTAAAATAGGAATAAACATCTACTTCCGTAGAATCATTCCTATTAGGTATAATGCTGTTGCTGGTGAGATCCGGGGACCAAGTAAAGGCGCTCCCATCTTCATAATCCTCTTCGGCCAAAGCTAGGGCGGGGGTACAGAACAAGGCTGTGAGCATGGTAAAAACCAATAAGCAAGACAAAAGCTTTTTCATTTAAATTTTCGCCCTCCATTGTTTGATTTTACAGCATGAAGCAATACTTTTCTTTCAGTGCGCACATAATTTTAATATGATTTTTAAAGTTATACTGTCTTACATTATATTCCTCCTTTTCTGATGCGCACAACTTTTGATTATTTCGTTACGCTTTTTGCTGCTATCAATAATATGTACGCAACAGCCAAAATTGGACAACATTTTCCAATTTTTTATTAGTAACATTCTGTACTATTATTGCTTGGATAATAATATTTTAATTTTTCGCAAAAAGTTTTGCCTGAATATTAGTACTAATTAAGATTTTTTTGTATTTTATCATGTTTAAGTTATGATATGTACTACGGCTTCACTTTTGCTTTATCTTCTTTACGGTCTAATGGCGCGCATCCAAGTAATATATTCAATTACTGGAGAAATTATGATATAATATTTTATGATCATGGATTTGAGGTGATTGAGGATGCGTCCTGATCAGGATGTATTTTTTACGATGCTATATCGTAATTATTTTAACCAAATTAAGCTATATGTGCTAAGTTACGTCTCAGACATAAATCGGGCAGAAGAAATTGCGCAGGATACATTTCATACAGCTATGGATAAAATTGATGACCTCATGAAAGCCGATGAGCCAATACGATGGTTAAAAAGGACAGCAAAAAACAAGGTCAGCAACGAGCAGCGAACGCGTCAACGATATTTAAAACGGTATCTTTCAATAGATGACCCACTCGCACCCGTATTGGTGTCAGCAATTTCATTGGAAGATGAGGTGATAGAGAGAGATGAAAAAGTCAGAGAGGGTTCAATAGAAAAAAGAATTCAGAATACTCTTTCCCATGAGGAATTATCTTTGCTCAAGAGTATTGTTTTGGAACAAAAACCATATATAGAAGTATCTAAGGAACTTGGTATCAGTATTTGGGCTTGCCAAAAACGGATGCAACGGATTAGAAAAAAGCTATTGATGGCATTTCCAAAATATAAAAGAAAATAGTTCTTTAAAATGTCCATTGATAGTAGCAACATACATATATATTAAGAAAGGAGGCTCAGAGTATGGATGGGCAAGATAGAATTAAAAAAGAATATGCCCACATAGACCAACTGAGTACAGAAGCTCTTGAAGCACTTCTTCGTGCGGATATTGATGCTCCTGATAATAATGATGATGAAATCATTATGCATATTCTTGAGGTGATTGAACAGAGAGAAATGCAGAATCCTACAGGGCGGCTTAGCGATATAGATATTGCATGGGAGGATTTTCAAAAATATTACAACACATCTGAGGGAATGGGGTTATCGCTTTTCTCAGAGAATGAGCCAAAAGAAATCAATCCTAAAATACAAAGAGACTTTAAGATAATGAAAAAAGAAATATTCCACATTGTACGGCGATCCCTAACAGCGGCTGTAATTGTTGCATGCCTAGTCGTATTTATAATGCCGCCAGCTTTAGGGTACCAAAACTTTGTCCAGATGATTGGTCACTGGTCCGAAAACTCTTTCTATTTTTCTTCGACTCCTTCCATTCCGTCATCTACGAACGATAGTGTGGCTGATAGTGGTGAAAAATTTGACAGTTTAGAATCTGCATTAGAAAGTTATAACATTACCGAAGCTGTTGTCCCCCAATGGATTCCAGATGGTTTTAACCAAGAAAGTGTGACTGTAACAGAGTCACCTGAGTTCAATACCATTGATTTTAATGCTTTCTATGAGAATAACACCGGCAAAACAATTTCAGTTTCTGTCACATCTAGGAATACAGCAGAAACCGCTGTTTATGAAAAAGATGAGGATGGTATTATTCGCTATACCGTTGGAGGTATTACCCACTACATATTTGAAAACTATAATCGTACAGTTTCCACTTGGTATGTTGGCAGTCTGGAATGTTCAATAAAGGCGGATATTTCACTGGCAGACATGGAGAAAATGATTGATTCAATTTACGAAAGGTAAGGGATTAACTTGAATTTTTATCGAATGAAATTTATAAGAATTAGTATTATTGCTATGGCACTTATTTGTGCATTGACTATATTTGTGTCTGCAACCGATGTGAAAGCGAGTTACTATATAGATAAATGGGAAGTTGATGCCACCTTAACTGATAAAGGTAATATAGCGATTAAGATTTCTGTGGATGGTACTGGCAGAATGACTGCACTTGGTGGGAAGGAAATCATTATTTACGAGAAAATTAATAATAGGTGGATGATTGCAGACTACTTTGATAGAGATGACCCTGGTATGGTAGGCACAAATACCAATACATTTGTCAACACAATTTATACTAATGCTTATCCCAATACTGAATATAAAATTTGTGTTACCATTTTTGCCGAGGATTCCAGTGGTGATGATTCTCGGTATCAAGAAATATACATAAACACCTAAATAGTAGGCCGTGCAATCTACTGGGGGTACACTTTCTAGGATAACGAGGGCATTGGCTACTTTATAACAGTGCTTTTGCAAATGATGAGGTAAACTTGAAAACTGAATCAAAGTCGGTGGAACCGTATTGTAAATTTTAGTATTGCTGAGTTGCACTATCTATCATCTGAAGCAAAAAAAGCGTACAGCGGAAGCGTTATTCCTTCCACTGTACGCTTTTAGCATGTTTAATCGTATTATTTTAAGCTAAAATGCTCACGCGATCTCGATCTGAGAGCTGTCCACGCCGGTTCTCTCACTGATGTCGTTTATGGCTTCTTCCATGTAACTTCCGCAACCATCCGCATCATTGTATTCAATATCTGCGAACTCGTTATAGAGCATCGTTTCCGCTTGCGCATTCAACTCTGGGGGCGCTTCACTCTCAATTTCGATTCCGGTGCACCGAACAACACCAATGACGTCGTTTATATCCTCTTCAAAGCTGGCTGTAATCTGCTCGATCTCATAAGACAGTTCATCAACATCCGCACTATCAATAATTCGTCCGTCAACAATGTCCATCATGATACCCCTTTCTACTGACGGCTGGACTTTGGATGAAAGCTCCTGCGCTTAACAGTAGAGTGAGTATATTACAGCTGCTTTCGTATGTCAAGGACACAGCTTCATCAAACTCCACTCGAGAGCAAATAGCATACTGCTTCTTTCCACTGGGCGGGGACATAGTCCTCCGGGCGAAGCTGCTTTATGGCCCGCAGCAGACTTTCTCGGCTGCAGCAAAATCGCAGATCGGAGAGATAGTCGCAGCCTGCCAGCTTCTGCAGATCCTCCAAAATCTGTTTATCCTGCCCCATGCCACTCACCACTTGGACAGGATGCGCCCATAAATGAGGTGCCGCTCATAGTCGAACTGTTTGATCGCCAGGATCACGGTGTCTCCAATGTGGAAGTCACTGTCCGAATGGCGGGTGGAATAGAGGCACAGGCACACCGTTTCATCGGGCAGCGTACAGAACACGCCGCCGCCGTATTTTCCGGAAATGACGGCCTGTCTGCGGCTGCCGATGGGGTGGCGTTTGATGGCGCCGAAGAAGGGGTTCGCCATGGTCTCCTTGACGGAGACCCACATCTGCCCGGACTGCCGGTTGTATTCTTTCAAAATGCAGTCCAGCTCCTGACCAGGATGGTACCGCTCCCGGAGATCGGGGGTGGCAGTATAGGTCAAATCCTTCTGGCTCAGGCTCATGTCCCGGCCGCCGCACTCCACCAGGCAACGCTTGGGACCCACAGACAGCACGCGGCAGGTGAGTTTTTCTCCAAGCTCGTGACCATTCCTTGCAGTATCGAAGAAATGCCGGCGCGCCAGCATGGCCATCCGGCGGGAGCCAATGGCCACACCGCCCTCGCGGTCCACGTCCATAATGGTGTAGTCGATCTCAGCACCGGTCATATTGCGCAGCACATAGGGGGGGCGCTCCTGGCCGGGCATCCACACCTCCGTCTCCGGGACCAGCACCTTGACGCGATAGCTGATGATGACCGCGCACTGCATTCTGCGCCGCTCGATCTGGCCGGTCTCCCGGTTCCGGACCGTGAAAGAGTGGGTGTCAATGCCCATGATCCGCCCGGTCAGAAGGGACTTGGAACGGTAGGAGGCATAGATGGCATTCCATTCCTCCCGCTCTTCCTCCGTGAGGTCCCGGTCCAATTCATTCAGGTCCAAGGAGAGGAGCGCCGGCTTGTTTTTAAGCGGCCTGCTGGCAAACTGCTCCTTGGGGCCCGTTTCTGCAGCGGCCGTTCTCCGGACCCGCCGGGGCCTTGCTCCGCCGGCAGGCGGCGCCGCCGCAGGTGCAGACGCCGGTTCTTCCGCCGGATCTTCCGCGTCCCCAGGGTCTGCGCCGTCCAAGGACGCTCCTTCCGGATCTTCCGGTTCGCCGGTTTCCTCCAGGACAAATGCTGCCGTCTCGGCGTCATGCTCCTCACCGCCGGGATCAGAAGTGTCCACCCCATCCGAAGCATCTTCGTCCAAAGCGGCCTCCACAGGGTCTCCATCCTCAGGTTCGCTCTCACCGGGCGTCTCCTGGGGCGCCTCTGCGGGGCCCTCCGCCGCCTTTTTCCGGGATGTACGCTTACGCTTGGGTTTCTCTTCCGCGGGCTCCTGGGCCTCCTGAGCGGTCTCTCCGCTGTCCTCCATGGGAACATCGGGCTCCAGCTGCCCATCTCCCTGCTCAGCAAAGGAGGCGGCATCTTCCGCAGCACCGTCGTTTACCCCGTCACCGGCAAATTCACTTTCCCCGGCGGCGCCCTCCATGGGCACATCTTCAAGCAGCACAGCGCCGCTCTGCTCCCCGCCATCGTTGAGCTCCATCCGTTCTTCCTGTACGTCGTAATTCATAGTCTGACTCCTTCCTGTATGGTTTGAGATTGGTCCGCCATTGCGCTTCATTGCCGGGCATCACCTCCCTTAAAGAACCGCAGCCTGCCTTCCTGCCGGATGACAAAATAGTGCCGTTGGCGAAGGTGGAGAAGCTGATGCTGCTCCAGACTTGCGAGAAACAGGAGCACGGTCACATCCTGGGGCTGCTGGGCCAGGAGTATGCCGGTGATCGACTCGCGCCCGGGTTCCACCGGCAGCACGCCGAAGGCGTCGATCCGCCCGCCCTCCCGCTCCAACAGAAAACACAGCTTATAGGGCGGCATCCGGCTGGTCAGTTGAATCGGCGGTCCAGACGCCAGCGAGAGGAGAACGTCAAGGGCGCACAGCATTGCATGGTCCGCCCCCTTTCCCCTGAGCTCAGCCAGACAGATTAACCCGTCGTCCATGGGGATCAGCTCACCGGCGTAGCGGAGGTGGCGCAGGATGGCTTCGCAGTGGGACTGCACTTTGGCGGGATCATAAAGCCGCATGAGGGGAAGCACCTGATCCTGCCGCATCCATCCCGTCTCCCGCAGCACGCCGAGAAGAAACTGCTGGTCTTTCGTCAAAAGCATCTGCCCCGCCCCCTCTCACGCTCCGTCGCCGGAATACCCGCCGATGCTGTTGAGATAGGGGTCAAGCAGAAGATCGCTTTGTGCCTCACAGATTGCATTAAAAATGACCGCCATGGTATAGGCGGTCGAGTTCTTGATGGACCTCTGATTTTGATGCAGTTTTCGCTCCACAGTCTGGAGGGTGGTGCTGTCCAGATCCCATAGTCGGGAGCGTACATTGGCCTGGGGCAATACGGCCCGCCCAATGCGGTATTCTTTCGTGTAGAACAGCCGCTCAATCGCGTTTCCAAATACCTTTGCCGTTTCCGCGTCGAACAGCCATAGCGAACAGTTCTCCAGGATCTGCTCCAACTGCTCCTGTTCAGAAAGATTTCTCCACCACTGTCCAAGTCTGTCCGTCCCCTCCGGATAGCCCCCCGGTGGGATAGATAGACTGACTTCAGTATGAATCCGCTCAGTATGACTTGAATCAATATAATTGGGGTCCCGCTGGTCGATCTCTGCAAGTTCTGTTTGCACACCTCTTGAGGTTTCATCCCCGGCCCTCATGAAGTCCCTGTTTGGAACTTCTGCAGCAGACATAGGTACGCCCGGTGCCTGCTGGTGGGGATCAAGAAGTTCTGAGCCGGCACTTCTGGCCAGTGCTTGTTCCTCCTGTGATTCTGCTGCAGGTGCCCCTTCCGCAGGCCCCTCAGGGGATTCGACCGGGGCATTCATGGAGCCCAGCTGTTCTCCGCCGGCTGCCTCGTGCTCCGGCGGTACAAACGGCGCGCTGCCGTCCACCACTTCCTCGTGCTTGACCAAAGCCAGGTAGATTTGATTGGCGTCACCGCGCCCGCAGCGGCGCTCCCAGATCAGCCCGGAGGCCGACAGTTCTTTCATGGCCTCGATGATTTTGTGATAGCTCACCTGCATCTCCGCAGCCAGGGAACGTCTGGTATAGACGATGAACACCTCACCGTCATCGTTGATCCAGCCGTTGAGCCTGGAGAGCTGAAAGCGGTTGAGCAAAAAGGTGTAGGCCACCTTTGCCACCAAAGAGAGCTCCATGTATCTGGAGTCCGTGAACAGCCACCGGGGCATCTGGAGATGGTAGATATTTTGAATGTCGCCCTGCTTCATCAGCGGGAAAGACGGCTTTTTTGTCATGGGTGCTGCCTTCATGGTGATTCACTCCTTTTCCTATCAATCGAATTTGGGGATTGCCGTCCTGCCAGGCAAAAGGGGAAGGAGGAAGATTTCTTCCTCCTCCGCCTATGGCCCGCCCACCTCGTCCGGCAGCATTTCAATCAAATCAAAGGCTCCGTAGGGAGAATCCACATCCGGCTGATCCTCGCCGCCAGCGTCCGGCTCCGGGGCCCGCTCGCACTCTTGGCTGGTGATCTTCCCGGCATCCGATGCGGGTTGGTGAGCCGCTTCTGGCTCGGAAACTGTCGGGACCGGGTCGCCTGCAGACGGAACCGGCTGTTCTGCGGACTGTGCCGCAGCCTGCTCGGGCTCTGCTTTTGTGGTCTCTTCCCAGCGGCGCCATTCGGGAACATAATCGGCGATCCGAACATCATGCAGCTTGGAAAAGCTGGGATGCTCTTCCGGTGTGATCTTATAGAGCTTCAACGGCTTCTGGCCGCGCAGCAAAACGATGCTCTCCCGGTTATCCATCCGCAGGATCTCGTCCGGGAGCATAAGGGCGCGCTGGGTATTGCTCTTGGTCTGGCTGTATGGCCGGGTGGAATTATAGACTGGGGAGAAAAGCGGCTGGAGGGGCATCTGATTGTTTTCCACCTTGATGGTGACCATACCGCACTTTTTGGAGATATAGGTCGCCGTATCCACATCATTGCATCCAAGGCAGATCTGAATATCCGTGCAGCCAATGAGCTCCTCCCACTCGGTTTTGGGGTACCGGTCCTGCAGCTGAGGGATGGATTGAACCACAAGTTGGCAGAAGATCCCGGAGCCGCGGCAGAAATTCAAAACCTTTTTGAAATCGGGCAGCTTTCCAATATTACAGAATTCCTCCAAACAGACATTGACCTTGATGGGAAGCCGCCCATGCTCTCCGTGTCGGCGCCCATAGTCGATAAGTCGAGAAAAAAGCTGGGAGAAGAACAGCGAGCTTAAAAACTCCAGCGAAGAATCCTGAGCAGAGATACAGCAGAAATACGCACAGGGTTTCCTGCCGGGTAAAGTCAGGTCGATCTCGTTGTAGGAAGTAATCTTGTCAACCAGCGGGTTTTGAAACACCGAGAGACGGTTGCCCAAGCCAATGGCGATGTTACCCCAGATCTGGCGGTTTGCCAGTTTGAAGATGCCGTATGGTGCCAATGCCGGATGATTTTTGGGAAGCGTCTCAAAACGTCGCTCCAGATCTGCAAAAGATTCGTTGGACAGTATTCGATAGATGGCGCCCAGGGACCTTTGCTGGATCGGCAGCAGCTCATTGGTCCCAGGAACCGTCTGGGTCGCGACATAGTGCATCAGGGCCATGAGGAGGTTGAGCTCTGCTTTTTCCCAGAAGTCCTGCCGCTCATTGGCGTTAGAGGTATTCTTGATGATGACTTCTGCAATGGACTGTACCAGATCCTTGTCCTTTTCGATGCCACTCAGGCAGTTCCATGCGTCGCTGTTCTCCATGTCCAAAAGATTAAACATTTTCACCTCATAGCCCTGTTCTCGCAGAAACGAAGAGGTGCTTTCATAGAGTTCTCCCTTGGGGTCCACGCAGATCAGACTTTCCTGTGTATTCCGTTTTGCGGCACACTGGAGGATAAAGGGCTTCACCAGACCGCGTGTCTTTCCGGAACCCGTAGCGCCATAAGCCATGATGTGTTCAGTAAGGCCGCTGTCGGGACGCAGCGATACATATTCGGCGTACTTGTCGGCATCGTCCGGATCGTCCTTCTGCTTCCCCAGGATCGTCCCGGACAGCTCAGAGATCGGACCGGTCAGCAAGACCTTTTCCTGTTCTTTTTTTGACATGAAGCCGGAGGTACCGTGGGTCCCGTCTGGCAAAATGTCAAACCCACGTTTATCTCGAATGTATTTATAGCCGGAAAACCAAATATAGCCTTTCTTGGTGAGGAGGCAAAACATCAAGAAGCAAAAGCCGGTCACCCCCAGGCCGGTGGGGGTAAACACGGCGAGCCAGTTGGAAAAGGGATTGACTACCCAGATCGTGGTCACAGCGGCCGGATTGCCTCCAAAGGTTGACTCGATGCCCAGGCGAATGGAATTGATCAGCATTCCGTAAAAGTACCAGCAAAACAGCGCCAAAGGAATGTAGAGTTTCCACTTTCCCTTGCGCCGCTCCAAAAAGCGGTCCAGTTTTTTTCCCCAGCGGGCCGAAATGCGGTCCTCCAGGTGAGCCAACTTTTCCGATAGTCTAAACATGGACCAGCCCACCTTTCCATCTCAGCGGCTCTTCAGGCCAGGGGTCTCCTGTGACACAGCGATCGCCAAACGCGGCCGCAAGCACCTGATGGTTGATGCGCAGCGCCCGGACCGGAGCGCCTCGCGGGAATTGTTCCAAAAGAAGCCCTGACATCTGACCTTCCAAGGCCGCTACGAGGATCTCACGCCGGCTCTGATGAATGGCATCACGGCATACCCGCTCCAGACGTCGAAGATCCATGTCCACAGCGATCACTAACGGATTCCCGTCCACATGGCCGTCCGCTTCAGGAAGGCGGCTGTCTTTGGGATTCCATCGGGCGCCAAAGGCCGCTTGGGCAATGCGGGCGCGGTAGTTTTCCTGACGCATGATTGCCAGCTGCATGACACCTGTATCATCACAGGCAACCAGAGACACGGGGATTCCCAGCTGCGGATAAGCTTGACTGTAATCGATAAATCCCTTTTTTCCATTCCGCTCAGACGGCGTCTGAGTGGATATTAGCTCATAGAGGGAATGATAGCTTTCCCCCGCTAGGATCAGCGCCTGGGGAGTATCCAGCCGCTCGCTGAACACGCTGGCCAGGTTATGAAGATGAGACAGCTCGTTGTTCATGAAAAAGCCGGGACTCTGCCGGCTGGCGTACTGGAGAAGGTAAGCACAGTTCCCCCAATGACCGAAGCCTACACAGCTTGCCGCATTCATCAGGTTTCCATTTCCGCCGCGAAGAGCGAAAGCGGGCAAAAACACAGGCTGCCGTTTCAGCCGTTCTACATTGTCATAGGCAGGCTCAATTCCTGCCCCCAGGCAGGTTAGCAGAACGGTCCCGACTTCTAAGCGGCGACGCAGGGCCGGGCTTTGGGCGTATGGCCGTTTGGTGGGTACATGACAGGGGACCTCTAGGGAGGTCAGAAATTGATAACCCTCCGGGGAGGGCATCAGATACTGTTTGCTGCGGGAAAAGGTCAAAAGTCCCAGGGCGGACAAAAGCTCCGCTTCCCGGTAAAGCTGTTTCAGGGAACGAAGGCTTTGCAGCGGCGCCAGGGGGAGCCACTGATAGGCTCCTGCCAGACGGAGCAGGCCAAAGTCCCTGCGGTCATAAAGCATGGTAGCCCTCCTCTCGGATTCAGGGCTCATTTGTAACGGTAGGTGGCATAGGACATCTACAAATTTGAGATGTAACCGATGGTCTAACGCTTCAAAAGGCCGTATGCGCATAGAAAAAGTACCGGAACATCCGTTACATCCCGGCTTGGGAGTCACCGAACATCCGGATTGAAATGGGGTGCCTTATGTAACGGAAGAAATCGGGCATCTCCGCCGCCGGCGCAGCGGAATGTAACCGAAATCCTTGTGGAAAAGTGACTGAAGCAATCAACGGAAGATGGGGTATTGATCAGCGCGCATACAGAAGAAATCCCCGGCATCCACCCCAGGAAGGACATAGATATGGCATACCTGCTCCGACGAGCGCGTGGAGAGGAGACACACGCCCAGAGTGTACTGGTCATCGTCCTCGACCACCCGTCCCTTGAGGGCATTGGAGATCGCCTTCCAGCCCTTGTTGTCCTGGTCATAGACCTGCCGGGCGTGGATGTCGCTGTGCTCGTCGATTACCAACAGAGCCTCTTTCAACATGGGGAGCTTTCCGTGTCTTCGCTCCAGACGGTCCAGAAGACGGGTCACCGTGTCAGTGATCCATATAGGGCTTGCAAAGCGGCAGTTGGGCAGCAGGGCGTTGAGCTGGATGTGCAGCCATCCAAACTCGTTACACTCCGCCCGGCCGGCAATCTCCAGAGGCTCCAGCACAGGCTTATAGCCGATGGGCTGGGTGGGGTACAAATAGTGGGCGCAGAGCGTCCGCAGCTCCACAGTGCCCTGTTCCATTTGGCAGGCCGTCTGCTCCAATTCCTTGGACAGCTCCACAGACGGAGCCAGGCTCTGGTCCAGTAAGGCGGCGATCCGCCCGCTGGACTTGAAGGCTTCAAAGGTAATCTCCTGAATGCGCTTGATATGTTCTTTTTGCTCAGACATTTGTGCTACTCCTCCTATTGCTTGATAATTGATAATGCAATCACGAAGAGCGCAGCCTGCCGAACTGGCAAGCTGCGCTCTTTTTCATCAGCTATTCATTCTGGCTCGCAGGTCGGTGGGCGAAGTGGTAATGGCATCGTACTCCTTGGGCGATACATGTACTGCGATAGGAACATGGTTGTGGCCGATGCAGAGAAGCCCCTCTCCACGATGGAATCGGGTAATCATCTTGGTCTCTTCCTCGGTGAGATTCAAGACCTTTTGAATGAGCCGGGCCTCCTGCTCCTCCATCTGCATGACCATCTTAATGCGGCAGCTGTCCAGGATGCTCTTGCCGTACTTGCCGCCGTCCAGCGCCATCATATCGGCCATGCCCTGGGAGGTAACACCGGCAATGCCGCCCTGGGAGCGAATGAGCTTTACCATGCGCACCGTATAGTCGGCAGCCAACGGATTGGAGTGGGCGCCCACCAGCTTCCACAGCTCGTCTGAGAGCAGGGCGGTACCCACATCGCCGTTTTGGAGGATGATGTCCGTGGCAAAGCCCGTGGCTGCATAGACCCATGGGAGCATCAGATCATCAGGCAGACCGGACAGGTCGATCACGGTATAGGGGTTATCCGGGTCGATGTTGCACGGACCGCCCATGGAGATGGCGGAGCCCGATACATACCGTGTCAGTACCGTCGCCAGATGTTCTGTTTGGGGCTTGGACATGAGAACGTCATACCAATCCTTGATGACGGGCATTTGTTTGGGCGTCACACCGTCCCCCTCAAACACAGAGGCATTGTCGAAGGTGATCCCGAAATTGTTGTAGCACTCGATCAACGCGGCATCAATGTAGGCCCTGTCCTCCTCGGTCAGATTCTTCTTATTCAGCGAGTACCAGCCGGTGAGCCAGGACACTTTCTCAGCCATCAGGGAGTCGTGGCGCAGACCTTTGGTACGGGCATTATAGGGGTCGTCCCGAAAGCGCCGAATGTCCATCAGACCAATACTGTCGTCGGAGGACGGTCCCAGCTTGATGTACTGGCCGCCCAGGGCCTCACAGAGTGGGATGTATTCGTGTCCTTTTTCCGGGACAATATAGATTACCTTGCGTTGCTGCTCCCTCACGCGCTTTCCAATGCACTGGAGGAGTACAGATTTGCCGGCGCCGGTATTGCCAAAACCTGCGAAATTTCCGTTGGTGTATTTGTAGTCGTCATAGAAGTCTAGGAACACCGGGGAACGGTTGTAGAGATTCAGGCCGAGGAAAATGCCTTTCTGGTCGCTTAACTCGAAAGACGCAAAGGGGAACGATGCTGCCACGCCAGAAGTCAAGGCATTTCGGCGGCTCTTGCGCTCAATGTCAGGGTCAGAGATCAGCAACGGAAGGAAAGAAAGAAATGCCTGCTCATGTTTGTACTCACACCGCTTGGCCAGCATATCGGAGGCCACACACAGCGTTTCCACCGCGGTCATGCGCTGTTCCAGCGTGTCCGGATCATCGGCGATCACTTCGATCAGGGTGTGCATATAGTAAAAATCCTGCCCCTCTCGATTCATCCCCTCCTTCAGGTAAAGCCCGGCACCGATGGCGTCCCCCAGCTCCTCGAAATCTTGACGGGTATCACCCACATCCCTCATTCGGGAGCGATTGATCATCGTAGTCTGGCCGATGGCATTGACCGTCTTTTCCCGGGGCTGCTTGACCAGCTGGAAACTCAGACTGACGCCTTCACCAGCTTCGATCAAAGAGGTGAGCCATCCCTTTCCCACAACGGTGGAGTAACCGTAGCCGCTGATATAGAGGTATGCGTGATAGACCCCATCCAGCAAAAGATAATCGGCGTGGTGGGTGTCTATGTCCGGCGGTGCGATCAGGTCCGGAATCGTTGTAGCGCCGGCTTCCAGACGGGATAGCGGGGAAATCGTCTTGTTTCTGGAGAACAGCTTCCGCTTCTTTTTGCCGGACGGTGCTACGGCCTCTGTTTCCAGGGCTTTGAGCGTGTCCTCGTCATAGATGCCATGTACCATTCCCAGCATATCAAATACGCCATCCGGGAGTCGGATGTGCTGGGAGGTATGCTTATTGATAATTTTATAGAACAAATCCAGGATGAAATTATCTGCGTATTCCGGCTCCAGAACAGCAACGCCACACCGGTCCAGATACCTTCGGGCGACTTCCGCCTTTTCATTGAGCACCGCAGCAATCGCCTCCGGCGTGTGGTCCGCTGCTTTCATGGAAGGGTCGTAGGAAAAGGACAGAAAGAAGCGGTGGGTAAGTGCCTCACGCTTAACCAGCTGCGGCACATACTCAATGCTCTCTTCCAGCATTGCGCGGCACCGTTCGTTGGTTTCTTGTTCCAGATAGCCCTTCAGGAGCTTCAAGTAGCCGTTCAGATCAAAGGGTTGCGTCAGAACGTTGATCTGGAGGTTGGCCGGAGCGATTTTCAGGTAGGCGGCAAAATCCTCAATGGCAGCGCTTTTGTCCATACTGGACATGGTGTAGAAATTGACGGGGAGCAGCTCCAGAATTTTAACAAACCGCTTATCCCGGGTAACAACCACTCCCTGGACAATATCTTTGATGGGGAGCCATGCCTGGATGCTCCCTTCATAGGCACCGCTGCGGTCACTGACGCCCGTGACGGAACCACCGAAGATAACGTTTTTCAAATTCATGCGCATTCACCTCTCCACGATAGGTCAGGACACGGCGCTGACGGCGCCAGTTCCACCAAATTCTCAGATAACGGGTCAAGCTGTCATCCTTCAGCCCAATCAGGGCAAATCCGACCGTCGGCACCAGCAGACACAGCGTAATGATGATCTTCCAGGTGATCTCAAACGGAAGAAACGCGGTGCAAAACGCCAGCACCGGCAGGCCCAGGATCACCGCCTCAATGGCGTTTCGGATCTCAAAAAGCCCGAACAGCTTTCCGGCATCGGTGTAATTGACCGGAATATAATAAGTTTCAGAATCCATATTCGTCCTCCTTGTCGGACATGGAAAATAGCCAGGGAATGTGCTCCAGCTCCTGTTCCAAATGAGAGAGCGCCGCCCGCCGAGAAGTTATGACCTCTGCAAAGGCGCGGCGTATCATGGCCTCATGCCCGCTACTTTGGCGCTCATGCTCCAATTCAATCTGGCTGATCAGCTGCCGGGAGACGCCGGCCGCCTTAGCCAGCTCCGCCTGTGATATGCCATAGCGCAGGCGGAGCTGACCCATCCAGCATACATGGTCCTCAAGCATAAGGACCCCCTACTTGGACATGACCCAGAACGGGCCGCCGGAACCAGCCCGGCGGGATGCCTCATTGGTGATGATGCCGAGCGCCCACTCCTGGTTGCTTCGCTTGACACTGGCTGGATCGGCCACCAGGATGTTGCCATCCTCCGTCACGCCGCGCAGGACAATGAAGTGGCCAGAGTTGGTGAAGTGGCCCTTTGTCATAATGGCAATGACCAGCTTACCCTCCTGTAAGGCCTCCACCAGCTTTTTGCTGTTATTTCCAATGCCTGTCACTGTCAGACCATAATGCGTCCCTCCGTCTGGGATTAGACTGTGGTAACTTCCGTTACCCTCACAGCGATAGCCATTTGCTACTGACCATTGAGCAACATCATAGGGTGTTACTTTCTGATCGGTCAGAGAAGCCACCGCAATAGCGAGGGCGGTCGGGCCGCACCCGGCTTCACCGATCGTCCCGCTTTTGCCGTACATTTTATTACCCCAGCGAGCGTCCGTCTGGTTGTAGTAAACGACCGGCGTCTCTGCGTCGGAAAAGGTGATGTCTCCATAGTCGGTGTTATAGTAGCCGTCTCCATCGGTATCCTCATAGGGCAAGTCCTGGTCTTCGGTCAGGCTGGAATACAGCAGCGCTGCCCAGTCTTTTTCTTCCTGACTGAAGCCCAGCCGATCCATGTACTCTTCAGGGGTCATATCCCGAACGGAGATGTTCAAAATGCGATCGACCAATGAAGTGGAATAGGTAAGCCGGTCGTACATCAGATCTTCGATGGCGTTTTCGTTCATGCTATATAGGTCCTGCTTGTACCGGACAGAGCCGATAGCCACGATCCAGTATTGATTGATGTTTCCCAAATCTTCGGTCACATCATAATCGTCATACAGGGGAGAGCCATCAGACCAGAAATTGGGCAAAATACTGTTTACCAGGCGCTGGAGTACAGGTTCATGATATGCGTCAAGCTGTTGGTAGCGGCTGCCCAATTCCTCTGCGGATGCGGTAAAATCAATGATATCCTGGTCTGAGGAACTACCATAGCCGAAAAGAATATTGGGAATTGCCGTAAAAATCAGCATTGGCACCAGGATCACAATAAACAAAAGAATGACAAACAGTTTCAGAAGTTCCGGGAGAAAAGATTTTGCGGCTTCAAAGGCGGCGCCATAGACGCCGCCCGCAGCCGCTCCTCTCGCAATATTGACCGCAGCCGAGGTTGCTCGGGCCACTTTTTGTCCTGTGGAAGATTGTTTACTCATGGCTCACTCCTTTTTCTCCTCCTTTTCGATGATTGCCCCGTTCCACCTTGCATGGGCGGAGGCATCCCGCTCTTCATGCGGCGGGTGCCCTGGTTCGTTTGCGGGGGTTCTTTGGTTCCTTTGGGAGCCATTCCTGCTGTTGCAGGGGGAGGCGTCTGCGGCTTCATCTGGGGTGTTCCCGAACCGCTGGGTCTCCGCGTTCCTGCTGTTCCAGTCGAGGACATGCCAGCCCCAGCGGCGGGGAACTCGCGTCCGGGAGCAGGCATACTTCCTGCTGTTCCAGACGGAGGACCGGCATGACCGCTTGAGGGGTGAGCAGCTCCTGCAGCTCCAGGCGCCACCCGCTCTGTGCCACGGGAAGACTGTCGTGTGGGGACTGTGAAATCGCTTCCTGCTGTTCCGGTCATTCGGACCTCCGTAACAGATGGGGCAGAACCACTGACGACCGGCCTTGTTCCTGCCATTCCGCCAGAAGGACTGTTTATGCCGGAACGGCCTGTGTCTCCCAAGGATGTCTGTGTTCCTGCTATTCCAGAGGTGGCGTTTCCTTCTGCCGACCTTTGTCCCCCAACCGTGGGTCGTGTTGCAGGCTTCACGCCGGTAGCCGACGCACCAATTCCCACATCTCTGCTGGTGAGCCGCGAGGGAGGAATATCAGAAGAGGCGTGTGGCTTTCCGCTTTCTCCTCCACCGACACCTGGCGGCTGTGGAATTTTGGGGGTCCGGTCCTGTTGGAGTGATGGATGGTCCCGCACCGTTTCATGGGTGCTTTTATACGAGGTGTGTTCGTCTCGCTTGTCAACGGCCATTCCTGCTGCTGCAAAAGACATCCGTGTACCAGTTCTGGATACAGTTCCGTCAGGCGAGGGAGTACCTCCAGTACCACGCGCAGCCATTGTAATAGAGGGTCTGGGCGTTCTGTCCCGCTCTCCCGAATGATCCATGCGCCCTAGAGTTCCTTCCTCGTTGATCCCTTCGGCCCGGCTGAACGCAGCGGTATAGGACTTTGTTGTTTGGCCGCCTGCCCGGACCTCTGGAGGAACAGAACTGCGTCTGGCTCCATGCGTATGGACTGTGGGGCCCTTGCTGTCCCCTGGACGGCCAGCCGAAGAGTCCATCGCGGCAATGCGGCCATTTTCGGGCAAACCTGGGTCCGTTTGGAGCGTAGGGTCTTGAGACCCCTGTCTGGCGGCAAATACTCCACCTTGAACTGTGGAATAGGACTCGGCTTGTGTTCCTGCCTGCTGACCTGCAACGAAAGAAGCGGCAGGAGCAGCGGCGCCGCCCGGCCCGCCTCCAGAAGGCGGAGCAGAGGGTGGCGGGGGCGGGGGAGGCGACGGTGCGTGCGGATTTGTGCGGGGGCCAGAATATCCGCCGCCAGAACCTCCGCTCTTAGCGTGCTTACCGCCGGCGGAATTACCGGCAGCTTTAGCAATGGAGTTGCCAATTCCTTTAACAACTGCATAGGCTACCATTCCGGGCAGACCACGGCCAAGTCCGTCGCCGGTTATGGCAGGATTCAGGCCCATACGGGTAATAATCCCGTCTATTTTTCTGGCGACCCTGGCAATTCCTACGATCAGAAGCATCCATGGCAGCACGGCCACTCCGCTGGGCATATAACCCAAGGCGGATATGAGCAGCTTCAGGAAGATGACGTTCATCACCATCATCACGCACATGGAGCCAAACATCCTGCACCAGCCCTTAAAGATGTCTTCCGTGTTTTTGCTTCCGCCCATGCCGAAAGCCAGGGGGGACAGCAAAACCAGAATGGCTGTGACGACATACCGCTCCGCAACCTCGAAGCACAGCTTTACAAACTGCCACATGATGATAAATCCAACAATGATGATCAGCAGCCAGGAAGCGCCAAGATCAAAATTGTTTTCGTCCGGAATGGTGATCGTGACACTGGAAGGGACCTGCAGCAGGGAAATCACCTGTGCAGAGATCCCGAGGCCAATATCACAGATCTGCTGACTGGCCAGAAGCAGAAAGCCAAACACAAACGTTCTGGTAAACAGAAGTTTGGGATCTTCCCCTTCAAAGCCAAGCCCTGAGGCCATGCTTTTTGTTGCCTGGAAAACCAAATTTCCCAATAAAAGCGCCCAGCCGACCGCAATAACAATGCTTAAAATATCGTCGGTGACAGGGGCCACCTGGCGGAAATAGTCAAGGTCCATCTGGAATACATTCAACAGGGAATTTGCGATATACTGGACGATTTCAAGACATAGGCCGTAAATCCATTGGATAAAGCCCTTAAAAATTCCTTCAAGGATGGCTCTCACCTCCTGTCCAACTCAAAACCGCCGGATGAATTACTGGAGCGTTGCCAGGCCGTCGAACAGGGGGCGGACATAGGCCAGGAACGCACCCATGCCGTTGATGATGGCCCATGCGATCCAAATGCGCTTGAGCCAGTCCCATGCCTGATCCGTCTTGTGCTGGTTGTTGGAGACCTTGGCTCCGATAACAGCAACAGCAGACATCAAGCCAGCCAGGACGGTGCTGATTCCTGCAATTTTGTTGTAAACATCTACAATAATGCGATTTGCCACAGTCCACATATCATCCACTGCAAACGCCGGTGTAACCATGCAGGCAACGGCCAGGACCAGCACCATCATCTGAACATAGTAACGGGGGGCTTTCGGCCCGAGACGGGCCAGAAGTTTCTTCATAGGGCATTCCTCCTTGGGATATAAAAGACATTCTTTTCAAAAGAGCGGGCGGCTTTTGAAAGCCGCCCGCTCCGGACTACTTAGTAGCCAGTTTTGGGAAGATTGGGCTGGTTGAGCTTCAAGATGATCGTGATCCACGCGGCACGGCCGGTCTCCCACTGGCTCATATACTGACCGCCAGCATCGGCCCGGTTGACCACTTGATACCCGTTGGCCAGGCTCCCGCTCGTCTGGATGGTGACCGTGGGCTTTACAACAGAGGCAAAGCCAGCCGGTACCTTGCCAAACTCCAAGCGTACATCAGTGATCACTTCTCCCTGCATCAGCGAAACAGCAGTCAGATCAAAGGCATAGTTGTTCGTGCTGAGCAGATTGGTCGCGAGCACCCTGTAGTCGTTGTAGTTGGTCTTATAGGTGATACGGTAGTTGAGACGGGTGTTGTAGGTGCCTGTTGTAATGGTCTTTACGGTGGAACAGTCGGTGGGGAAACGGTCGTGAAGATAGAAGTTCTCCAGGGCCACGTTGGAGTTGTTTGCTACGGTGAGGTCATATCGCATGGAGTCACCGGCAAGCAGCTGCTTATTTCCGGTCTTGGTGACCGTCACCTTCAGGTTGGCAGGTTTGTCATAAGCCGCAATTTTGATGATTTGGCCCGCATATTCCAGAGTCACATCATGGACGGTGGGATCAATCTGGTAATAGGCCGGTGCAGTGACCTCTCGAATTTTATAGCGCGTCAAGGGAAGCGGCTTGGAAGCGGCCACACCACGGGCATCCGTTGTGATGTAGTCAACCACTTTACCACTTCGCTCATTGATGATCTCGTAGACTGCGCCCTTGAGCGGAGTACCGGCCGGGTCTCCTGTGACGGGGTTTGCCTCAGCTGCGTACTTATAAATTTGGATCTGACCGGTAATGGCCTCATTGACCCATTCAATCTCAGCTGTGCGGCCGGGCCGGACATAGACGGTCTTGTATTCCTTGTCCAGAATGTAGCCCTCCGCAGCCTCCAGTTCCCGCAGATAAAATCGTCCGCTGGTATTAGCACCATCCGGCAGGTCCTCTGCGGTAATATAGACATAACCGTTGTCGTCGCTGGTAAATTCACCAATGGGATTTCGGTCCTCGTCATAGAGGAGGAACTTAACGCCATAGATGCCTTCGCCGCTGGTATCCACCTTATGGATCAGGATTCCGGATTTCGCCGCATTGGTTACGCGCAGACTCGTCACCTTGCCATCCTTGACCTCAAAATAGTGTGGGGTGTCATCCAAGACAAAATCAGGATTTGCCTCGATCTCCAGCGCATAGTATGCGCCATCTTCTAATGCAAGGAATGCTCTTCCGTTGTCATCAGTGGTGATGGTGCCCACCAGAGCATCATCCATCCGCCGGATCTCAAAGGTCGTATCGGGAATACGCTCAGAAGTTTTGCTGGCATTGACCTTGATGATCTCCACCCCTCCAACGGGGTCATTGTAGACCGTTATGGTCTGGGTGTCCCCCGGATTGATCACAACGGTCTGAGTGCGGGTCTCCTCATGGATGGTATAGCCGTCAATAGTCTTGGTTTCCGTCACGACCACTGTCCCGGTGAGCTCGGACAGAATGATTTGTCCATTCTTGTCCGTTCGGTACAGGCCCTTGCTGGACAAAGCGCCTCCCTCGGCATCCACATAGGAGCCGTCGGAGTAGGTGATTTCAAATTCCACGCCTTCCAGGGGCTTGCGGGTAACGGAATCCAGCTTGTTGATGATCAAGCCGCCCTTGGGCTGATTGCGGAACTCCAAAGTGACTGTTTGACCAGCCTGGATTTTCGCAGTCTGGGGGGTATCGTCCAGAAGGTACCCATCCTTTGCGATGGTTTCCTTGACGACCAGGGTCGTACCGGGGTCAATCCCTTCAATCAGGATGGTGCCCTGAGAGTCAGTGGTGAAATAGCCGTTGCCATTACCAACAACAGTGCCATCACTCTCCGTGACAAAGAACTGCACATCGGACAAGGGCTTGTGGGTCTTGCTGTCGATTTTCTTGATGAGCAGGCTGCCCTTCGGGCTGTTGCCGAAATACAGCTCTACAACATCCTGGTCCTTACCGCTGATATAGGCGGTCTGGGGTGCGGTGTCGATGACATGGCCGCTGTCACTGGCCAGTTCCTCTACAATGTAAGTGCCGGCCTTTAAGCCAGTGACCGTGAACGAGCCGTTTACACTCGTCTTATAGGTCCCGATGACCGTGCCGCCGGTTCCCGAGGTTCCGCTCAGGTATTTGACTTGGAACACAGCATTTGCAACGGGCTCTCCGGTCACCGAATCGTATTTGTAAACGATCAGCGCAGAGAGAGGGGTATTCTCAAAGACGAGGGTTTTGGATGTTCCTGCCTCAATAAAGCACTCCTGCGTAGCCGGGTCCTTGATCTGGTATCCAGGGGCTGGCTCCAATTCAGTGACCTTGAACCATCCGTCATTGACATTTTCCAGGACAATACGGCCGTCAGCATCGGTATAGTAGGTGCCCAGGTCGTTCAACTCGCCTGTCTCGGTGTTGTTGCTGCCATACCAGATCTGGAATTTGGCTCCCTTGATGGGATCACCTGTGATGCTGTCGATCTTTTCGATGGTCAAAGACGGCTTTTTGTGGTTCTCGAAATAGATGTCGCTGTCCTTATTGGGATAGAGTGTGATGAGCTGACTGGGGGCGTCCAGCAGATAGGGCTCCGGGACACTCTTCTCAATGACTTCATACACGATGGGGAGCAGGTTCTCAAGTTTGGCAGTTCCATCCGGGCCAGTCTTAACTTCGGTGATAGTGCTGCCATCGGCTGCCTTGACCGTAAAAACGACGCCTTCCACCGGCTCGCCGGTATCAGCGTCGTTTTTGTGAATGGTCAGAGAAGGCCGGCGGTCGTTCTCCAGAACAATGGTGCTGGTCTGCCCAGGGAAAAGCTCCACATGATGTTCGGTGGTGTCAAGCAGGTGATCCTCCAAAGTAGCAGTCTCACGAACGGAGTAGACACCCGGCTCCAAATCAGAAATCAGGATCTCGCCGTTGGAATTGGTGGTGCGGTCGAGATAGTGAGATCCGTCCTCAATCTTCGCGATTCGGAATGTGACGCCAGCCAGCCTGCTACCATCCGCACTCAATTTAATGAGTTGGAGCGAGGGGCGGATGGTGTTGGTAAATACAAACTGCGCATCCTCATTGGGGTCCAGCTGGATGATCCGCTGCGCATTGTCGATGATATATCCGTCGCAGGATTTTTCTGTGACCACGTAAGCGCCGGCGGGAAGATGAGAGAGATCGATCTCGCCGTTCTGGTCGGTTACAAATTCCTCCGGCCCATAGTCACCTGCTACGGATTTGATCTCAAAGACCGCATTGGGAATGACCTTGGAGGGGTCTGCCGAATCGACCTTAATGAGCTTCAGACCCGGCTTCATGTCATTGAAAAACACCAATTCCTTGATTCCGTCGCCGGCCTTTAGCTCTACTTCCTGCGGAGTGGTGTCCAGAATGAATCCGTCATCTCCGGTGTCTACTTCTACGGCGCGATAGGTCCCCGGTTCCACGTTGGTGAGCAGGATCTCACCAAACTGGTCCGTTTTGAATTTTCCCAAAGATACGCCATCCCGAAAGATCTCAAAGGTCACATTGGGCATGGCTACATGGTTTTTCCGGTCGTATTTGATGATCCGCAGACCCGGCAGTTCCTCGTTGATAATGGGAATGGTGGTGGTCTCACCGGCCACCACCGTGGCGGTGTAGACAGTATCATCCAGAAGCCAGCCCTCCGGCGCGGAGACCTCCTGGATTCGGTAAGCCCCCAGGGGGATCTTATCAAAGAAGGCCACACCCGCGCTCGATGTCGTCTCGGTAAAGGTCTGGCCGGACTCAATGTGGGTGATGGTGATGACCGCTCCAGGCAGGTTCATACCCGTATTGGACTTCTTTTCGATTCGCAGATTGCCGTAGGGATCGTTAAAGAAGGTGACTTCCGCTATCTTATCATATACCACCGTAACATTCTGCGTAGGTTCCTTGCTGATTAAATAGTGCTGAGGGGCTTCCCGCTCAATGACGGTGTAATTGCCGGTTTTCAGCAGAGGGATAAAAATCTCGCCGTTACCATCGGTGACAAAGGTGCCAATACTGTCACCGTCGGGGCCGATGACCTCAAACCGGGCACCAGAAAGAGGTAGCTCTGTTCCAGTTTCATATTTCATGATGCGCAGGCCAGTCTCATCTGGCTCATCTTCAGGATTGTCAGCATAATTGCTGTATGCAGAGAGATTCATTGTGGTGGTTGGATCGGTGTCTACCACATAGTTCTGCAAGTTGCCATAGGTGTCCTTTTCCTGACAAACAGCATAGAACACGGCATACTTGTAAACATTTGTGCTAAAGGAGAGCTGGACACTGCCAGTTTCTCCACGGATACTGTCTATGGGGTAAAGCACCTTGAACTGACCAGCAAATCCATCCCCGGTGTCTTTCGTAGTGATTGTGGTGATGTCCTGGTTGTTGAGGTCAACAATCCGGGTGCCTTTAGGGACGGAAGAGGGATCGGTAAAGCCCACGTTGACCGTATAATCGCAAACCCAGGTCTTGCTCCAGAAGGTAAATACCTGCTGCTTATACTGCTTGCCGTCAACGGTAACGGCGTATGCAGTATCACGATCCGGGGTACAGGTAATATTGGGAGAAAGGATTTCAGACCAGCTGGTGCCTCTGGCGTAAATATCCTTTGTCGCCGCAAGAATCTTCTGTGCCCGGGTCAGCTCATCCCCGGACAGGGAGGGGTTGATTTTTAGGTTATTGATGTTCCAATCAGAGATCAGATAACACCAAAGCGCCATTTTGGTGGCATAGTACGCCTGGTACTTGTTATCCAGCTTCAGCTCAGCAAGACCACGGGTGGGGTAGCCATTTGCAATAATGCCCATTACCTTGGGATCACTGGTCTTTTCCTCGGCCAAATAGGAGATGCTTTCGCCAACTCCTACGGTTTGAGGAACTCCGTACAGGTTCGGGTTGACGCAGTAGGCCGGGATCTCCTTCTGCTGACCTGCAGCGTTGATATAATTGTAGTAGGTGTACTTTTGGGACTGAACCCGCCCATTGATGGACAGATAGGCCAGTTCGTAGCCACCGTTATAAATGTCAACCTCGCCCAGGGCGTCCTCCACGGTATTGGCGGCAGAGGCAAAGCCGGTACAAAGGCTCAACAAGGTGACAATGCACAGTACTAGTGCAAGCAGTCTCCGTGTCATGGTATGACCTCCTTTGAATAAAAAAGACATCCAATGCAATCGCATTGGATGTCTTTAGGGTAGGTATGGAGTTAACAAATGTAGGTTAGATGCGGTGCATAATGTTGTACTCAGTGCGCTGAAAAACACCGTTTTTATAAACGTCCCATGCTTCCAGGTAGTAGGTTCCGGGAGGACAGGAGTTAAAAAGATTGGTAATCTCAGTAGATCTCCAGGGCCAGAAGGTCTGCGGGGTAATCTCCGTTGGTATTGTAAGAAAAATCTTTACCTTTGCATTTCCACTGGGATGTAGAACCGGCTGCCCATCCTTCCAAGTTTCAGGGTTATCACCGATGGCATTGTAAAGTGTGTAGAGCATCCGGCTGGTTTCATAGATGTTACGGATGAAGAGATAGTCTTGCCCTGCGCTACTATACCGGCGCACTTCCGGAGCAGGGAGCTCAACCTGGGGCATGAGGCTCCAATCACAGGTCGCCGCAGGCAGATCAGGTAGGGGGCCATCCTGAAACATATTTTTATTCCAACGGCTTACATCGGTGATGGTATAATTGGTCCCATCATCACAGCGGATCACATGTCCCACCTGGGGTACATACTGAGAACCGTCAGCGGGCGGATTGATCGAACCATCCGGATTTTTACTGATACCCGTAGTAGACGGAGTCTCCGGCTCCTCTGTGTCCGTCGGACCTGTATTCCCCAAAGCCCGGTAGAGCATGATTGCCAGATCGCCGCGTGTAATTTCGGCTTTGCGTGCAGCTTCGGATGTAATCAGCCCCTGCTCCAGGGCAGTTTGGCAAGCGGTGGAATAATCCCATTCAACCTCCGGCAAGGCCATATACCTTAGAACAACTGTAGAGGCAGCCGCAGGGGTCACACCGTCATAGGCGCCGAAGGCTCCAGTATCATAACCGACCATAAGGCCGTTAAAATAGCAGTAGCCTACATAGAGACGGGCCCAATCTGGGACATCCAGGAATTTGCACTGATCGGAATAAAATACTTGTTCGGCCTGAACATGCTCTGGATTTCCATTCAAGCGAGTTAGAATCGTGGCCAGTTCTATCCGGGTAAGCCCTTTATCCAGATTCATGTTTCCAGCCTGATCGCCCACCATAATTCCTTGCTTTTTAAGATAGCTGGCCGCGGTCTCTTGTTCAGAGGAAACGGCAGCCGCAGCTACTTCTGCGGAAAAAACAAACAGTAGACACAGACTGAGAAGGAATGGCAAAAAGCGTTTCCATTTCATTGATTTAAGCCCCCTTTCGATACAGCGTTGTTTGAGCACTCACCTTTAACTGCCGGCAATCCTGATCGTACTCACATTTCTGGAATGTATTGAGTCCCCACAATTCAAGTTGTTCTGCGATCTCATCGGGGACGTCAAATGTCATATCCAAGCAAATGCGAAGAGTAGAGTCATCCGGTTTCCGGCCCCTTTCGCTTGGAAACTTCCATGTCATAACGGTGCCCCCTTTCCACCTGAAATGTTTCCTCAAACCCAAAATAATGCGAAAAAGGAGCCATGTCAAAGGTTTTTTTGAAACGCCTTTGCCGATAAAACAAAAGTCACTTAATATATTCCTGTTATTGCCGTTTTTTGCTTTTCGAGGGACGAATTGAGGTCACAAAAGTTTATTTTGAATTTTTTATGAACTGACCTCGACCGCCTGGACACAGACCCGTTTGGTAGGCTGGTCGGCCAGACAGGTGATGATGGTAATGCGGTTATCCGATGTGGCGTTCAGATAGCTCCAATCCGTCCAGTCGATGATCCTGACAGCGCTTACCGCATAGGTACGCGTTCCCAAACTGGTCTCATAGCGAATGGTATCGCCGACATCCAGGTTCTTGATTGAGCCGATGTTGTGACTCGATCCTCTGTTGTGACCACATAAGCCAATGTTTCCACCCCATGCACTGGTGCTGGGGAAGTGGCCCACACCATTTCGCATGGCGGCCGAGTCTGTACCCTCATAGGCCTTATAGCGAATCCCAAGGCTAGGGATAACCAGGGTACCGATACTGCCATCGGAACGCTTTACTTCACTGGCGGAAGTGAATTGCGTTGTCGGAAGTGTGGAAACATCTCCCCATTGGATGGGGTAACCGTCCGAACTGCTGTCCGGATAGATGCTTCCGTTGCCCGCGTTGATCCCATATTCCACAGTAGAGCCACCGCCCACCGTGGAGACCGGGGCGCCGTCAGCCAAGGGGTCAAGGAAGTCCACAGCGTTGATGTCGCCGTAATTGTACTGCGCACCGTAAACCTCCTCGTAGGAAGTGCTCCCATAATAATCCTTAGGCGACGGCGTTTCAAAATTGTAGTCCGCAGCAAAAGCAGGGGTGGTCATGAGCATCAAGCCCGCCAAGGAGAGCAATAGCCCTCTGCATCGTTTCATAATTCATCATCCTCCTTTTCGTCTTCATTGATTGCAAACCAGTAGTTGTCATCCCCCTCGAAAGGTTCCACCAGGTGTGTACGACTCCCGCCATACATCTGGATGGTGATGATCCTGCCGGCAAGTTTGTGTGCCAGCTTGTTGGGCAACTCCACGCTTGCATCGCCCGCCGGGTACTCCCGCAGTTTAGTGAGATCCAATTTGGGGGTGCGGGTGGAAACGCGTTGCTTGCCCAGTTTTTTGTAGGCTACACCTCTTGCGTTCATGGCATAGATTACTGCATTGGGTCGGAAGCGCACTGCATACACGATGCCGCCTAATACCAGAAGCAGGAGAATCGCGCCCGGCACAGCCAACCAGATCGGCTGGAAGGTGACTGGCGTTTCAACAGGGGTGCCCAAGTAGGTGACTGTGTAAGCAATCGACTGAATGCCTTCCGCTGTGATCTCTCCGGTATAACTGGCCGTAGTCACATAGCCGGTAGCCACACTCCGGCTCCCGGTTGCCGTATAGGTTGCCGTGGCCGTGTAAGAGGTGGGGACCAGAGTATCATCAGCCAGCCCGGCGCCTGTAACAGTCCAGGAAATATCACTCAGCGTCAGAGTGCTGCCGTTTTTCACGGTCGTTGTGGGGACGCAGGAAGGATCGTTCCGGGACAGTCCCGGAAATTGCTTCGTATCAGTGATGGTATAGTACTTCGTGGTGTAGCCTGCGGCCTCTGTCTGAATGGTGGTATGATCCAGAGTTAACGTACCAGAATAGCCGTCCTTGTTGTATTCCATGGTAGGGGCCAGCTGCTCAAGTATTTTTGCCAGATCATCCGTATTGGTTTCCAATGTGACAACTTCCGTTTGTGCCTTGGAATCCTTAAATGCCTGCTCTTCCTTGACGGTTTCAAGGTGATGGTAGGTGTAGCCCTCCAGCTCAAAGGGTTCCTCGATCAATTCGCTGGGGTCGGCATCAGGGGGAAGGGTGTAGGTCTTGATGATCAGCTGCCTGCCGTCCCGGTTTTCCGATACCACATCTTCCGGGACATAGGCCGCAGAGGCCGTGACAGTCAGCATACATAGGAGCATCAATAATACAGCCGTTCTCTTCATACCTTCGCCCACCAGCCTTTCCAGAGCGCCAGGAACAGCGTGGGAAGCCCAATGATGAGCCCCGCCCAGATCAATTTGTGTTTCGTCATACTGTGATACCTCCATTGAGAAAAAATTTTATGGATAGCTCCTGAATGGAGCATGACCCATCCTTGATGTACGCCAAGTAGTCCAGAGAGCGTTCCAGCGCCTGCATGGTGTTTCTCTTATGGCGCTTGATGAACGGAGTTAGAAAGAGAATGTCGCCGCTGTCAGTGAGCGTGAAGATGATCCGAACCAGGTTTTTGCTTTTGGCTCGTAGCTCATAGAGAGCCTGGTATCGCTCGATGGAAAAGTGCTTCACATAGGGTTCCCGCATCACTGCTGCGGGCGATTGCAGAAGCATGGCAAAAAGAGACAGGAGCTTTTGCCGCTGCTTTTCATCCAGAGTATCGAAGAACTCCAGGAAGGGCGTGGCGCCCTCAACCGGTACAACAATCTGCAACTTCATGCGCAACCTTCTCCTTCCCATTGCAGGCCTGGCCTTTCATCAGCTCTAGAAGCCGCTCCACGAATCCCAGACAGAATAGGGACAAGGCGGGGGCACAGCCGGCCAGCCACCAGATGGGATCAGGGAGCGATTTGCGGATAGTATCATACTGGAGCGAAATCAGCAGATAGATATTCTGGCAGTCCTTTCGGGCGGACAGCTCAGAGAATGCAGTCGCCACGGCAGAGAGCTCCTCCTGGTCCGAGTAGAAATCACACAGATCATCAAAGAACAAGCCTGCAAATATCTGCACAAAGGCGCGCATGGTCTCGATGTTTACTTCGCCGGTGGGGTGAAGAATTCCCATACGCTCCAAACGTGCCGCTGTGGATTCATCAAAAGGATCTGGGACACGAAGATACAGGTTTTTTGGCATATTACCTACCTCCTATTTATTTTGAAAAAGAAAGACCCGACGCTTCCTTATCGGAAGCGCCGAGCCAGTACTTTTTGCTTGACTCTATAAAGAACTCTTTGTAGTCTTAAAATATAGTTCAAGTGCCTTTTGAATGGTTTCTTCGATTTCTTTTGCAGTTGCCTTCTTTGGGAAATACGACTGAAAATCCGCTGAGAGTGTAACCGAGATGCGGCGCCCGGGCCGTTTTGCGGTGGTGGTCTCCTCGGTCAAAATAGCTTTGATTTGGGCAGCATCCAAATTTCCCGCTTCAAAGAGTGCCCGGAGTTTTTTCCCCTTTGCTGTGGACAGTGTTGATTTTCCAGTGGAAATGTGCTGATAGATGCATTCCTGAAGGTCGTGATCTTCCACGAAACTGACTTCGTAAGCGGCCAGCTGTCCCAACTGCTTTCCGGTATCCATGAGCAGCAGCAGTGGACGGTACAGCGTCGCATATCGACAGTATTTGGACACCTTATCCCGGGTCAACTCATATTCCTGAGCAATCTTCTCGTCGGTATGGGACTTTTCCTGAGTGTCAGGAGAAGTGGCCGGAACACCCGTATCTGACTTTTCCTGAGTGTCAGGAGAAGTCTCTGCCGCTGTCAGAAGATCTGTGCGGCGCCCCTGTCGCTTCATCATATTGTAATGGGCCGCCACACAAAGTACCCGTTGGGAAAAGAGCATGTCTGCCAGGGAGCGCTGCCGAAAGTTCATCTCAAAGAAGAGGTCCTCCGCAGTTTCCATGGTCAAATCAGTCCGTACCACTGCCGGGATGGTAGTGCGGCCCGCAAGGACGGAAGCATTGACTCGATTATGTCCACTGATGATGATGTAACGTCCATTGCTGGTTTTCCAGACTAGAATGGGTGTCTGCACCCCGAGCCGACGAATGCTGTCCACCATATCATCCAACCGCTGCCCGGTATAGAGAGGAAAATGTTCCTCATGTCCTGGAAAGCCATCCAGCTGTTTCAGCGGAAGGGTACACAGGGTCCCATTTTCCATAGGAGATGGAAGGTCATCACGATGAAAAAAGCAATCATAAGCTTTTTCCTGTGTCTGCCCTGTGGCCTGGTTGGCACTTGCCTCGTCCTGCTTACGCTGTCTGAGCGCATTTTGCACTCTATTTCTTGGCATAGGACAGCACCTCCCGCGCTACCGCAGAATATGCTTTCGCTGCGGGATTGGTGGGCTCATATTCAAAAATACTTGCCGCGTCAATCGGATGCTCCGCAACACGGATGGAGAAATCAATGGGGGCAGAGAAAACGGTGAAAGCATTGCCGTAGTCGGCTTGGATCTCGTCCTGGATACTGCGACACAGATTGGTGCGTCCCTGATACATGGTTAGCAGGATTCCACCTACTGTGAGAGCTGGGTTGATCCCCTGACGGATTGTTTTGATGACTTCCAACGTATCGGCCATATCCTCCATTGCCAAGTAATGTGCCTGTACGGGAACAATAGCCTGATCCGCGGCAGCCAAGGCGTTGATTGTCAGCAAATCCATGCTGTGACCACAATCAATCAGGATGTAATCGTACCGATCCTGAAAATACTTTAGGACGCTGGCCATGACCATTTCACAGGGGGTACCACCACTGTCGCCGCCCCGGTACCGGCTGCTCATTTGCAGAGCCACCAGCCGACTGGACACAGCTGCCAGCTTTGAGTTCGCGGGGATGTAGTGGATGCCTTCTCTTTGGATGACGGCCTTATCTGCAAAGAGTTCAAATTCCGTATCGTCCAAAACTGCATTCATCAGGTTTGCCAAAGTGTATTTGAGGATTTTCGGGTCAGCTCGCATGACCTTTGTCAGGTCTCCTTGCGGGTCGTTGTCCACAAGAAGGACACGTTTACCCGCAGCGGCCAAGGCGGCACCTAGGTTAGCACAGGTTGTGGTCTTTCCGACGCCGCCTTTCGAGTTCGTAATCGCCAGAGTAATCGCCATCCTATTACCTTCTTTCTGTTCCATAAAGTTAAGCCCCGGAATAGAAAACGCCCACTCCGGTATTTCGGAGTGAGCGTTTCACACCCGCTCCGACATAGCCCTCCTTTCATCAAGGGTTTGGAATGTCGGAGCCTATAAAGATGGCAAATTAGTTTGAGATTTCGGACAAAATCAGCAAAAACTCCAGCCATTCATAGAGGTTTCCGACTTTGTCTTATTATATCTCATTCCTCGATACGGCGCACAATACCAGTCGCTTTCATATCCAAACTCCTCCTGCGGTTATGGTTACAGCTCTTAGTATCCGCAGGTTTCTTTTGCCTATGCAGGAAGAGCGGGTGGTTTCATTTGGAAACACGCGCTGTCGCGGCAGCGCGCAAAAGGCCCCCCGGAGCACAGCTCCAGGGGGCGGCGGGACAGTGTTACATTCTCTCCTCTACCACCTGAGCCTTGATCAGATTGGTGGTGCCGGAGCGGCCCAGCGGCACGCCGGCGGTGATCACCACGGTGTCTCCCGGCTTGACGGCGCCCTCCTTCCGGGCCACGTCCACCGCCAGGGAGAACATCCGGTCGGTGGAGTCCACTTCGCCGGACAGGTAGGGATGCACGCCCCAAGAGATGGCCATGCGGCGGCGGGTGGATTCATCCTGGCACAGCGCCACAATGGGGCAGGCCGGCCGGAACCGGGAGATCACCTTGGCGGTGTAGCCCGATTTGGTGGGGGCCAGGATGGCGCTGGCGCTCAGGTCCATGGCGGTCAGGCAGCAGGTATGGGTGATGGCGTCGCTGATGCTGGAGATGCCGGGGAGTAGGTTGCTCTCCCGGAAGCGGCCCCAATAGTCAATGGCGCCCTCGGCGGCCACCACGGTATCCACCATGGTCTCCAGCGCCTCAATGGGGTACTTGCCGGAGGCGGTTTCACCGGAGAGCATGACGCAGGAAGTGCCGTCAAACACGGCGTTGGCCACGTCGGACACCTCCGCCCGGGTGGGACGGGGATTGCGGATCATGGAGTCCAGCATCTGGGTGGCGGTGATCACCGGCAGGCCGGCCCGGATGGTGGCCTTGATCATCTTTTTCTGGAGGATGGGCACCTCATGGGCGGGGATCTCCACCCCCAGGTCACCCCGGGCCACCATAATACCGTCGGCGGCGGCGATGATGGCGTCGATGTTCTCCACGCCCTCCCGGTTCTCAATCTTGGCGATGATGCGGATGTTGTCCCCGCCGTGCTTGTGGAGCTCGGCCCGGATGTCCTCCACGTCGCTGGCCTTGCGGACAAAGGAGGCGGCGATGAAGTCAAAGTCATGCTCCGCGGCGAACTTCAGGTCCTCCCGGTCCTTGTCGGTGAGGGAAGGCAGCAGGATATGTACGTCGGGAATATTGATGGACTTGTTGCTGGACAGGGGGCCGCCGTTCTCCACCTCGCAATGGATGGCATGGCCCTCCACCTTCTGGACCCGCAGTTCAATCAGGCCGTCGTCCACCAGGATCCGGCAGCCGGGCCCCACCTCCTTGTGGAGGTTCTCATAGGTCACCGAGACCTGGGTGGCGTCGCCGGGCACATCGTCGGTGGTCAGCGTGAAGGTATCCCCCTGGGTCAGGGTGACCGGCCCGTTGGCAAAGGTTTTGATCCGAATTTCAGGACCCTTGGTGTCCAGAATGGTGGCCACAGGGGCGCCCAGGGTATCCCGCACCTTCTTGAACATATTCAGCCGGGCCAGCTGCTCGGCATGGCTGCCGTGGGAGAAGTTGAAGCGGGCGGCGTTCATGCCGCTCCGGACCAGCTTTTCCATAGTCTCCTCATTGTCCACGGCGGGACCAAGGGTACAGATGATCTTTGTTTTTCTCATTGCGCACCTCCGTTGGGTAAGCGATTTTGTCTGTCAGCTTTTTCACAAATACGGCACCATCATACACCTTTTAGGCCGTTTTGGAAAGAGACAATCTGCCTATTTTTTTGCACAAGGCCAGCCGGCACAACACCGCTCCCACGCAGCCGCACAGAATACACCCCATCAGCATCAGATTGGCCCCTCCCAGGTCCAGGGTCCAGCCGGCCAGCAGGCCTCCCAGCATCCCGCCCAGGCCGTTGGAGGCCACCATCATCACCGTCTGCCCCCGGACCCGGTCGGCCTCGGGCACCGACTCATTGACAAAATATACCGACGCCGGGGTGAACAGGCCGTAGCCCAGCACCTGGATGGGCTGCACCAGCAGCACGCCCAGATAGCTGGTGGTACACAGCAGCAGCACCCCCTTCAGGGTGCCGAAAAGCATGCTCAGCATCACCAGACGCCCGCTGCCCAGACGCCGCAGCAGCCGGCCGAAAAACAGGGCGGTGGGCAGCTCGGAGGCCCCCATGAGAAACAGGGCCAACCCCAGGTCCGCCTGGCTGCCCCCCCGGCTGGTGACGATATTGACCAAAAAGTTGGACAGGGGCATAATCCCCGTCAGCCCCAGCAGCACCCCCGCCAGCATCAGGGTAAACCGGGGATTGCTCCGCAGCAGGGAGAGGGCCGACTGGGGCCGGGTCTCGGTCTGCTCCGCCGTTCGCTTTTCTCCCCGGTAGGGGGGATAGGCGGCCACCAGCGCCGCCTCGGCCACCACCAGCAGCAGATGGGTGAGCAGGGTGCTCTCCAGCCCCAGGCGCCCCACCTGCAGCCCCAGCAGCACACACACCACCGCATAGGCCAGAGAGCCGATCCCCCGGCCCAGGCTGTAGCGGATGGGCACGCCGTCATTGATGAACTGGACGGCCATGGCGTCCATCAGGGGGTAGGAGGACACCTCCAGCCCGCCGATCACCGCCCACACCAGGGTGGTCTCCCACAGGCCCATGCCCGGGGAGAGCCAGTACCAGGCCCCCGCCCCCAAAGAGAGCACCAAGGAGAGGGAGACGATCCACTTCAAAGGCACCTCCGGGTGGCGGTCGGCGAAGCCCCCCAGCAGGGGCTGGCACACAATCCCCGCCAGACAGCGCACCGCCGTCATCAGTCCCGCCTCCCCGTTGGTGAAGCCCCGCTCCAGCAGCAGGGCGGTCTGGTAGGCCACAATGGAGGCGAACATGGCCCAAAATCCCGCCTGCATCAAAATATAGTGCAGGTCCAGCCACCGGACGGACGGGGTCTTTCGTTGCAGTTCCAAGCCGTTCACTCCGTTGTATCAAAGTTAAACATGTTGTCCAGGCCGGTGCTGCTGGCGGTATACAGGGTGAGCACCAGGTCCGGCTCCAGCTCCCGGATGGTATCCATCAGGTCCCCGGAGAAATAGCGCAGGTCAATGGTGGTCAGCTCCGAGCAGGACAGGGCCAGGAAGGGGGCCAGAGCGCAGGAGAAAGATTCCCGCAGCAGCACCACCTTGGGGCCCTTGGGGTTATTGTGGTTGACCATGGTGGCCATGGCGTAATCCCCGCCGGAATAGTAGGTGTAGGGATTGCCGTTGAACCAGTCCCGCTCCTCCACCCGCTCGGGGAAGCACACCGACTGGGCAAAGGGGCCGGAGCGGTCAAAGCTGCCGTCGCTGTTGGTGTAGGTCAGATTTGTGTCAAATTTGGGGGTGTAGATGGTGAAGTCGTCCACCCCGGCGTACAGGCTGCCAACCCGCTTGCCCTGGCTGCCCAGGAAAAAGTCATCCAGCACCCGGGTGCTCCAGTTGTTGGGGTTGGTCAGGATCGACAGCGTCTCGTAACCGTAGCGCAGGTCCAGCTCCCCGCTCAGGTACTGCCAGGCAAAGAAGGCCGCCTCCGGCTTCCAGTGGTGGTCGGTGCGGAAAAACCAGTTGGAGTAGATGCCGTTGCTCTCAAACACCGGCCGCAGGTCCAGATAGTCCACCCCCAGCCGGTCCAGCTCCGCCAGATAGGCGTCGCAGGTGGCGTTGCCGCTCTCCTCCAGCCCCCGGGGCAGCAGCTCCGCGCCCCGCTGGATCTTCTGGGGCGCGGCGATATAGAGATAGTGGATGCCCCGGACCTCCAGCTTGGCGGCCAGCTCCGCCGTGGCCTGGGCCCGGCGGCCCACCGCCTCCTGGTCCACCTGGCCGGCGGTGCCCAGGTTCACAAAATTCAGGGCGCCGGTGGACAGCTTGGCCACCGTATTGCCCGCCACCATGTCCTGGATCATCCTCCGGCCGGAGAGCCGCTGCACCCCGCCGTAGAGCTGAATAAACAGATGGTCCCGGTCCAGGTCGCTGTTTACCGCGCTCTCCGCCTCACTGAGGACGGCGCCGGGGTCCCGCTCCCGGACGGCGGACTTGAGCAGCCCCTCCAGCTTCCCCTCCCCGCCCACAAAGGCGGTGAGCACCAGCGTCAGACCGGCCGCCGTCAGCAGGAGAAACTGGAGGGCGGTAATGGTATTGCGTCGTTTCATAGGTCCCTCCCGTCAGAAATTGAAGTAGATAAAGGGATTATAGGTCCCCTTGATGATAAAGCTGGCCGACACCAGGAAGATGGCTGCCGCCAGCAGGGCGTAGCCCAGGTCCAGCGCCACGCTCCGCAGCCGGCCTGCCCGCTGGGCCAGGGCGGGGGCCACCGGCGCGGCAAACACCGCCCCCGCCAGCAGCACCGTCCAGTTCTCCCGGAAAAACAGGCCGGTCTCGGCGCTCCACAGCCCGGCCCCCCGGCCGAACATGGCGCTCAGAAAGCCCGCCGCCTCCCCCGGACCGTCCGCCCGGAAGATCACCCAGGCGAAATTGACCATCAGGAAGGTAAACAGCCACTGGCACACCGCTGGCCAGCCCCGGCCCAGATGGCCGTATTTCTCCAGCACCAGCAGCACGAAATAGAACAGTCCCCAGACGATAAACGTCCAGTTGGCCCCGTGCCAGATGCCGGTGAGCAGCCATACCACAAACAGGTTGCGAATATGCTTTGCTTTGGAGGATACCCGGCTGCCCCCCAGGGGGAAGTAGACATAATCCCGGAACCAGGTGGACAGGGAGATGTGCCACCGCCGCCAGAACTCGGTGACCGACCGGGAGATATAGGGATAGTTGAAGTTCTCCAAAAAGTGAAAGCCGAACATCTTGCCCAGGCCGATGGCCATATCGGAGTAGCCGGAGAAGTCGTAGTAGATCTGCAGGGTGTAGCACAGGGAGCCCAGCCAGGCAAAGGAGGTGGTCAGCCGGTCCGCCCCCTCCAGCAGGAAGGCCCGGTCGGCCACCAGGGCCAGCTGATTGGCCAGCAGCACCTTTTTCCCCAGGCCCACGATGAACCGGGTGCATCCGGCGGCAAAGTCGTCCCAGGTCTCCTTCCGGTGGTCGATCTGGTCGGCCACCGTCTCATACTTGACGATGGGGCCGGCGATGAGCTGGGGAAAGAAGGAGATGTACAGCCCCACCTTCAGGGGGGAGCGCTGGGCCTGCCCCCTCCCCCGCTGGACATCCAGCACGTAGCTCAGGGCCTGGAAGGTGAAAAAGGAGATGCCGATGGGCAGCTCAATGCCGGGGATCACAAAGGCTCCCCCCAGGCGGTTCAGAATACCTAAAGTAAAGGTCAGGTATTTAAATACAAACAGGATACCGAGATTGAACACGGCCGCCAGCAGCACGGGCACCTTTGTGCCCGTGCCCGCGGACTGTCTGCGGGCCACCCACAGCCCGAAGCCGTAGTTTGCCGCGATGGAGAGCATCATCACCAGCACAAACCAGGGCTCCCCCCAAGCGTAGAACACCAGGGAGGCCAGCAGCAGGAAGATGTTCTGGGCCTGCCGCCACCGGCGGAGGAGCAGGTAGTAGACGATGAGCACGCCGGGCAGGAACAGGAACAGGAATACCGAACTGGAAAAAAGCACAGGGTCGCCTCCTTTTAGTGCTTGTCGGGCACCAGCTCGATCCAGTAGCCGTCCGGGTCCTCGATGAAGTAGATCCCCATGCCGGGGTTTTCAAAGCAGACGCAGCCCATAGCCCGGTGCCGCTCCAGCAGCTCGTCAAAGCGGTCGGTGCGGAAGGCCAGGTGGAACTCCTGCTCCCCCAGGTCATAGGGCTCCGTGCGGTCCCGCAGCCAGGTCAGCTCCAGCCGGAAGTCGCTCTCCCCGTCTCCCAGATACACCAGCCGGAAGGAGCCGTCGGCAGCGTTCTTCTCCTTTACCGGCTTCAGCTCCAGGGCCTCGCTGTAAAACTTCAGGGACCGCTCCAGGTCCAGCACGTTGAAATTGAAGTGATCAAATCGCAGCATGTCAAAACTCCTACTTTCTTTCAAATTTCCTTGTCGTTGGCCTTTTTGTCGATAAACTCCGGCCGTAGCTTGCTGTACAGGATCTTCTGCTCGCTGTACAGGCCGTAGTAGCCCGACAGCATATAGGACACCGCCAGGCACACCCCGAACAGGCACAGGCTCTGGCCGGTGAACAGCCCCAGGCTGTCTCCGGCGAAGAGCTCCAGAGCCAGCAGCAGGGAGCTGATGGGGCAGTTGGTGACGCCGCAGAACACGCACACCATGCCCAGCCCCGCCCCGAAGGAGGGGTGGAGCCCCAGCAGGGGGCCCACGGTGCAGCCGAAGGTGGCCCCGGTAAAGAACACCGGCACGATCTCGCCCCCCTTGAAGCCCGCCCCCAGGGTGATGGTGGTGAAGAGCATCTTGAGCAGGAAGGCCTCCGGCCGGGCATGGCCGCTCACCGCCGCGTGGAGCACCGCCTCCCCGGCGCCGTTGTAGTCGTAGCTGCCCGGGTTCCACAGCCACACCAGGAAGGTGAGCGCGATCACCAGCGCGCCACCCGCCGCCGCCCGGGTGTTTGGGCCGGGCAGATACTTCTCGTACAGGTGGGGGGCGGCGTGCATCAGCCGGCAGAAGCAGATGGACAGCAGGGCGAACAGGATGCCCATGCCGATGACCTGCAGGAGGGTGAGAGGGCTCAGGTTGGGGATCCCCTCCAGAGTGAAGGCGGTGGCGGGCACGTGAAAGAGCTGGGCCATCCACAGCCCCACGATGGCGGAGAGGACGCAGGGCACCATGGCGGCGTAGTAGAGCACCCCCACGCTGGTGACCTCCATGGCGAACATGGCCGCCGTCAGGGGGGTGCCGAACAGGGCGGAAAAGGCGGCCGCCATGCCGCACATGGTAATCACCCGGCTGTCCTTGTCGTCCAGGCGCATCCACCGGCCGATTTTGGAGGAGATGGAGCCGCCGATCTGGAGGATGGCCCCCTCCCGGCCGGAGGAGCCCCCCACCAGATGGGTGATCATGGTGGAGAGAAACACCAGCGGCGCGGTACGCAGCCGCAGGGGCTTGTTCTCCCGCACCGCCACCAGCACGAAGTTGGTGCCCCGGTCCCCCGCCATGCCGCACACCCGGTAGAGCTGCACGATGGCCACGCCCCCCAGGGGGAGCAGCCACAGCAGCCAGGGGTTTTGGTGGCGCAGGTCGGTGACCATGGAAAAGGCGTAATAAAAGGCCGTGGCCACCCCGCCGCACACCACGCCGCAGATGGCCGCGAAAGCCAGCCACTTGATGAAGGTGAGAGCCTGGCCTGCCTGGGTGAAGCGCCCCGGCGGGCGCTGCTGTACTGCTTGCATCCTCGCTCATCCTCTCCCTGTACACTGGGGCTATTATAACATGGATACCAACTTTTTTCCGCATTCTTATGGATTTTTTTCATGGCTGTGCTATACTGGATTTCGTATTACTGCTGATTCGGGATATTGTGAAGAGGAGGAATTGCTTTGCAGCCCCCATTATGGCCTCAGATCGCATTGCAGGTCATACTTCTTTTGCTGACCGCCTTTTTTTCCGCCGCCGAGCTGTCCATTCCCGCCCAGGATGAGGGCGCCCTCCGCCGCCAGGCCCAGGAGGGGGACCGGAAGGCGGCCCAGCTGCTCAGGCTGGCCGGCCGCCCGGTGCGCACCCGGGCCACCATCCAGCTGTGCGTCACCCTGTCCGGCTTCTGCTCCGCCGCCTGCGCCGCCCTGTCCTTCGGCCTGCCCCTGGGCCGGTGGGCCGTGGCACGCTGGGCCCTGTCCGGAAACGGCGCCTACGCCGTCCGGGTGCTGGCCGCCGCCGGGGTCACCCTGGTCACCGCCCTTATCGTGCTGGCCTTCGGCTCCGTGATCCCCCGGCGGGTCTCCCTCCACCGGGGAAGCCAGGCCGCCCGCCTCACCTGCGGGGCGGTGGCCGCCCTGTCCGTGCTGCTGCTCCCCCTCACCGCCCTGCTGGAGGGGATCAGTTCCCTGTTCCTCCGGCTGCTCCACCTGGACCCCCACCCCGACCGGGCTCCGGTCTCCGAGGAGGGCATCCGCAAACTGGTGGACATTGGGGAGGAAAAGGGGGCCATTGAGCGGGACGAGAAAGAGATGATCGAGAACATCTTCGAGTTTAACAACATGACCGCCGCCGACGTGATGGTCCACCGCACCGACATGGTGATGCTTTGGGTGGACGACACGGCGGAGGAGATCCAGCAGACCATCGAGACCTCCGGCCTGTCCCGGTTCCCGGTGTACGAGGAGGACGCCGACGACGTCATTGGCATTCTGAACACCCGGGAGTGGCTGCTCAACGCCCGGAAGGACCGGCCCAAGCCCCTGCGGGAGCTGCTGCGCCCGGCCTACTTCGTCCCCCAGTCGGTGCGCACCGATATGCTGTTCCGGGATATGCAGAGCAAAAAGGTCCATCTGTCCATTGTGGTGGACGAGTACGGCGGCACCGCGGGCCTGGTGACCATGGAGGACCTGCTGGAGGAGATCGTGGGCAACATCTACGATGAGTTCGACCCCCAGGAGGACCAGGAGATCATCCCCCTGGGGAACGACCGGTGGCGGATTGCCGGCTCGGCCGAGCTGGAGGACATCGCCGCCGCCCTGGGGGTGGCCTTCCCCGAGGACGAGGAGACCGAGACCCTGGGCGGGCTGGTGTTTGCCCAGCTCAGCGTGATCCCCGAGGACGGCAGCCACCCCGAGGTGGAGGCCTACGGCCTGCACATCCGGGTGGAGGAGCTCACCGACCGCCGGGTGGAGTGGGCCACCGTCACCCGGGCCGCCCCCGCCCCGGCGGAGGAGCCCGCCCAGGTATAGGACACAGCCAGCAAACGGGACGCCGGAGGCGTCCCGTTTATTTTTTCGACCGCTTCTGTGACAAAGCCCCCGCCCCGCTCGTATCTAAGATGAAGGGATTCACACAAGGGGGGACGCCTATGGACAAAACCAGTTTCACCGCCGCGGTGGAGCGCTATCAGGATATGGTCTACCGGGTGGCGCTCCACGTCCTGGCCAGCCCCCAGGACGCGGACGACGCGGTGCAGGAGGTCTTTCTCAAGCTGTACACCGCCCAAAAGCCTTTTCAGGGGGAGGAGCACCTGCGGCGGTGGCTGCTGCGGGTGACGGTAAACCACTGCCGGGACGTGCTGCGCAGCCCCTGGCGGAAGCGGCGGGCCTCCCTGGAGGAGCTGCCGCCCCAGCCGGTGTTCCAGCAGCCGGAGCAGGAGGCATTGTACCAAAGCGTGATGGCCCTGCCGGAGATCTACCGCATCGTGCTGGTGCTGTTTTACTATGAGGAGCTGTCGGTGCGGGAGATCGGGGCCCTGCTGAAGCTGGAGACCTCGGCGGTGACCACCCGTCTGTCCCGGGCCCGGGCCAAGCTGAAGGAGCAGTTGGGGGAGGTGTGGCAGGATGAGTAACCGTGACTTCTATCGGGAGACCTTTTCTCAGGTCCACAGCTCCGCCCAGATCCGCTGGGAGGACTTTGCCCAGACTCGCAAGCCCCGGCGGAAGAAACCCGTCCGGCGGCTGTGGCTGCTGGCGGCGGTGCTCGCCCTGCTGGCCGCCCTGTCCATCGGCGCGGTGGCCGCCCATCTGCTGGGACTGCAGGATCTGCTGCTGCCCCAAAATCAGCCCGCCCCTTCCAGCCAGCCGTCGGTACAGGAGCAGCAGCTCAGCCTGTCCGGCTATATCAACACCCCGGAGAGCCAGGGCCTGGCGGAGTGGAATGCGTTTCTCTCCTCCTATGACCCGGACGGCGCTATCCTCAACGTGGTGGGCAACTACATCGACCCGGAGCTGGCCCAATATAGCTGTTACCTGGTGTACACCCAGGAGATGGCGGACAAGCTGGAGGAGATCGCCACCAAATATACCCTGACGCTCCACACCTGGAACCATGTGGTGGAGGACCAGGGGGAGTGGATCTCCCTGCTGGGGGATTTTCTGGGGGACAACACCGCCTACAGCGGCAAGATCTACGAGGACGGCACCTTCCACTATGACGGATATCTGACCACCAGCGGAGGCAGAGAGCTGAACTATCAATTCCGCCGCAGCGTCAAGGGCGCCCTCAACGACGTGTACCTGCCTGTGGGCGGCCTGTCCGCCTACGAGGAGTGGTACTACAAGACTGGCGCGGGTTGGGAGATCACCCTGGATCTGGGGCTGGACCGGGGCTTCCTGCTCACCGACCTGGGAGACAGTTTTGTCTTTGTCAACGTGCTGGCGGGCACCGATCAGGGGATAACCAAGCAGGACATGAAGGACCTGGCGGACAGCTTTAACTTCTCCCTGCTCACTCCCTTACAGTCTCCGGACCAGTCCCTTGGGGAAACGGAGCCCCAGGAGAGCGGCCCGGCTGTTCCCCCGCTGTCCGCCCAGCTTGAGCAGGTCCTGTGGGAAGACCGTCCGTTCTATGACGCCGACTACAACAGGACCCTTACCCTCTCCCAGTTCCTGACGAAAAGCGCTCCGGAGGGCAGCCAGCTGGCGGCGGACGCCTTCACCACCATCGATCTGGACCGGGACGGCGCCACAGAGGCGGTGCTGCGTCTGGTTTTGGACTCGGGAGCCCACCACGGCTGGGAGGTCCTGCGCCAGGGAGAGGACGGGATGGTCTACGGCTATATCCTGACGCCGGGGGAAATGCTGGAGCTGAAAAGCGACGGCAGCTATTGCTACTCCTACAGCACCTCCAGCGGATTCGGCCGCATGTTTTTTGCGGACACCGACGCCAGCGGCCAACCTCAGCACAGCCGGGGCACCGCGCCCATGGGCTCGGTGGACACCGTTACTGACGCCGACGGCGCCGCCTATACCGACTGGTATCTGGACTACCGCACCGTCACCCAGGCGGAGTACGAGGCCGCCCTGGCGCTTCAGCGGAGCAAAGAGGACGTCTCCTGGCGTTTTCTCTACGAAACACAGGCTCCATAAAGAAAGGGAGGGGCGGCCTATACGGCCGCCCCTCCCCTTTTATTATACCGAAAGAAATTTTTCCACCGCGTCTCCGGCCTGGGAGAGAAAATCCCCCTCCATGTCCAGCCAGAGCACGTCCTTATCCTTTTTGAACCACACCACCTGCCGCTTGGCAAAGCGCTTGATGGCACGGCCCAGCTCGTCCTTCAGCCCCTCCAGGGTGGGGATCTTTCCGGTGAGATACCAGAGGATGTAGCGGTATTCCAGACCCAGCCGGTCCAGGAATTCGTCGCTCACCCCGGCGGCGCGAAGGCCCGCCACCTCGTCGATCATCCCGGCGTCAATGCGGGCCTGGAGCCGCTGATCAATGCGCGCGCACACCGTCTCCCGGGGGAAATTCACCCCCAGCAGCAGGCAGTCGTACCGGGGGCAGGCCCTGGGGGCCTCCCAGCCGCCGGACAGGGCCTTTTCCACCGACCGCATCAGCCGGTGGCGGTTGTTTTCCTCCCCGCCGGTGAGGGTGACGCCGGTCTTTTCCCGCAGGATGGCGTACAGCTCGGCATTGCTCTTGCCCTCCAGCTCTTGCCGCAGGGCGGGGTCGGGCTTGCTGTCGGAAAACTGGAAGCCCTCGGTGACCGCACGGACATACAGCCCAGTGCCTCCCACCAGGATGGGGACCTTGCCCCGGGAGAGCACATCGTCAATGGCGGCGTAGGCCGCCGGCTGGAAATCGGCCACCGAATAGGGCTGCCCCGGCTCCACCACGTCCAGCATATGGTGGGGGATCCCCTCCATCTCCGCTTCCGTCACCTTGCCGGTGCCCAGGTCCAGGCCCTTGTACACCTGCCGGGAGTCGGCGGAGACCACCTCGCCGTCAAACCGCTTGGCCAGCTCCACCCCCAGGCCGCTCTTGCCGCAGGCGGTGGTGCCCAGCACCACCACCAGCTTGGGCAGGCCCCCCGTCATACCTGCGCTCCGTGGGCAATGGCCCCAAAATCCTGGAAGGGCAGCAGCACCCAGACCGCCCGGCCCAGCACGTACCGCTCATCCACCGTACCCAGGGTCACGTCCCGGCTGTCGGAGGAGTGGTTGCGGTTGTCTCCCATGACGAAAATGGAGCCCTCAGGCACCACCACGTCGGAGATGCTCTCCTCCATGGGCCGCTCCATGGGCTCGTTGATATAGGGCTCGTCCAGCGCCACCCCGTCCACCGTGACGGTGCCGGCGTCATAGTCGATGACCACATGCTGGCCGCCGGTGGCGATCACCCGCTTGACGATGGGGCCGTCGGCGGCGTCAAACTCCTTGGTCAGCACCACCACGTCCCCCTGTTTGGGGGTATATCCGATACTCTGAAGCAGCAGCATGTCCCCGTCGTGGAGGGTGGGAACCATGGAACTGCCCGACACGCCGATGATCCGTCCCACAAAGGTAAAGACCAGGATCAGCAGCACCAGGGCGGCCACCAGCGCCTGGAGCCAGAAGTACAGGTCCAGCTTCAGGGAGTCGCCGCTGGACAGCTCCTCCTTCTGCTCCGGCTGCTCATGTTTATCAAGTCTCAATCTAATCAGCTCCGTAACCGTGAATAGACCCATTATAATGCACAAAATCCCCGATTGCAAGGGAAGGATGTCTCACCCTGCCGGTCCAAAATTCCGAAAGGGAAACAGCACCCAGACCACCCGGCCCAGCACATACCGCTCATCCACCGTACCCAGAGTCACGTTCCGGCTGTCGGAGGACTGGTTGCGGTTGTCCCCCATGACAAAGATGCAGCCCTGGGGTACATCCACCGAGGCAAGATTTTCATAGTGGGGTGTTACCATCCACCCGTCCAGGTAGTGTTCGTCCAGGATCCGGCCGTCCACCGTCACGGTGCCGGCGGCATAGTCGATTTCCACATGCTGGCCGCCGGTGGCGATCACCCGCTTGACGATGGGGCCGTCGGCATACTCAAATTCCTTGGTGAGCGCCACAATATCCCCCTGCCTGGGCGTGTAGCCCACGCTCTGGAGCAGCAGCAGGTCGCCCCGCTCCAGGGTGGGCAGCATGGAGATGTTGTCCACCACAATGATGCGCCCCACAAAGACAAAGAGCAGCGTCAAAACAGTCAGTATCGCCACCGCCGTACCCAGCCAGAGGTACAGCTCTTTTCTCCAGCCGCCGGCGGATTGCTCCCGCCTGTCTTCGCTCATTTTGCCTGTTTCCCTGTCTGCCAGGCCGCCTCCCGGCCGTGGCAGGTGAACAGCAAAATCTGTCGCTCCTGTCCCAGCTCCTCCAGGGTCTCCAGAGCCAGGGCCATCCGCGCATCGTCAAAATTGGCCAGGGCGTCGTCCAGCACCAGGGGACAGGGCTCCTCCCCCGGCAGCACCAGCTGGCACACCGCCAGCCGCACCGCCAGATAGAGCTGATCCGCCGTACCACGGGACAGGGTGAGGGCCCGCCGGGGCAGCAGGCCGTCGTGCTCCTCCGCCAGGGCCTCGAACTCCCGGGTGAGGGACACCTTATCATATTTTCCGCCGGTGAGCTTGGCCAGCAGCTCTCCCGCCCGCCGGTTCAGGGAGGGAGAGAACCGGGCCTGGAGCCCGGAATGGGCCTTCTCCAGGGCCTCCAGCGCGGCGGTGAGGGCGGCGTGCTCCCGCTTGCGCCGGTCCAGCTCCTCCAGAATGGCCTCCCGCCGGGCGGTCAGCTCCTCCCGGTCTCCCAGGGAGTTCAGCTCCCCCTGGGCCATGGCCAGACCGCCCCGCAGCCGGGACAGCTCCCCCTCCGCCCCCTCCAGCCGGGCGGCGGTGTCCGCCGGATCAAACCGGGGCTCCACCCCGTTGTCCTCCAGGCCGTCCTCCGGCCGGGGCAGGCTGTCCGCCAGATTCCGGGCCCCATCCAGCCGGGCCTGGGCGGTGAAGAGCTGCTGCTCCAGATAGAGGGCCTTGGAAATGGCGGCCGACACCCCAAAGGCGTTGGTGACGCTGGGGGCAAAGGTGTGAACCAGCTCCAGCAGCTGGGCGCGGGTCTGCTCGTCCTGTTGGACCAGGCTGTTCAGGGCCTGCTCCGCCCCCTCCCGGCGGCGGGCGGCCTCCTCCGCCACCCCCCAGCGCTCCCGGTAGGCGCTGGCCCGGGTGAGGATCTCGTCGGCGCTCTGGACCTCATAGCGCTCCAGCAGCTCCTGCCGGAGGTCCTCCATCCGCCGCTTGCCGACGACGGCGGCCAGCAGCAGGGCCACTCCCGCCGCCCCCAGCACGCCGCAGGCGGCGCCCCCCATCCAGAGGGCGGGGAACACCCCGGCAAAGCCCAGGGCCAGGGCTGCGGCGGCCAGCGCCAGGGCGGCGATGCCGCCTCCCAGCAGGCCGGCGGTATGGCCCTTCCGCTCGGCGGTCCCGGCGTCATCGCTGGCCTGCTGCCAGGCCTGCTCCGGGGTCAGGCCGGAGAACAGGGGGTCCTGAGCGGCCGTCCAGGCCTCCGCCTCCCCCTGGCGGGCCTCCTCCAGCTGGCTCTCCGCCTGCTTGCGGCTGATCTGCAGGGCGTTGAGCTGGTTCACCTGGGCCTGGGCCCGCTGGAGGGTGTCGGTGTCGGGGAGGGTGCCGAAGCGGTCCCGCTCGGCCTGGAGCCGGTCCACCCGGGCCTGGGCCTCCGCCAGGGCGGCCTGCCCCTCCTCCCACCGCTTCCGGCGGGCGGCCATGGCCCGGGCCAGGTGGGCCTGCCGCTCGGCCAGCAGCAGCTTGTGCTCCCGCTGGAGCTTGTCCAGCTCCCGCTTGGCCTCCTGGGACAGGCGGAAGGCCTTGGCCTGCCGGGCCAGAACGCCCTCCACCTCCGCCAGCTCCCCCTCCAGCCGGGGGATCACGCCGGTCTTGTTGTGCTGGCGGCGGTTGCGCCAGTCCCGCAGCACCCGCTCCACCTGGGAGTAGGACACGTCCTCCTCCCCGCTGGAGGCCAGGGCGGCGATGCGGGCCTCCAGGGCGGGGGCGCCGTCGATGGCGGTTCCCCCCTGGCCCACAAAGGCCGAGCGCTCAAAGACCTCCCTGGGGGCCCCCAGGATGGTCTCCCCCACGGTGTCGGCGGTGAGGCCGGGCACCGGCTCGCCGGTGCCGGTATACACCGCCTCAAAGGCTCCGAAGGGGCTGTTGCCCTTGGGGCCCCGGCGGAGGGTGATGGCCTCCCCCCGCCACAGCAGGTCGATGGCGCCCTCCATGGCCGCCCCGCTCCAGGGCTGGTAGCGGTTTTTTTCGGCGATATAGCCCTGCTTGTCCCGCTCCTTGGTGTTGATGCCGTAGAACATGGCCCGCAGAAAGGCGGACCAGGTGGACTTGCCCCCCTCGTTGGGGGCGGTGATGATATTCAGGCCGTCCTTCAGGGCCAGTTCCCGGTGGTCCAGGCCCCCGAAGGTGGCGCGCATGTTCACAATTCTCATGGGCAGGGGTCCTCCCCGTGTTCCAGGGCCGCCAGCGCAAAACGGGCGGCCAGTTCTCTGTCCTCCAGCTCCTTTTCCCCCTTCAGGGCCCGGAGCACCAGCCCGGTGAGGCTGTCCTCCCCCGCCCGCTGCCACAGGTCCCGGAGGGGCCGGGTATTGTCCCGGACACTGACGCTGAAATAGCTGGGCTGGGCCAGGGCGGTGAGGGCGGCAAGGTCCGGAGCCCCAAAGCTCCGCTGTCCGGTGAGGAGGATCCGGCAGCAGTCCCCGGAGGGAGAGGGGGGCAGCACGGCCCGAAGGGCCGCTTCGGCGCTGTCTTTGCCGGTGACGTCGGCCTCCACGATCTCATACCGCCGCCCGGCCAGGGGCACAAAGCGGGCGGACACCGTGTGGTCGTCCTCCACCGTCACCGAGAGCACGCCCTTTTCCCCCGTCTCGTCAAAGCCCCGGCCCTCGGGGCAGCCGGGATAGGCCCAGCAGGTCTCCCCCGCCCGCTGCAGGCCGGAGCAGGCATGAATGTGGCCCAGGGCCAGATAGGTCAGGCCGCTTTCGGCGATGTCCTCCGGCCGGATGGGGCCGTACCGCCCCTGGCCCGCCACATCCCCGTGGAGGGTCATCAGGTGGATTCTGCCATCCCGTGGGGCGGAGAAGCCCATGAGGGGGGAGCGGTCGGCCTGGGGGGTGGTGAAGGCCGCCCCGTGGACCACGCAACCCAGCTCCGGCAGCTCCACCCCCTCCGGCTGGACGGAGGTAAAAATATGTACGTTGTCTGGCCACGCCGTGCCGGCGTAGGCCGACCGGGGGCCATAGGGGTCGTGGTTGCCGGGGGCGATGAACACCGGCGCTTTGATCTGGCCCAGGGCATGGGAGAGGGCCTCCACCGTCTCCTGGTAGGTCTCTCCCCCGTCCAGCAGGTCGCCGGACAGCAGCACCAGGTCCGCCCCCTCCTCCTCCGCCAGGTCGGCCAGCCGGGAGAGCAGCTGCCGCTGCTCGGCCCGCCGCTGCCGGGCCTTCTCCGGGGAGAGGGCGGCAAATGGGGCGTCCAGATGAAAGTCCGCCCCGTGGATGAGTTTCAACATGGCTCCGCTTCCTTTCAGTCCCGGATATCCACCCGCTCCACTTCCACGCAGCGGCGGGTATCGGTGTCAATGGAGAACACCACGCTCTCCAGCTTACAGGGGCCCTCGGCGGGCTCAAACCGCCGGGGCAGTCCCCCCAGGAAGCGGTTGATGGCCTGCTCCGGCCGGATGCCCAGCACGCTGTGGGCGGGGCCGGTCATGCCCAGGTCGGTGATAAAGCCGGTGCCCTTGGGCAGGATCTGCCCGTCGGCGGTAGGCACGTGGGTGTGGGTGCCCCAGAGGGCCTGTACCCGGCCGTCCAGGTAGTACCCCATGGCCCCCTTCTCGCTGGTGGCCTCGGCGTGGAAGTCCACCAGCACGATGTCGGCCCCCTCCATCCGCTTCAAGATCCGGTCGGCGGTGGTGAAGGGGTTTTCAAAGTTGCTGTCCATTTCGCACCGGCCGATGAGGTTGATCACCCCGATGCCCAGGCCCTCCGGGCCCTCATATACCCCCCAGCCCCGGCCGGGCACCCGGTTGGTGTAGTTGGCCGGGCGGAGGGTGTAGCGGTCGTCCTCCAGGAAATCGGCGATCTGGATGCGGTTCCAGGTGTGGTTGCCCAGGGTGACCACGTCGGCCCCGGCGTCAAAAATGGCCCGGGCCTGCCGGGGCAGGATGCCCACCCCGGAGGCGTTCTCCCCGTTGACCACGGTGAAGTGGACGTTTTTCAGCTTTTTCAGCTGCCGCAGGTGGCGGTCCAGGCACTCCAGGCCGCCGTCCCCCACCACGTCGCCTACCGCCAAGATATTCAGGATCATAGTCTGCCTCCCTTTCTAAACGAAGTCTATTATATGTGATTTTGGGCAAAAGGGCAATTCCCGATTGTGCTGCCGGAATTGTTCAGCTTTTGTAATGCATTTCCTGGGCGGTTGTGGTAAAATATGTGGGAAAAGGAGGCTTTTTGATGAAACAAGTCTTACTCTGTCTGCTTCTGGCCCTGTCCCTCACCGCCTGCGGACAGGCTGGGTCCACGGCAGAGGTATCCGGCCTGCAGCCTGAGCTCCAGGCTGTGGCGCTTGAAAACAAAACCGACGGTGATTCCGCCGGCCACGCCCAGACCCCGGCGGCCCAGCCCAATCCCACCCCCACGCCCACGCCGCCCATCACCCAGGAGCAGCTGCAGCAGGCGGTGGATCAGGCCAGGGCGGATTACGGCGCCACGGCCATCCAGGCGGCGGTGATCCGGGACGGCCAGGTGGCGGCCCAGGCGGCCTCCGGCTGGGCGGTGGAGGACCAGATCACCCTGACCACCCGGCACAAGATGCGCTGCGCCTCCCTCACCAAGGTGATGGTGGGCATCAGCGCCGGGGTGCTGATAGACGACGGCACGCTGGACCCCTACGCCGACCTATCCGGCTACTGGGGGGTGACGGCCCGCAATCCCTCCTACCCCGATACCCCCATTACGGTGGACATGCTCCTCACCCACACCTCCACCCTCAGCGACGCCAGCGGCAGCCTGTCCGCCCTGAAGGGGACCGCCGCCCGGCAGCGGCTGGCGGGGAGCGGCTACACCGGGGGCAAGCCGGGCGAGCTGTCCAGCTGGTCCTATAACAACTACGGCTTTTCCGTGCTGGGCATGACCCTGGAGCGGGCGGCGGATCAAGTGCTGGACGACGTGCTGGGGGAGGCCGTGCTCACCCCCATGGGCATCGACGCCGCCTTTGAGGCGGGCAGCGTGGACGACACCGGCCTGCTGTGCGCCCTCTACTATCCCGGGAACAGCCTGTCCCGCACCGTCTCCACCCAGAAGAGCTATGTCTGCATCCAGCAGCCGGGCTACCGGGGCAACTTCTTTGCCGGCGGCTTCACCTGCAGCGCCGGAGAGCTGGCCCAGCTGGTGGCCATGCTGGCGGAGGACGGGACCTACCAGGGCCAGCAGTATCTCTCGGCCGAGACGGTGGCCTATCTGGAGCAGCCGCTGGGCCAGACCCCTGACGGCTTCTACCAGTGCCGCCCCCTGCGCTACCGGGAAAATATGTACGGCCGGGACCGCATGTACTACCACACCGGCTCGGCCTACGGCTTCTACGGCCTGCTGTCCTATGACCCGGACACCGGGGACGGCGTGGTGGTCTTTACCACCGGGGCCAGCGGCGTCACCGACAGCTACGGAGTCTACGCCGTGTGCGGCCAGGTGGCCCAGGCGGTGTACGGCTGATTGCCTGTAAGGAGGAATTTCATGTTGTTTAAACCCCTCTCCGGCCTGGCGCTGATCCTGGCCGTCACGCTGACGGGGTGCGCCGCCGGAGCCGCTTCCACCGCAGGCGTCCCCACGCCCGCTCCGGCCACCCCCAGCCCCACCGCCACCCCGGAACCCACCCCCACGCCTCCCACGGTGGCCACCCTGGCGGTGTGCGGGGACGTGATGAGCCACATGCCGGTAACCAACGACGCCTGGGACGAATCCCAGGGCAGGTACGACTACACCCCCATTTTTGAACAGGCCCGGCCCTATGTGGAGGGGGCGGACTACGCCGTGGCCAACCTGGAGACCACCCTCTCCACCGAAGGCCCCTACTCCGGCTACCCCGCCTTCCGCTCCCCGGCAGCGCTGGCGGAGGATCTGAAGGAGCTGGGCTTTGATCTGATGCTCACCGCCAACAACCACTGTCTGGACCGGGGGTACAGCGGGCTTACCGCCACCCTGGACGCCCTGGACGGGGCGGGGCTGGCCCATGTGGGCACCTATGCCTCCCAGGAGGACGCCGCAAGCCCGGTCCATCTGGCCGACGTGGGGGGCATTCAGGTGGCCTTTCTGGGCTACACCTACGGCACCAACGGCATTCCCCTGCCGGATGGGAAGGAGTACGCCGTCAGCCTCTTTAATACCGATTACATGACCAGCCTCTCCACCCTGGACACCGGCAAGCTGGAGGCCGACCTGGCCGCCGCCAGGGCCCTGGAGCCCGACCTGATCGCCGTGATGATCCACTGGGGAGTGGAGTATCAGACCAGGCAGAACAGCTATCAGGAGGAAATTGCCGACCTGCTGATCTCCCATGGCGCCAACCTGGTGCTGGGGGGCCACTCCCACGTGCCCCAGCCCATGGAGGAGCGCACCGTCACCGGCTGGGACGGGGCGGAGCGCACCGGCTTTGTGTGCTACTCCCTGGGCAACTTCATCTCCTCCCAGGTGGACCCCCTCACCGACACCACCGCCGCCCTCACCCTGGAGCTGACCAAGGACCACGGGACCGGGGAAACCACCGTCACCGGCTGGACCTACGCCCCCATGCTGATGGTGCGGCGGGACGGGACGGAGCGGGTCTTTACCCTCACCGACGCCTCCGTGCTCCCCGCCGGGGCGGATCAGGCTTTGGTGGACCGGCTGGAGGAAGCGGCGGAGACCTGCCGGGAGATCTTTGGGCCGGAATCCGTTTCGTAGCTTCTTGTTGCCTGATTGAAACCTCCTTTGTCACCCTTTGTACCGAAATCCATGGTACGATAGGGGCGGCAAAGGAGGTTTTGATTATGAAACGTGTGCTTTCCCTTACTCTGGCCCTGCTGCTTCTGGCGGGCTGCAGCGGACAGGGGGCGCCCTCTGCCTCCCCTTCCCCGGCGGCGGCGCAGAGCAGCCCCCAGGCCGCCTCTCTCACCGAGGCGGATATCCACGCCCTGTATGAGGCGGACGGCTACCAGGTACAAAAACTCACCCCCTGGGGTCCCGACTTTCTGGCGGAGGTCAGCTACGGCAGCGACACCGACTTCACCCTGCTGGAGTGGGTGTTCGGCAGCTCCGGCCGGCGGGTGCAGCTCACCGCCATGAGCCAGTTCACCGGCTATGAGATCCTGGACGACGGACAGGTCCGCTACACCACCAACGGCATGGATTCCGGCACCCCCTGGCAGGGTATGCCGGAGGAAGTGACGGTGCGGGTGCTGGGAGATGGGGACGGCGTGCTGGCGCCTGGCTGGACAGAGATCGAGGAGCAGCGGGAAACCGTCTGGCTGGATCCGGCCCAGCCCCTCTATATCGGGGCCTCGGAGGATGGGGTTCCCGCCTTTTCCGGCCGGTACGAGCAGGTGTACGACGCCCGCATGGACGCCGACGGCCTATCCTTCTCCTTCATCCCCAACGGGGACAGCGAAGAGAAATTTACTTCCTTCTTCCCGGCGGTCACCACCATCCCCGGCTTCTCCACCTCCTATGACCCGGATACCGGGGTATTCACCCTCCGGCTGTACAACACCTGCCTCAGCAGCGGCGCCCCCGGCACCCCGCTCAACGACGATCTGGCCCTGATGGGCTATCCGGAAAACCTGTACCCCTACGCCTTCCCCGCGGGCTCCCTGGGGCGGGACAGCCATTTCCTCACCGGCGTGGTCATCCGGGAGGACGGGGCGGACACGGTGGTTACCGCCCAGCTGACGGAACAGGCCTACCGCTTCACCGTGGAAACCTCCAACCTGGGCTATGACAACATCCCCAGCTTCCGGCTCGTCTTCCGGGAATACAACCGGGATCTGGACGGCTGAACGGCATACCGCTCCACCTTTCTCTTGCGCTTTGTGGGCCCATATGCTTTAATAGATGGTGGTGATGGAACATGAACAAAGTGGCAAAAGGGATCGCGGTACTGGGCGTGGGTCTGCTGGGCTTCGGCCTGTATACGGACAACAACCTGTGGGCGTTTTTGGTGGGCCTGCTTCTGATCATCGGGTGCGCCCTGTCCGGCAAACAGATGCGCGCGTTCCTGGGCGGGCTGCTGGACTGGCTCTGACCGCCCCGGCCATTTGTAAACATTTCTTGAACCCCCTTGCAATTTTCCGTACGAAGGATTATGATAGCGTTAGCACTCAGGATATCAGAGTGCTAACGCTATGTTTTTAACTATAGTTTTCAGATATAGGAGGCATCCACGATGGCAAAGAAACAGTTCAAGGCGGAGTCCAAGCGGCTGCTGGACCTGATGATCAACTCCATCTACACCCACAAGGAGATCTTCCTGCGGGAGATCATCTCCAACGCCAGCGACGCCATGGACAAGCTGGCCTACAAGGCCCTCACCGACGACAAGGTTGCGGTGGACCGGTCGGAGCTGAAGATCACCCTCACCCCCGACCAGATTGCCCGCACCCTCACCATCAGCGACAACGGCATCGGCATGACCCGCGAAGAGCTGGAGAGCAACCTGGGCACCATCGCCCGCAGCGGCTCCCTCCAGTTCAAGGAGGAGATGGCCAAGCAGGAGAAGGCCGAAGGGGACACCACCGACATCATCGGCCAGTTCGGCGTGGGCTTCTACTCCGCCTTCATGGTGGCCGACCATGTGAGCGTCACCTCCAGGGCCTACGGCTCTGACGAGGCCTTCCGCTGGGAGTCCGACGGCGCCGACGGCTACACCATCACCCCCTGCGACAAGGAGCATGTGGGCACCGACATCGTGCTCCACATCAAGGCCAACACCGAGGAGGACCACTACGACGAGTATCTGGAGCAGTACCGCCTCAGCGATCTGGTGAAGAAGTATTCCGACTATATCCACTACCCCATTGTGATGCTCATGCACAAGTCCCGCCAGAAGCCCCGTCCGGAGGACGCCGGCAACGACTACAAGCCGGAGTGGGAGGATTTTGACGAGTGGGAGACCCTCAACTCCATGGTGCCCCTGTGGCAGCGGCCCAAAAGCGAGGTCAAGCCCGAGGAGTACAACCAGTTCTACAAGGAGAAGTACGGCGACTGGGAGGACCCGCTGAGCGTGATCCACGTGTCCGCCGAGGGCACGGTGGAGTACAAGGCCATGCTCTATATCCCCGCCCACGCCCCCTTCGACTTCCACACCCGGGAGTACCAGAAGGGCCTGCAGCTCTACTCCTCCGGCGTGCTCATCATGGACAAGTGCGCCGACCTGCTGCCCGACCACTTCCGCTTTGTCAAGGGCGTGGTGGACTCCCAGGACTTCTCCCTGAACATCTCCCGCGAAATGCTCCAGCACACCCGGCAGCTGAAGGTGATCGCCACCAACCTGGAGAAGAAGATCAAGGCCGAGCTGCTGCGGCTGCAGAAGGACGACCGGGAGAAGTACGAGCAGTTCTGGAAGGCCTTTGGCATCCAGCTGAAGGTGGGGGTGGTGTCCGACTACGGCGCCCACAAGGACCTGTTGAAGGATCTGCTGTTGTTCTTTTCCTCCAAGGAGGGCAAGCTTACCTCCCTGGCCGAGTACAAGGAGCGGATGCCGGAGGACCAGCCCTATATCTACTACGCCTGCGGCGAGGATACTGCCCAGCTGGACAAGCTGCCCCAGGCCGAGCGCATCCGGGACAAGGGGTACGAGATCCTCTACCTCACCGACGAGCCCGACCAGTTCGTCATCAACGCCCTGGGCGAGCTGGACGGCAAGGCCTTCAAGTCGGTGGACGACGACGACGCCCTGCCCGAGACCGACGAGGAGAAGGCCGCTCTGGAGCAGCAGGCGGAGGAGAGCAAGCCGGTGCTGGACTTTTTGAAGGAGGCCCTGGGAGACCAGATCAAGGAGGCCCGGATCTCCAAGCTCCTCAAAACCGGCGCGGTGTGCCTCACCGCCGACGGCCCCATCACCCTGGAGATGGAGAAGTATTTCCAGAAGATGGACCCGGAGAATGCCGGGAACATGAAGGCCCAGCGGGTGCTGGAGCTCAACCCCCAGTCCCCCGCCTTTGCCGCCCTGAAGCGGGCGGTGGAGGAGGACAAGGAGCTGGCGGGCAAGTACGCCCAGCTGCTCTACGCCCAGGCCCAGTTGATCGCCGGCCTGCCCCTGGCCGACCCGGCGGGGTACGCCGAGCTGGTGTGTTCCCTGATGAAGTAAGCATAAAAATGCCCCTGGCGCTGCCGCCAGGGGCATTTTTTTACCCTTTTCTCCCAAACACCGCCCGGAGGACGCACAGGGCCGCCGCTCCAGCCAGGCACAGCCAGAGGAGAAACAGTACGTTTTCGTTGAAGGTCCATTCGTTGGACCAGTTGGTGAGATCAGGCCGGAACCAGAAGGCGTGCGGGAAGGCCACGCTGCCGCCGCCCCATTGCACCAGCCGGTCGGCCACCGGATTGACCAGCGGGAGGAGCACCCCGGTCCAGCCCAGGCAGGCCGCTCCCTTCCACCACCGGCCAATGGGGGCATAGCGAAGAATCAGCGTCCACCCCCAGGGAAAGGCCAGACCGAACAGCGTGCCCGGCAGAGCGGGAATGGGGAACCAGTCCGCGCCGCTGTAAGCGCCGCCCGCCCACAGCAGGGCGCACAGCAGCAAGGTCTCCGTCCCCAGATAGAGCGCCGCCTTGTGCTCTCCCAGAGGACGGGGCAGCTCCCGCAGGATCACTGGCAGGAAAACCGCCCCCAACCCGAAGAGCACCCCCGCCGACGCCAGCAGAAACCAGTCCCCGCCGCTGAACAGGCAGGCGGCCAGCAGCAGCAGTTCCAGCGACAGGGTAAAGCCCCCCAGAGTGACCGTCCCCCGGTACTGCTTCACCAGCACCGGCAGCAGGGTCAGGCTGGCCCCGGTGAGTTCGCCGGTGAGCACCAGCCAGAACCAGGTCAGGCCGTGGTCCACCGCCAGATTGCAGATCAGGCAGATCAGGGCGGTGCCTCCGTATAAGATGTACTGGATCCAGCGAACCCGGCGCAGCAGCGCCAGGTACTTTTTGGCCAACGTCTCGGCGTTGCGGGCCTCTACGTCCTCGCTGGCGGTGAGCAGCTCGTGCTCGCTTACCCCCAGCACCGCGCAGATGTCCCGGAGCAGGGTAATGTCCGGGTAGGAGAGCCCCCGCTCCCACTTGCTCACCGCCGACTCGGTGACAAAGAGTTTATCGGCAAATTCTTTCTGGGTCAACCCCAGCCCCTTCCGGCAGCGGCAGATATACGCACCGAAGGTCTTTTTGTTTTCCATATGCAGCCCATCCTTTGCTGTGGCGATTGTGGTTGTTCCCCGGGGTGCCTCCACCATATGACACCCCGGCCCAAAAGGCAAGCGCTTTCCCCCAATTTGCCCCTCGACCGTTAGGCAAGTCCTTTTCACACGTTCCTTTTTGTTAAAAATACCACAATCTCACTGCATTCCATTGGGCAAGATTGTCAAAAAAATATCATAGTATTTTCTAGGATTTTCTCATTGACTTTTCAAAAAAGGGTGCTATACTAAAACTGAACTCACCAGTATGTTTACTGTTGTGTCCATAACTTCAAATTTTTGAAAGGTCGTGTCATCATGGAAAAGCTCACTCAGGAACAGTTCGGTCTGTATATCAACGGCAAATGGGTGCCCGCCAGCGACGGCGCTACCTTCCAGACCCGCTGCCCCGCCAACGGGGAAGTGCTGGCCACCTGCGCGCAGGCCACCAAGGAGGACGTGGACACCGCCGTCAGCGCCGCCTGGGAGGCCTTCAAGACCTGGAAGGACGTTACGGTCAATGAGCGGGCCGCCATCCTCTACAAGGTAGCCGACATTATTGAGCAAAACGCCGAGCACCTGGCCATGGTGGAGTCCATGGACAACGGCAAGCCCATCCGGGAGACCATGACCATCGACATTCCCTATTCCGTCCGCCACTTCCGCTACTTCGCCGGCTGCATCATGGCGGAGGAGGGCTCGGCCAATGTGCTGGACGGCTCCACCCTCTCCCTGATCCTGCGGGAGCCCATCGGCGTGGTGGGCCAGATCGTCCCCTGGAACTTCCCCTTCCTGATGGCCGCCTGGAAGCTGGCCCCCGTGCTGGCCGCCGGCTGCTGCACCGTGTTCAAGCCCTCCAGCGACACCCCGCTGAGCGTGCTGGAGCTGGCCCGCCTCACCCAGGACGTAATCCCCGCCGGCGTGTTCAACGTGATCACCGGCTCCGGCTCCAAGTCCGGCCAGTACATCCTGGACCACCCCGGCTTCCGCAAGCTGGCCTTCACCGGCTCCACCGAGGTGGGCCGCAACGTGGCCCTGGCGGCGGCCCAGCGCCTGATCCCCTCCACCCTGGAGCTGGGCGGCAAGAGCGCCAACATCTATTTCGACGACTGCAAGTGGGATATGGCCATGGACGGCGTCCAGCTGGGCATCCTGTTCAACCAGGGCCAGGTGTGCTGCGCCGGCTCCCGTGTGTTCGTGCAGGACACCATCTACGACAAGTTCGTGGAGGAGGCCGCCAAGCGGTTCAACGCCGTGAAGGTGGGTATGCCCTGGGAGAAGGACACCCAGATGGGCTCCCAGATTAACGAGAACCAGGTGAAGAAGATCCTGGAGTACATCGAGATCGGCAAGAACGAGGGGGCCAAGGTGGCCTGCGGCGGCGAGCGCGCCACCGAGGGCAAGCTGGCCAAGGGCTGCTTCATGAAGCCCACCCTGCTGGTGGATGTGGACAACAAGATGCGGGTGGCTCAGGAGGAGATCTTCGGGCCCGTGGCCTGCGTCATCAAGTTCCACGACGAGGATGAGGTGGTGGCCATGGCCAACGACAGCGAGTACGGCCTGGGCGGCGCCGTCTGGACCCGGGACATCAACCGGGCCATCCGGGTGTCCCGCGGCATCGAGACCGGCCGCATGTGGGTCAACACCTACAACGCCATCCCCGAGGGCGCCCCCTTCGGCGGCTACAAGGCCTCCGGCATCGGCCGGGAGACCCACAAGGTCATTCTGGAGCACTACACCCAGATGAAGAACATCATGATCAACCTGTCCGAAGCCCCCTCCGGCTTCTACCCCGACAAGTAAGCGAGCCTGAAAAAGTCCGGCGCGGTTCTATGAACCGCGCCGGACTTTTTTATCCCCTTGTGAAACATTTTCCGCCGGGATAGGATATTTATGGTGAAATGCATTTCAAGGAGACGCACGATGATGACAGACCAACAATTCACGCCTCTGGCGCAACGGTACATGGACACCATCTTCCGGCTGGCGTTCCACTATACCAAAAGCCAGGCGGAGGCGGACGACATCACCCAGGAGGTCCTTTTGAAGCTATACCGGACGGACAAGCAATTTGAGAGCGAGGCCCACATGAAGCACTGGCTGCTGCGGGTGACCATCAACGCCTGCAAGAAGGCGCTGTTGTCCCCCTGGCGGCGGACGGAGCCCATGGAGGACCACACCGCCGCCCTCCCCTTCCCCAGTCCGGAGCACAGCGCGCTGATGGACGCGGTGCTGGCCCTGCCCGCCAAGTACCGGGTACCCATCTATCTGCACTACTATGAGGACTACTCCTGCGACGAGGTGGCCGCCCTCCTCCATATCCCCAGCGCCACGGTCCGCACCCGCCTGCGGCGGGCCCGGGCCATACTGAAAACCGATCTTCAGGAGGCTGACGAGCATGTTTGACAAAAAGACTTACCGGGAGGCCGTGTCCTCCCTCCACGCCTCCGGGGAGATCCTGCGGGAGGTTCACACTATGACACACCAAATCAGAAAACCCTTCAAGCTGTCCAGAGCCATCGCCCTGGCCGCCGTCGTGGCCGCCCTGTGCGCCGCTGCCGCCGTGGCGGCGGTGGGCTTCGTCCGCTACGAAAACCCAACCAATATGCTCCAGGCCTTCTTTGGAAAGAACGTGGACTCCCATGAGGGCATCGTGGAATACAACGAATACGGAAAGCTCATCACCAACATGCCGGCCTGGGAGCGGCTCCCCCTGGACGAGAGCGTGGCCCAGGAGCTGGTGGCCCCCTATCTCTTCGCCGTGGGGGAACAGGCAGTGTACGGGGACTACACCCTGACGGTGGAGGCCGGACTGTATGACCCAGCTGTGGGGGCGGGTCTGCTCTACTACAAGGTGGAAAACCCCAATGGGGTGAGCGGGTATGAGGTGTTCCCCGATGGGGAGCTGTGGTGGCCGGCGGACGCCCCGGTATTCGCCATGACCAACGCCGCCAGCAGAGACTATCTGGACACCGCCTCCACCACCGGCACCACCCTCTGGCTGTGTACCTACTTCGTCACCGACTTCATCACCGACGCTTCCAACCTTCAGGTATCCATCGGCGACGGTCAGAACCGGCTGGACATGGCCACGGTGGCGGTGGCCCTGCCGGAGGATGGCGGCCCGGCCAGCGTGGAGCTGGCGGATGGGGCCATTACCCTCTCCCCCATCGGCATCCGCATCCACGCCCCTGCCCTGGGCCTGCCGGTGGATTCCGATATCGACCAGATTGTGCTTCACTACGCCGACGGCTCGGACTACGTTTTGGAGGATGAGGAGGCCTTTGTCTCCAACTGCACCTATAGCTTCCTGGACATGGAGCAGGGGGCGTTTATCGACACCTTCAACCGCATCGTGGACACCACGGCGCTGGCATCGGTGACCATTGAGGGCAGCGACTACCCCCTTCTCACCCCTCCTGAAAGGTGATCCGCAGCTTGGTGTCCAGGGGGAACTCCAACAGTTTATCCCCCGCCCGACGCTCCTCGGTTAAGGCCACGGCGGTAATGGCGCAGTTGTCGTAGGTCTTGTAGTAGTAGGTGCCGGTAGCGGTGTTGATGCAGCAGGAATACCGGGTGATGTCGCAATTCCCCTCGGGAGTGCGCACCGCCCCCCGGGGCATGGCCACCGTGTCCAACAGGTGGAAGAACTGGCTGACGCTGCTCTCCTCGCTGTTCTCGCAGACGGAGTTGCGCTTGCAGAACGCCGTCCGGACATACCGGGAGGCGGGAGACCAGTCCCCCGGCAGGCCCATGGCCCCCATACCCTGGCCGAAGGTGGGCAGCTCCAGGGCCGGATCCAGGGTGTTGGCCGGCTGAGCGGCGGACAGGCCCCGGTACTGGGTCAGATTGGTGCGGTGGAAGGGGAAGGGCGGGTTGTTGGTCAGCACCCCCACCGGGTCGGGATACACCTTCACCCCCTCCGCCACGGGCTCGGCCACAAAGGCCCCGTGCCTGTCGGCAATGTGCCAGTGGAGAGGGGCCAGGGGCATGTTAGGCCGGAAGGGCACCCCCAGCAGGGGGATGCTTTTCATGTGCTCCGCCGCCTCCGCCGCCGTCTTGCAGGTGCCCAGCAGCCAGGGGATCAGCTCGTACGGGGCCAGGGCCTCCCCCGCTCCCCCCTCCGGCGGATAATACGCGTTGCCGGGGAAGTTGAGCCCGGCCATATAGACCCCCGACTCGTTCACCCCCTCGGCGTACAGGGGATAGCCCTCCGCCACGCTGGCCATACCGATGATGGCCTGGTGGGTCTCCAGGGCGGGCATTTTGTGAAATTGCAGCGGAAATTGCCGGGGTGTAATCACAACTTTCTCCCCAAAGGCATATTCCAGATCCAGATTACGGCCTGTATAGGTGTCTTTTGTGGTCAGAGCGATGCTGGTACACATGACAAGACCTCCTTTTTCTTCAGTGTATCCCGTTTGAAAAAAAATTCCCTGGGCGGGGCCCAGGGAATTTTTTACATCTTTTCAGGGGCGGTGACGCCGATGAGCCCCAGGCAGTTGGCGATGACCGCCCGGACGGTGTCCGCCAGCTTCAGGCGGGCGGAGAGCACGTGGGCCTCCTCCCCCTTGATCCGGCAGGCGTTATAGAACCGGTGGAAGTCGCCGGCCAGGGTGATGAGGTAGCGGTTCACGTGGGAGGGGTCGTAGTCCCGGGCGGAGAGCCGGATGGTCTCGGGCAGCTGGGACAGGGTCTTGATGAGGGCCTTCTCCTCCGCTGTCTCAAACAGGGCGGCGTCCACGGCGGAGGCGTCGGGCACCAGGGCCCCCTCCTCCGCCAGACGGCTCACCAGGGAGCAGATGCGGGCGTTGGCGTACTGGACGTAGTACACCGGGTTGTCCGAGTCCTGCCGCACCGCCAGGTCCAGGTCGAAGTCCAGGGCGGAGGTGGAGGACCGGGAGTTGAAGAAGAACCGGGCGGCGTCCACGCTCACCTCGTCCAGCAGATCCCGCAGGGCGATGGCCTTGCCGGAGCGCTTGGACATACGGACGGGCTGGCCGTCCTGGAGCAGGTTCACCAGCTGCATCAGCACCACCACCAGCCGGTGGGAGCCGTCCAGGCCCAGGCCGTCCAGGGCGGCCTGGAGCCGGGCCACATGGCCGTGGTGGTCGGCGCCCCAGATGTTGATGGCCTTGGAGAAGCCCCGCTTCTCCAGCTTGTTGCGGTGGTAGGCGATATCGGCGGCGAAATAGGTGTAGAACCCGTTGGCCCGGCGGAGCACGTCGTCCTTCAGATCCAGCTTGTCCACCTGCTCCTGGCTCTTGCCCTCGGCCAGGAACTTCTGCTTGAGCAGGGCGGTGGTGTTGAGCCACAGGGCCCCGTCCTTCTCATAGGTCCAGCCCTTGTCGGCCAGCATGCCCACCGTCTCGGCCACGTAGCCGCTGTCGTGGAGGGTGGACTCCAGGAACCACTCGTCGTACTGGATCTTGTACCGCAGCAGGTCGGCCTTCATCTTGGGGATGTTCACAGACAGGCCGTACTGGGCCATGGCCGCCTGCCGCTCCTCCTCCGGCTTGTCCTTCCAGTCGGGGCCATGCTGGTCGTAGAAGGCCTGGGCCAGCTCCTTGATGTCGTCCCCGTGGTAGCCGTCCTCGGGGAAGGGATGGCTCTCCTCCCCCAGCACCAGCTGGAGATACCGGGCGTCGATGGATACGGCAAACTTGTGAATCTGGTTGCCCGCGTCGTTGACGTAGAACTCCCGCCACACGTCATAGCCCGCCCGCTCCATCACGGCGGCCAGGGCGTCGCCCAGCACGCCGCCCCGGGCGTTGCCGATGTGCATGGGGCCGGTGGGGTTGGCGGAGACAAACTCCACCATTACCTTCTCCCCCTTGCCCTCGTCCACCTTGCCGTAGGTGTTCCCCTCGGCCTGGATGTCGGTGAGCACCTGGCCGTACCACTTGCTGCCCAGGGTGAAATTCAGGAAGCCGGGACCGGCGATCTCCACCTTGTCAAAGAAGGTGCCCGCCAGGTCCAGGTGGTCCACGATGGTCTGGGCGATCTGCCGGGGAGCCTTGTGGAGGGCCTTGGCCCCCGCCATGGCAAAGGAGGAGGCGTAGTCCCCGTGGGTGGGGTCCTTGGGGATCTCGATGGTGGCCTTTACCTCCGCGCCGGCGGGCAGCAGCCCCTCCGCCGCGGCCTTCTCATAGGCCGCCTGGGTCAGTTGGGCGACCTGCTCCCGGGCCGCCTGGATCATGTTGGACATCTCTATCACCTTTTCTTCAAATTCTTCTCGTTCACCGGGCCGTCACTGCTTGATGTGCAGGCCCTTCTGCCGCACCTGGATGCGGAACAGGTTCTCCCCCGCCACCGCGTGGTCGATCTCGATGGCGTAGTCAATTTCAATGCTGCCGCCGGCGGCGTCCAGCTCCGCCTTCATCTTCTTGGTGCTGATGCCCACCGCCAGGGCGCCGTAGGGGGTGTTGTACATGGACAGATGCCGCCGCCCCTCCTCAAACACCATCTGGGAGTTGACCTCCCCCATCCGCAGCAGGGTCACCCGGTCCCGCTCGATCTGGAAGGTGGTCAGCGTGCCCTCCAGGCCGGTGAGCTCGCTCTCCTGATAGCTGAGGGTGTAGCCCTCCGCCCCGTCTGGCTGGAGACAGCCCTCGGTGACCAGCTCTATGGTCTCCTCCTCGGCCTGCTCATAGCTCTGCCTGCCCTGGATGGAGATAATCACGTTGTTTTCCATACCCTTTTGTACCTCATGCCTATGTGGCTGCAAATTGCAAAATATTATACCGAATTTGGGTCAAAATGTAAAGGGCCGCCCCTTAATATTGGCTGATATCCACCTGTCCCACCGCCTCGGTCACGTCCCAGCCCAGGAAAATGGAGGCCAGGTGGGAAAAGTCCTCCTGCCGGTCGCTGACAAAGTAGCGGTAGGTACCCCGGCTCCGGGTGGACAGGGCGTCCGCCCCCTCCAGGGCACAGGCCACCGCCCGGGCTCCCTCCGCCCCGGCGTTGATCAGGGCCACCTCCGGGCCCATGTGGGCCGAGATGACCTCCTCCAGCAGGGGGTAGTGGGTGCAGCCCAGCACCAGGGTATCCACCCCGGCCTCCCGCAGGGGGGCCAGGTATTCCGCCGCCACCGTCTCGATGACGATATCTCCCCGCCGGAACCGGCCGTTCTCCACCAGAGGCACAAACAGGGGGCAGGGCTGGGAGAGCACCTGAGCCGCCGGGTTTTCCGCCTGGATGAGCCGCTCATAGGCCCCGCTGCGGATGGAGGCCTGAGTGCCGATGAGGCCGATTCTGCCGTTTTTGGTGGCCCGGGCCGCGGCGGCCGCCGCCGGAGCCACCACCCCCAGCACCGGAATGGGGTTCTCCGCCGCCAGCACCTCCAGGGCGGTGGTGGACACGGTGCCGCAGGCGATCACGATGGCCTTCAGATCAAAGGTGCGCAGAAAGGCCACATCCTGCCGGGCGTATTTCACGATGGTCTCCGCCGAGCGGCCGCCGTAGGGCACCCGTCCGGTGTCTCCGAAATATACGATATCCTCCCCCGAGAGCAGACGGCGCAGCTCCCGCACCGTGGTCAGCCCCCCCAGGCCGGAATCAAACACGCCGATGGGTCTCTCGTCCAAGACCATCCCTCCTACCAGCTTTTATCCTGCGTCTATTCATCATATGCGAAATCCCGCCATAAAGCAAGGCTATTTCCACTGAAAATGGGAGAAAAAATAACGTGGAAACCGGTCTTTTTTCTCCGGCCGGTTTGACATTTGGCTCCGGCTGATTATAATAGAGCTATAGGGGCGCCCGTGCCCCCAGTCACGACAGCGAGGAGGGTCTCATGATGAAGCTGGAGCTGACAACCAAGCAATTCCGCCGCCTGCTGGATATGGCGTATATCGGAAACTGGATCTTGAATTCCACCCGGGGAGACGACCGGTTCCGGGACTATGACGAGGTGGAGAGCCTTCTGTTTGCCAAAGCCCGGGAGGAGGGTATGCCCACCCTGGCCGAGGACTGGCAGGGAGAGGTGGTGCCCTCCCGGGCCTTCGCCGAGGGCGGCATCCACGAGGCCATTATGGAATATGAAAATAACGTGTTCTTCGACATTCTGGCGGAAGACCTGGCCCGCAGAGATATGGACGACGCCCCCATTGATGAGAGCAATTATGATGAGCTCACCAGCCGCATCGACGCCTATATCGCGGAATTTGAGCAGCACGGCACGGACAATATTCTGGTGGACAGCGATCAGCTGTGATCACCCGGCAAATGGGCCCCCGGTCATCGACCGGGGGCCCATTGTGTTTATGCTGTTCCCAGCAGCGCCAGGAAAAAGCTCTTGAACTTGTCCCAGTAGCCCATAATGAAGATCACCAGCACAATGAGGGGCAGAATGTAGGTGAAGTACACCCGGAACCGGGCGGGGAACCTGATCCCCTGGCCCTGGTCGGCCTCCGCCAGGAAGTTGTCAAAGCCCCAGCCGTACTTGGGGGACACACAGCAGAACAGCAGATAGATCACCGAACCCAGCGGCAGCAGGTTGTTGCTCACCAGGAAGTCCTCAAAATCCATGATTCCCATGCCCAGCACCTTGAACTCCGACCACAGGTTGTTGCCCAGCAGGCAGGGCAGGCTCAGCAGGAAAATGAGCACCAGGTTGGCCAGCACCGCCTTGGACCGGGCAATCCCCCATTTGTCCATCCAGCAGGCCAGGATATTCTCAAACACAGCGGTGACGGTGGACAGGGCGGCAAAGAACAGGAACACGAAAAACAGCGCGCCCCACAGCCGGCCGCCGGGCATGGCGTTGAAGATGTTGGGCAGGGTGACAAAGATCAGGTTCGCGCCTGCGTCCGGGCTGACTCCAAAGGCAAACGCGGAGGGGAAAATGATCAGGCCGGACACAAAGGCCACGCAGGTGTCCAAAACGCCCACACTGATGGTCTCTCCAAACAGCCGCCGGTCCTTGCCGATATAGCTGCCGAAAATGGCCATGGCGCCGATACCCAGGCTCAGGGTGAAGAAGGCTTGCCCCATGGCGGCGTATACCGCCTCCCACAGGCGGAAGGTGCCGTCGGCGTTGTACATCAGGTTCTGGAAGTTGGGCACCAGATAGAACCGCAGTCCCTCCACCGCCCCCGGCAGCGTCACCGCCCGGATGGCCAGCACCACCAGCAGCGCCAGCAGGCAGAGCATCATAAATTTATTGGCTTTTTCCACGCCATTGCGCAAACCCCGGCTGCAGATCACCATGCCCAGCACCACTACAATGGCCATAAAAGCCACCTGAATGCCCGGACGGGCCGTCATGCTCCCGAAGGCCTGCGCCACACCAGCCTGGTCCAAACCGTCAAACTGGCCGGCAGCGATCTTGAAGAAATAGAGCAGCAGCCAGCCGGCGATGGTGGTATAGAACATCATCAGCAGGTAATTGCCCGCCATACCGAACCAGCCGTACCAATGCCACTTGGTGCCCTTGGGCTCCAGCTCCTGAAAGGACACGATAACGCTCTTCCGGCTGGCCCGGCCCACGGCAAACTCCATGGCCATGATGGGCAGGCCCATAATCAGCAAAAACAGCAGATAGATCAGCACAAAGGCGGCGCCGCCGTACTGCCCCACGATATAGGGGAAGCGCCAGACGTTGCCCAGGCCGATGGCGCACCCGGCGGAGATGAGCACGAAGCCCAGCCGGGACGCAAAGGTCTCTCTCTCTTTCAACACGATCCCTCCAAAAAAATAAACAGCCTGTCAATTCTCTCCCTTGACAGGCTGAGACGGCGGACGAAATCCCATCCGCCCATTGCCGTCCTATATCATAGCGGATTTTGAAAGGCGTGTCAACGGAAACCCCGTTACAGCCAGTCCTCCACCACGTCCCGCAGGGTCACCGGCGTGACCCCGTTGCGCACCAGCAGCTCCATCAGCTGGTCAATGCGCCCGGCGCTGACGGTGAGGTTGGGCACCGACGCCTCCTCTCCGTCCGCTCCCACCACCTTGACTCCATAGCTCTCGCAGGACATGCCGCCGCTCATCGCCATTTCTCCCACCAGTATGTAGTAGCGGCAGTCTACCGTCCGGCCGTCCTCCCCTGTCTGACAGCGGGTATCCACCAGCAGTTCCCTCATGTTCCCTCGCCCCTTTCCGGCCTCGTATGACTCAATTATACATTACTTACACTATTTGTAAAGAATTACTTATCGTACCTTTTCGTCACCATTCGCCATAGCGCCGGAATTTCCAGGGATATCCTGTGGCCAGGCCGGTTCCGACAAAATTTTTCCGTCAGTATTGACTAGAGGAAAATTTAAGATATAGTGGATTATGTGGTATTTGACCACACACTTGGAAAGGAGTGGACATGTAATGAAACCGACCGTCTCACGGCATCCTCTGCATCGACCGCTTTCCCTTCTGCTCACCTGTGCCATGCTCCTGACGCTGCTGCTTCCGGCGGCGTCGGCGGCGGGGGGACAGGCCTCCCTCTCCCTGGACCACACCACCCTGTCCCTGGCGGAAAGCCAGGAGTACTTCCGGGCCACCCTCACCATGGATGTTCCGGACACCTCCTCCGGCTGGACCCAGGCGGACTGGGACAGCTGGGCCAGCGGGCTGGAGTGGTATCTCACCCGGGATGCCGCCGACAGCCCCCAGGACCCCGACCTTTACCCCAACGTCTATACCGGCGACGCGCTGAAAAACTGGATGAGCTGGGGCACCATCAACGGCAATGGCGCCGACGGCTCTCCCTACTTCACCCTGGAGCCCCCCACTGTGACGGTGGCGGACGGCAAGGCCACCCTCACCCTGGACTTCTCCCACGGGGTATTCTTTGAAAATGAGACCACGGGCAACTCCCTGCAGTCCATCGGCAGCGGCGCCTTCCGCTACACCCGCAACGTGTGGGGCAGCTTTATCGGCGACTACGACCTGTCGGTGCGGCAGGGCGCGGACACCCTGGCCTCCACCCAGCTGGAGGTGACGGTGTACGAGAGCTATCTCCGCTATGACGAGCTGTATCAGGAGCTGCTGGAGATCCAGGCGCTGGCCCAGGCCAAGGGCCGCTACTTCGACATCCGCTCCTACGGCAAGTCCGTGGAGGGCCGGGACCAGTGGTACGTGGTTCTCTCGGACAGCGCTAAGTCGGTGTCCGACTTTGAGACCATGAACCAGCTGGCCCTCACCGATCCGGCCTCCCTGCAAAAGCAGCTGGACGCCGGCACCCTCACCCAGCGGGTACCCGTGCTGGTCAACAACGTCCACCCCGACGAGGGCCCCGCCCCCGACGCCCCGGTGAATCTGCTGCGGGTGCTGGCCACCGAGGACCAGATCCCCTACAACACCATCACCGGCCTGACCTCCGGCCAGGAAGTGGACATGAGCCTCTTTGATCCCAAGCTCACCAGCATTCAGGTGGGGGACTACTCCTTCACCGGCTACGGCCTGAAGATCAGCGGCGACCCCGATGATCCCAACGGCAACAACGGCCGCACCGACGCCAGCGAATTCTACACCTTCAGCGAGGACCTGTACCTGGATGTGGACGAGGTGCTGGACCAGCTGATCATCCTGGTCAGCCCGGTGGAGAACCCCGACGGCCGGACCTACAACACCCGTCCCAACGCCAACGGCTTCGACCTGAACCGTGACTGCACCAACCAGACCCAGCCGGAGACCGCCAACATGGCCAGACTCATCAGCCAGTGGAATCCGGTGGCCTTCATTGAGTTCCACGGCTTCACCGCCCAGTTCCTGGTGGAGCCCTGCACCCCGCCCCATGAGCCCAACCTGGAGTACGACCTGCTGGTGGACAACTTCATTCTGGGGGCCGAGGCCTTCGGCAACGCCGCCCTGGCCACCCTGTCCGTCCAGCACAAGGACGAGTTTGAGACCAAGATCCAGACCTACTACACCCCCCTGCGGGACAACTACGACCCGGAGACCGGCTGGGACGCCTGGGACGATCTGTGCACCAACTACACCCCCAGCTACGCCATGCTGAACTGCGGGTCCATGGGCTTTACCATTGAGACCCCCGCCGGCAACGAGGCCGCCTGCTCCCTGCTGGAGGGCGGCATGTACGGCATCCTGCAGTACTTCACCGACAACAAGGACGACATCTACCGCAACCAGCTGGAGTTCTTCCGCCGGGGCCTGGAGAACGAGGACCACCGGGACGAGATGGAAGTCTGGTACGTGGACGCCCAGAACCAGCAGCTGGAAGAGGACACCTGGCGGGTGCCCAACGCAGAGAACGACAACTACTTCCCCGAGTACTGGGTGATCCCCGTGGGGGCCGCCGATCAGCGGGACCCCGCCGGCGCCTATGAGATGGCCCAGTTCCTGCTGGACAACGGGGTACAGGTGTCCAAGCTCACCAAGGACGTGACGGTGGGCGACGTCACCTATCACGCCGGCGACCTGGTGGTCAACATGTACCAGGCCAAGCGCAACTACGCCAACTGCGTGCTGTGGGCCGGCTGCGACGCCTCCAACTCCGGTTTCCCCGACCTGTATTCCGAGTCCGTGTCCAACTTCCCCGAGATGCGGGGCTTTGACTGCGTGAAGGTGTGCACCCCCGGCGCCTTTGACGGAGCCCTCGCCTCCTTCACCCAGTCTGAGGCTTCCTCCGTGGCGGGCAAGAGCCAGTTCACCGGCGTGTCTGACGGCGCGGTGGTGCTGGCCAACAACGGCGAAGAGGCCGTGCGGGCCGTGAACGCTCTGCTGGACCAGGACACCCCCGTGGGCCTGATCACCAGCGGCAGCTATGCCGGCGACTTCCTGATGAGCTACAGCGCCTATCAGCAGGCCGCTGAGGACTACATCCTGGTGGGCACCGGCGTGTCCCAGCTGCCCGAGGCCTATGAGATCCAGCGTCCGTCGGTGTACCTGGCCGGCCGCTACGCCGAGGGCGACGGCAACAAGGTCACCGAGGGCTACTACGCCCAGTGGTTCTCCCAGGGCTTCGGCTACCGGGATTACCAGAACGTCCACAACAACGGCACCTCCAACTACGACGTGATGGCCTATGACACCCAGCTGGGCTTCCACATCGTCTCCGACCCCGCCCAGGCCGACGTGATCGTGGGCTCCGTGGCTCTGGACGCCGGCGCCTATGGACAGGCCGCCGTGGCCGCTGTCAAGGGCGGCACCCCCTACATCGCCACCGGCGCCGAGCCGCTGGACTACATCAAGGAGAACCTGCTCAGCAGCTCCTTCGACTACGAATCCCTGGGTATGGAGTCCCTCCACACCGTCACCTATCCCACCGACAGCATCATCACCGCCAGCTATGCGGGTGATGAGGACTACGTCCTGTACACCTACAGCTGCTCCGCCATCACCCAGATGCCCGACGGCGCTCAGGTGCTCATCCAGGCGGCCGATACCGGCAGCCACATTGCCGGCTGCTGCCTCACCGAGGACGGCAAGGCGCTGGACGGCCGGGTGGAGGCCATTGCCCTCACCCAGGGCGGCATGGATCTGACCATCTTTGCCAACTCCATCGTCAACCGGGCCCATCAGCAGGACGACTACCGCTATGTGACCAACGCCATCTACAGCAAGAGCCTGTCCCAGTCCGCCATGACCATGGCCGACCTGACCGGCACCACCCCCTCCACCGGCTTTACCGACGTGCCCGCCGACCACTGGGCCGCCGACAGCATTGCCAGCGCCACCTCCCAGGGCCTGTTCAAGGGCACCAGCGGCACCACCTTTGATCCCAGCGGCACCATGGACCGGGCCATGCTGGTGACCGTGCTCTACCGCATGGCGGGCAGCCCCTCCGCCGCCCCCTCCAGCTTCTCCGACGTACCCGCCGGCAGCTGGTACAGCGCCGCGGTGGACTGGGCCGTGGAGCAGGACATCACCACCGGCATCGGCAACAGCTCCTTCGCGCCCCAGGCCCCGCTGACCCGGGAGCAGATCGCCGTGTTCCTGTACCGCTACTCCGGCGCTGAGGCCCCCGCCGACGGAGCCCTCACCGCCCCCGACGCCGACCAGGTCAGCGCCTGGGCCGTGGAGGCTATGGAGTGGGCGGTGGCCGAGGGCCTGATCACCGGCACCGGCGGCCGTCTGGATCCCGGCTGCACCGCCACCCGCGCCGAGGTAGCCACCCTTCTGGTGCGCTATCAGGCTCTGTAAGCCTTACACAATCTTCCCCGCAAATCCAAAAGCGGCGGCCGGACTTGTCCGGCCGCCCCTCTTTTTTCTCTCCGCGCAAAAAGATACCGGCCAGAAACGCTGGCCGGTATCTTTATCTGTGTATGGCTTGCTCTTACTTCGCGGACTTGGCAGCCCGGATGGCCTCGATGAGCATGGGAGTGACCTTGTACAGGTCGCCCACGATGCCGTAGGAAGCCACGTCGAAGATGGGAGCGGACTCGTTCTTGTTCACCGCGATGATGCACTCGGAGTCCTGCATGCCAGCCAGGTGCTGGATGGCGCCGGAGATACCCAGGGCAACATAGATGCGGGGATGTACGGTCTTGCCGGTCTGGCCGACCTGGTGGTCGGCGGTGATCCAGCCGGCGTCCACGCAGGCACGGGAGGAGCCCACAACGCCGCCCAGGACGGAGGCCAGCTCCTCAGCCAGCTTGATGCCGCCCTCAACATCCTTGCTGATGCCGCGGCCCACGGAGACCACCACGTCGGCGCCGATCAGGTCCACCAGCTTCTTGGCGGCCTTCTTGACCTCGATCACGTCCACATGGATGTCGTCCTTGGACAGAGCCACATCCACGTTGACGATCTCGGTCTTGGCAGCGCCGGCCTCGTCATAGGGCTGGGTCTGCATCACGCCGGGACGGACGGTGGACATCTGGGGACGGAAGCGGGGGCAGATGATGGTGGCCATCAGGTGACCGCCGAAAGCGGGACGGGTCATCTTCAGGTTGGTGTTCTCCTCGAACACGGTGTTATCCACGTCGATGGTGGAGGTGGTCTTCAGGAACTCCTTGTACTTGGCCACGTCCACGTCCAGGTGGGTACAGTCGGCGGTCAGACCGGTGTGCAGCCGGGCAGCGCAGCGGGGGCCCAGGTCACGGCCGATGTTGGTGGCGCCGATGAGGAAGATCTCGGGCTTCTTGTCCTCCACCAGGTCGCAGATGACCTTGGTGTAGGCGTCGGTGGTGTAAACGTCCAGCAGCTCGTGGTTGCAGTAGTAGACCTTGTCGGCGCCGTAGCCGCCCAGGGCCTTCAGGTACTCTTCCTTCACGTCCTTGCCCAGAACCACGCCGCACAGCTCCACGCCCAGGTCGTTGGCCAGCTTGCGGCCCTCGCTCAGCAGCTGGTAGCTGGTGGACATGATCACGCCCTCGCGCTGCTCACAGAATACCCATACGCCCTTGAAGGCGGCGGTGTCTTTACTATCAAAAGCCATTGTGTTGCTCTCCTTTCAATTAGATGATGTGCTTGTCGTTGAGGATGGAGACCAGCTTTTCCACGGTCGCCTTGTCAGCGCCCTCCATCATCATTCCGGCGCCCTTCACCGGGGGAGAGAAGGACTTGTACACATTCGTGGGAGAGCCTTTCAGGCCGATGGTATCCACGTCGATGAGGGGATCGTCCTTCAGAGTCTCGTAGTTGTAAACCTCCAGAGGCTTCTGGTAGCACTCCATGATGCCGCCCACGCTCATGTAACGGGCCTCGTTGAGCTCCTTCACGCAGGTCAGCAGGCAGGGGGTCTGCACCTTGATGGTCATGTAGCCGTCCTCCAGCAAACGCTTCACGGTGACAGCCTTGCCGTCCACGTTGATCTCGGCCACGTAGGACACCTGGGGCAGGTTCAGCTTCTCGGCGATCTGGGGACCAACCTGAGCGGTGTCGCCGTCGATGGCCTGACGGCCGCAGAACACGATGTCGTCGCTGTCCACGCCCACCTTCTTGATGGCGGCGGCCAGGATCTGGGAAGTGGCGTAAGTATCGGATCCGCCGAACTCACGGGCGGAGACCAGAACGGCCTCGTCGGCGCCCATGGCCAGCAGCTCACGCAGCATCCCCTCGGCGGGCGGGGGGCCCATGGAGATCACAACCACCTTGCAGCCGGTGGCGTCCTTGATGCGCAGCGCGGCCTCAACGGCGGCCAGGTCGTCGTGGTTGGTAATGGTGGCCATGGCGGCACGGTCCATGGTGCCGTCTTCCTTCACCGCCACCACGCCGGAGGTATCAGGTACCTGCTTGACACAAACGATGCATTTCATATCGTAATTTTCCCTCCAGTTCCTTTAGTTCACGCCCAGGTTGGCGGCGATGACCATGCGCTGCACCTCGCTGGTACCCTCGTAGATCTCGGTGATCTTGGCGTCGCGCATCATGCGCTCCATGGGGTACTCACGGGTGTAGCCGTAACCGCCGAACAGCTGCACGCAGCGGCGGGTCACGTCGCTGGCGGTCTCGGCGGCCACCAGCTTGGCCATGGCGGCGTCCATGGTGTAGGGCTCGTGGTTCTGCTTCTTCATAGCGGCAGAGTACACCAGCCACTTGGCAGCCTCGGTCTTGGCGTGCATGTCGGCCAGCTGGAACTGGGTGTTCTGGAACTGGGAAATGCGCTTACCGAACTGGACGCGCTCCTTGGTGTACTTGATGGTCTCCTCGATGGCGCCCTCGGCCAGACCCAGAGCCTGGGAGGCGATGCCGATACGGCCGCCGTCCAGGGTCTTCATGGCGA
>ERZ1643246.91-NODE-91-length-115413-cov-9.795099_pt1 | contig 115413 bp, 103 predicted proteins | sample MGYA00579265_ERZ1643246 | MGnify/ENA primary metagenome ERZ1643246 (study PRJEB29033, sample SAMEA4952261) | chicken gut metagenome | biome: Broiler Chicken; feature: Gastrointestinal Tract; material: Caecum | place: Ireland | collected 2018 | study: Broiler...
CTCTACATACAAGTTTCCCTGTATGCTGACTATATTTAACTACTAACTCACGACTGAAGTCACGAGTTTACGTAGCTATTTTTAATCAACTAAAAAATTATTTCTTATAAAATAACAAGTTTTTGAATATTTTTCTTGTGTATAATATACACCATTTGAATTTTTTAATAAAATTTCTAAACGTTTTTTATAATCACTACTACAATTTTTTGTTTGATTTTTAAAAGCTAAAACACAGTATAATTCTATATCATTATACTTTTCTTTTAATTTCAAAACAATTTCACCACACCACATATCAACACCCAAAGCACAACCAGTTAAAAAAATCTTTATACCACTAAGGTAAATTTTTTCTATTTCTATAATGAGTTTAGCCTTTAAAAGTATAAAGTCTAAATGTGTTTCATCATATTGAAAATTAAATTTATCTGGTCTGTGTCCAATAAACGAACATACGTTCCCTTTCATATAAATACACCTCTTTAAATAATTAATATAAAAATTGCGTCATTTATTAGTTAATATTTCGTTATTTATAACATATATTATATATATGAGTTATAATTTTGTTAATAATGCGTCATTTTATATAAATGTTATAAAATATTATATTAAAAGGAGTTTTTATTTTGAAAGATAATTTACCTAGATACACATTAAGAATTAATAGAAATTTACTTGATAAATTAGAATATATTGCAAAATATGAAGGAAGAAGTAAAAACAAAGAAATTGAACAATTAATTAAAAAACATATTATTCAATTTGAAAAAGAAAATGGTAAAATAGATTTATCTAAATTAGATGATTTATAATTTAATACACTTTACAAATTTTATTTTCTATAATGTATTTTTTATAAAGGGCAATATAACCATACTTTATGGTTAGCCCAAGAAGTTTATTTGTAAAAATTTTAACCATTCTAGTTTTAATAGAGTGGTTATTTTCTTTTTTCTCTATATTTTTGCAATAAATAATATTTTTATCTTTACTTTTGCTATTTTTTATGGTATATTATTCTAAAGGGTATATTAATTATATATTTTATAGTTAATTTCAGGTTATTCGCTTATTAATCTGAATTATAAAGTATGGTTATTTTCTTTTTTCCTTATTTTACTTCATATTTCATATTATACAAAATTATTATATTTAATATACTTAATGATTTAACCACGCTTTATAATTACCCCTAGTTGTTATTATATATTATTTTTTATTCTTTTCAATATTTTTCTAAATAAAAGTTAAAGTTACTCTTAGCTTTACTTTTACTCCTTTTTATGTTATATTTTAATGGTTAACCCCCTATGTTAACTATGCCAATTTACTTTGTATATATACAAAGTACTACTTTATACTTAAATATAAGATTAAAAAAAGATTGATTAATGTTAATCAATCTTTTTTATTGTATTTAGAGTACTATATTACATAAAATAAAAAGTATACTGTTTTATAACAGTATACTTTTTATTTTATTCCTCATCATCTTCATAATCTAAAGCGTGGTAATCTTCGTAGAAATCATCTTCATCATAATAAAAATCATCATCTTGAGATAATAACTTCATTTTGTGTTTAACTTTAATAATCAAAAACACAACACTTACTAAAGCTATTACGAAACCTATTATAATAAATAGTGCCGTTCTATTGCTTATTTTTTTAGAAAACTTTTCAAGCTCCCTTTTTAATTCTTGGATTGAATGTTCTGTTTTCATACTAAATCCTCCTTATATGATTTTTATTCCTTGTAAAAAATCTTCTTTTATACTGATTATATTCAGCATAAGCACGTTTCATCATTTGCCTTTCATCATTAAATTTTAACAAATAATACGCTTCGTGTTCTTTATAGTATCCAGCATCAACGAAAAATTCTTCTGCTTGTGGTCTACAATAAAAAGAATCTGTTGTCATAAGATACCAATGTACTGTTTTATTAATAATATCTGAACTACCTTTAAAAGTATATACAGTTTTGCCAATATATTTTATTATTTTGGCATAAGCACCAGTTTCTTCTTTAACCTCTCTTAGTGCTGTTTGTTTAAAAGTTTCACCTTCTTCAACAGTACCCTTTGGCATAACCCAACCCATATATCGCCCATTTTGATTTTTATAGAGCAATAAGACTTTTCCACGATGAATTACAACACCTCCGCAACTAACAGCTTCTATCACAATTAATTCCTCCGATGTTATAGCATTGGTAGCATAAGCTAATTAATTTTATATAAATATTTTTGTTTATATAAAATATTATTAATAAAGGCAATTATAATATAACTATTAATAAATAATAATATTATTATAAAAAATTAATATGGTTCTATGCCAATTTATATCTAGCAAAAAATTAGTTAAAGAACCTTTAAGCTCTTAATAAGAGTATACTCCTTTTATAATAATTTTTCAATAAAAACTTTATATTTTTTCAATATTTTTTATAATAAATTACTTAAAAGGTGAAATTTTTATATAATAATTAACTCTTTTAAGGCTTACTAATACTATATAAATAAAAAATATTATAAAAAATATATTACTATATTTAATATTTGTAAATAACAATAAATCGTATATACCATGTATAAATATAGGTATTATTAATGAAAAAATTTTTGTTTTATAGTTTAAAAACTTTTGTTTTGATAAATAGTACCCCATATATACACCAAATATAGCGTGAGCTGGTATAGAAAAAATAGCTCTTGCTATAGCAGTATATAAACCACCCATTATTGGATTAAATACATATAATATATTTTCTATTGTAGCAAATCCAAGGGATATATAAACTGCATATAAAATGCCATCAAAAGGCTCATTATAATTATTATTTCTATATACTAAAAATACTAATATAATATATTTGTATGTTTCTTCTACAAATGATGCTACTACAAATGATATAAAAAATGGATAATATATAGAGTTTGTAGGTGGTGCTAAACTAGTAATGTATTTTTCTGTAAATGTTATAGGTATTGAAATTAATATTCCATATAAAGTTCCTGTTAATGCAAGTTTTACAGGTTCTTTTTCATATTTATCTTTAACATATATAGTTAATAATATTATAACAATAGGAGCAAGACATATATATATTAATTTTCCCATTTTTTCTCCTTAAAAAATAAATTTATTTAACTATATAATTATATTTTTAATAAAAATTTATACCTTATCTTTTAATTTTTTTAATACCCTTATATCATTTCCATAAAATTTTACCATTTGATAATCACCATATAAACGAGAAACTATTCTTCTTGAATAATTTGCTGTTAATTCTTCAGGTGATAAATTTGTAGATATTAATGTTGGCTTTCTTGATAAAATTCTACTATTTATTATTTCAAAAAGTTCAGTATTACTAAAACTAGTTATAAATTCTGTTCCTAAATCATCTATTATTAATAAATCTGCCTCTTTTGTAAGATTTAAAATATTTTCATCTACATCTTTATTATCTTTATCAAATTGTTGTTTTTCAAACATTTCAAAAAGATTTCCAGATGTAATATATAAAACTATTTTACCCTTATCTAAAAGGTCTTTAGCTATACTTCTACATAAAAAAGTTTTTCCTAATCCTGTATTACCATAAAAAACTAAATTTGTAAATTTCTCATCAAATTCCTCTATAAAATTAGTACATTTTTTTAGAATAAGTCCCATATTTTCAAAAGGTGACATTTCTTCACCTTCTTTTTTTTCTTTTGAATAATAATCTAATGAAAAACTATCAAAATTTTCTACTTTTATTATTTCAGCTATATTAGACATATCATATGCTTTATTTATTAACTTTTGTTTAAAACAATTACATTCTTTATTATCTATAAAACCAGTATCTTTACATTTTTTACATATATAAATATCTTCAAAAAAACTATCTGTAAATCCATTTTCTCGCATTAATTTTCTTTTTTCGGCTTTTAGTTTTTCATTTATATTTTTTATTTCTTCTAAATATTTTTCTTTTTCTAACTTATTAGCTTTTATAACAGCCTTTGCTATTTTTACACTTGTCATATTAAGTTCATCTTCTATTTCTTTTATTCTGGGACATTTTTTATAGCATAATTCTCTTCTTTCATTAAACCTTTTCTTTGCATTAATTGATAATATTTCATATTCTTCTAAAACTTCTTTATATATATTTTTACTAACCATTATTATTTATTCCCCTTTTAAATCTTTTAATTCTATTTTTCTAAGCATTTCATAATCAAATGGTTCTTGCTTAAAATTAACAAATTTATTTGTTCCATAATAAGTATGAGATTTATTTTTTAATTTTTGTTCTTTTCTCTTTTCTTCTTCTTTTAATTTTATTTCATTATTATAATCTTGTTGTATTTTTTTTGCGTCATCTAAAGATTTTACACCTTTATTATACCAACTTTCTAATATAGAATGTGCATATTTAAAACTTGGCTTTCCTAGTTTCATAATTGTTATAGTACAAGCTTCTTCTATAACATTTAGGGGCATTTTATATTTTAAAAGCCAAGTTTTCATATAATCTTCTTGTTCTTTTATTGGCGTTGTACCAATAATTCCAAAAAATCGCATTATTTTTTTAAAATCATTATTATACATATTTCTATATGCTTCTACTTTTTCCAAAGTATCAATATTATTTTCAGCCCAATCTATTGCTACTTTTTCAATATAGTTTAAATTATTTTTGCCATTTTCAATGCAATATGTAAATAATACTGCTATTATTTCTAACGACATTCCATAATGTTCATATAATGTTATTAATATTTCCCTATCCCTATATGTTAAAGTTTTAGCTAATTTTTTTTCTGCCAATCTAAATAAACGTTGTATTTCTTCTTGTTGACTATATATAGTTATTTCTTTATCTGTATAACCTTTTTTTTCAACATTAAAATCTTGCTTTTCACTAATATTTTCTTTAATTTTACTTTCTTCAACATTAAAAAATGAAATTTCTACTTTATTTTCTACTTGACTATATGATATAATTTTCTCAGCCTTCCAATATTCTAAAGCTTTAATTATATCTGATGCTAAAATATTTAATTTACTAGCTATTTGTTCTAAATATATATCTTCTTTATTTATAGATTTTTTTAATAAATATATATATATTATAACAAAACTAGGGTTTGACTTTGTCATATACTTCTCTATAAAAGAATTATACAAAGGTATAAAAGAAAAATAATTATTCATAAATGTACCTCTCTAAAATAGTAATAATAAATATAATAACACCTATAAAAATAGTTTTCAATAATTTTATGAATAAATAATATATAATTAGATAAATTTAATAAATAAGTAAACAAAAGAAAGGGAAATTTATATGAGTATACTAGAAATATTTTTCATAGCTATAAGTTTATCTATGGACGCATTTGCTGTTTCTATATCTAATGGCTTAATGCTTGAAAATATAAAAATAAAATATGCTGTAAAATTTGGTATATTTTTTGGAGGTTTTCAATTTATTATGCCTATAATTGGTTATTATTTAACTAATCTTTTAGGTGATAAAATCTTAAAATTTGACCATTGGATAGCATTTATACTATTAACTACTATTGGTTTAAAAATGATATTTGAAACATTTAAAAATGAAGAAAATAATATGTATGATAATAAAAATATTTTAGCTATAAAAAATTTAACTATTTTAGCTATTGCTACTAGTATAGATGCTTTAGCTGTTGGTGTTAGCTTTTCTGTTATAAAAGTTAATATTTTTAATTCTTCTTTAATAATAGGTATTGTTGCTTTTATATTTTCTTTTTTAGGTGTAATAATAGGAAAGAAAATCGGAAATTTACTATCTAAAAATGCTGAAAGAATTGGTGGTTTAATACTTATTTTTATAGGTTTTAAAATTTTGATAGAACATTTGTCAAATTAAAAGGAATTTTGTATGTATATGTAAAATAAAAATAATATAGAAATTTATTTAGGAGGTGTTTTATGAATATTAGATTAAAAAAAGAAGCTATAGAAAATGAAATTTTAAGTGAATTTGCAGTAAAAAGTATAAATAGTTTAGGTCGTGCTAAATATGAAGAAGAATGTAATATTAGAACTTGTTTTCAACGTGATAGAGACCGTATAATACATAGTAAGGCATTTAGAAGACTTATGCATAAAACACAAGTTTTTATTTCTCCAGAAGGTGACCATTTTAGAACAAGAATGACCCATACATTAGAAGTAGCTCAAATAGCTAGAACTATTGCAAGTGCATTATTTTTAAATGAAGATTTAACAGAAGCAATAGCATTAGGACATGATTTAGGTCATACTCCTTTTGGACATCTTGGAGAAGATGTTTTAAATGAAATATTAGAAGAAGGTTTTGAACACAATAAACAAAGTGTAAGAATAGTTGAAAAAATAGAAAAAAATGGTTTAGGGCTTAATTTAACAAAAGAAGTTTTAGATGGAATATTAAATCACCGTGGTAAAGGCAAGCCCTCTACACTTGAAGGAAAAATAGTCCAAATATCTGATAAAATAGCATATATAAATCATGATATAGATGATGCTATAAGAGCTGGTATATTAAAATATAGTGATTTACCTAAAGAATATCTTGATATTTTAGGTAAATCACCTAAAGAAATTATTAATTTTTTAATTAAAGATATAATAAAAAATAGTTATAATAAAGATAATATTATTATGACTAAAGAAATTAAAGCTTGTATGTATAAGCTTAGAAAATTTTTATTTGACAATGTTTATACAACAGAAGTATTATCTGAAGAAAGAAAAAATTATAAATTTATGTTAAATGAACTATATGAATATTATTTTAAACATTTTGAAAAAGTACCTGAAGAATTTACAAATATATGTAAATTAGGTGAAAGTAAAGAACGTGCTATATGTGATTATATAGCTGGTATGACTGACAGATATGCTATTAAAACTTACAACAATATTAAAAAGGATTTTTAAAAACATTGTCGAATAAGTTATATAAAGAATATAAAATATGTTATTACAAAAAATAAATGGAGACAGTATATTTTATGAGATATTCTGATGATATTATAGAAGATGTTAGATTTGGTAATGACATTGTAGAAGTTATAAACTCTTATACCCCATTAAAACAAAGAGGAAATTCTTATGTAGGTTTATGCCCTTTTCACAAAGAGAGTACACCATCTTTTTCTGTTAGCCCTGATAAACAGCTTTATCATTGTTTTGGTTGTGGAGCATCTGGAACAGTATATAATTTTATTATGGATATAGAAAATTATGACTTTTTAGATGCTTTAAATTATCTTGCTAATAGAATTAACTATACTTTACCAGAGTTAACAAGTACTTTTGACAACACTTTATATGATAAAAAGCAAACTTTATATACTATACACAAAATAGTTGCTAAAAAATTTTATGAAAATTTATCAAATCCACAAGCTAAAATAGCTAATGAATATTTAAATAAACGTGGTATAAATAAAAATACAAGAATAAAATTTGGTCTTGGTTATTCTCTTTTTAAAAAAGATGATATTTACACCTTTTTAAAAGAAAATAATTATGATGATAATATAATTTTAGAAAGTGGTCTTGTTGTAAAAAATAAAAATAATCAATTTTTTGATAGATTTTTTGGTAGACTTATGTTCCCTATAATTGATATTCAAGGTAGAGTTATAGGTTTTGGTGGTAGGGATTTAACAAATAATAAAAATACTGCTAAATATTTAAACTCTCCTGATACTCCTATATTTAATAAAAGCTATAATTTATATAGTATAAATATAGCTAAAAATAATAAAAATAAAGAATTAATATTAGTTGAAGGATATATGGATGTTATAGCACTTTGTCAAGTAGGCATAACTAATGTAGTTGCTTCTTTAGGTACTGCTTTTAATGAAAATCATATTAGACTATTAAAAAAATATGCTAATAAAGTTATATTACTTTTTGATAGTGATGACGCAGGTGTTAAAGCTACATTAAGAGCTATACCTATATTAGTAGAAAATGGTATTTATGTTAGAGTTGCACAAGTAGAAAATGCTAAAGACCCTGATGAATATATTTCTAAATTTGGTGCTAAAAGCTTTTTACAATTTTTAAACAATGCAAAAAGTTACATATCATTTCAAATTATACAAAAAAAGAAAGAATATAACCTAAATGACCCTATTCAAAAAGTTGAATTTACAAAAGAAATTTCCAAAATTTTAGCTAGTCTTTCTAGTCCTGTAGAAAGAGATGTTTTTATTGAAGAAGCTAGTAAAATAACAAATATATCTAAAAATGCTATAATAGATGAAGTTAATTTGCTTTTATCTAGCAATACACATTTAATTTCAAAAATAAAACCTAAACAAAATAAAATTAACAATAAAATAGATGAAGCACAACAAAGTATATTATATATATTAGCTACAAATATTAGAATATATAATATATTAAAAAAATATATTAAACCTACTAATTTTTTAAATCCTATATATATTAAACTTGCTAATTTAATTTTTCAGTTGAATGAAAATAATGAACCTATATATCCTGCTGAAATTATTTTAAAATTTGAAGATATAGAAGAACAAAAATTAATCTCTAAAGTTTTTATGTTGAAAATAGATTTTTCTAATAGTGATAAACTTGAAAAAATTATAAATGACCAAATTAAAATAATAAAAAAAGCATATTTTGATAAAGTTATTTTAGAAAATACTAACATAGATGAAGTACAAAATGTACTAAAAGAAAAAAAATTATTTGATAAATTATATATTAATTTTTAATTTTTAATTTTGAAAGGAAGTAAACAAATTGAAAACATTAGATGAAGCTTTATTTGCTAGTAAAATTAAAGAACTTGTTTCTTTAGGTAAAAAGAAAAAAGGTATTATAAAATATAAAGATATGATGAAAATTTTATCTGATATTGATTTAGAACCTGAACATTTAGATAAAATTTATGAATATTTAGAGTCTCAAAATATTGAAGTTATTGATATAACTTTAATGGAAGACAATAAAGATGATATGCTAGATGGTTTAGAAGATTTAGAATCACTTGAATCATTAGAAGGTATTGAAAACTTTGAAAAAGAACTCGACTTAAATATTATTGATGCAAGTATAAATATTGATGACCATGTTAGAATGTATCTTAAAGAAATTGGTAAAGTTGACCTTCTTAGTGCTGATGAAGAAATGGAACTTGCAAGAAAAATGGCCGAAGGTGATGAAATCGCCAAAAAACGTCTAGCAGAGGCAAATCTTAGATTAGTTGTTAGTATTGCTAAAAGATATGTTGGTAGAGGTATGCTATTTTTAGACCTTATTCAAGAAGGTAATTTGGGTCTTATAAAAGCTGTTGAAAAGTTTGACTATAGAAAAGGGTTTAAATTTAGTACTTATGCTACTTGGTGGATTAGACAAGCTATAACAAGAGCTATTGCTGACCAAGCTAGAACTATTAGAATACCTGTTCATATGGTAGAAACTATTAATAAACTTATTCGTGTTTCAAGACAACTTTTACAAGAACTTGGCAGAGAACCTTCTGATGAAGAACTTGCAAAAGAAATGGAAATGCCTATTGAAAAAGTTAGAGAAATTAGAAAAATTGCTCAAGAACCTGTTTCTTTAGAAACTCCTATTGGTGAAGAAGAAGATAGTCACCTTGGTGATTTTATACCAGATGAAGATGTTCCTGCTCCTTCTGATGCTGCTGCATTTACTTTATTAAAAGAGCAACTTATCGAAGTTTTAGACACCCTTACAGACCGTGAAGAAAAAGTTTTACGTTTAAGATTTGGCTTAGATGATGGTAGAGCTAGAACACTTGAAGAAGTTGGTAAAGAATTTAATGTTACTAGAGAAAGAATAAGACAAATAGAAGCAAAAGCATTAAGAAAATTAAGACATCCTAGTAGAAGTAAAAAACTTAGAGATTATTTAGAATAATTAATAATAATAAAAAATACCAGCTTAAAAGCTGGTATTTTTTATGTAAATAAACTAAGTTGGTTAGTATCTGGTATACCTTTTAAAACTCCATTTTGTTTTAATATTTCCACAACTGTCTTACTTATTTTCGTTCTTTCAACTAAATTTTCTATTGTATCAAATTCGCCATTTTCTCTTGCATCTACAATATTTTGTGTAGCTTGTTCACCTAAACCTTGAACAGTACAAAGTGGAGGTAAAAGTCCTTCATCTGTAACATCAAATTTAAATCCTTTTGATTTATATAAATCCATTTTAGTAAATTTAAGCCCTCTTTTATACATTTCCCTAACTAGTTCTAAAATAACAAGTTTTGTTTTTTCTTTTGTTGTAGCTCCTTTTCCTAATGCTTGTATTTCTTTAATAGTTGCTTGCACTTTTTCTAATCCAAAGCACATTAAATCATAGTCAAAATCTTCAACTTTAACAGAAAATAAACTAGCATAAAATGCATAAGGATAATTAATTTTAAAATATCCCATTCTAAAAGCATTTGTAACATAAGCTACAGCGTGTCCTTTAGGGAACATATATTTTATTCTTTTACAAGATTCTATATACCAATCTGGAACATTTTTATCTATCATAGCTTGTTCAAACTCTGGTGTTAGTCCTTTTCCTTTTCTTACTGATTCCATTATAGTAAATGCAAGTTTATTTTCTACACCTTTTAAAATAAGATAAACCATAATGTCATCCCTTGTTGGTATAACTTCTTTAAGAGTTGCTATATTATTTTTTATTAACTCTTGTGCATTGTTAAACCATACATCTGTTCCGTGTGAAAGTCCTGATATTTTAACAAGGTCAGAAAAACTATTTGGTTTTGTATCCATAAGCATTTGTATAACAAAAGGTGTTCCAAACTCTGGAAGTCCTAAAGAACCTGTATCACACTCTATATCTTCAACAGTTACTCCTAAAGCATTAGGTGAAGTAAATAAAGACATTGTTTCTTTATCATCCATAGGTGTATTAAGTGGGTCAAAGCCTGTAAAATCTTTTAACATACGTAAAATAGTTGGTACGTCGTGTCCTAGCAAGTCTAATTTTAATATACGTCCACTTATAGAATGATAATCAAAATGTGTAGTTATAACATTAGAATTAGGGTCATCTGCTGGTCGTTGTACAGGGCAAAAGTCATATATACTTTTTGTATTTGGTACAACCATAAGCCCTCCTGGGTGTTGTCCTGTTGTTTTTTTTATACCTACACACCCCTGTACAAGCCTATTTATTTCTGCACTACTTATTTTCATATTTCTTTCATCTGCATATTTTTTAACATAACCATAAGCAGTTTTATCTGCAAGTGTACCTATTGTACCAGCTTTAAATACATAACCTGTTCCGAAAAGTTCTTCTGTATATTGATGTGCTTGGGCTTGAAATTCTCCTGAAAAGTTTAAATCTATATCTGGCTCTTTATCACCCTCAAAACCCAAAAATGTTTCAAAAGGTATATCATGTCCATCTTTTGATAACATAGTATTACATACTGGGCATTGTTTATCTGGTAAGTCCCAGCCAGAATTACCAGCATAAGCTAAGACTTCTTCAGAATCAAAATCTGAATATTTACAATTTTTACAAAAATAATGTGGCGATAATGGATTAACCTCTGTTATACCTGCCATAGTAGCAGCAAAAGATGAACCAACTGAACCTCTTGAACCTACAATATAACCATTATCATTAGAGTTCCAAACTATTTTTTGAGCAATTATATAAAGTACAGCAAAACCATTTTTTATAATAGAATTTAATTCTCTTTCTAGCCTATCTTTAACTATTTTTGGAAGTTCTTCTCCATATATACTTTTTGCCTTTGTCATTGTTATATCTGTAAGCTCTTTGTCTGAACCTTCTATTTCTGGTGGAAATGTTCCATCTGGTATAGGTAAAACTTCTTCTATCATATCTGCGATAATATTAGTATTTTTAACTACTACTTCATAAGCTAAATCTTTTCCTAAATAATAAAATTCTTTAAGCATTTCCTCTGTTGTTCTAAAATATAATGAAGGTTGATTGTCTGCATCTTTATAACCTTTAGAAGCCATTATTATTTTTCTAAAATATGCATCTTCTTCATTTAAAAAATGTACATCACAAGTAGCTACTACTAATTTATTATATTTTTTACCATATTCTATAATTTTTTTATTTATATTTTGTAAATCCTCTATACTATTAATGTTAGATACTTTTTCATTTTCAATTAAAAATTCATTATTTCCTATTGGTTGAATTTCAAAATAATCATAAAAGTTAGCTAATTTTTCTATTTCATCTTCATCTGCATTATTTAATACTGCTTGATAAAATTCTCCATTTTCACAGGCAGTACCTATAATTAGCCCTTCTCTAAGTTTTAAAAATTCACTTTTTGGTATTCTAGGGTCTCTAAAAAAATATTCTAAATTTGATTTAGATATTAATTCATATAAATTTCTAAGCCCTTTTTGATTTTTTACAAGTATTATGGCATGATTAGGTCTTAATTTTTTTACATCTATATTAGTTCTTGCAAGTTCGTTTAAACCATCAAGGTCTTGTATATTATATTTATTTTGTAGTATTTCTATAAATTTTATAAATATATGTGATGTTGCTTCTGCATCGTCTACTGCTCTATGGTGATTTTCTAAAGATATATCTAACTTTTTAGTAAGAACACTAAGTGAATGTTTAGTCATATCAGGAAAAATAGTTCTAGATACACCTACTGTATCTACAATAGTATTTTCTATCACTTTATTATTTCTTTCTGCCCATTTTTTTATAAAACCTATATCAAATTTTGCATTGTGTGCAACTAAAACACTATTTCCAAAAAAATCAAAAAATTTAGGCAACATTTCACTTTCTTCTGGTGCATCTATGAGTATATCATCTGTTATATTAGTTAATTCACTAATTTCTTTTGTTAGTTTTTCGTGAGGATTAATAAAAGTTGAAAATCTATCTATTATCTGTCCATTTTTAACTTTTACTGCCCCTATTTCTATTATTTTATTATGTTCTCTATTAAGTCCTGTTGTCTCTAAGTCAAATATAACATATTCATCTAATAAATTTTGATTTTTACTAGATTGTACTACACTAGACAAATCATCTACTAAATATGCTTCAACACCATATAAAACTTTTATACCTAATTTTCTAGCCATATCCATTGCATCTGGAAATGCTTGTACTACTCCGTGGTCAGTTATAGCTATTGCTTTATGGCCCCATTCACTTGCTCTTTTTATCATATCTTTAATAGGTGTTACTGCATCCATTTTGCTCATTTGTGTATGTAAATGCAGTTCTACTCTTTTTTCTTCACTATTATCCATTTTAGGTTCTGGTGGACTTGTTAAACAAATTTCCATAGGTGCTAATATAAGTTCTTTCATATATTCATCATATCTTATTTCACCTTTTACTATAACAAAATTTCCTTTTTTAATAATGTTACTATAATCTTCTTTAAAATCTTCAGGATTTGTAAAAAATTTAAAACTGACTGAATCTGTCATGTCTGTTATATCAACTTTTACAATATATTTACCTTTTTTTGTTTCTGTTATATCTATACCAAATATTTCACCTTTTATAACTATTACTTCACCATCATTTACAGAATTTTTTATTGTATTTATATCTTCATCTATTTCCTCTTTTATTTTTAAAGATAACTTTTTAACTCTTCTAAATTTATTTATTTCTTTTTGTATATTTTCACTATTTTTTTCATTAGTACTTTCTGTATTTGTATTTTCTAAAGCTTTTGCTATAAGTTCTTTTAATTCATTATTTTTTTGTTCTTTATTATCAATACCACTATCTATATCTACAAACTTTACAATTATATTAATATTAAATCTATCTTTTATAATGTTTTCTATAATGTTATCTATTTTTTTAGATTTAAAAATAAAAGCACCTTTTTTATATAAGTTTATATTTAATAAATTTTCTTCTATTTCAAAAGTAGCATCTTTAAATATTGGAAAACATATAGGACTTTTTTCTTTTATAATTGTTATTATATTACCCCATATTTTTTCTATTTTTTGTTCTAAAGTTAAATCATTTAAAATATATTTTAAATAAATTTTAACTTCTTTTAAAAAGCTAAAATTATCAAATATATCTTCTTCAAAATCCTTTAAACAACTTTCATTTAATATTTTATCACTTTCTAAATATATTTCTGCTAATGCTAAATGTTGATTAATATTTATATTATTAACAATAGTATTTCTAAGTACAGTTTTTACATTAGCAGATAATTTTATTTTAGAAAAAACATTTGAAAATTTTTTATCTTCCAAAAAAATCACTCCAAATTATAACTCATTTATAAGTTTTAAAAGTTCTGGTATAAGCTCATTTTCTGGTACTTTCTTTATTATTTCACCTTTTTTAAATATAAGCCCATAACCTTTACCACCAGCTATTCCTATGTCAGCACCTTTAGCTTCTCCTGGTCCATTAACAGCACAACCCATAACAGCAACTTTTAAATTTTTATTAATTTTTTTACATTCTTGTTCAACTTTATTTGCAATAGATATTAAATCAACTTCTGTTCTACCACAAGTAGGACAAGAAACAAATTCTATACCAAATTTTCTAAGTCCTAAAGACTTTAAAATTTCCTTAGCTGTTTTTACTTCTTCTACTGGGTCACCTGTTAAAGATACTCTTATAGTATCACCTATCCCCATACTTAAAATTGAACCTATACCTACTGCTGATTTTATTGCCCCACTCCATACAGTACCTGCTTCTGTTATGCCTAAATGTAATGGATAATCTATTTCATTTGATAATATAGAATAAGTTTCCATACTAAAAGGCACACTAGATGCTTTTATAGATACAACTATATTGTTATAATCATATTTTTCTACTATTTTAACATGTCTTAAAGCACTTTCAACAAGTCCTTTTGGTGTAACTTTTCCATATTTTTCTAATATATCTTTTTCTAATGAACCAGAATTTACACCTATTCTAAGTGGTATATTTCTTTCTTTAGCCATTGTTATAACAGCTTTTATTCTTTCTTCATTACCTATATTACCAGGATTTATCCTTATTTTATCAATTCCATTTTCCATAGCTTTTAAAGCTAGTCTATAATCAAAATGTATATCAGCAACAAGTGGTATTTTTATACCTTTTTTAATTTCTTTTATTGCCTCACTGGCTTCTATATCAGGAACTGCTACTCTTACTATTTCACAACCTTCTTCTTCTAATTTTTTTATTTGTTCTATTGTAGCTTTTGCATTTCTTGTATCTGTATTACACATAGATTGTATAGCAATAGGATTATTACCACCTATTTTTACATTACCAATAGTTATTTCTTTTGTTTGTTTTCTTTTTATAAAATCTATCAAAAAATCACTTCCTTTTTTATTTTATTAATACCCCTTATTTATAAAAATAAGGGGTATTACAATTAAATTAAACTTATAACATCTTTAAAGGCTATAAATATACCAAAGCCCATTAAAAGAACAAAACCTACAAAATGTACCATACCTTCTTTTTCTGGTGGTATAGGTTTACCCCTTATAGCCTCAATAGCTAAAAATACTATTCTACCACCGTCAAGTGCTGGTATAGGTAAAAGATTAAATACACCAATATTAGCACTAAGTAAAGCCATTATATTAAGCATAGTTAAAATAGTAGCACCAACACTTACTTTCATAGCACTTTCATATTGACTATCTATAACTGGAGTAATACCAATAGGTCCCATCATTTGTTCAAGTCCTATTCCACCAGTAATTAATTCTATAACACCTATTATAGTAACTTTAATAGTAAATATCATATTAAAATATCCATCACGAATAGTACCAAAGAAAGTATTTTTTTCTACACCTTCAACATCTTTAGAAAAAAGTCCATTTTTTAATACTGGTGATATGCCTATTAAATTACGTTGCAAACTTTCATCATATTTTGGAGTTAATGAAAAACTTAACAGTTCACCATTTCTTTTTAAAATAATATCAATTTTTTCACTAGATTTATTTGTTGAATTAATACCTGAAATTTTAAAACTTAAATCTTCAAAACTTCTTACTCTTTTTCCATTTACTTTATAAATTATATCCCCAGCTTGTATACCTGCTTCTTGTGCTGGAGAGTTTTCTGTTACTTCTCTAACTGTTGTAGTAGCAACTGCACTAAAAAATGTAATTCCTATAAATATAACTAATGCTAAAACAAAATTCATAAAAGCTCCAGCAAATATTATAGCAAATTTTTTAGGCATAGTAGCATTTGAAAAACTATCTGGGTCACTACCTGCTGTATCTTCATCTTTCATTTTGCAATATCCACCAAGTGGAAAAAGTCTAATAGAATATATTGTTCCATTTTTTTCTGTACTCCATAACTTTGTACCCATACCTATTGCAAACTCTTCTACAAATACACCACTTTTTCTAGCAACAATAAAATGTCCCCATTCGTGTATTAGTATAATAAAGCCAAATATTAAAATTGTTATTATTAAGCCCAAATTTTCACCTCATTAAAAATTATTTGATAAAATTAAATTTTTTGCAAATTCTCTTGCAAATTTATCTGCTTGTAAAACATCTTCTAAATTATAATCTAATTTGTTTTTACTTTTATATTCTTCTATTGTTTTATAAACAATTTTAGGTATCTCAGTAAATTTGATTTTTTCATTTAAAAAATATTCTACTGCTATTTCATTACTAGCATTTAAAACACAAGGCATAGTACCACCTATTTTTATTGCTTCAAAAGCATATTTTAAACAAGGAAAAAGGTCATAATTAGGTTTTTTAAATGTTAAATTGTTATGTTTTAATAAATCTAACTTTTCAAAATTATTTTTTACCCTACTAGGATAAGCTAAAGCATATTGTATAGGTACTTTCATATCTGGTGTACCTAACTGTGCCATTATAGCACTATCTTTATACTCTACCATAGAATGTATTATACTTTGTGGATGTATAATAACATCTATTTTATCTATATCTATATTAAAAAGCCATTTAGCCTCTATAACTTCAAGCCCCTTATTCATAAGTGTAGCAGAGTCAATAGTTATCTTTTTACCCATAGACCAGTTAGGGTGATTTAATGCTTGTTGTAATGTAACATTATCAAGACTTGTATGTTCCCTAAAAGGCCCACCAGATGCTGTAAGTATAATTTTCTCTACTTCTTCATATTTATTTCCTTGTAAGCATTGAAAAATAGCAGAATGTTCACTGTCTATAGGGTATACATTAACGTTATATTTTTTAGCCTCTTTCATAACAAGTTCACCAGCTGACACTAATGTTTCTTTATTTGCAAGTGCTATATATTTTTTAGCTTTTATACCATATATTGTAGGTAAAAGCCCTATATTCCCTACTAAAGAATTTAAAACTGTATCTATTTGTTCAAGTGTAGCAAGTTTTATAAGCCCTTCTTCACCTGTTAAAACTTGTGTATTAGTATCTTTAATATTTTCTTTTAAAATATTAGCCTTTTCTATATCCATAACACAAACATATATAGGTTTAAACTTTCGTATTTGTTCTTCTAAAATCCCTATATTAGTATTTGTTGATAACCCAATAATATTTATATTTTTTAAATTTTCTACAACTTCTAATGCTTGTGTACCAATAGAACCAGTAGAACCTAATATTACTATATTTTTACTCATATTTCCTCCAAAATATTAAAATCTACTATATAACATAACAATTTCTAAATTAGTAACTATATCATTATAGGTTAAATATTCTAGTATTTTAAGTATAATATAACATATACCAGCCGTAAATATAACACTATCAAAACGGTCTAATATTCCACCGTGTCCTGGTATAAGATTACCATAATCTTTTATATTAAATCTTCTTTTTGTAGCAGAAGCTGTTAAATCTCCAAATTGTGCAAATATAGAACCTATTATCCCTATTAATATAAAACAAATAATAGTACTTACACTATTTTCAAATATATGAATATCTTTATTCCCTACATATATACCATAAATACCACAAAATACTGCCGAAAATAATATTCCACCTATTGCACCTTCAATAGTTTTTTTAGGGCTAAGTTCTGGAGTTAATTTATGTTTACCAAGTGTTATTCCTGTAAAATAAGCACCTGTATCACAAGCCCAAGCACATATAAAAGGTAACCAAACAGTATACTTACCATCTTGCAAATTTGTTATTAAATAAATACCAGAAAACATTACTGGTATATAAAAAACACTAAAAAAAGTTAATGATATATCAAATATACTTATACTTTTATGGTTAAATACCATAAATATTAAACTTACTAATAAAAATCCACTTAATACTAATGCTTCTAATTCAATATTTATTACATTTAATAACAATAAATAAATTAATGCAAAAATAAATCCTAAATAATGAATAGGCATTATTTTTTTATATATAGCTTTATAAAATTCATACATACCTATAATAGACACAAAAATAGTACCTATTTTTAAAGGTAAGCCGCCATAATATACTAAACCAAACAGTACTGGAAATAAAACTATACTAGATATTATCCTAACTAACATTAACTATCTAACCTACCGCCAAAGCGCCTTTCTCTTTTTTGATAAGCATTAATTGCTTGTTGTAAATCTTCAAATGTAAAATCTGGCCAAAGTTTATCACTAAAATAAAATTCACTATAAGCAGACTGCCAAACTAAAAAATTACTTGTTCTAAGTTCTCCACTTGTTCTTACTATAAGCTCTGGGTCATTATATTCTTTTGTGTCTAAATAAGATGAAACAAGATTTTCTGTTATATTATCTATTGATATATTATTATTTTTTACATCATTAGCTATATTTTTTATAGCTCTTACAATTTCATCTCTACCTCCATAATTTAATGCTATATGTAAATGAAGTCCTGTATTTTTACTAGATATTTCTTTTAAATGTGCTAAATCTTTTTGTAAATCTTCACTTAATACACTAATATCTCCTATTGTGTCAATTATTAAATTATTTTTTTCAGTTTCTCTTATATATTGCCCTATATAATCTTTTAATAGTTTCATTAAATCATCTACTTCTTGTTTTTCTCGTTTCCAATTTTCAGTTGAAAAAGCATAAACTGTAATATGTTCTATTTCCGTTTTTTCTACTTTTTTTAACAGTTTTTTTAGTGCATCTGCTCCTGCTTTATGTCCCATTTTTTTAGGTAAAAATCTTTTTTTTGCCCATCTACCATTACCATCCATAATAATAGCTATGTGCTTTGGTAAGGCTCTTTCCATAATAAACCTCCATTATAGTATATTATTATTTTTTAATTTATATTATATTATTTTACCATACTTTTTTATTATAATCTATATTTTTTTATTTAATTGCAAAATTTAATAATATTTGATTTTTTAATATATACTACTTATAAATAAGATTTTGCACGGTTAAAATATGTTATACATAAAGGATTATCTTTTTTCATATTTTCAATTAAAACATACATATTTTCTCTATTTTCTAACATTTTATCATATTCTTCTTGTATAATACCTACTAATTGAATAAATTCAACTTTTCCATATATTGTATCAATAGTATTTAATTCTGTATCTAACATAGTAATAAAACCTATAATATTAGAACTCATATTTATATTATATTGTTTTAAATATTCTTGTACATTACATTTTATAAACTGTTCTGAAAAAAATGGTCTTTCACTTTGATAAGTATAACTTGCAAAATCACCTAAAATATTTATAATTAAATTTTCATATTTTTTACTGTCTTCTTGTTGTTCTAACCATTTGACAGTCATTTCATATCCCCATTTATTCCATTCTCCACCTAAATAATCTTCATTTCTGTATAGTTCTGTCATACCATAAGTTATAATATGTCTATGCCCTTTTTTAGAATTATAAACTGAATATCCATCTATATATTCATTTCCACCCATTATTGCACGATTAACTAAATTAGTAGCATAATGTAAAGGTTCTTCATTATTATATAATTTGTCTAATTCATTATCTATAGCTTCCCAGCCTGGTGTCCAACTTTCATCTTTTGCTTTTTCTCTAAATTCTTCTAAATTCATTTTATTTTCTCCTTTAATAACTATTCTTTTATCATTATTTTAGTAATTTTGGGATATTCTTTTTCTATAGGTAATAAATGTTCAATTTTTTCTTTCTTATTTCTTTTTGTATATAAATCTTTACAAAAATCTGTAACATCTGTAATATTTACTATCCATTCATTTACATATTTTTTAACCATTTCCCCTTTTATACCTAGTTGTATAGCTCTATCTTCTAAAGGATGTCCATAAATATTTCTATTAGGATCCCATTGACAACGCACTTCTGAATTATTTAAAGCCTCTTTCCAAATATCATAATCTTCATAAATTTTACTATTATAAGAAGATAAAACTGCCTCATCTACAATAAAATCAAATCCTTGTCTTAAAATATCAATAGCTAAAATTCTGTTTTGATTTTCTTTAGTTCCCCACCCTGCTCTATACATCATCCATAAAAAAGAAGGTTTTATCCAAGTCATTCTTTCTAATTTAAAATTTTTCCCAAAAGCTCCATTCTTTACTGCTTCATTTGCAATAGCATCATTATATGCCTGATAAACTCTAATAGTTTTTTCATCATATAATGCATAAATTTTATTATAATTATTTTCCATTTTACACACCTACCTTTATTAATCTAATAATTGAAAACAACCTAAAATAGTATTAACATAATTAGTTCCTTTCATAGTAATATTACCTAAAATATAAAATTCATCTATTTTTATGATAGTTTTATTCATTTTTCTTATTAATACTTTGTTCATACTTTCAGCATTTGTAAAACGTCAATTTGTATGTTTAATTATTTTTTTGTGATAAAAATCTAAATCTTATGTAAAATATATCATTTTTTACTCTTTATCTATTTTATCTTTTTGTATTTTTTCTTTAATTTTTCTCCAAACTTCTTCTTTTGGTAATTCTCTAAAGTTATTATATTTTTGCTTTTTATTTAAAATTTCAAAATTACAAATATCTGTATAGTTACAATTTTCACACCCTGTTTCTTCTTTATGTTTATAAGGGTGAACTTTTATATTACCTGTTACTATATCATTACCTATTTCTTTTGTTATTATATTAGATAATAACAATAAATCTTTAAATTCCTCTAAAGATATAGCTTCACTAGTTGAAACCCCTCTGATTTTTTTACTTTCTACATTTTTATTAAATCCCTTTATAACATTTTCATCTTTAGCTATTATACCTTTTAGGTCAAATTTAGATTCAAATTTATCTTTACTATAATCATTTTCCACCATATCTTCTTTAACTTGAAAATAAAAAGCACCTGCTGGTAATATTTCTTTATTAAGCATATTTTGTTCTATTTTTATAAATGTATCTAAATACATAAGTATTTGTAATTGTAATCCATAGTATACTTTTTCAACACTTAGCCTTTTATCTGAAGATTTATAATCTAATATTTTTATATATTCTTTATCATCTATATAAAGTTTGTCAACACGGTCAATTTTACCTTTTAAAACCATTTCATAATTATTTTCTAAATCAAGTTTAATATTGTTATATACCTTACTATTTTTATCTATGCCATCAAAATTTATTTCAAAATATTTAGGTATAAAAGAACCATCTTTTATTTGATTTACAATAGCATTAGCAGACATACCTACAATTTTTTTTATTCTACTAATGTAATAGTTATATTTTGCAGAGGCTTCAAACATACTTATTAAATCATCACTTTTACATATATTGTCTACAATATTATCAATTAATATATATACATCTTTTTCTGTTGTATTTTCAATATTTATATTATCTTTTAATATTTTATTAGAAAATTCTTCTAATATATTGTGATAAATATTGCCCAGTTTTAAATAATCTAAAATATTAGTATCTCTTTCTTTTATATTTAAAATATATTTTAAAAAATATGAAAATGGACATTTTTTAAATTCTTCAAGTTTTGACACACTAGAAAATATAGTATTATCTTCATAAATTTTACATAATAAATTTTTATTTATATAGTCATCATCATTATCTTGTATTTTAGAAATTCCATCTTTTATATGTTGTACCTTTTGTGAAAATTCCTTATTATTTAAAAACCAAGTAAAAACATCTTTAACATTATCATCAATATCTTTTATATAATTAAAACTTTTAAAAATATTATCAAAAGAAATTTCTGGACAAGAAATTAAATCAATATCATTTTCTTCTTTAATTTCTACTAATTTGGGAAAAATATTTTGTATTTTTTCTATAACAACAGAAGGTTTTTTACTATTTCCATCTAATGTACTTATACAATATGTTAAATATAATTTATCTTGTGGTTTTAAAATTAAAAAATATACATTTAACATTTCTGTTGATATACTAGAAATAGAAATAGCTCTCATTTCTATACCATTTGCTAGTAAATATACTTTTTCATTATCAGATATAAATGGACTTTCTTCTTTATATGAAGGTATATTACCTTCATTTATACCCATAGCTATTAATACTTTATTATCTGTTATTTTTGTTCTAGCAAAATCCCCTATTAAAACTTGGTCTTGTGTAGGTGGTATTATACTTATAGTTTCTTTATCAAAGGCAGATTTTAAAATTTTACTATATTCCTCTATTGTCATTTTTTCATTACCTAATATATCAACAAATTTTTGTAATATTTCACATATACCATTAAAAACTTGCATATGTTCATCTACAACACCTGCATTTTTTATAATACCTTTTGCAAACAGTTCTCTGTCTCTATCCATTATAGCTTTTATAGCATCTTCTATATTTATATCAACTAAAAAATCTAATATAGATTTACTTATATCTAAAACAGTATATTTTTTATTTTTTTTAATATTTAATTTAGAAATACTTTTTAAAATATTTTTTCTAATATTATTTATTTTATCATATGTGAAAACAGAATTTTCATAAAATCCATATGTAAAGTCTTTTTTCCATTTTTCACCTTTTATACCATATTTAATAATATAATTTTCTATTAAATTAATATCTTCACTTGTTATATCATAAGTATTTAATATATCTAATATACCTGTTCTCAAATATCTAAAAATACTTTCATATTGAAAATTATATATAATAATATCTAAGGCTGACATTATAAGTTCTACTAAACAATGATTAATTATTTTCTTTTTATCATCTAAAAAGTATGGTATTTTATATTTATTAAAAAACATTTTTATATTTTTTTGGTATGACAAATCACCTAATATTATTGTAATGTCTTTAAATTTATACCCTTTAGTTTTAACTAATTCTAAAATAATTTTTGATACTTTTTCTATTTCTACATATTTATTTTTACAACAACATATATTTATATTTTCTACATCATAAACATATTTTTTACTATTATATTTTAAAAAATTTTCTTCTAAAAAATATAGTTCTTTATTATTTATGTGTCTTTTATTTTCTGGTAAATAAATTGGTTTTTCAACTGTTACTCCTAATTTATTTACTATTTTATCATTTATTTTATTAATAGTACTTTTAATATAAAAATAATGGTCAAAAGGATTTATTTTCTCAAAATAAGTTATATTACTATTTAATGTAAAATACATATTTACTTTTTCACATTTTTCAAAAAGTTTATAAATAATATTTAGTTCTTGATTATTTAAAGATTCAAACCCATAAATAAATACTTGTGTATCTTTTGTTATAATATTAGATTCATTTATTTTTTCAACTAAAATATCTAAAATACCTTCATCTGTTATATAATCACTTTTAATAAATTCATTATAATTTTTATAAATTTGTCTTAAATCTGTTAATTTTAAAGCTAAATTTTCATTTTTTGTAGTATCAATATTATTTATTACTTCTTGTAAACTTTCAATACTAACTCCAAACTCTGAAAATTCTTTTATTATATCCCCTATTTTTTCTAATAGTCCTATATTAGCATAAGATTTTTCTGAAAAATATTGAAGCATTTCAACTATACCTAAATTATATAATATTTTTCTTAAAACCATAGTTTTTCCTATATCTTCAAGAGGTTTTTTATTAGATATACCTAATTCTGAAAAAACACGATAAGCAAGTCTTTTAAAATTTAAAACATATGTGTTAAATAAAACTTTTGATTTTGATTTTTCTATAACTTTTCTTTCAGCTTGCAATGTAAATTGTTCTGGAACAATAAGAACAGAAGGAACATATTTTTCTTCTTGCCTTATTAATATTTCATTTAAACAGTGTTCTAATTTTCCACTACCAGCTTTACCAAAAATATATTGTAATTTCATTTTATCACCCTATCTTATATATTAATTATTATTATTTTAACATATTTTTTTAATTATTGTAATAAAAATATAAATATATTATTATAAGGAGGTGTTTTATATGAGCACAAAAATAGTTGTTGTAAAACTTAAAGATATTATAAAAAAAATATTATTAACTATTGTAGGTATTATTATTTTAGGAGTTATTGTATATTTCTTTATACCAAAAAATAATAAAACAGCATACAAACCAGGAACATATTCTTCTGATATAGTACTACATAGTAACCCTGTATCTGTTCAAGTTACAGTTTCAAAAGATGAAATATTAGATATAGAACTTGTTAATATGGGAGAAACTCAAGAAGTTTTTTACCCTCTTTTTGAACGTTCTATTGATGATATTTCTGTACAAATTATAGAAAATCAAAACACTGATATAACTGCATCTGTTGATAATTCTATGACTAGTAATATATTGGTTAAAGCAGTAGAACAGGCTTTAGAACAAGCAAAGAAATAATTTCATATTTTAATTTCAATATACTAAAAACACTTTATACAAAAATAAAATGTTTTTAGTATATTTTTACATATTTTTTTATTATTTTTTGTTAGTTTTTTTATAAAAATTAAAAGGATTTTTATTATATTTGTAGAATAATATATATATAAAGATAAACAATTAAAATTGATTATCTAATTATAAGGATAAAAAAGGGAGTGTTCGTTATGCGTTATACATTCAAATCAAAAAATACAACTGTTACAGACGCTTTAAAAGAAAAAATTACAAGTAAAATTAATAGAATAGAAAGGCTTTTTCCTGAAAATACAGATATAAATGTAACTTTATCTGTTGTTAAATTAGACCATAAAATAGAAGTTACTGTTATGCTTCCAAAAAGGGTTTTAAGAGCAGAAGTTACTAAAGATGATATGTATGCTGCTATTGATGAAGTAGTTGATAAATTAGAAAAACAAATGGTTAAATATAGAAGCCGTTTAAGAGATAAATCTCGTAGGGATTCTTCATTCGCTGATGAGTTAAAAGCTGTTTCTATGGGCTTAGACATTGAAGATAGTGAAGATACTATTAAAATAGATAGAACTAAAAAATTTGATATTAAACCTATGGATCCAGAAGAAGCTGTTATGGAAATGGAACTTGTTTCTCATAATTTCTTCGTATTTAGAAATTCTTCAACAGATGAAATAAATGTTGTTTATAAAAGAAAAGATGGTTCTTACGGTCTTATAGACCCAGAATATTAAAATATAACCCCCTTTAGTTTAAAACTAAAGGGGGTATTTAATTATCTTCTACGTCTTTTATTATTTTTCATAGGTTTTATAGGTCTACTTCCATATCTATTTCTTCTTTTTTGTCTTCTTTTAAATTTAACTATATTTCTTATAATAAAAATCAACACAAAAAATACTACAATAAATATTCCTAATCCTATTAATACATATTTTAAAACTTTTAATGTAATTTGCCAAATATCTTTTATTTTTTCTTTTCTTTCAAGTGTAGCTTCATCTATTATATCAACTTTATCTTCAGATAAAAGATTTACTGAAGCTATTTTTATATCTTCATATATAAAATCTAATGTTCCAACTTTATCACCAACATTTATAGGTCCTTCAACACCTTTTGGTACATTAAAAACTTTCTCTATTTTTTCTACATCAACACTAGTAGGTAAACTTAATGAAAGATTATCTTCTGGTAAAACATATACTTCACCTAAAGGTATTTCTTCATTTTTAAATGTTTGAACAACATTAGCTTTATTTTTATAACCTTCTTTATTAAATATTTCTTTTTGTTCATAAGAAGAAAATCCATATTCAAATAAAGCTTTTGAATCTTCATAAGTTTTAGAACCTTCATCTTTCATTACAACTGCTATAAGTTCTATATTACCTTTTTTAGCATATGTAACTAATGTATTACCTGCTTCATCTGTAAAACCAGTTTTACCTCCTACACAATATTGATAATAATATTTAGAATTTTTTAAAATAAGTTTATTAGAATTATTTAATGGTCTTTCTTCATTAACAATATTTGTTACTGGTATTTTATAACTAGGTGTACTTATATATTTTATAAACTCTGGATTTTTTATAGCTTCTTTCATTATAAGTGCCATATCATAACTTGTTGTATAGTGATTTTCATCATGAAATCCGTGAGGATTTGCAAAATGTGTATTTTTAGCACCTATTTCTTTTGCTCTTTTATTCATAAGGTCAACAAAATCTTCAACAGTTCCTGACACATGCTCTGCTATAGCCATACAAACTTCATTTGCTGAAGCCAATAAAACACCATGTAATGCTTGTTCCATTATTATTTGTTCATTTTCTCTCATACCTATATGGCTACTACCTGGGCCTATATTAAAAATTGCATTATGAGAATGTGTTAATATGTCTGTTGGTTTAGTATTTTCAATAGCTAATAAAGCTGTTAAAATTTTAGTTGTACTAGCTGGATAAGACTTTGCATCTTTATTTTTATCATATATTACAATGCCTGTCTTAGCATCAATTAATACAGCCGATTGTGCTGTTAAATTTAATGGGTCTTCTACATTTTGCTCTGTTTCTTGTGTTGTATTTTCATTGGTATTGTCTTCTTTATTATCACTACTTTCTTGTGAACTAGTTTCTGTTGTAACTTCATTAGCAAAAATATAAAATGTACTAGTATTTGAAATAAATATCGTATATAATAATATAAGACATATAAACCTTTTTAAATACTTTGAAAAATTCATAATTGTGCCCTCTTCCTTTAGCTATTATTTATTATTTAAAATTACATTTTTTTATTATATAATATTTTTTTAATAAATTCAATATTTTAAAATTGATTGAGGAGATTTTATGAAAAATAAATATACTATATTACTAACTATTTTATGTATAATATCTAGTTGTATTTATATAAATCGTAGTACATATGATAATAAAAATTCAGATTTTATTATAAATGTAAGTGAATATGATAATAATTTACATATAGAAAATAATGAATTAAATAAAAATTCAACAAATATTAATACTTTAGATGTTGACAAAACTGAAAATAACATACAAAATAGTAATGAACTTATAAATATAAATATTGCCGATAAAGAAACATTAAAAACATTACCCAATATTGGTGATACTTTAGCTGAAAATATAATAAATTATAGAGAAAATATTTCTTTGTTTTATGATATTTCAGATATAAAAAAAGTTGACCGAATTGGTGAAAAAACTTATGAAAAAATTAAAAATTTAATAACTGTTGATTAAGGAGATTTTTATATATGGATAGAAAAATTTTAGTTGTTGATGATGAAAAACTTATTGTAAAAGGTATAAAATTTAGTTTAGAACAAGAAGGAATGAAAGTAGATGTTGCCTATGATGGTGAGGAGGCTTTAAGACTTGCTAAAGAAAATGAATATAACTTAATATTATTAGATGTTATGCTCCCTAAAATAGATGGTCTTATGGCTTGTCAAATGATAAGAGAATTTTCAAATGTACCTATAATAATGGTTACAGCTAAAGGTGAAGATATGGATAAAATAATGGGTCTTGAATATGGTGCTGATGACTATATAACAAAACCTTTTAACATATTAGAACTTAAAGCAAGAATAAAAGCAATATTAAGAAGAAGTGTAAAAAAAGTTGAAACACCTATTCAAAATAAAAATATATTAAAAATAAGAGATATAGAAATAAATACTGAATCTAGACGTACATTTATAAACCAAAAAGAAATTAATCTTACTGCTAAAGAATTTGACCTTTTAGAACTTTTAATGAAAAATATTGGAAAAGTTTATAGTAGAGAAAATCTTTTAGATACTATTTGGGGTTATGGTTACCCTGGAGATGTAAGGAGTGTAGATGTACATGTTAGAAGGTTAAGAGAAAAAATAGAAGAATGCCCTAGTGAACCAAAATATATTCATACTAAATGGGGGGTTGGTTATTATTTTCAGTAATAAAGAAGTAAAATGGTATCAATCTTTAAGAGCTAAACTTTTCATATGTTTCTTTTTTATAAGCTTTTTTCCATTAGTATTTTTTTCTAATACTATGAAAAATACTATGGAATCCTACTTTAAAGATGTTGAAGAAAGAGAACTTCTATATCAAGCAAATAAAATAGCTGTTATGATACAAGAAGGCAACTATCTATACAATGAAGATAAAAAAAATGAGCTTTTATTATCATTAGAAGACAAAAGTATTGAAGAAAATTTTAGAATTTTAATAATTGATAATAATGGTATTGTTATTTTAGATACAAATAATTCTGATATTGGTAAAACCTTTTTAATACCTGAAGTTATATTAGCATTAGATGGTAAAAATAACTCTACATATTATAAAAATCAAAGTACATTATATGCTTCTAGTTATATAGAAGACCCATTTTCTCATAAAAAAGGTGTTGTACTTTTAGTTTCTTCTTTTGAAGATTCTGAACTTTTAATAGATGGTGTTAGCCAAAAATGGTTTATTTTAACTATTTTTATAAGTATTATAATTGGTATTTTTGTATTTTTTGCTTCAGAAATAGTTATAGCACCTTTAAATAAAATATTAAAAAGTATCAATGAAATAACAGAAGGTCAACTACATCAAAGAGTAAAAATAAATGGTAATAATGAAATATCTAAATTAGGTGAAGCTTTTAATACTATGACAGAAAAACTTGAACAAATAGATGCTTCAAGGCAAGAATTTGTTTCTAATGTTTCTCACGAATTAAAAACTCCTCTTAGTTCTATAAAAGTATTAAGTGATTCTATCCTTTTACAAGAAGATATCCCATCTGAAATGTATATTGAATTTTTACAAGATATAAATTCAGAAATAGACAGAATGACTGAAATTGTAAATAATCTATTAGCTTTAGTTAAGCTTGATTATAGAGAAGCTGGTCTTAATATAGCTGAAACTGACCTTGATAAAATGTTAGATGATATATTAAAAAGACTTACTCCCTTAGCAGAACAAAAAAATATTTCTCTATCTAAAGAATATTTAAAAAATGTTATTATAGATGCTGATGAAATGAAACTTAGTTTAGCTATTTCTAATCTTGTAGAAAATGCTATAAAATATACTGATAGTGAAGGTAGTGTTAAAGTTACTTTAGATTGTGACCACCAAAATGCATTTATAACTGTTACAGACACTGGAATAGGAATAAATGAAGAAGAACAAACAAAAATCTTTAATAGATTTTATAGAGTAGATAAAACTAGAGATAGAGAAACTGGTGGTACTGGTCTTGGTTTATCAATAACACACTCTACAGTAATATTACATAAAGGAAGTATAAAGGTATCTAGTAAAGAAGGTGAAGGTTCTACATTTATAGTTAGAATACCTATAAAATTTGTTGAAAAGCAAGAATAATCAAATTATACTAGGAGGAAATATGAAAAATAATAAAAAATTATTTCTATTTGGTGTAGTTTTTGTTATAATAACTATTTTATTTATTACAATATTATCTTTTTTAATGACAATTATAGCAAATAATAATGTAAACAATAATATAAAAAATATTAAAATATATTATTATAATAAAATAGAAAAAAATCTTTCTTTTGAAGAAAGAAAAATAACTTTAAATAAAGATACTTTTGTAAATGATTTATTTAATGAAATGAAAACAACTTCAAAATCTACAAACTTAAAATCTACTGTTCCAAAAAATTTATCTATTTTAAATTATAGATTAAATAACTATAATTTATATATAAATTTTTCTAATGATTATAATACACTATCTGATAAAGATAAATTAATATTTAGAGCAAGTTTTGTTTGGACAATAACTGAAACAAACTTTGTAAATAATATAAAATTTTATATAAACGGTGAAGAATTAACTTTTTATGATAATTTAGAATTATTTAATCGTGACAATACTATTTTAAACCCTATTATATCTCCAGATAAAATAGAAAGAGAAAAAATAACTTTATATTTTGCTAATGAAAACAATAAACTAGTTGAAGAAACTAGAAATATAGAGGCAAAACAAAATAAAAGTATGGAATTACATATTGTTGAAGAAATTATTGCTGGTCCTAAAGTTAAAGGAAATATTAAAACTGTTCCTTTAGAAACTAAAATACGAAATATTAAAACAGAAGATAATATTTGCTATGTAGATTTAAGTTTTGATTTTATTTCAAAACTATCAAATGATATTGCAAAAGAAAATTTAGCTATATATTCTATAGTAAACTCTTTAACAAATCTTGATAAAGTTAATAAAGTTCAGTTTTTAATAGATGGTGAAAAAATAAACCTTTCAAAATATAGTATTGATATTAGTCAACCTATTGGTAGATATGAAAGTATAATACAAAATGATAAAAAAACTAAAAATATTACAGGAGATAATAAGAAAGGTTAATATTTAACCTTTCTTTTATAAGTTTTATTTATGAAAAGACCATTACTATTTATTTTAATGTTTTTAATTTTTGGAATATTAATTTCAATTTATATAACTAATATATACATAAAGATTATATTATTTTTAATAATATTCATATTATCATTATATTTTAGTAAAATATATAAAATAAAATTTCCTAGATATTTAATAATATTTACATTTATTGGCTATTTTTTAGTTTTACTAAATAGTACCTCTTATTATATAAATGAAAAAGATACAGTTAATATTATAGGGTATGTTAAAACTATTGAAAAGTCTTCTAATGATAAATATAAATTTAAAGTTAGTACAACACATATTAATAATAAATCTAAAAATTTAAATATTTTAGTTTATAATGACACACTTTCTAATATTAAACTAGGCTCTAAAATATCTGTTGATGGTAAAATATATTATCCTAATAAAAAATCTAATCCTAATGCATATAATGAAGAATTAAATTTTAAAATTGATAAAATTAATTATAAACTATATGCTAATAATATAAAAATCTTAAAACATAATAAGTTTAAAGTATATTTATCAAATTTAAAAGACAATATTTGTAATATTTATGATGAAATTTTACCACAAACAGAAAGTAATATTTTAAAAGCTATGCTTTTAGGTGAAAAACAATTTTTAGATGATGAAACTGTTGATTTATATAGAACATCTGGTATTTATCATATATTAGCTATATCTGGTTTGCATATAGGTATACTAGCTTTATTTTTAACTAAAATATTTAAACTAATTCATAGACGTTTTGGTTATATATTTGTTATTATTATATTAATATTTTATTGTATCTTTACTGGAAGTAGTTTATCCACAATAAGAGCTACTATAATGAGTTCAACTGTTTTATTAGCATATATACTTTTTAGAAATCCTGATTTTATTTCTTCTATTAGTTTATCTGCTATAATTTTACTTATTGTAAACCCCTACTATCTTTTTGATATAGGATTTTTATATTCTTATATATCTGTCTTTTCAATAGCATTTTTAGGTGGTAGAATATGTGATATTTATAAATTGAAAGGTATATTTAATGCTTTTGTTGTATCTTTTTTTGTATGTTTATCTATAAAACCTATTACAGCTTACTATTTTTATAACTTTAATACAATAGATATATTTTTAAATATAATAATTATACCTTTTATGTCTATTGTTGTAATAATAGGCTTTTTGTCTACAATAATTGGAATTTTTAGCATACCATTAGCTAAATTTTTAATAGGTAGTGTATATTATATATTAAGATTTTTTACATATATTTGTAAAGTTGTTGACAATATGAGTTTTAATAATATTATTATAGGTAGACCTTCTATATTTATTATAATAGGGTTATATATAATGTTATTTTTTATAGGTTATACTTTTTATGATAAATATTTAATTAAAAAACGTAAAAAATTTATAAATATTGGTATTAGTATTTTCATTGTATTTACACTTTTGGCAACATTTATCCCCAAACCTTTTACTATAACTATGTTAGATGTTGGACAAGGTGATAGTATTGTAGGTATAAATAAAGATGGTGTATTTTTAATAGATGGTGGTGGTAGTAATACTTTTAATACTGGTGAAAGTGTTGTTTTACCTTATTTGAAAAGTAAAGGTATACAAACAATTGATTTTGTTTTTGTAAGCCATAATGATACTGACCATATAAAAGGTATAATTGAAATTGTAGATAAAATTAAAATAAAAAATCTATTTTTACCTATAAATAATAGTACTGATGAAAATTATGAAACACTTTTAACAAAAGCAAAAGCTGAAAATATACCTATTCACTTTGTAAAAAGTGGTGATAAACTTAATTTAGGTAAAGATTTATCATTTGATATATTACACCCTAATATAAACTTTTTAAATAATGAAGACAATAACAACTCTATTGTATTAAAATTAACTTATAAAAATAATTCTATGCTATTTACAGGTGATGTTGAAAAAGAAGGTGAAAATTTTATGTTAGATAATAATTTAGATTTATTGGCTGATATATTAAAAGTTTCACATCATGGTTCTAAAACTTCAAGTACACAAAATTTTATAGATAGTGTTAAGCCAAAAGATGCACTTATTTCTTGCAAAGAAAATAACAAATATAATCACCCTAGTGAAGAAACATTAAAAACACTTAATGAAAATAATATTAATATTTATCGTACAGATAAAAATAAAGCAATAACTATAAAATTTTATAAAGATACTTATAAAATAAAAACTTTACAAAAATAAATTTAGGAGTGATAATCTTGAAAGTATTAGACAATCATATAAAAAATAAAACTTTTTCTAATATATATCTTTTATTTGGTGATGAAGAATATTTAAAAAATAGTTATGAAAAACAATTAACTAATGCTATTGTAGATGATAATTTAAAAATGATGAATTTTGATATTTTTGAAAGTAAAAATACTAATATATCACAAATAATAGATGCTTGTAATACTTTACCTTTTGTGAATGAATACAGGCTTATTATATTAAAAAATAGTGGTTTACTTTATGAGGGTAGAAAAGATGATACAAATAAATTAGAACAATATTTACATAGTTTACCTAAAACTACAATAATAATATTTATTGAAGAAAAAATTGATAAAAAATTAAAATTATTTAAAACTATTTCAAATTTAGGTACAGTCCATCAAATAGGTAATTTGTCAGAAAATGATTTAATAGATTGGATACTAAATTTATTTAAAGATAATAATAAAACTATAACTTCTAAAGAAGCAGTTTATATTATAAGAAATGTTGGTTCTAATATGGAAATATTATTAAATGAAATAAACAAATTAATTTCTTTTAAAACTAACAATAATAAAATAGCTATAAATGATATTGATTTAATTTGTACAAAATCTATTGAAAGTAAAATATTTGACCTTATAAATTTTATGGCAAATAAAAATATAGACAAAGCTATTCAAGTGTACCAAAATTTACTTACTAATAAAACTTCTCCTTTTGTTATTTTAAATATGATATATAGACAATTTAAACTTATTTTACAAACAAAATATTTATATAATAAAAATTATAATATATCTAGTATCGCATCTGAACTAACTACAAAAGATTTTATTATTAAAGAAGCATTAAAACAAAGTAAAAATTTTTCTATAAAAATTTTATTACAAGTTTTAAATGAATGTTTAATTATTGATAATAATATAAAAACTGGACAAGTTAATGATATAATGGCTGTAGAATTATTAATAATAAAGTATGCAACTATATAAATAAGGGTTGCCAAAATTAAATAAATCATTTAAAATATTATAAAGACTACTAATTAAAGGCAGGTGATTTTATGGACAGTATACCCCAGTATTGTTATTTTAAAAAATTAAATATTTATAATAAAGTCCATAAATTTAGGATTTGCCTTTTAAAATATATTTCCTATCTTTATATGGACTTTTAAGGAGGAAATAAAATGATAAAAATGTATATGTCTTCAAATAAAGAACTTATAGAAACAGATACTATTACAGATGGTGTTTGGGTAAATATGGTTAATCCTTCTTTAAAAGAAGTGAATAAAATAGCTAATGAGCTAAATATAGACCCAGATTTTATTAATGCAGCTCTTGATGAAGAAGAACGTTCAAGAATAGAATTTGATAATGAAACTAATAATTTTCTTATTGTTGTAGATACCCCTTGTATATCTAAAGATAGAGAATCTAATATATATGAAACATTACCTATAGCTATAATATATACTGATAAAGTTATTATTACTGTTTCACTTAATGAAACACTTGTATTAGACCCTTTTATAAAAAATCGTGTTAAAACATTTTTCACTTATAAAAGGTCTAGATTTCTTTTACAAATATTATACAAAAATGCATCTTTATATTTATATTTTCTAAAAAGAATAGATAAACAAAGTACCCTTATAGAAAATGAACTTCATAAATCATTAAAAAATAAAGAACTTATACAACTTTTAACTCTTGAAAAAAGTTTAGTATATTTTTCTACTTCTTTAAAATCTAATGAATTAGTTATGGAAAAACTTTTAAGATATGATTTTATTAAAAAATATGAAGAAGATAAAGAACTTTTAGAAGATACTATTATAGAAAATAAACAGGCAATTGAAATGTCTAAAATTTATAGTGATATATTAGCTGGCACAATGGATACTTTTGCCTCTATTATATCAAATAACTTAAATATTGTTATGAAAGTTTTAACATCTATAACTATTATAATGGCTATACCTAATATAATTTCTAGTTTTTTTGGTATGAATGTTCCTATTCCATTTGAAAATAGTCCACTTGCATTTTTATGGATTATTTTAGGTTCGATAGGTATATGTATTTTAGTTACAAAAATTATGTCTAAAAAAAATATGTTCTAAATTTTTACAAATTAAAAAAGCCTTTAAAGGCTTTTTTAATTTGTACTTGTTGTTGTTTCTATTTGTTCAGTAGTTTCTTCTATAGTAGTAGTTTCACTAGTACTTTCACTTGTTTCTTCTATACTTTCTGTTGTATCTTCTTCACTATATGTAACTTCCTCTTGTTCAGATATTGATATATTTATATATGGTTGAGAAACTAACTTAATTCCTTCTGGTGTGTCAACATTAATTTTAACATTATGCTCTCCTACATCAAGACCTGAAACATCTATATTACATTTAATTAAATCTTGATTTATATTATCTATTATATTATCATCACCTGTTATATTTATTGAAATTTCTTCTGGCATATCAATAAAAAATTTATCATTATAACCCTTAATACTAATTTTATTTGTAGGTATATTCAATACTTTTGTTTTAGCTTTTCTTATATCAACATTTATTTTAACTTTACCACTATTATTATTTTTTAACTTTAAGTTATATTGTTTTAAAATTTGAGTTATATCTGAAGTAAACTCTGTAGATTGTGTAAGACCTGTTATATTTATTTCTGGTAAAGTTATTTTTGTTAATTTTTTTAAATTACTTGTACTTCCTATAACTTCTACATTTTTAGGGCTATATGTTACACTATTTACAATATAACCCTCTGGTAATTGCCCAACTAATTTAGGCTCTGAAATATTCAATACACCTTCAACACTAATAGGCACTTTTATTTCAACAGTATTCATATTAAATTGTAAACCATTTATTTTATTACCATCTTTATCATAAGCAAATAATTCTACTTCTTGTTTTATTGTAGATGTTTGGTTTGATATGTCTATTTCTGCATATATTACTTGTATTTTATCTACAACAGATTTAGGTCCTGAAACTTGTATATATTCAGATGAAAGTTCAGGGTCTGAAGCTATATAGCCACTTTTTATTTCTCCAGTAGTTTTAGGATGTATTTTTTTAGGTATTGTTATAACTTTATCAATAGTTATATCATATGTTATAGGATAAAAACTAACTATTTCAAAATTATTATTAGGGTATTGTATATTAGGTATTGTAGGTTTTAAATTTATTGTTGTTTGTAATGGCTCATCACCTATTTTATAAGATAAAAATTGCTCTAAATCTAATGTTAATTTTATATTATCTTTATTATATCTTTTATTTAATTCATCTAATGTTGTCCTACTACCTTTTATTTTTATTTCTGCCTTTTGATTTTTTAACTCTTCTAAATTTAAAACAACTAAATTATTTTCTTTTAGTTTTTCTTCATTTAAAACACTTATACTTAATGGATAAGTTTTTATTTCTGTTGGATTATTTATATTCATAACAATAAACCACATACCAATTGACATTAATATGGATAAGGCTTTCCAATGTAAATTTCTTGTAAAAAAATCTTTTATTTTTTTATACATTTAACTTCTTCCTTTCCATATATTTATTTTTTTTATGTTTTGTTTTTCTTGCTGTTTAAACATATCTTCTATTTGTTGTCTTGTTAAATTTCTATACAATTTACCATTATGAGCTATAGAAACTGCTCCTGTTTCTTCAGACACAACAAATATATAAGCATCACAAACTTCACTAGCCCCAACACTTGCTCTATGTCTTGTACCTAAATCTAATCCTATTTCAGATTGAGTTAAAGGTAATATACAAGTAGCCCTTTTTATACGATTATTTCTTATTAAAACTGCTCCATCATGTAGAGGTGTTTTATTTTCAAATATATTTATAAGTAATTGATTTGTTACTATTGCATCTATTGGTATACCACTTTCTTCAAAATCACCTAAAGCTACTTTTTGTTCTACTACAATAATTGCACCTGTTTTAGCTTTTCCCATAATAAAACAAGCTGTTAAAATTTCATCTAATACATTTTTAGGTATAATCTGATCTTGTGTACTACTATTGAAAATATTTTTAGTAAGACTACCCTTTCCTATTTGTTCAAGACCTTTTCTAAATTCTGGTTGAAATAAAATTAAAATTGCCATTATACCTACAGAAAAAGTTTGTTCTATAATCCAATATGTAGTATATAAATTAAGGTTAAAAGATAATATACTTAATATAAATATAACCATAATACCCTTAAATAAAGACCAAGCTCGTGTTTCCCTAATCCAATTCATTATAATATATATAAAAATTGCAACTATTAATATATCAACAACATCTGAAATTCGTATACTTGGTATACTAAATTTTGATAGGTTCAAACTTTCCAAAAAACTATTTATACCAGATATTTTACCATCTATTGAAGCACTCATTTCCACACCTACCCTACAAATTAATTTATAAATCTTATTTATTATAGCACAAAATCTATAAATAACCAATACATAACTATTAAATTTTTGTAAATTTTAATCCCTATATAATATATATACTATAATTAAATTTTATATTATATATAAATAAAAAAGTTATGTAGTATAATTATATTACATAACTTTTCTATTTATATTAAATATTTTTTTTAATAGAACTTCTTCTTATCATAAAAAATACAAATAAAACTAATGATACTATAATACCTGTAATATTTGATAAATTAGAAGATAACTTAAATCCTTCATCTGCTTGCATTATATAAGATACACATACATAAGACATTATTGTAGCTGGTAAAATAGCTATAAAATAATTTTTATTATTTTTATAAAGATATACTCCTGCAGTCCATAAGAAAGTAGTTGCTAAAGTTTGATTAGACCAAGCAAAATATCTCCAAATAATATCAAAATCTACCATTGTTAAAAAAATACAAGCAATAAATAAAGGTATTGCTATAATGAATCTTTTACTTATTTGTGATTGATTTATTTTAAAAGCATCTGCTATTGTAAGTCTAGCACTTCTAAATGCTGTATCACCAGATGTTATAGGACAAGCTACAACACCTAAAACTGCTAAAATTGCACCTATTGTGCCTAAAAGCTCTCTAGAAACAACATTTACAACACCTGCTGGGCCTTTATTAATAGCTAAAGCTTCTGAAACACCTTCTGGAGTTCCAAAGAAAGAAATTGTTACAGCACACCAAATTAAAGCTACGATACCTTCAACAACCATTGCACCATAAAAAACTGCTTTTGTTTCTTTTGGTCTTGTTACACAACGTGCCATCATAGGTGATTGTGTAGCATGAAAACCAGATAATGCACCACAAGCTATTGTAACAAATAAAAATGGAAATACATTTAAACCAGCTGGGTGTAAACTTGTAGAAAATGTTTTTGTATTAAGTTCTATCATAGGTGCAGTACCATTAAAATGATTTATAAACATACCACCACATAAACCTACAGCCATTAATATAAGACATATACCAAATAATGGATATATTTTACCTATAATTTTATCTACTGGTAAAACTGTTGCAAGTATATAATATAATATTATTATCCCTACTAACAATGTTTGATTTAATCCTGTAAGATTAGATAAAAGCCCTGCTGGTGATGTAACAAAAACAGTACCTACTAATATTAATAAAATAACAGAAAAAACACGCATAATATTTTTCATAGTATTTCCTAAATATAACCCTACAATTTCAGAAACAGATGTACCATTATGTTTCATAGATATTACACCTGAAAAAAAATCATGCACACCACCTGCAAGTATTGTCCCTAGTGTTATCCATATAAATGCTACTGGACCAAAACAAGCACCCATTATAGCACCAAAAATAGGGCCTGTACCTGCAATATTTAAAAACTGAATTAATAAAACTTTATATAATGGCATTGGTATATAATCAATACCATCTTGCATAGTTATTGCTGGTGTTGATATATTTTCATCTAAAGCAGCTTGTTTATAAACATAACTACCATATATAAAATATCCACCAATTAAAACAGCTAGACATAATATAAAAGTAATCATAAACACTTCCTCCTTTATAAAAATTTTTTACTAAAACATTATATCTAAATTTTTAAAAAATTACAATAAAAAGTTTAAATTTTCAAAAATTATGTTAAATATATATAAAAATTATATTTAAATTTTGTATATTTATTTTTTATTTTTATTTATCTTTTATATTTATTTTTATTTACAACTTAAAAAAAACTATATATAATAAAATATGTTTTTCATAATCTAAAAATAAATTTTTAATATATAATTTTAAGGAGATTATAAAATGTTTAATGATGAATATATAAAATTTTTAGAAAGTAGTTCAAAATTTAATATTAATGATGAAGAAAAAAAGTATATAATATTAAAATTTAATAATATGATTAAAAACTGTGATAAATTATCCAATTTACCTAAAATTGAAAAAATATTTTTTAATAATATTGAAGATGAAATAATATATTAGAATGGAGTAAATTTAATGAATATTTTCAATATGACTGCTCTACAAATTGGGCAAAAAATAAAAAATAAAGAAATAAGCTGTGTAGAAGTTATAAATTATTTTTTTAATAATATTACTAATAAAAGTAATGGATATATAACCTTTACTAAAGAATATGCTTTTAATAAAGCTAAAGAAATCCAAAAAAAAATAGATAATAAAGAAAATTTATCAATATTAGCAGGTGTACCTATATCTATAAAAGATAATATATGTACAAAAGGCATTAAAACTACTTGTGCTTCTAAAATGCTTAAAGATTATATACCATCTTATAATGCAACTGCTTTTAAAAGATTAGAAGATGCTGGAGCTATACTTGTTGGCAAAATAAATATGGACGAATTTGCTATGGGTGATACTGGTACAACTTCTTTTTTTGGTGGTTGTAAAAACCCTTGGGATAGTACAAAATCTACTGGTGGTTCAAGTAGTGGTTGTGCTAGCTCTTTAGCATATAATGAGGCAATTTTGACTTTCGGCTCTGATACTGGTGGATCTATAAGACAACCCTCTGCTTTTTGTTCTGTTACAGGTATTAAACCTACTTATGGTATTGTATCAAGATATGGGCTTATTGCATTTGCTCCAGAATTTGACCAAATAGGACCTATGACAAAAGATGCTTTAGACTGTGCTAAAACTTTAGAAATAATTAGTGGATATGATGAAAATGATAATACTACAATAAAAAATAAAAACTTTAAATTTATAGATGAAAATTTTAATATAAAAGGCTTAAAAATTGGAGTATGCAAAAATTTTATTGAATATAGTGATAAAGAAATTCAAATAGAAATATTAAAATCTATTGATATATTAAAAAATATGGGGGCTATAATAGAAGAATTTAATTTAGATGTTATTGAATATTCTATGCCAACTTATCAAATTCTATCTAGTGCACAATCTATTTCTAATATGGCAAGGTATGATGGAATAAAATATGGATATAAACCAGAAAATATTGATTGTTTAGAAGAACTTTGTGTTAAATCTAGAACTGATGCTTTTGGAGTAGAAGTAAAAAAACGTATTATGTTTGGTAATTTTATATTAAAAAATAAAGATGTTGAAAATAGTTACTACAAAAATGCTATAAATGCTAAAAATTATATAACAAAACAATTTATAGATGCTTTTAATAAATATGATATATTATTAGCCCCTACTACACCTAAAACTGCTACTTCTTTTGATGATACTACTGAAACAGATATATTTTTAACAAGTGCAAATTTAACTGGCATACCTTCTATATCTATTCCTTGTGGATTTACTAAAAATAATATGCCTGTTGGAATGCAATTAATAGGAAATTACCTTAAAGATGATTTAATACTAAATACAGCTATACAATTTCAAAAAAGTACAGATTTTCATTTAAAAAGACCTAATATAATGTAGTGGAGGTTTTTATGAATTATAAAGTTAATATTGGTTTAGAAGTTCATATTGAATTAAATACAAAAAGTAAAATGTTTTGTAATTGTAAAGCTAACTTTGGTGATGAAGAAAATAAAAATACTTGTCCTATTTGTTTAGCTTTACCTGGTGCTTTACCTATTGTCAATAAAGACGCTATTACTCTTGCTATTAAAACTGGATTAGCTACAAACTGTAATATAGAAAACAAAATAATATTTGATAGAAAAAATTATTTTTATAAAGATTTGCCTAAAGGTTATCAAATAACACAATTTTATAACCCTATTTGTAAAAATGGTTACATCAATTTAGAAAGTAAAATAATAAATATTAGAGAAATTCATATAGAAGAAGATGCTGGCAAAATAGGTAAAAATAATTGTATAGACTATAATCGTGCTGGTGTCCCTCTTTTAGAACTTGTTACTATACCAGATTTTGAAAATGCTGAAGAAGTTATAGAATTTTTAAAAATATTAAAAGAAACTTTACTATTTTGTAATATTTCAGATTGCAAAATGCAAGAAGGCTCTATGCGTGTTGATATTAATTTATCTGTTAGAAAAGATAATATGCCTTTAGGTAATAGAGTAGAAATAAAAAATATAGGCTCTTTTAAATCTATTAAAAATGCTATAAATTATGAAATAGAAAGGCACATAAACTTATTAGAAAATGGCTATACTATTAATATAGAAACTAGAAAATTTGATGAAAATATTAATAAAACTATTTTTATGAGAAATAAAGAAACAATCGAAGATTATTGTTATTTTAAAGACCCTGATTTAATACCTATAAACTTATCTAATAAATTTATAGAAAATATTAAAAATAATATGCCTATACTACCACAAGAAAAAAGAAAAATTTATAAACAAAAATATAATTTATCTTCTAATAATATAGATTATATACTTTGTAATCCTAAAATAAATAAATTATTTGAAGATTTAGTTAGTATTATAAAAGAACCTAAAGAAATTGCTAACCTTATATCTGGTGAATTATTTAAAATAATAAATGAAAATAACTTAAATATAGAAGATTTACAACCTAATATAAATTATATATCAAATCTTATAAGTTTACTTTTAAATAATAAAATATCTAGGGATACTTATAAAAATGTTTTCTTTGAAATTATTATTAATAATATAGAACCTATTTCATTTATAGAAAAAAATAATTTATATTTAGTAACAGATATAAATGTTATAGAATATACTGTAATGAATGTATTAAAAAATAACATTAAAAGTATTGAAGATTATAAAAATGGTAAAGAAAAAGCTTTAAAATACTTAATTGGTCAATGTATGAAAGAGTTTAATGGAAAATGTGATAGTAATATTATTAAAGATTTATTACTTAAAAATATAAATAATAAATAAATATATTTTTATATAAATAAATTTATATTAATATTTTTAATAAAAACTAGTTGAATTTTTTTTGATTTTTGATATAATTTATATAGATATTAAATAAACTATTATAAGGAGGCTTACTTATATGAGTAATTTAGATTTAAATAACCCTACTCAAGAATATGCTAAAAAAGTTTTAAAAGGTCTTGGTGAAAAAGAAAATATTAAATTTATTACTAATTGTATGACTAGATTAAGACTTGTTTTAGCAGATGTTTCTAAAGTAGATGAAAATTTATTAATAAATGAAACTGGGGCTAGTAAAGTTATTATAGAAGGTAATGATGTTCATGTTATTTATGGCTTACATATTAATGCAATAAAAGAAGCTATTGATAAAGAAATAAAAAATGAAAAAACTGATGAAGGCTTTATTGGTGATGTTAATGTAAAAAAAATACTTGAAGGTATTGGCAGAAAAGATAATATTAAAGAAATTACTAATTGTATGACTAGGTTAAGACTTACTTTAAAAGATATATCTAAAGTAAATGAAAATTTATTAGTAAATGAAACTGGGGCTAGTAAAGTTATTTTTGTTGATGAACAAAATGTTCATATTATTTATGGTTTAAAAATAGAAGAAGTTAGAAAAGCTATAGAAGAAGAACTTAAAAAATAAAACTATTTTTAAAAGGCTGAATTAATTCAGCCTTTTAAAATGCATTCCAAACAAAAATAAATACAAATATACAACTCCAAACATTATTTGTTATTTTTATTACTATTAACATACCATATATTATATTAAATGTATAAATCATTTAAATAATAGTATTTGTATTATTTCATAACTATAATAATCTTTTTTACTAGTTGTAAGTAAACTACAATATTATAATATTCTTTTTTCATTTATAATTTATATTCTTAAATATCCATATTATATCTCTTTTCTATATATAGAATATTACATAATATATTATTTTTTCAAATATCAATTTATAAATCTTAACAAAATCTATTTACAAAATATTATAAATTTGATAAAATACATTAAAGTTAATTTTAAAAACTAATTATTTTATTTAAAAAGGAGTGTTATTTTATGGACGTAGAACCCCAGACGTCTTCTTTATCATTGCAATTAATGCTGATTTTAATTTTGACGTTAGTTAATGCCTATTTTGCTGCTAGTGAAATGGCAATTGTTTCTGTAAACAAAAATAAAATTCATATTTTAGCTGAAGCAGGTAATAAAAAAGCTAAACTAGTTGAAAAACTTTTAAAAGAACCAACAGCTTTCTTATCTACAATACAAATTGCTATAACTGTTGCTGGTTTCTTTAATTCTGCTAGTGCTGCTACAGGTATTTCATTTAGACTAGCTAATGTACTTCAAAGTTTTTCTATTCCTTATAGTGAAACAATTTCTGTAGTTATAATTACAATTTTATTATCTTTTATTACATTAATTTTTGGTGAACTTGTGCCAAAAAGAATTGCTTTACAAAATGCAGAAGCCTATAGTATGTTTTGTGCTAGACCTATAAATTTTATTAGTAAAATTGCTTCACCTATCATAAAAGTTTTATCTGTTTCTACAAAATTTGTACTTCGTTTATTTGGTATAAATGATGAAAATGTAGAAGAACTTTTATCTAGAGAAGAAATTCGTTCTTTTGTTGAAAGTGGAAAAGAAAATGGTGTATTTAATGAAATAGAAACAGAAATGATAAATAATATTTTTGAACTTGATGATATACAAGCTCAAAGTGTTATGACACCTAGGAAAGATGTTTATTGTATAAATATAAACGAACCTTTAGAAGAATATATGGACGAACTTATGGAAATGCACTATACTAGAATACCTGTTTATGATGAAAATATTGATGATATTATAGGTATATTACACATAAAAGACTTTATGATAGAAGCTCATAAAAACAATTATGACTTTAAAAAAGTTAATCTTAAAAATATTTTAAGAAAGCCTTATTTTGTACTAGAAACTAAAGATATTGACGAATTACTAAAAGATTTACAAAAATCACATCAGCATATAGCAATTTTAATTGATGAATATGGTGGTTTTTCTGGTATCGTTACAATTGAAGACTTAATTGAAGAAGTTATGGGTGAAATTGAAGACGAATATGACCATATTACAGAACCTAAACTTAAAAAGTTAGATGAAAATATTTATTTAGTTAATGGTCTTATGAATTTAGAAGATTTCATTTATGAATTGAAATTAAATATTGAAAGTGATGAGCATGAAACAGTAAGTGGATATCTTTTACACCAAATAGGAAAAATATTAGAAGATGGTTCTAAAACTAGTATTTTAATAGAAAACCTTCACTTTGATATATTAGAAGTTGTTGATAAACATATAGAAAGTGTGCAAGTTACTATATATCCACCTCAAGAAATAATTGAGTAAAATAACTTAAAGTGTAGATAATTATAAAATCTACACTTTATTTTTATTATTTATTATATTTATTTAAAAATGTTAAAAAACTTTTTTCTACAATTTTTTTATCTTCTTCACTATAATAAAAATGTCCAGAATTTTTTAAAATAATAATTATAGATTTTTTTAAATTATATTTTTTTAAAATTTTCTTTATAGTTATAGCTGATTTTATAGAAACAAGTCCATCATTATAAGATTGTAAATAAATTATAGGTATTTTTATATATTTCAATTTAAAAAGTATTTTATAACTTAAATAAAATAAATCAATATATCTAGGTATCCAAAAAGGATATAATAACAATTTTTTATTTGATATACTTGTTCGTTCTTTCATAGTTTTTGTAAATTCATCTTTTACAAAATTAGGTATAATTGCAATTTTAGCACCTGCTATAAAAGTTTTAAAATCTACTCTAATATTAAAAGGAATATTAATACAAAATATACCTTTTATATTGTATTTGTTTTTTAGATACATATTAATAGCTAATAAACACCCCATAGAATGACCTACTAAAAATATATTTTTATATTTTTGTTGCATTTCTTCTAATTGATTATCTACATAACTAGTCCATTTTTTATATCCATTTTTAGTAAATTCCTTTGATGTTGTTCCATGGCCTGGTAAAAGTAAATTTAAGTAGGAATAACCATTTTTAAAAGCTAAATTAGTTAAATTATCAAATTGTATTGGTGATTCTGTAAATCCATGTATAAAAATAATAATTGTATCTGAATTATTTATATGTTTATATGTTTGTCTATGTAAATTATTCATTTCCAAATATTTTATGTATAGCGTGTGCTACTCCACCTTCATCATTAGTTAATGTTACCATATCACAAACTTCTTTTACAAAATCCTCTGCATTACCCATAGCTACAGAAAAATTAGCATAATTTAACATTTCTAAATCGTTTTCACTATCCCCCATAGCTACAACTTCTTCTTGTTTTATACCAAGCATATTAACATAATCTTTTAACGCACTACCTTTAGAAACACCTTTTTTCATTATATCTAAACAAACTTTAGCAGACCTAACAGCACTTATATCTTCTAGTTTTCTAAAAATACTTTGAATTTTTAAAAGTTTTTCTTCATTATGTTCTATTATTACTAATTTTAAAAATTCTTTTTTATCTATTAAACTATATAAATCTTTTTCAAATTTATATTCTAAAGACATAGTAAGTTCTTTTGTGTAATGTGATAAATCTGATTTAAGTTCATCTCTACAACTTTCTTCTGAAGTAGAATAACTTTCAGTTAAAGTATACATTTTACCTTCAATATTATTTTCTAGGCAAATATCAATAATTTTTTTCATAGTATCTTTTGGTATATAGTTTAATTGTATAATACTGTTATCTTTTAAATCCCTTATAGATGCACCATTACAACCAATAACTACTTCTTCTTTAAAACCAGCTTCATCCATATAGTCTTTAACTAAAATATCATTTCTACCAGTAGCTATAACAACTTTTATACCTTTATCTAAAAGCATATTTATAGCTCTAATATTATCTTGATGTATTTCTCCATTATGTTTTATAAGTGTATTATCACAATCAATAGCAACAAGTTTGTAATTCATAATATTAATTCCTCTCTAAATTTCTTTAATAATTTTTATATGTATAGGTGGATAATTGGGACGATTAAAAAATTCTGAAACTATAACTGTATATTTATTGCAATCTAAATTTTTTACAAAATTTAAAATAACCTCTTTTTCTTCAAACCCTGTATCCCCACCTTGATAAACACAAAGACTTACAACACCTTTTACTTTTAAAACTTGTAACGACTTTTCTATAGCCAATATACTTGTATCAGGTTTAGTAGCTATATTGTGACTTGCTCTCGGTAAATATCCAAAATTAAAAACAACACAAGAAATATTATTTTGTTTTATATATTTATCTAAATTTTGGTGACCATCTAAAATAAGTGATACATTATTATAAAGATTATTTTCTATAAGTCTATTTTTTGTAGCTTGTAATGCTTCTTCTTGTATATCAAATGCATATATAAAACCTTTTTCTCCTACTAATTGTCTTAAAAATAATGTATCATTACCACGGCCCATAGTAGCATCTATAACTATATCCCCACTTTTTACATTTTCCTTTATAAAATCTTTAGCAAGTGTAGTAGTATTTATTTTCATATTCCACCTATTAAACTATTTTTAATGTTAAATCTTTAAAATCCCAAATATCTGTAACTATATCTTTATAAAATTCGGGTTCATGACAAACCATAAGTATAGTTCCTTTATATTCTTTTAAAACTCTTTTAAGTTCATCTTTAGCATCTTTATCTAAATGATTTGTAGGTTCATCTAAAACAAGAATATTTGTTTCTTTATTCATTATTTTACAAAGTCTAACTTTTGCCTGTTCTCCACCACTTAAAACATATACTTTACTTTCTATATGATCAGTTGTTAAAGAACATTTAGCTAATGCTTGTCTAACTTCATATTGAGTAAAAGAAGGAAATTCGTCCCAAATTTCTTCTATACAAGTTTTATTATTATCTTCTTTAACTTCTTGTTCAAAATATCCTATAAATTGATTAGCTCCTTTTAAAACTTCACCACTAATAGGTTTAATTTCTCCTAGTAAACTTTTTAAAAGTGTAGTTTTACCAAGTCCATTAGAACCTACTATTGCTACTTTTTGTCCTCTTTCTAAAAGTAAATTTAAAGGTTTACATAAAGGCTCATCATAACCTATAACTAAATTTTTAGTTTCAAAAATAAGCCTATCTGATGTTCTTGCTTGTTTAAATCTAAATTCTGGTTTTGGTTTTTCTTTAGAAAGTTCTATAATATCCATTTTATCAAGTTTCTTTTGTCTTGCTCTAGCCATACCAGCAGTAGCTACTCTTGCTTTATTTCTTGCTATAAAATCTTGTAAATCATTTATTTCTTGTTGTTGTCTTTCATAAGCTGCCTCTAATTGTCTTTTATTTTGTTCATACAGGCGTAAAAATTCTTCATAATTTCCAACATATCTAGTAAGTTTAGCATTTTCAACATGATATATAAGATTTACAACACTATTTAAAAATTCTAAATCGTGTGATATAAGTATAAAAGCATTTTCATATTTTAAAAGATAATCTTTAAGCCAAGCTATATGTTCTTCATCTAAATAGTTTGTAGGCTCATCTAAAAGTAATATATCTGGATTTTGTAATAAAAGTCTACCTAATAAAATTTTTGTTCTTTGTCCACCTGACAAGTCATCTACATTTTTATCAAGTCCTAAATCATATAATCCAAGCCCTCTAGCTATTTCATCTACTTTTATATCTATATTGTAAAAATCACTCATATCTAAAATATCTTGTAAGTTAGCAGCATTTTCCATAAGTTTATCCATTTCTTTTTCATCTGCTTCAGACATTTTCATATAAGTTTCATTTAATTCTTTTTCAATATCAAATAAATATTCAAAAGCAACTTTTAAACTATCCCTTATACTATCACCTTTTTTAAGTTCTGCGTGTTGATCCATATATGCAACTCTTACACGGTTTGACCATTCAATAGTACCTTCATCTGGCATAAGTTTATTTGTTATTATTTTCATAAATGTTGACTTACCTTCACCATTAGCACCAATAAGTCCAACATGTTCTCCTTTGAGTAATCTGAAAGATACATCTTCAAAAATAGTTCTACCACCAAAAACATGGCTTACATTTTTTACTGTTAAAATACTCATTTAAAAACTCCTTTTATACTAAATAATATTTTTTACAAATTTTTCTATATTAATCTAATGTAAAATTAGTATTATGTCCAATTATTATAGAAAATTCATCTTTATCTGTATCTTTTAATATACTGTAAGCTAAAGTTGAAAATTCTTCTATATTATAATTAACAATTATATCTAAACAATCTTTTATTAATACTAATTTATTTATATCTTCTATTGATAATTTTTTATTGAATTTAATATTTTCAATTTGTAAGTGTATTTGAAATTTAAAACTAATATTAGGTACACCTTGTATTAATAATTTTATTATACTATTTAAAACTTCATTTTCTACTTCTTCATCTTTTTCTTCAAACAAAGGCATACTCATTAAATTATGCTTTTCTTCTACTTCTTTAAAAATCATAGCTATTTTAAAAAATACTTGCTCCATAAAATCACCCTTGTATATTTTAACATATAACATACAAATAAATCAATTAATTTTTAATATAGCAAAAGGAGTACCACTTATAAAAATAAGTAATACTCCATTTATAAATTAGTTATTAACTATTTTTTTGTCCTGCCATATGTCTTTCTTGAGCTTCAATCATTTTTTTTACCATATATCCACCAACAGAACCATTTTGTGCTGAAGTTAAATCTCCATTATAGCCCTTTTTTAAAGGCACTCCTATTTCATTTGCAACCTCATATTTAAATGCATCAAGGGCTGCTCTTGCTTCTGGAATTGCTTTTCTATTACTTGCCATAATAAATCACCTCATATAATTTTGTCATTCTACTTAATTGTCAACAAAGTTATTAATATATATACCTTTTTGATATATTAATTATTAACTTTGTAATTTTATTGTGTGCAAATAATAAAAATTAATTCAAGGTAATATATGTAAATTTATTTTATATTTTTATAATAAAAATATCCTGCTATCATAACAATTAAACATATAATAAGATAATATATAAATAAAGGATTTGCAAAACTACCTGATAATATTATCAATGAACCTATAATAGCCATTATAGGAACAACATATCCCATAAACTTATTTTTAATTTCACCTTTTAAAGCTAATTTTAAAATAACTACATATAATACACAATAATTTAAATAACTTATACAAATAGCAATTTCTGATACATCACCTTTACCACTTAAAATTCCAACATTATCACTTATTCCTTCTTGTGTTATATAATGTAATGCAAACCATGCTAAAGTTACAACAAATGCAAATATAGCTGAATTTAAAGGCATACCATTTAATTTATTATTTTGTTCTTTTAAACTATTACTAAAAGGTATCATATTTCTAATAGCTAAAGAATAAGGCATTCTTATCATACCAAGTGTAACACCATTTACAGTACCTAAAACAGATATTATAACAAATATAAGCATTATTTTTGCACCAGTTGAACCAAATAATGTATTTGCCATTTGATTAACACTATTATCACCTAACTCTAAAACATTTTGTGGTCCAACAAATATACTAACACCAACAAAATATAATACATAAGCTAATAATATAACTATTGGTGATATTATTAAAGCTAATGGTAAATTTCTTTTACTATTTCTTATTTCATGACAAATAGAAGTAGATATAATCCAACCATCAAATGAGAAAGCAATAGGACCAAATGCTGATAATATACCTAAACTTATACCAGCAGTTTTTATACTTTCCATATCATTAGCTAAAACTTGGCTAGGTTCACCTTTTATAAGACCAAATATAGCAAATAAAATTAAAGGTATTAATTTTATAATCATAGATGCATTTTGAAAATAACCACCAAATTTTGCAGATAATGTATTTATTAAATAACAAATTAATATAACTATAATTCCTATAGTATATGGATTAAAAAATCCTTCTTGTATATTAAATAATTGACATATGTATATACCAGCAACCCAAGATACAACTGCTGTTATTGATGGTAAATATAAAAATACTTGAAACCAACCAAAAGCTGATGCTGTTTCTTTATTTACAAATTCTTCTGCATAAGATATAATCCCACCAGGGTTATCTGTTCTTGTTGCTAATTGAGACATAGAAAGACTACCAAATATTATAGCTATTGCTGCCACACAAAATATAAGTACACCTAAAAGTACATTCCCATTAGTATAAGTTAAAACATCATCTGCTTTAAAAAATATACCAGAACCTATCACTATACCTATAATCATTGTTATGGAAGTAAATAAACCATATTTTTTGTTATGTTCCATATTTCTTCTCCTTTCTCTCAAAAAAATTTTTAATATTTCATAATTATACATTGCATATAAATTTAAGTCAAGTATTTTTTATTTTTATATACAAAATTAATTTAATATCTTTGTTATATATGAACCATCTTTTAAAACTTCTACCACTATTTCTTTATTACCATTAATATATAATATATCATTTTCTTTAATATTATTGCCATATCTAATAATTTTTTTACTATTATTAATATTTTTTTGTATATAATGATTTGTTTTTAATAATGAAAATATTATAGCTATTATTAGTACAATAAAAGATATATATATATCCTTATTTTTCATAACAACCTCTTTTAATAATTAATTAATTTTATGAATTTTTATTCATATATTTTCTTATTAATTAAAAAGGTTGTAGATAATTCTACAGCCTTTTTAATATTATTTTACATTATTAGCAAATTCTTTACCAAAATTAAAAGCATCTTCTTTTTGTGCTTCTGAAGGATTAAAAGGTATTTTTAAAGGTTCTAAAGGCATTTTAAATTTAAGTTGTTTAAATCTTGCATTTACATTATTTATACCTGTACCATTCCAACCATAAGAACCAAATACACCAGCTTTTAAACCTTTATGCACATTTGCATTTAAAGATACTAAAATATCCCATACTGGAGGTAAAGTATCATCTGCAATAGTTGGTGTACCTATTAAAAGACCTTTAGCTACTCCAATATTAGCTAAAACTTCTGTTTTATCTGCTGTTTCAAGGTCATAAAGTTTAGCCTTAATACCTGCTTCTTCTATACCTTTAACTACTTTTTCTGCTAAAATTTTTGTATAACCATAAGCAGAAACATAACCAACTACTATTTCATCTACTTTGTCATTTTTTGACCATTCTCTATAATACTCTATATATTTTTCTAAATCTGTTCTAAGAACTGGTCCATGACCTGGACAAATAGTTTCTATTTCTAAATCTTTAATTCTGTCTAATGCTTTTTGTACATATTCTTTAAAAGGTCCCATTATGCAATCAAAATAATATTTATATGCATCTAAAAAGTCGCCATCTATTAAATCATTAAATACTTTTTCATCACAGTAATGACAACCAAAAGAATCACAAGTAAATAATGTTTTATCTTCTTTAATATAAGTATACATAGAATCTGGCCAATGTAAGAAAGGTACACTTAAAAATGTTAAAGTTTTATTACCAAGACTTACTTCATCACCATCTTTTACTATTTTACTATTAAAATCTTTATTAGTTATTTCTTTTAAAAATCTAATAGCAAAAGCTGAACCTATGATAGTCATATCTGGATTAATATCTAAAAGTTTTTCTATTGCACCTGTATGGTCTGGTTCTGTATGATTTACTACTAAATAGTCTATTTTTTCTGGTTCAGTTATATCATTTAATCTTTCTAAATGCTCCTCAAAAAATTTACCTTTAGCAGCTTCTATAAGAGCAGTTTTTTCACTACCTTTAACTACATAAGAGTTATAAGTTGTACCATATTCTGTATACATAACAACATCAAAAACTCTAATATCAAAATCTAATGCTCCAACCCAAAATATATCGTCTTTAACTTTTAAATGACCTTTCATTTAATTTACACTCCCTTTAAATATAATTATATCATTTTATTATTTAATATATATAATACAATGTCCAAGTAAAAAAGTCAAGTTTATTTAACAATTTTTTCACATATTTTTTTTAAATAACTTACTTCTTCTTTTGTTAAATATCTATATTCACCTATTTTTAAATTACCAAGAATTATTTTATCTATTGCCACCCTTTTTAAATTAACTACTCTATGCCCTATAGCATCACACATTTTTCTAACTTGTCTATTTCTACCCTCTGTTATACTTATTTTTAATGTGCAGTATTTATTGTCTTTTTCTAATATTTGTATATTAGCTGGTGCTGTTTTATATCCATCTATAACAATACCTTTTTTAAATTTTTCTAATTTTTCTTTTGTAGGTGTTCCATAAACTTTAGCTATATAAACTTTTTTAATATTGTGTTTAGGGTGAGTTAATTTATATGTTAAATCACCATCATTTGTTAATATTAAAAGTCCTGAAGTATCATAATCTAATCTTCCAACTGGTACAACACGCTCTTTAATATCTATATAATCAAAAACAGTTTTTCTATCAAATTGTTCTTTTGCAGTTGTAACACAACCTTCTGGCTTATTTAACATAATATAAACTTTTTTTTGTTCTATTTTTACAGGTTTATCTTTAAAATAAACTTTATCTTTATTTTCATCTACTTTAAAGCCTAACTCTGTTATAATTTTACCATTTACTACTACATCACCTTGCAATATATATTCTTCTGCTTTTCTTCTTGAACATATACCACAATCAGCTAAAAATTTTTGTAATCTAATCAAAATTTTTTCTCCTTTTATTATATAAATTCAGAAAAAACAACATTAGAAAGGTCTATTCCTTTTTTAGATAACCTTAAATAATCATTATCTTCTATTAAAAGTCCATTTTTTATAAATTTGTCTATTTCTTTTTTATAAATACTATCTATACTAATATTAAATTCCTTATAAAAATCTGACTTTTTAATACCTTTTATCATTCTAAGCCCTAAAAACATAAATTCACTATACATATGTCTTTTTTCTAATATTTCTATTTCTCTATCATTTTTAAAATTTATATAATCATTAAAATTATTTGTGTTAATTATTCTTTTCTCATCTATTAAAGAACTTGCTCCAAGTCCAAAGCCTATATACTCTTTTCTAGTCCAATAAACTATATTATGTTTACACTCTTTTTTAGGCTTACAAAAATTAGATATTTCATATAAATTATAACCATTTTTTTGTAAAATATCTATTGCCATATAATATAATTTTCTATCTAATTCATCACTAAATAATTCAAATTCACCTTTTTCATACATACTATAAAATTTTGTACCTTCTTCTAATATAAGACTATATGTAGATATATGCTCTGGTTGTAATTTTGAAATATTAGTTAAAGTTTCTTTAAAATCATTTTCTGTTTGAGTTGGTAAAGAAAACATTAAGTCTATATTAACATTATCAAAACCAACTTTTCTAATATTTTCATAATTTTGTAGAAATTCTTCTATTGTATGTATTCTACCTATTTTCTTCAATAAACTATTTTGATATGCCTGTAAACCAACACTTATTCTATTTATATTACTATCTTTAAAACTTTTTATTTTTTCATAAGATAGTGTACCAGGATTTGCCTCTATTGTAAATTCTACATTTTTATCTACATTAAATAAATTATATATTTTAGTAGCAATACCTTCTATATAACCAATAGGCAATATAGAAGGTGTACCACCACCAATAAATATAGTTTTTACAATATATTTATTTTTATTTAAAATAGCAAATTCTTCTATTTCTTTTAAAAGTGCTATTTGATATTTTTCAAAATATTCTTCTTTACCTTTAAAAGATAAAAAATCACAATAAAAACATTTTTCTTTACAAAATGGTATGTGTATATATATACTTAAATCTTTCATTATTCTTCTTCTAATTTAAGTACACTCATAAATGCTGCTTGAGGTACTTCTACATTACCAATTTGACGCATTCTCTTTTTACCTTCTTTTTGTTTTTCAAGAAGTTTTCTCTTACGACTAATATCCCCACCATAACATTTTGCTAATACATCTTTTCTCATAGCACTTATAGTTTCTCTAGCTATAATTTTGTTACCAATAGCAGCTTGAATAGGTATTTCAAAAAGGTGTCTTGGTATTTCTTTTTTAAGTTTTTCAGCCATTTTTCTACCTCTTTCTTGTGCAGAAGATTCGTGAACTATAAAACTTAAAGCATCTACAACTTCTCTATTAACAAGCATATCTAATTTAACAAGTTTAGATTCAAAATAACCTATTATTTCATAATCAAAAGAGGCATAACCTCTTGAGCGTGATTTTAAAACATCAAAAAAATCATAAATAATTTCATTAAGTGGTATATGATATGTTAAAACGGCTCTAGTTTCTTCTAAATATTCCATACCTATATACTCACCTCTACGTTGTTGGCAAAGCTCCATTATAGAACCTATATACTCACTAGGTAGCATAATTTCTGCTTTAACTACTGGTTCTTCCATCTTTGTTATAGTAGTAACATCTGGAAAATCACTAGGATTAGAAATATTTAAACATTCACCATTAGTTAGATATATTTTATATATAACACTAGGTGCAGTAGTAACTAAATCTAAATTATATTCTCTTTCAAGTCTTTCTTGTATAATTTCTAAATGTAATAACCCTAAAAACCCACATCTAAAGCCAAAACCTAATGCAACAGAAGTTTCTGCTTCAAATTGTAAAGATGCATCATTTAATTGTAATTTTTCTAAAGCATCCCTTAAATCTTGATATTTTGAACCATCAGCTGGAAAAATACCACAATAAACCATAGGATTAACTTTTTTATATCCTGGTAAACTTTCTTTAACTGGGTTATTAGCATCTGTTATAGTATCACCTATTCTAGTATCCCTAACATTTTTTATACTAGCAGTTAAATAACCTACTTCACCTGCTTTTAATTCTTCTGTTGGTATAAATCTACCTGGTCCAAATACCCCAACTTCTACAACTTCAAATTCTTTTTCTGTTGCCATAAATCTAACTTTTGTACCTTTTTTAACAGTACCATCAAAAACACGCATAAAAACTATAACACCTTTATAAGCATCATAAAAACTGTCAAATATTAATGCTTTTAATGGAGCATTTTCATCACCTTGAGGTGCTGGTACATTAGATATAATTCTTTCAAAAACTTGGTCTATATTAAGGTCAGCTTTAGCAGATATTAATGGAGCATCTTCTGCTTCTATACCTATAATGTCTTCTATTTCTTTTATAACTCTTTCTGGAAAAGCACTAGGTAAGTCTATTTTATTTATAACTGGTAAAACTTCTAAATTATTATCTATTGCAAGATAAACATTAGCTAAAGTTTGAGCTTCTACACCTTGTGCTGCATCTACAACAAGTATAGCACCATCACAAGCTGCAAGACTTCTTGATACTTCATAGTTAAAGTCAACATGTCCTGGTGTATCTATAAGATTTAGTGTATATTCTTCTCCATCATTAGCTTTATATATAAGTCTAACTGCTTGAGCTTTTATTGTAATACCTCTTTCTCTCTCTAAGTCCATATTGTCTAAAACTTGTGCTTGCATTTCTCTTTCTGTTAAAAGCCCTGACTTTTGAATAAGTCTATCTGCAAGTGTAGATTTGCCGTGGTCTATATGTGCAATTATACTAAAGTTTCTTATTTTTTCTTGTCTACTTAAAGCCATTTTTTTCCTCCATTTATATTTTTATTTTAATTTTATTAAATTTTAATATCAAATTATCATATTATACCATATTTTAAGTAAAAAATCTATATTTAAAACTTGAAAATATCTAATTTATAAAAAATAATAATTTTAATATAAATTGTAAATAAAACCTAAATAAAAATATACATATTTTGTAAATATATTATAAAAATATAATAAAAACTTACCTTTTTAATTATCAAATTATTTTAATTTTTATATATTAATAAATTTTATAATATTTTTTATTAATTAGTTAAAAATGTATTATTTTACATAATTATCTAAATATTTGTTGCATTATAATATTATTTATGTTATTATGTGAACTGTATTAAAAATATTAAACCTAAAATTATTTTTATTTAAAATTTATGGAGGATATCTAATGTCAAACAAAAGTAATATGACAAACTGTAAAAATTGCAATTGGCAAATTGCCAAAGTAGCTAAATTTTGCCCTAAATGTGGTGCAAAAAATAAAAAACCATTTTATAAACATCCAATTCCTATAATTTTTATATATTTTATATTTATGGCATTTGTAGGTGCTATGACTGATATAGAAGGCATAAATTCTAATATAATAAATGATTCAAATACTACTGAAAGTACTGTTCAAGAACCATCTTCTCAAGAAATTTCTTCAAATACAACAGAAAATAATACTGTTTTAGAAGAAAATATTAAAGAAAAGGAAATAATAAATTTAAAATTTAATGATATTGGAAATTATGGAAAAAAAGATAATTATAATATAAGATATTATATTCCTAGTGGAAAATATAATGTAACTTGTAATTCTGAAACATCTTCAGGTTTTTTTATAATAAAAAACGAAAAAGTTAAAAATTCTGAAGGTAAATTAGAAGATGTTATTATAGAAGATATTAGATTTGATGATACTAATATAACTAAAGAAATTGAAATACCCCAAGATACACATATAGTATTATTCGCTAGCTCAGATTTTAATTTTAAAAAATAGAATAATCTAAAAAACATACATATAGAAATATGTATGTTTTTTAATATAAAGTATTAATTATCAAATTCTATTAATATTTCTATTTATTCTGTTTTAAATATTTTATTTTTCAAAATAAAAAATAAAATTATCTATTATAACTTTATTGTCATCTTAATTATATATTAACTTTAACCCCTAATATAGCTAAACTAAAAACCTTTGTTATATAGTCATTAATACAATTTTATAACTTTGTTATTATATATATTTTTATATCATTATTTGTTAATATTATTACTAGAATATTATTTTCAGTATCTTTTAAATAGAATTTTAAACCATTAACTAGTATATTATTAATAATACAATTACTTTTTAAATATTTATTTTACTACCATTTTCAGTAGCTATTACATTTATTTTATTTTGTACTCTATTTTTTATTTCTTCAACATGAGTTATAATTCCAACACTTATATTACTTGTTTGTAATTGTTCTAATGTATTTATTACTATATCTAATGTATTATTATCTAAAGTTCCAAATCCTTCATCTAAAAAAAATACTTCTAATGGTGCTTTATTTTTAAGTTGTATTTTACTAGATAATGACAAGGCAAGGCTTAAAGATGCCATAAATACTTCCCCACCAGATAAACTTCTAGGACTTCTTATTATTCCCCCATTATAATTATCTTTTATTACAAAACTACCTTCTAAAAGTTCTAAAGAATATTTACTTTGGCTCATATTAAAAAGTCTTTTACTAGCATCTATTACTATATGTTTTAGTTGTCTATTTGCAACATACTCTACAAAAGCTCCACCTTTATTTAAATCTGAAAGCTCTTTTAATAAGTCAAATTTTATTTCTTCTTCTTTTATAATTTTTGTAATATTTTCTATTTTTTTAAATGTTTCTTGCTTTTGAGTTATACTTATTTTTAGTGTTGTTATATTTTTTATAAGTTCACTATTTTTAATATTTAAATCTTGTTTCTTTATAATTATATTTTCAATATTATTTTTTACTTTTATTAAATCTAAATTTTTATCTAAATTTAATTTTTCAAATTCTTTTTCTAATCTTTTTATATTATAATTGTAATCATCAAATTTTTCTCTATAACTTTTTATTTTTTCCTCATAAAATTGTTTTTTATCTTTCTTATTGTATATTTCTAATATTTGACTTTTATTTTCAAAATTACTATTTTTTAAAAATACATCTATATAATCACTTTTCTTATTAATACTTTCATTATTTATTTTTAATTTTATTTCAATATCATTTATATTTTTTTCTATATTAAATTTTTCTTCTAATATTTTATCTAATAAAATTTTATATTTTTGTTCATTTTCTAAAATATCATTTATATTTTTTTCTATTGTTATTATATATTCTTTAGGTTCTTCATTATATGATAAAGTTTTTATTTTATCATTAATATCTAATATATTAGATTCTTTTTCTTTCTTTTTAGTTTTAAGTAAAATTTCTTCTTTTTCTAAATTAGTGATACTATTAGAAATTTCTATATTTTCTTTATCAAGAAAAACTAATTTTTTATTAATATTTAAATAATTTTCATTGTTTTTATTTATTTTAATTTCTATATTTAATATAAGTTCATATTGTTCATAAAAGTTATTTGTATTTAATTTTTTTGTATAATTATCTAGTTCATTTTTTAAATTTAATAATAAAATATTATTATTATTTAATTCTTTATTTTTTTCTTCTTTTAAATTTATTATGTTTTCATTAGATATTTTAATAGTATTTAATTGTTCATTTAATTTATTTAATTTATTTTCATAATTATATATATTTTTTAAAATATCATTTTCATTAAATATAAATTCAGAAATTATATTTTCATAACTTTCTATGTTATATTTTTTACTAATAATCTTTATATCTTCAATATTTTTATATAGTAAATTATTTTTTAATTTTAAATCATTTATATATTCTAAATTTTCTTTAAGTTTATTTTCATTTTTTAATTTATCACTATTTAAACTATTTATAATATTATCTAAAACAATTTTTACAGGATTTGGGTGTTCTATTGCTCCACAAAGTGGACAAGGTTTATTTTCTTTAAGATTTTCTAATAAATCTTTTAAAACTTCTTTATTTTCTTGTATTTTTATTTGTATATTAAGTTTATCTATTTTTTCTTCTATACTTAAATTTTCATTTAATGTACTTTCTATTATTTTTTCATTTTCTTGTATTTTTTGTTGTAAATTATTAATATTAGTTATAATAATATTTTTTATTGTATTATTTATATTTAATATATCTTTTTCTAATGTTTCAATATTTAAATTATTTTCTTTTATATTATTATCATATACATTTAAGTTTTCTTTTAAATGTTCTATTTTTTCATTTATACTTATTTCTTTATCCTTTAAATCTATTGCATTTTTTAAATCTTCTTTAAAACTAATATTTAGTTTATTTTCTTCATTAAATTTAACTATATCGTCTATTTGTTTTAGTAAAAACTCTTTTTCTTTTTTAATATTAATTATCTTAGACAAATATACTTCTTTTTCTTTAGTTATATTTTTTAAATTATCATTAATATTAAATATATCTCTTTCTAATATATTTTTTTCATCAATTAAAAGTATACATTGTTGTAAATCTTGCTTTATTTTATCTAATTTTGGTTTTTCTTCTTCTTTTTTATTTTTATAAAAATTATACTGCTTTTCTATACTACTATAATCATTTTGTATATTTTCAAATTTTTCTTTTAATATATTTAGATTATTTATATTAATTTTATTTTCTTCTACTATATTATCTAATTCTAATATATATAATGCTATTTTTTCAGCCTCTAAAATAAGATTTAAATTTTTTTCAAAATCTAAAATAGTACTTTCATCTGGTATTAAATTTTGTAATTTTTCATTATAAAATAATAAATCTTCCTTCAATTTTAAAACATTATTAAAATATTTTTCTTTTTCTTCTATTTCTTTTAATTCAATATTTATATTATTTAATGTTTGTTCGTTTTCTTTAAGTATATTTTTTTCTTCTTCTATATTATCTAAAGAAATATTACCATATATTTCTATTTCTTTTTTTAATCCATTAATTAAACTCTCTTGTTTACTTCTTTTTTTATTTATTTTATCTTTTAATATATCACCATATTTTTCTAAGCTAAAAATTCTTTGCAACATTTTAACTTTATCGGAATTTTCAAGCATTAAAAAATCACTAAATTTTCCTTGTGGTAAAACAACAGCTTTTGTAAAATCTGAATAACTAAGACCTATTATATTTACTATTTTATCTTCTACTTCTTTATTTTTATCTGCTATAATTTCTTTTTCGTCACTTTTTAAAATAGATAATCTAATTAAATCTAAATTTATTTTTCCTTTAGAATTTCTTTTAAATTGCCTAACTACTTCATAAAAAATTTCTTCTTTACCATTTTTAACAGAAAATATAAATTCAACTTTACCATTATTTACATTAAGATTTAAAAAATCACCATTCCCATTTTTTCCATCATATCTTACAATTTTTCCATATAAAGCTAATGTTATACAATCTAAAATAGTAGATTTACCACTACCTGTATTACCAAATATACCAAACATACCCTTTTCTAAAATTTTAGAAAAGTCTAATTGTTGCATTTCATTGAAACTATTTATTCCCATTATTTTAAGCATCTGTGGTTTCATTTTCTTCCACCTCCTCTTGTTCTATTTCATTTAAAATATTTAAAAATAAATCTAAAATTTCTTCTGGAGCATTTCTACCTTTTTTATAACTATAAAAATCTTTAAATTGTTCTAAAATATTTTTTTCTTCTTCTATTTCATAAATAGCATTTTCTTCTTTATCATTTTTTAATATTATACTTACAATATCTTTTTTAGTTTCTCTTAAATTTCTTATCTGTTCTCCTGTTATAAAATCTTGTGTTAATATTTCAATAAATGTATAACTATCTTTATTAGAAACACTTTTACAAAATTGTAAAGCCTCTTCATAACTATTACATTTAAAAACATCTATAGGTTTATAATCTGTAAGAGTTATTTTTTTTAATATAGGTTGTTCATTTAATTTAATATCTAAAATTAAAACAGCCTTTTCATACCCTATTTCACTTGTACTATATCTAATAGGTGAACCTGAATAATAAGCTAAACATTGTGCATCTTTTACTTGTTGGCATCTATGTAAATGTCCTAATGCTACATAGTGAGTATTTTTAGGAAAAACTTTTGGGTCTATTGCATAAGTTCCACCTATTGATTGTATTTTTCTCTCACTATCTGTTTCTATACCACCTTTTACAAATAAATGAGAAACAATAATATTTATAGTATCACTTTTATAATTTTTTGATAAGTCATTTAAAATATCTTTTATTTTATCAGAAAATTCTTTTTGCATTTCTACTTCTTCATTACTTTTAAATATTACTTCATTAATATTTTTTTCTGTAATATATGGTAATGTTAAAAATACTGCCTTTTCATTATTAATTTTTATTTCAAAAAAACTTTCACCAGCTCTTGTTATTTCAAAATTTTCATATTTACCTACATTAGCAACTGTATTAAACATACCTTGAATAATAATACCAAATTCATATGCTAAAGGTGTTGGTGATATTAACTTACTTGCACTATCGTGATTACCTGCAACTATAATAATAGGTCTTTTACCATTTAAAGATAACCTTTTCATAGCATTAAAAAATAATTTTTCTGCTACTATTGGTGGATTAGTAGTGTCATAAATATCACCTGCTATTATTATTAAATCTATCTTTTCATTGTTACAAATTTCTTCTAATTCATCTATAAATTTTATTTGCTCCTCTATTCTTGAATATTTATCTAAATATTTTCCTAAATGCCAATCTGATGTATGTAAAATTTTCAAAAAATCACCTCTTTTTTTACATTTTAAAAGATGAAGACTAAGTCTTCAGCTAAAAATAAATTACGCATTTATATCTATTGCATTATTTTGTCTAGACATTTGTTTATACATCATATCTGCTAAACCTATGCCACCTGTATTTGCCATTTTTTTAGTTAATTCTTCATCTAACATTTCTTCAAACATTTTTTGAGCATTACTTTTTTCAAAAATGCCCCCACTAGAAACAACTGTTTTTTTCATAGATTTAAACATCATATTTAAAAAATAACTTTCAAATTCTACACAAGCTTCTTTAAGTTCTTTATCATCACCATTTTGCATAGCATTATCAAGTATCTGTTTAAAATTTTCTGTTTCTACATTAGATTTTTTAGTTTCATTTATAGTTGCTAAATTTTGTGGACTTATACCTGTTACACTATTTAAGCTCATTTTATCAACTCCTTATTATTTTTTAAGGTTATTAGCTAATTGTAACATTTCATCTGATGTTGTTATAGCTTTAGAATTAAGTTCATAAGCTCTTTGAGCAACAATTAAATTAACCATTTCTTCAGCAATATTAACATTAGATAATTCAATAAATCCTTGTACTATTCTACTTTGTTTAACTTCTCCATCTGCTTCTAAAATAGGCTCTCCAGATGCTGATGTAGTTACATATAAATTTCTACCTATTGCTTCTAATCCTTGTGGATTTGCAAATTGAACAACTCCTACTCTTGCACCAGTATCTTGTTCTTCACCATTTTGCATATATCTTATAGAACCATTTTCTGAAATTATTAAATCCTGAATAGGTATATTTCCTGGAAAAGTTACGGGTTCTCCATCTGAATTTAACACACGATAACCTTCAGAAGTAACTAATTGATTTTCACCATTACCTAAACTAACTTTAAAGCTACCATCTCTAGTATATGCTACTTCATTTTCACCTGTTTGTATCATAAAGAAGCCTTCACCCTCTATAGCTAAATCTGTTTTTATCTCCGTTTTCTCCATATTACCTTGAGCAAACATTCTACTAGTAGCAATAGGTCTTACCCCAAGTCCTACTTGTAAATTTAAAGGTTTACCTGTATCAGCCTCATCTAAAGATGCTCTTTCCATTGTTTGATATAATAAACTTTTAAATTCTAATCTTTCTTTTTTATATGAAGTTGTATCTACATTAGATATATTGTTAGAAATAGTGTCTACATTTAACTGCTGTGCATTCATACCAGATGCAGCAGTCCATAAAGAACGCATCATAATATTTTACCTCCTATTATTTTCTATTTTCTAGCTATATCAGTAACAGCTTTACCTAAAATAGCATCTTGTGTTTGAACCATTTTTTGATTTAATTCATAAACTCTAGATACATTTATCATTTTTGTCATTTCATTAATAATATTAACATTAGATGTTTCTATGTGTTGTTGAACTATTGTACCTGTAAATTGTTTTTCAACGGTTTCATCTATTTTATTATATAAATTGTCACCATATTTTCTTAATGTTTCTTTATTTTCAAAATCTACTAATTTAAGTCTATCAACAAATTCACCATTTACATAAATGTAGCCGTTTTCGCTAATATTTATATTTCCATTAGGTATTATAATTCTACCATTTTCTCCCAAAACATAGTTACCTTCTTTAGTCATAAGTTCATTGTTAGCATTAACCGTAAAAGAACCATCTCTTGTATATTTTTCTGTAACATTTCCATTTTTATCAACAGTTTCTATTGTAAAGAAACCATCACCATTTATAGCTAAATCATATATTCCACCAGTTTTTTCCATATTGCCAGTAGTAAAATCTGTACTAACCTCTGCTACAAAATTACCAAGTGAAACACTACCTATATTATTATCCCTTTTTATTAAACTTTGAGCTGGGTCATCAAATCTTTTCATAAGCTCTTCAGAAAAAGATTGTACAATAGTAGTATCTTTTTTAAATCCTGTAGTATCAACATTAGCTATATTATTTGTTATAACATCTATATTATTCATTTGTGTCATCATACCTATTGCAGATGTATACAAACCTCTATTCAATCAAATCATCTCCATTTTAATAGTTGTGTTATTTTTTGTAAAAAGCTATTTCTAGCACTTTCAAATTTATTATTGTATGCAATATATTGTCCAGTACCTATAGCTACACAAGATAATGCATCTTCTGCTAAAACAGCATTTATACCTGTTTCTTCTTTTATAACTTTATCTAAACCATATATTAAAGCTCCACCACCTGTTAAAACTATACCTCTTTCATAAATATCTGCTGCAAGTTCTGGTGGTGTTTTTTCTAATACTTTGTGTATAGTTTCTAAAATCATAGAAGCAGGTTCTTTTAATGCTTCATAAATTTCTTCAGATGTAATATTTACTACATTAGGTAACCCTGTTACAAGATTTCTACCTCTTATATCCATATTTACAGGTGCACTTCTTTTATAAACAGTACCTACATTTACTTTAAGTTCTTCAGCAGTTTTTTCACCTATAAGAATGTTATACTTTTTTCTTACATATCTTATTATTACTTCATCAAAATTATCACCAGCTATTTTTAAAGAACTTTTTACAACTGCTCCTCCAAGAGATATAACAGCAATGTCTGTTGTTCCTCCACCAATATCAACTATCATACTTCCACAAGCTCTAGTTATATCTATGCCAGAACCAATAGCAGCTGCTATTGGTTCTTCTATAACAAATACTTCTCTAGCTCCAGCATCTTTTGTAGCATCTTTAACTGCTTTTTTTTCAACTTCTGTAACTTCAGAAGGAACACAAACAGCAATTCTAGGGCGTCTTGAACTTTTACCTATTACTTGTTTAATAAAATGCCTTAACATAAGCTCTGTAACATTATAATCAGATATAACCCCTTCTCTAAGAGGTCTTACAACGTTAATATTACTAGGTGCTTTACCTAACATTTTTCTAGCTTTTTCACCTACAGCAATAACTTCATTAGTATTTCTATCTATTGCAACAACAGAAGGTTCTTTTAAAACAATGCCTTGTCCTCTTATATATATTAACACACTAGATGTGCCTAAATCTATTCCTATATCAGAACCCAACATTATAATTTCCCCTTTTTTTATTAATAACGTTTTAATTATATCATCTTTTTGTTACAATTTAAAGCATTTTTTATGTTTTTTAAAATTTTTAATATATTTTTAATAATTTTGTTACAATTATATATTTTATTCTAAAATTCTTCTTTTTAAAAACTCTAAAAAATCTTTTGCATATAATTTTCCACTAAGATTTTCATATATAGGATATTCACCAGTAATTTGATTTTTTTCATCAATAGCAAAACAAAATTCTGTATCAAATCCTTTTGCAAAAACAAGTATTTTATAATCTATTGTTCCATTAACAAGATTATTATAAATTATATCAGAAACATTATTATATTTGTCAGGTGGGTATTTATCATAACAAATTGTATATATTTCTTCTCCATATATATAACCGTGTCCATAATTTTTAAGACACCATTTATAAGTAGGTGATAACTCATAGCCTAAAAATTTTTCAAGAGCATCTATATATTTTTGTTCTAATCCACTTTCAAAATTTACTTTCGGAGTTTCTACTTCTTCAAATTCTTCTAGTTCTTCTTCTGTAAGTTCCTCTAACCAACTATCGTCCTCATCTTCAACATAGCCATAATCTTTAGAATATTGTTCAATAATATTTTTTATTTCTTCATATCTATCCATTATTATTTCTCATTATTTTGAACATTTACATTGAGCATAAGTTCATCTAGCTGTTTTTTATCTACAAAATTAGGAGCATCTGCTAATAGACAAGAAGCATCTTTTACTTTAGGGAATGCTATAACATCTCTTAAACTATCACTACCAGATAAAAGCATTACTATTCTATCAAGTCCTAAAGCAAGTCCACCGTGTGGAGGAGCACCATATTTAAAAGCATCTATTAAGAAACCAAATCTTTCATTTGCATCTTCTTGTGTAAATCCTAAATATTTAAACATTTTTTCTTGTAAATCACTTTGATAAATTCTAAGACTACCACCGCCAAGTTCATAACCATTTAAAACTAAGTCATAAGCTACTGCTCTTACTTTTTCTGGATTTGTTTCTAAAAGTTCAATATCTTCTTCCATAGGCATAGTAAATGGGTGATGTTTTGCAACATATCTTTGTTCTTCTTCATCATATTCAAAAAGTGGAAACTCTGTAACCCATAAAAATTTATAATCTTCTTTATTTGTAAGTTCAAGTCTTTTAGACATTTCAAGTCTTAATGCACCTAAAGCATCAAAAACAACATTATCTTTATCTGCACATATTAAAATTAAGTCACCTTTTTCAGCTTTAAAACTATTAGCTATTTCTATAAGTTGTTCATCATTGAAAAATTTACCTATACTTGTTTTAAAAGTACCATCTTCATTTAACCCTAACCAAGCTAAACCTTTAGCACCATAAGTTTTAGCAAGTTCTACAAGACTATCAATTTGTTTTCTAGGCATAGAACAACAACCTTTAACATTTATACCTCTAACACTTCCACCATCTTTAATAGCATTTTCAAATACACCAAATTCACTACCTGCTACAATATTAGTAATATTGTTAAGTTCCATACCAAATCTAACATCTGGTTTATCTGAACCAAATCTTTCCATAGCCTCTTTATAAGTCATTCTTTCAAAAGGAATTTGTATATCTATACCTTTTGTTTCTTTTAATATAGTTTTCATAAGTCTTTCATTTAAATCTATTATATCTTCTTCATCTACAAAAGATAATTCCATATCTATTTGTGTAAATTCTGGTTGTCTATCTGCTCTTAAATCTTCATCTCTAAAACATTTTGCTAGTTGGAAATATTTATCAAAACCAGATGCCATTAAAAGCTGTTTAAATATTTGTGGTGATTGAGGAAGTGCATAAAATTCTCCAGGGTGTACACGACTTGGTACAAGATAATCCCTAGCTCCTTCTGGTGTAGATTTTGTTAAAAATGGTGTTTCTATTTCTAAAAATCCTTCATTATCTAAAAATCTTCTAACAGATTGGGCTATTTTATGTCTTAATATTAAATTTTTAGCTACACTAGGTCTTCTAAGGTCTAAATATCTATATTTAAGTCTTAAATCTGTACTAACATTTACACTATCTTCAATTTGAAAAGGTGGTGTTTCAGATTCTGATAAAATTTCCATTTCATCTATTAAAACTTCTACTTTTCCTGTTTCCATTTCTGGATTAATATTTACTTCAGTTCTAGCTACTACTTTACCTTTTATAGCTACTACATATTCTGGTTTAAGTTCTTTATCTTTTTTAATAACATCTTCTGAATTAGTATCTTGATTTACAACTGCTTGAACAATACCTGTTCTATCCCTTAATAATATAAAAGAAAAATGACTGAATACACGCTTACGACTTACCCAGCCCATAATAGTAACTTCTTTACCAATCATATTTTCTTTTATTTCTCCACAATAATTTGTTCTTTTAAAACCTTTCATTTTGTCCTCCAATTATAATATATTTGTTTTTATTATTGTAAAATTTCATTTTCTAAATTAGACAAAGTTATTTCTCTTTGTTCACTTTTATCCATATCTTTTAAATTTACTTTATCTGTTTCTATTTCATTATCACCTATAATTATAACATATTTGGCATTAATTTTGTCAGCATATTTAAGTTGTGCTTTTACACTTCTTCTAACTATGTCATATTCTACATATATACCTTTTTGTCTTAAACTATATGCTATTTGTTGAGCCTTTGTAAACCCAACTTCACCCATAGAACCAATATAAATTAAAGGTCTATTTTCTTCTTCTATTTGTATACCTTGTTCTTCCATAAGCATAAGTACACGCTCCATACCCATACCAAAACCAACAGCACCAGTAGATTGTCCACCACATTCTTTTATAAGATTATCATATCTACCACCACCACAAATAGTGCTTTGTGAACCTAATTTTTCAGATTTACAAACAAACTCAAAAACAGTTTTTGTATAATAGTCAAGACCTCTTACTATTTTAGGGTCTACTTCATAAGGTATATTCATTATATCTAAATATTTTTTAAGACTTTCAAAATGATTTTTACATTCTTCATCTAAACTTTCTATCGTTGTAGGTGCATCTTTTAAAGCCTCTTTACACTTTTGATTTTTACAGTCTAATACTCTAAGTGGATTTTTTTCATATCTTTGTTTGCAATCTTCACATAAACATTCTAATTTAGTTTCTACAAAAGATTTAAGTTTTTGATTATAAGTTTTTCTACATTCATTTCCACCTAAACTATTAAGTTTTAATATTACATCTTTAATATTAAGTCTTTTTAAAAGTTCATATACAAAAGATATAACTTCAGCATCACAGCTAGAATCAAAAGAACCAAACATTTCAACTCCAAATTGATGAAACTGTTTAAATCTTCCTGCTTGGTTTCTTTCATCTCTAAAAGAAGGGGCTATATAATATAACTTTGTAGGTTGAACATCTGCATTTAAACTATTTTCAAGATAAGCTCTAGCAGTACCAGCTGTACTTTCTGGTTTTAATGCATATTCTCTTTCCCCTCTATCTTTAAAAGTAAACATTTCTTTTTGAACAACATCTGTTGTTTCACCTACTCCACGCTCAAAAAGATTTTTATATTCAAATATAGGTGTTCTTATTTCTTGTATACCAAAATTTTTACAAGTTTGTCTAATTTCATTTTCTAAAAACTGCCACTTATAAGCATCTTTTCCAAAAATATCATTGGTACCTTTAGGTCTTTTTATTTTCATTTATATATCCTCCTGTATTATTTCTTTTTTTCGTTGTATCATTTCATCTATACGACTTATATAGTCATCTACACTTTTAACATTAAAAGCTCTTTTTATAAGATTTTTATCTTCAAAATAAAATTTGCTTGTAGCCCCTGCACCAAAAGAAATAATAGTTTGTTTTTCTTCCATTATTTGAATATTATAAAAACATTCTAAATTATCTTTACAATATCCAACATTTTCAAAATTGCCTATCATATTTTTTTGTCTGTACATATAATAAGGATACATATTCATTTTTTTAGCATAATCTTTTGTAATATTAATCATTTTTTCCATTTCATAAAAAGAACTAGGACTAAATGTATCTATATTTTCATTAAGTCTTGAAGCTCTTTTTAAAGCAAGTGTGTGTACTGTTAAACTTTCTGGATTTAATTTATATATTTTATCCATAGTATATAATACTTCTTTAGAAGTTTCATCTGTAAGCCCTAATATAATATCTGTATTTATATTGTTATGCCCTTCTTCTCTAGCCATATAAAAAGCCTGTAAAAATTCTTCTTCTAAATGATTTCTTCCTATCAATTTTAATGTTTTATCATTCATAGTTTGAGGGTTTATTGATATTCTTGTAGCATTAAAATCTTTCATTGTTTTTAATTTTTCTCTAGTTATAGTATCAGCACGCCCTGCCTCTATTGTATATTCTACTAAAGGCTTTTTAAAATTATCATTTAATATTTTTAAAAACCTATAAAATTGACTTTCATTTAATGAAGTTGGCGTTCCACCACCTATATAAATACTTTCTATATCAAAGCTATTAACATAATCTTTCATAGCAAGTATTTCTTTTTCCAAACAATCCAAATATAAATCTACTTTTTTAGTATATTGACTAAGATTAAAAGAAGTAAAAGAACAATAAACACACCTTGTAGGGCAAAATGGTATACCTAAATATATTGAAATTTTATTTTTATTATTATTTTTAAGTATATTTTTTTCTATTTTAGCTATATCTATTGCTAAATTTATTTTTTCATCTGAAACTAAATATTTTTCCTTTAATATATTTTTAATACTATTTTCTGAAAAACCTTCTTCTAACATTTCATTTATTTTTTTAGTTGGTCTAACACCTGTTAATATACCCCAAGGCATATTTAAAGGTCTTAATTGTTGTATAGCCTCATAAACAGTAAGTTTTATAATTCTAGCTATTTCATTAGAAAAACTATTTATATCCTTGTTTGTAATATTATTGCTTTTACTTATTATTTCTTTTTTATCTTTATATATAATACAAGTAGTTATTTCATCTTTAAGTATACTTTTTATAACTATATCATTATCTAATATTTCTTCTACTTGCTTTATTTTTTCACCAAAATAAAATAATTGAATAACTGAAAGTACTTCATCTAAATATTTATGTTCTACAATATAATACATATAAAACCAACTTTCTAATATTCATACATATTACCCATATAAGGGTTGATATTTTTTTCTGTTCCTATTGTAGTCTTATTTCCGTGTCCACTATAAACTACTGTTTCTTCTGGTAAATCTTTAAGTCTTGTAACAGATTTAATTAAATCAGCTGAATTTCCATAAGGAAAATCTGTTCTACCAATAGAACCATAAAATAAAGTATCACCAGAGAAAAGTATATTTTCATCTTCAAAATATAAACACATACCACCTGGAGTATGTCCTGGAGTTTTTAAAACTTTAAAAGCTAAATTTTCACCAAACTTAAAAATATCATTATCTTTTAAAACAATATCTGCTTTTATTTCTATTTTAGCATTTATCATATGAGAAAGATTATTCTCACTATGTTCAATTAATATTTCTTCTCCTTCACATATAACAATAGGTATATTATATTTTTCTTTTATTTCTTTACAAGCACCTATATGGTCAAAATGTCCATGAGTTAATACAATATATTTTAAATTTAATTTTTCTTTTTCTATTATATTTATAAGTTTATCTGCATCTGCACCTGGGTCTATTATTATAGCATTGTTTGTATCTTCTTCTATTGCAAAATAACAATTTTGCATCATCATACCACCAACTATTTCAACTTTAACTTTCATAAATTTCCTCCTAAAACAATTTATCACTATCTAAAAGGATAGTAATAGGTCCATCATTTATAAGTTCTACTTGCATATCTGCTCTAAATATACCTGTTTCTACTTTTTCATACTCTTTTTTAACATAATCTACAAAATCATTGAATATTTTTTCAGCATCATCTGGTTTAGCTCCACCTACAAAACTAGGGCGAAGCCCTTTTCTAGCATCAGCATAAACTGTAAAATTAGGAACTATTAAAAGTCCTAAATCTAAATCTTTTATAGATAAATTCAATTTATCTTCACTATCTTCAAAAATTCTAAGATTTATCATCTTATTACACATATATTTAAAAGTTTCTATATTGTCAGTATCATTAACAGCTACTAAAGCAACTATTCCTTTGTCTATTTTCCCTACTATTTCTCCATTTATATTTACTTTAGCTCTTAATACTCTTTGCAAAACAACTCGCATAAATTCCTCCTATGTTGTAATCCTTTGTATATCATAAACCCCTTTAACACTTTTAACTTTTCTACAAATATACTCTAATTCAGACCTATCACTTATAGTAATTGTAGCATCTATAATAAATTCTGTTTTAACAGTTCTAGCATTAATATTTCTAAGTGATAATTTTTCATCTGTAAATACTTTTGTTATATCTACTAAAAGTCCTATTCTATCTTCACCTGTTATTCTTATTTCTGCTAAAAACTCTTTATGTTGACTTTTATCTAAACTCCAATTAGCCTCTATAAGTCTTTTTCTATCATCTTCTAAAAGATTTATTATATTTATACAATCTGTTCTATGTATAGATACACCTCTACCTTTAGTGATAAAACCAACTATTTCATCACCAGGAACAGGACTACAACATTTAGAAACTCTAACATCTAAACCTGTTATACCATGAATTACTATACCAGAGTCATTTTTTTGTTTTCTTCCAAATTCATTACTTATATTTGAATTTGATATAATTTCAGCAGTTTCTTTCAAAATATCTTCAGCAGTTTTATTTTTATTTATTTCTTTTTTAAGGTCTTCTATAAATCTATTTATAATTTGTCCTTCTTTTAAACCACCATGCCCAATAGCCGCACATATTGCATCCCAATCTCTAAACCCATATCTTTCTAATACTTTTTTAATTCTATTAGGTGTAGCTAATTCTCCAAAAACAAAACCTTTTCGTTTTGCTTCTTTTTCAAGCATTTCTTTACCTTTTAATATATTTTCTTCTTTATTTATAGTTTTAAACCATTGGTTAATTTTATTTTTAGCTTCATTACTTTTAACCATTTTTAGCCAGTCCATACTAGGCCCACGTGAATTTTGACTAGTTATTATTTCTACAATATCTCCATTTTGTAAAACATAGTCAAAAGTGACAATTTTTCCATTTACTCTTGCACCTACCATAGTATTTCCAACTGCACTATGTATAGAATAAGCAAAGTCTATAGGTATAGCACCATCTGGAAGACTTTTAACTTCTCCTGTTGGTGTAAAACAATATACATTTTCATTTAAAGAGTCTAAATTCGTTTTTATAGTATCCATAAACTCTTTGCTATCAGACATATCTTTTTGCCATTCTAAAATTTGTCTAAGCCAGTTTAGTTTTTCTTCTTCTGCTGTTTCTTTAACATTTTTATTCCCAGATTTATATTTCCAATGCGCAGCTATACCATATTCAGATATACGGTGCATTTCCCAAGTTCTAATTTGAATTTCAAAAGGAAGTCCTTCTGGTCCTATAAGTGTATTATGTAAAGATTGATACATATTAGATTTAGGCATAGCTATATAATCTTTAAATCTTCCAGCTATTGGCTTATACATTTCGTGTACAAGCCCTAACACTTCATAACAGTCCCTTATACTATCTACTATTATTCTAACAGCAAAAAGGTCAAATATTTGGTCTAAAGTTTTATCTTGATTAAGCATTTTTTTATAAATACTAAAAAAATGTTTAGGTCTTCCATATATTTCACATTTAAGATTATCTTCTTTACATTTTTCTGTTATTTCTTGAACAATTTTTTCAACGTATTCTTCTCTTTCATGTTTTTTACGTTCTATTTTTTCTGCTAAATCATAATAGGCAGTAGGGTCTAAATATCTAAGACATAAGTCTTCTAATTCTATTTTTATTTTAAATATACCAAGTCTTGTAGCTAAGGGTGCATATATATCTAATGTTTCTTGTGCTTTTTCTTTTTGTTTTTCTTTACTCATATATTGTAAAGTTCTCATATTATGTAGCCTATCTGCTACTTTTATTAATATTACTCTTATATCTTTTGCCATTGCAAGAAACATTTTTCTATAGTTTTCTGCTTGTAATTCTTCTTTAGAAGAAGATGAATAAGTAAACTTATCTAATTTTGTAACGCCACTTACAATATTAGCTATTTCTTCACTAAAAATTTCCTTTAAATCCTCAAATGAATATTTTGTATCCTCTATTACATCATGTAAAATACCTGCTGCAATAGATTCTAAATCAAGTTCTAATTCAGCTAATATAATAGCTACACAAAGTGGATGTATAATATATGGTTCACCAGATTTTCTAAGCTGTTCACCATGTGCTTCTTTTGCTAAATTATATGCTTTTTCTATAATACTAAAATCTGTTGCTGGGTGATATTTTTTAATTTTTTCTATTAATTCGTCATAAAGTAATTTATATTCTTGCATAAATATCCTCCTCTCAAAATCTATTTATTACTTATTATTATATTAACTTTTTAATATAATTTCAAGTAAAACTAGTATTTTTAATAAACATAATAACTTTTTATTATTAAATATATAAAAGTCAAGATTAACTATAAAAAGTATAACCTTGACTTTTTAACTTCATTATTTTTATAAACTATTCTAAAAAAAATGAAACTTTATTTAAAGCATATTCTGCATATTCATTATAAGCATCTATATTTAATGCCTTTTTAAATCTTTTATTAGCTTTATTATATTTTTCTTTATTAAAATTAACAACACCTAAATTATAATTTAATTTTGTCCTAAAATCCCTTTTTAAAACTTGTAATAATATATGTGCAAACCCTAAACAAGCTACAACTCCACCTAAAGCAATTATTATATGATTTGTTAAAAATATCCCTATTAAAAATAATGGTACTCCTGCTATAGCCACAAAAGGATTAAACTTTATAGGAACATAAGGTAATTTATTTTCAGATACACTTTCTATATTATCTTTTGAAAATGAATATACTTTACTTTTTACATTTTTCTTAGCTACTTTTGGTTTTTTTCTTGGTTTAGGAACAGTTACATTTTCTCCTAATTCTTTATATTCAACAACTACTCCACCTTTTATTTTAAATAATATATGAACATCTTTTTTTAAATTTTTTAAACTTTCAGATTGGATATTTTTACTTATATGTAATATATAATATTCTTCTTCTTCATAAGGTTCTAAAGCCTCAATAATTATTAATTCTAATGCTTTATTATATATTATTTTTGTTTTAAAAATATAGCCTTTTGTATCTGTAACATTCATTGTTTTTCTTGATACACTTTCTCTGTTTAAAGGTAAACTAAACTTTATATACCAATATATTTTTTCTTCTGTATTTTCTATTTCATTTTTAAATTTTTTATTGATTTCTTTTTCAGATGCATCTAATTTTATTTTTCTATCATTATAAGCCATTTATATCAACTCCAAAACTTATCTTGTCTTTTATATATCGGCATATTTTTACTATTTATTTAGTTATTTTCATCTAAATATTTTTTTAAACATTCTGTTATTTGCTTATAATGTAATAAAAATTCATTACTTGTTCTAAAATTTTCTATATGGTTATCTATCTTTAAAGATAAAACTATATTAGCTGGTTTTTTTGCTAATATATATATTTTATCTGATAAATAAATAGCTTCATTAATATCATGTGTTATAAATATTGTTGTTTTTTGTTCATATTTTATAACCTCTTTAAACCATTCATAAATACTCTCTTTTGTTATACTATCTAATGCAGAAAAAGGTTCATCAAAAAGCATTAAATCACTTTCTTTTAAATAAGCCCTTATAAAAGATACTCTTTGTTTCATACCTCCTGATAATTCACTTGGATATTTATTTATATGTTTTTCTAGTCCAAACTTTTTTAATATAGGTATAGCTTTTTCATAAGCTATTTTTTTATTAATATCTTTTATTTTAAATGATAAACATACATTATCTAATACATTAAGATAAGGTAATAATAAATGTTTTTGTGTCATATAACTTATATTTTTCTTTTTGTTAGTAATATCTTCATCTTGTAAAAAAACTTTACCACTATCAGATTTTTCAAAACCTGCTAATATATTAAAAAGGGTTGTTTTACCAACCCCACTTTTACCAAGAAAAGATACTATTTCACCTTTTTGTAAAGAAAAACTTATATTATCTATTATTTTAATATTGTTATAAGACTTTGATATATTTTCTAATCTTATATAATCCATACTTTCTCCTTTACTTTTTACATAAATGTTTCATTGTATCTAAAAAAAATATATATACATTACTTTCATTTTGAAAAATTTTAAGTTCTGATTTTCTTTCTATTTCACTATAATAAACTTATCATTTATTATTTTTATTAGCTATACACATAACTTTATTAGGTAAACTACCTTTTAAAATAAAATAATCTTTTTGTATTTTTAATTTTAATATATTAATAACCTTTTCTTATTCCAAATAATTATTTGTAAAACCTTTATTTGTTAAATCTTTTGTTATAATACCTTTTTCATAAGCCCAATTATAAAAGTTATTCCATCTATTAGCATCGATATATCCCCATTTTTCAACTTCTGCTTTGTATTCATTAGCAAGATATTTTTGACTTTCTATAAGCATATTAACATCATATTCTGGAGCATATTTATGTAATATTTCTGCACTTTCTTCTGGATTTTCTATTGCATATTCATAACCTTTTTTTGTAGCTTGTAAAAACTTTTTAGCTGTTTCTTCATTTTCTTGTAAATATTTTTCACTAGATACTATAACAGGTGTATAAAAATCTAAAGCAGGTTCTACATCTTTAAATTTTATAAAATTATAATCAAGTCCATTAACTTTTGCGTTCATAGCATCCCAAGCCTCAAATACCCAAACAGCATCTACATTTGTTTGTATTGCAGATACTGCATCTGTCACTGTACTATGATAAAGATTTACTTTTTCAAAATTTCCACCTTCATTTTCCATAACTTGTTTTATAGTAGCTTGTTCTAAAGCATTATCCCAAGTAGCATATGTTTTACCTTCTAAATTTTTAAAACTATCTATTCCTTTCTCTTTTAAAGATAAAATACCTGAAGTATTATGTTGTATAATAGCTGCTACTGCCATTATAGGAAAATCTTCATTTTCATTCATAGCCATTGCCATAGTATCTTGAAAAGATATACCAAAATTTGCTTTACCAGCTGCTACTAAAGCTGTTGTAGATTCTTCTGGTGGATTTAATACTTCTAAATCTATACCTATTTCATTATAAAAACCTTTTTCTAAAGCTACATATATACCTGTATGATTAGTATTAGGTGTCCAATCTAATAAAAATGTAACTTTTTCATTTTTTACAATTTGTTGTTCATTACTAGTTTCATCTTTTTTAATATTTTCATTACTACAACCTACAAATAAACTACATATTAAAAATAAAATTAAAATTTTATTAACTACTTTCATTTTTAAAACCTATTCTTTCCAATATATTATTTTATTTTCTAAAATTTTTATAAACCATACTAACAATAAACTAAGTAAACTAATAATTATAATACTTGCAAACATTTTATCAAAAGCATATGCTTTTTTTACTCTTGTCATATATACACCTATTCCATTTTCTCCTCCAAGCCATTCTGAAACTACTGCACCTACTATTGCATATGTAGCAGATATTTTAAGTCCTGAAAAAAAGTTTTTCATAGATAAAGGTATTTTTACAATAAAAAGTGTTTTTATATAACTACTATCCATAGATTTCATTAATTTTAACATATCTTCATCTATATTTTTAAACCCTGTAAGTATACTTATAGTAAGAGGAAAAAAACAAGTTGAAAATATAAGTAATACTTTAGGCATAATACCAAACCCAAACCAAAGCACAATAATAGGTGCTATTGCTATTGTTGGTATTGTTTGACTAATAACTAAAATAGGATATATAGCTTTATCAAAAAGTTTATATCTATCCATAATAATAGCTAATATAAAACTAAATATTATACTTATTAAAATCCCTATAATAGCCTCTAAAAGTGTAATACCTATATGACTTAATATTAATTTAAAGTCTTTTATAAAAGCTAATAAAACATTTAAAGGACTTGGTAACATAAATTTAGGAACAAGTTCTATATAACTTATTAATGACCATATTATAATTATCAGTAGTATTGTTAATAAACTTATATATTTAGTTATTATGTTTTGAAGTTTTTTCATCTATACTCATTACTCCTAATGGATTATATGCTATTTTTATATATGTTAATATATCTTTAGCTCCTTCTTTTTCTGCTATTAATATACTTTCTTTTAATATTTCTAACATTTCATTTAAACTTCCTTCAATAACTGTTTCAAAAGGACATACAACCATATTAAGTCCCTTACTTTTAATATTTTCAATTACCTTATCAATTACTCTTATATTTTCTTGTTTTTCTTCTAATCTTGGTAATAATTGTATTGCCATACTTGCTTCATAATTTTTCATTTTTTATTCTCCTTTATTTAATTTGTTTAGCTAATACTTATATAGGAAAAATAAAATATTTATTAATATAACAATAAAAAAGTGCAACGGAAAAACACCCATTGCACATAATATCATAATTATAATATACAACTAATATTCTTCCTACGCTGGCATTATCCAGTTCAGGTATAAAGGTTAAATGTATCAATTAACATTCTCTCAGCAAAGAAAACTTAGCACCCTTGAATAGTATTAACTTAAAATAAGTATATAATTATTTTTATATATTGTCAAGATATGAAATTGATTGAAATTTTAAATAATATATTATATAATTAGATAAAAATAATATTTGAAAGGTTATAATTGTGAAAAAGTACACAAAAACATTAATATTATTATCTATATTAATTATAGTTTTTTATTTAATATTTTCTATAAAAAAAGATAATAAGTTTATAGAGTTTAATAATATAGAAAATTTTAAACCAAACAATTTAATTGATAAAAGCATACAAGACAATTATTTTTTATACTATCCAAGTGATATGAGAGTATCTCAATCATTTATTTTAATAAAACAAATAGATAATAAAGGTAATTTAATTAATAGTTATAAAATCTTTGATGATAATAATATCAATAGATTTAATATACATCCAAAAATAGAGGATAAAGAAAATTTATATTTATCATTTTATCCTCCTAGTCTAAATAATACATTTTATAAATTTGATTTGTCAAATAACACTTTTAATAAAATTAATTTAGATTATATTAATAGTAATGTTGGTGTTGAAAATATAAAACATCAAGGTAATGATATTTTATTTTCAACTATGTCAGAATATACAAAAGAAGAAGAAAAATATAATACTGAAAATTTTAGTTTTAAAACATCTATTTCAAATTTTACAACCAAACAATTTTATGACCTTCCTTATGGTTATACAATCAATTTACAAAGCAACTTATTAAACTTTAATAATAATATAGTTTGTAGTGTAATAGATGAAAATAATAAAAATGCTTTGGCTTTTTTAAATGAAAGTGGAAATTTTAAAATTTTTACTTCTCCTGAAATTGAAAATGAATATTTATATTTAATTTCTTGTGATAATGATACCTTATATTTAATAACTGAAAATAATAAATTTATAAAATTAAAGAAAGATTTAAAATATAAAATAACTGAATTTAATAAAAATTATCCTAATTATTTATATGATAGTAGTTTATTATTAGATGAAAATAATATTTTAGTATCTTTAGTAAATAGTGATAAAAAAAGTTCAAAAAATAATAAAACTATTTTAGGAATTTTAACTATTAAACCTACTATACAATTTACACCTATAAATACATTTGAAACTAGTAAAGGTTCTATATATAAATTTCAATATATGAATAAATATAATAATATTTTTATTATAGAAGATAAACAAAATGATAAAGGTAATGTTATAATTTTAGATTATAATAATAATTTTAATATTAAAAATAAAATTCCTATTTTATATCCTCATTTACTAGATTTAATAGTAGAAATTAAAAATTAACTATATTTAAAAAGGGTGTAGAAAAAATCTACCCCTTTTATTTTTGTCTATATTTATTATATAAATTACTTAATCTTTGAGCATTTCTCTGCTTACCAACAATTACTTCATAAATCATATCCCTTATTGGTAAATCTGCAAATAAAGACATAAGCATTCTATAAAACTCTATATCTTCTAACTGTTCTTCTATGCTGTCAAATAATTCTTCACTTAAACTATCCTCTATATCAATATCTTCAAATTTTTCTCTAATAACAGCATCTTTTCCTGTAAGCATTTTATATAATTCCATAAATATATTTTTATATTTCATTTCATTAAGTGATATTTGTCTTAAAATATCTTTATCTTTTTCATCTGTAATAATATTGTAGAGTTTTTCATAATATAAACTACTTTCATGTTGGTCTTCAATAGCATCTATTAAAGCTTCTAAAACATATCTTCTAAAATCATCTTTTTCAACTTCGCTTTCTAATAAATCGTCTAAATCTTTTTTTGCAACTTCTTTAATACTAATATCATTTTGTTTCTTTGAAAAATATGGATACATTTTTATCCCCCTAAAAATTATTTTAATATATGTATATGCAAATATAAGTTGTATATTCATAATTTATTTTTTATACAAATTTTTTATAAATTATATATTCTAATTATATTTTTTATTAAATAATTTAATCTTTCATAATAATTAAATATAAATTATGTATATATATTATTTAATTTTTTAATTTTTTTATACATTTTGTATATACTGTTATTTTATTATATATATAATATGTAAAATTTTTTTAATTTTTTTATTAAAAATACTTGCTTTTTTTTCCTATAAAGTTTAAAATTTTTTAGTAGAGTTTATTTTAAAAATTTAAGAGTTAAGAGGTTTTAATATGCAAAAATTAGACTTATTGTATACTGGTAAAGCAAAAAAAGTTTTTAAAACAAAAGATGCAAATCTTTGTATATTTGAATATAAAGATGATGCAACAGCCTTTAATGGTGAAAAAAAAGGTTCTTTTGAAGGTAAAGGCATTATAAATAATCAAATCGCTAATCTAATATTTAAAATATTAGAACAAAAAGGTATAAAAACACATTTTGTTGAAGAAATTAGCAAAAGAGAAACTTTAGTAAAAAAAGTTGATATTATTCCTTTAGAAGTTATTGTAAGAAATATAGCTGCTGGTTCATTTTGTAAAAGATATGGAACAGTTGAGGGTACTGTTTTTAGCTCTCCTACTCTTGAATTTAGCTATAAAAATGATAGCTTAGGTGACCCTTTAATTAATGATTATCATGCAATAGCTTTAAATATAGCAACTAGAGAACAAATAGAAGAAATTTCTAAATTAGCATTTGCTGTAAATGATGCTTTAATAGAAATATTTAAAAATATAGATATAAAACTTGTAGACTTTAAAATAGAAGTTGGTTTTGATAGTGAAAAAAATATTATTCTTTCTGATGAAATATCTCCAGATACTTGTAGATTATGGGATATACATACAAATAAAAAATTGGATAAAGACCAATTTAGATTAGATTTAGGCGAATTTGCAGATGTTTATCATGAAGTTTATAAACGCCTTATTGAAAAGTATCCTAATATTTAATGATAATATTTATAGGTAACAATATTAATTATAAAGATTTACTTTTACAACAATAGAAATCTATTTATTACAAGTATATTATAAATTAAAAATCAAAGAAAGGGATATGTAAATATGAGAGAACTACACGAAGAATGCGGTATTTTTGGTATATATGACCCTAATGGAGAAGTAGCAACATCTACTTATTATGGACTTGTTTCACTTCAACATAGAGGACAGGAAGGTTGTGGTATAGCAGTAAATAGGGATAGAGAAATTTATCACTATAAAGATTTAGGACTTGTAAATGATGTATTTAATCAACAAATTTTAGAAGACCTTGAAGGCACTATGGCAGTTGGACATGTTAGATATTCTACAACTGGTGGAAACCTTAGAGAAAATGTTCAACCTCTTGTACTTAGATATATTAAAGGTACATTAGCAATAGCTCATAATGGTAACCTTACAAATACTTATGAACTAAAAAAAGAACTTGAAAAAACAGGTGCTATCTTCCAAACTACTTCTGATACAGAAGTTATAGCATATTTAATAGCTAGAGAACGTATAAATAGTGGTTCTATTGAAGAAGCTGTTAAAAAAGTTATGAACTTATTAGAAGGTGCTTATTCCCTTTTAATTATGAGTCCTAATAAATTAATTGCAGCTCGTGATAAATGGGGTTTTAGACCTTTATGTATGGGTAAAAAAGATGATGCAATAGTTTTTGCTTCTGAAACTTGTGCACTTGATACAGTAAATGCAAAATTTGAAAGAAATATTAAACCTGGTGAAGTTTTTGTTATAGAACAAGGTAAAACAAAATCTATTACTGAAAATTGTTCTGATAAGTCACATCTTTGTATATTTGAACATATTTATTTTGCCCGTCCTGATAGCTTAATAGAAAATGAAGTTGTTCACGAAACTAGAAAAAGAGCTGGTATGTTTTTAGCCAAACAATCACCTGTTAAAGCTGATATAGTTATAGGTGTTCCAGACTCTGGCCTTAGTGCTGCTGAAGGTTATGCTGAATATGCTAAAATACCTAATCAAATGGGATTTGTTAAAAATAGATACATTGCTAGAACTTTTATAAAACCTAATCAAAAAGAGCGTGATACAGCTGTTAGAATGAAACTAAATGCTCTTTCTAGTGTTGTAAAAGGTAAACGAGTTGTTATGGTAGATGATAGTATTGTACGTGGAACAACTAGTGGACGCATTGTAAATTTACTTAGAGAAGCTGGAGCTACTGAAGTGCATGTTCGTATATCTTCTCCACCATTTTTATGGCCTTGTTTCTTTGGTACAGATATACCTTCAAGAGATGCTTTAATAGCTAATCAACATACTATTGATGAAATAAGAGAAATGATACATGCAGATAGTTTAGACTTTTTAAGTCTTGATAATCTTCATCATATAGCACCTAATTCTACTTGTGGTTTTTGTGACTCTTGTTTTACAGGAAACTACCCTATTAATGTAGACCATTTATTATAATTTACATATAGAAAGGATAATAATTATGGATAAAAATATTTATGAAAGCCCTCTCAACTCTCGCTATGCAAGTAAAGAAATGAAAGAAATTTTTTCTCCAAACAAAAAATTTAAAACTTGGAGAAAACTTTGGATAACTCTTGCAAAAGCAGAAAAAGAACTTGGACTTAATATTACAGATGAACAAATTAAAGAACTTGAAGCATTTGCAGATAATATAAATTATGATGTAGCAATAGAGCGTGAAAAAATAACAAGACATGATGTTATGGCTCATATTTATGCTTATGGTGTTCAATGTCCAAATGCTAAACCTATTATTCATCTTGGTGCTACAAGCTGTTATGTTGGTGATAATACAGATGTTATTATTATGAAAGATGCTTTAGAACTTGTTAAAGGTAAAGTTTTAGAAGTTATATCAAATTTATCTAAATTTGCTTTAGAATACAAAGACTTACCTACTCTTGGATTTACACATTTTCAAGCAGCACAACTTACAACAGTTGGTAAAAGAGCTTGTTTATGGATACAAGATTTAATGATGGATTTAGAACAAATTGATTTTTGTCTTGATAATTTAAAATTATTAGGTTCTAAAGGTACAACTGGTACTCAAGCTAGTTTTATGGAACTTTTTAATAATGATAATGAAAAAGTAAAAAAATTAGATAGTCTTATAGCTGAAAAACTTGGTTTTAAAGGTGTTTTCTCTGTTTCTGGACAAACATATTCTAGAAAATTAGATAGTATTGTTATAAATATCCTTAGTGGTATTGCTCAAAGTGCTACTAAATTTTCTAATGATATGCGTCTTTTACAACATTTAAAAGAAATGGAAGAACCTTTTGAAAAAGGACAAGTTGGTTCTTCTGCTATGGCTTACAAAAGAAACCCTATGCGTTCTGAAAGAATAGCTGGTCTTGCTAGATATATTATGATAGATGCTTTAAACCCTGCTATTACTACTTCTACACAATGGTTTGAAAGAACTTTAGATGATTCTTCTAATAAAAGAATATCTATGCCAGAAGCATTTTTAGCAACAGATGCTATTTTAAATATTTATATAAATATTTCCGAAAATTTAGTTGTTTATCCTAAAGTTATAGAAAAACATATAATGGCAGAATTACCTTTTATGGCTACTGAAAATATTATGATGGATGCTGTTAAAAAAGGTGGCGATAGACAAGAATTACACGAAAAAATTAGAGAACATTCTATGGAAGCATCTAAAGTTGTTAAGGTTGAAGGTGGTAAAAACGACCTTATTGAACGTATAGTAAATGATAAATCTTTCAATCTTACTATGGAAGATATAGAAAAAATATTAGACCCTAAAAACTTTGTGGGGCGTGCTCCTATGCAAGTTTTAGATTATATAAATGAAGAAGTTATACCTATTTTAAAACAAAATAAAGATAAATTTGTTAAAGGTAGTGAACTTACTGTTTAAGGAGGATACAAAATGGTTAGAGCAATAGTTGGTGCAAACTGGGGAGATGAAGGAAAAGGTAAAATAACTGACCTTTGTGCAGAACAATCTGATATAGTTGTTAGATTTCAAGGTGGTAGTAATGCTGGACATACTATTATAAATCAACATGGTAAATTTGCCCTTCATCAATTACCTTCTGGTGTTTTTAATCCTAATACAGTTAATATTATAGGTAATGGTGTTGCACTTAATATAGAATATCTTATGGAAGAAATAGAAAGTGTTGTGTCAAAAGGTATAAAATTTAACCTTTTAATATCTGATAGAGCTCAAGTTTTATTACCTCATCATGTTCTTTTAGATGTTTATGAAGAAGAACGTCTTGGGGATAGAAAATTTGGTTCTACTAAAAGTGGTATTGCTCCTTTCTATGCTGATAAATTTTCTAAAGTTGGTCTTCAAGTTTGGGAACTTTATGAACAAGAAAGACTTAAAGATAAACTTAAACATATGTATGAAAAAATTAATATTCAATTTAAATATTTATACAATAAACCTGAAATTGATTATATAGAAGTATATGAAAAACTTTTAAAATATGCTGATATGATTAAAGAAAATGTAACAGATACTTCAACTTACTTAAGAAATGCTATTAAAGAAAATAAAAATATTCTTTTAGAAGGTCAACTTGGTGCTTTAAAAGATACTGACCACGGTATTTATCCTTATGTTACTAGTTCATCTACTTTAGCTGGTTATGCTGCCGTTGGTGCTGGTATTCCACCTCACGCTATTAAAGAAATAACTGTTATTACAAAAGCTTATTCTAGTGCGGTTGGTGAAGGTCCTTTTGTTAGTGAAATTTTTGGTGAAGAAGCAGAAGAACTTAGAAAACGTGGTGGTGATTCTGGTGAATATGGTGCTACTACTGGTCGCCCTCGTCGTGTTGGATATTTTGATACTGTAGCTACTAGATATGGTTGTGAAATTCAAGGAGCAACAGAAGTTTGTATTACTTGTCTTGATGTTCTTAGCTACATGGATACTATTAAAGTATGTACTGGCTATGAATTAGATGGCAAAGTTTATAAAGATTTCTTAACAACAGAACAACTTTATAAAGCAAAACCTGTTTGTCAAGAACTTAAAGGTTGGAAAACTGATATTCGTGGTATTAAAGAATATGATAATTTACCTCAAGAAGCTAAAGACTATGTAGAGTTTATAGAAAAAGAACTTGGTGTTAAAGTTTCAATGGTTTCTAATGGTCCAAAAAGAGATGAAATTTTATTTAGATAAAATTATTTATAAAATTAAAAAAAGATAAAGACTATATATAGTCTTTATCTTTTTTAATTTAAGTTAACAATATAATTTTATCTTTACAAAATTACTAGGATATGATAAAATATAATAAACTTTTTAATATATTATTAAGGAGGACTTATAAAATGGTAAATTTAAAAATTAAAACTCAAAATAATGAATTTAATTTAACAAAAGAAGAAGGTACAAATCTTAAAGATATTATTAAATCTGAATATATAGATTTTAAATTTCCTTGTGGTGGTAAAGGAATATGTGGAAGATGTAAAGTAAATGTAATAAAAGGTGCTAATGCTCCTACTAAACCAGAGGAGAAAAAAATAAGTGCAGATGAATTAGAACAAGGTAAAAGACTTGCTTGTTGTTTTAATTTGAATAGTGATACAGAAATAGAATTGACTGAAAAAACTTCTGGTTTATTAGGTTCTATATTTAAAAACAAAAAATAAAATTTTTAAAAATAAACTTCATATTATTATATAAATATGAAGTTTATTTTTTATTACTTAATGTCTATTATCATTTGATTTATATAATTTTATTTCTTTAAATATCTTTTGTATTAATTCTATATTTTCACATATCCAATCTATAAATTATGTATATAATCAAATAATATTTCAAATAAATCTTCTTTTGTTCCCTGTCTTGCAAACACTTTCTCTTCCATTTTATCACCTTTTATATATCAAAATTTAGGCTATAGAAATTAATCTACAACCTTAAAATTTTTAATTATTTTTTCTTTACAGAATAACCAAATTTACCTATATAATCACCTAAAGTATAATATTCTCCGTGAGAGTAACAAATAGGCTCACTTTTATCAAAATGAAATTTCCCATTTTCGTCCATATATTTTTCATCTGCCATAGTAGATATAACATTAGCAATAAACATATGATGTGTACCTAATTCTACTATATCTTTAACTTTACATTCAATATTTATAGGACTTTCCTCTATAATAGGGCAATTTAAATTATGTGCTTTTTTAGCAGTTAAATTCATTTCTTTAAATTTGTCAATATCTTTTCCCGATTTTACACCACAATAATCAGTTGCAAAAGCTAAATCTTTAGTTGTAAGATTTATTACAAATTCACCAGTTCTTTTAATAATATCATAAGAATATCTACTTGGTCTTACTGATATGTAAGCCATTGCAGGGTCTGTATTAATAGTACCAGTCCAAGCAACTGTTATAATATTTTTTTCTCCTTTTTCATAATCTCCACAAGATACCATTACAACAGGTACAGGATAAAGAATAGTTCCAGGTTTCCAAATTTGTTTTGACATAAAAATTCTCCTTTATATTACATATAAATTAATTATATTTAATTTTTTTATTTACTATTACTTTTTTTATTTATTTTAAATGTAAACATAAATTGAGGTAAAGCTAATATAACTATTATACCAAAAGCTATTGCACAAGCTATCTTAACAGTTTCTACACCATAAAAACTTGCCATTTTATTATCTGACATAATAATATTAAATACTGTATTATATATACCAGCACCTGGTACTAATGTTATTATACCAGATATTAAAAATACAGATATAGGATTCTTTCTAATTATTGCAAACAACCTAGAAAAATAGGCAATAAAAACTGTACCCCAAAAGTTAGAAAAAGCTGAAGATAAACCTATTTTCATACATAAGGCATAAAAAAACCAACCAATAGCACCTGCTATACCACAATATAAAAGCTCTTTTTTAGGTGTATTAAACATAATAGAAAAAGCGACTGTAGCTAAAAAAGCCCATAAAGCCTCTATTAACAAATCCATTTTAGCTTACCTCCCCTATTACGAATGAACCAAAAATATTTAACCAAGTAAGTAATATAGTACCAACTCCTATTGCTATACTTATAGCTATTACTAGTGCCTCAAACATTCTACTACCACCTGATATATAATCACCTTCAAATATATCCCTTATAGCATTAGTAAAACAAACCCCTGGTACAAGTGGCATAACAGAACTTATTATTACATTATTTACATCTTTACCTATACCTATATTTAAGTTTATAAGGCTTACTATTGCAACAAAAAAACCTCCTAAACAAATTTGTAAAAAATTTGATATAGTTTTCTTACTTAAAAATGTAGTAAATATATTTAATAAAAATCCTACAATAAATGCACTTATTGCATCAGATATAGTACCTTTAAAAAGCAATGAAAAGAAAAAACAAGTAACACCTATTGATAATGTTATAAGTTTTGTAGAATATAAACTAATATTTTGTATTAATTTAAGTTTTTCTCTAGCCTCTTTTAAAGATATTTCATTTACAACAAATTTTCTTGATAAGTCATTTATTTCAGAAATTCTTTCTAAATTCATACTTCTTTTTTTAATACGTTCTACTTTTGTATGATTTTTTATACAAACAAATAATCCTGTACTTGTTGCAAATGTTTCACTATTTTCTATGTTTAAAGATTTTAAAAGTCTTCCTATTGTATCTTCTACTCTATAAGTTTCTGCTCCATTTTCTAAAAGCATTTTACCTACATCTGTTACAAAATCTAAAATATCATTATCATTCATTATATTGCCTCTTTATTTATTTTATTAGTGATTATGATTACAATTTTCATCACAACAATGATGATGTTCTAACTCTGTACTTTCATCAAATACTTGTGGATTAGCTAAAGCTAAAAATTTATAAGTTACTAAAAGTCCTGTTTCATCTTTTAAACCATTTAATGCATTTTTAAAATATATTTTTAAAGCATTTAATCCTAAAGGACAAGGTACATAAAAGAAAAATTGTTGTTTTAACTTTTTAAAAATTTTATTATCTACATTTAAACTATTTATAAATGTTAAAAATTCTTCTATTTTTTTATTTATAAAATCTTGTGTTGCTATATTATGATTATTACATTTAGACTTAAACAATATATTCTTTTCAAAATTTAAACTTGAATAATCATCTAAAGATACACAAACTTTAATAGCATCTGTATATTCTTCATAAGGCTTTTTATAAACTTGTTTTTTAATTATCTTTTCATTTTTAATTACATTTTGTAAAATTTCTTCATATTTGCTTTCAATATTATTTTCTATATTTTCATACATAGAATAATCTTTATTTTCTATCATTTCGCAAGTATAATAATACATATCTTTTAATATAAAATCATCTTTAAAAAGATAATTTGTATCTATTGCAAAATTATATATTGCTAATATATCCATAAAACAACCATATACAGCCCCTATATCACCTATTTTACTACTATATTTTTGTCCTATATTATCAAGTGTTTCTAAAATATGTAGTAATTCTTCTTCTTCCATATCTTCATATTTTTTATTAAGTATATTTAAAAGTGTTTCTTTTTCTTCAAATTCTCCTAAGTAATTAAATGGTGCAAATTTAAATTTTAATGTTTCTATTGTAGCATCTACCATTCTTTCAGTAGCTTCTTGAAATAAAATATTTAAACTTCTATTTGTATATTCTTTGTAGTTATCTTTTGTCATACTACAATTTACTATTGATAATAATAAACCTCCATTTTGTTCTAATGTATTATTTCTTTCTTCATTATCTAAAAGTTTATATATTTCTTGTAAAACTGTTTGTGGTTCAAACTTTGTGTCTTTTTCTATTTTTGCAATTTTTATTTGATAATAGTCAGATATAATAGAAACTAATAAGTCAGCAAACTTTAAAGTAGCTATTAATGGTAATGTTAAATTTTCTAAACTTTCAATATCTTTTGTTATATCATTTATAAATGTTTTTCTATCCTCAAAATCTTGTGATATTACATTTTTTATATTATAAAAATAATTAGGTAATTTATTTCTTATATTTTTTATATCTTCTTGCATATCTTCATAACTATCATCTGCAAAATATGCTCCTATTTCATATATATTATTTAAAATATTTAAATATAATTTATCTTTTATATAGTTTATTGCTAAAATGTCTAATTCTTTTTTGTTCATTTTAAATTCTCCATTTCTTTAGTATTTTAATTAATTTATCAAAATAAATTTAATTATTTAATATCTATATATCATACATTCTTAACATAGTTGCAATAGCCTGCTCTCTTGTATAATTAAACCAAGGTGAAAACTTTCCATCACCTGTACCAGTCATAATAAATGGATATCCTACTGATTTATCTACATACTTACATATAGAATAAATATCATCTTTAGCCCAACTTGCAAAATATTTTTCATCTACAAATTTTTCTATTTCTATATCTTCTCTAAAAGGAACTTTTAATATTTTAGCTAAGTTATTACACATAACAGCAGCTTCTTGTCTAGTAATATAATTATTAGGTGAAAATTTATCTTTACTTGTTCCTGATACTATTTTTAAATTATATGCTGTTGTTATATAAGGGTCATTAACATCTATAAATGGTGATTTTACATTAATATCAATATTTTTACCTGTTTTTGTAATGTAAGTTTGTACAGCTAGTTGGCAAAATTCTTGTCTTGTTATTTTATTAGTATAATTTGATTGCAAGTTTTTTGGTACAATATTTAAATCAATAGCTTTATATATTTCTTCTCTAGCCCAAGAACTCATAATAACTTTTGCATTTGGTGGCTCTTTTTCTAATCTGTTTCCTTGTAAATCATAATAATGTGTTTCATCATCTGCTATTACTTGTTCTACTTTTATATATATTTGCCCATTACTTTCTAAAAATGTTGGCTCTCCACCATAATAATTTTCTGGAACAATCACTTTTAAATCTTCCCTTAAAACCATAAGAGATGAATCAGCCATTCCTATTGGATACCTAACAACTAAAGTATCTCCAGGACTTAATTTATTATCTACTTGTCTAAAATCCATATCAATAAGTTTATTTCCATCTTTGTCTACAATGTTAACTCTCATTCCAGAGCCATCATCCATAATATAAGCTCCATCTAATCCTTTTATCGCTGTTTTTTCTTTATTTTGATTAACAACTTGTGTATCTTGTGCAAATACAGTAAATTTTGGAATTGATAAACCTAAACATAACAATATTGGAATTACTTTAATTTTATATTTCATTTTTATCACCCTTTCTAAATAAATTTTTTATTAATTTTATTATATAGTATAAGGCTTATTTTAGCAATAAATATTAAAATAGTAAAAAAATTTTATATATTCTGTAATGAAAAATAGACTAATATACTTATATATGTTAAAATATATTTAAAGGAGCGTGAAAAAAATGTTTAATGTAATAATAGCAGATTTAGAACAAAGCCACACTCTTGGTATAAAATCTTATATAGATACAAATTTTTTACAATTTAAAGTAAAAAAAACATTTTCAATAGAAAAAGACTTGTATAGATATTTAAAAAATCACTCTGTTGACTTAATTATTATGGAAATACGATTTTTAGGTATAGAATTTTTAAAAAAAATGCAAGAAATTATTTCTTTATATAAAGATATAAGATTTATAGTTTATGGTTCAATATCTGATGTTGCATATTTAGAAAAAGCATTAGAAATAGGTGCTGTTTCTTATACAATAAGACCTGTAAAACCATTTGATTTAAATAAATGTTTAGAATCATATATAGATTATTCAAAAGCAAGAGAAACTCTCTTAAAAGAAGAAAAACTACTAGCTATTGAATATGTTCAAAATTTTAAACTATTTGAAGATAAATTTTTATCTGTTTTAATAAATGAAAGTATTTTTGATATAGAAGAAATAGAAACAAGTTTTGAATATTTTAACATACATATAGAACCACCTTATACAGTTGCTGTTTTTAGAATAGACTCATTTAGAAAACATATTTTAAATAAATCACAAAAAGAAAAACATCTTATAATATTTAAACTTTTAAAAATTATAAATAATAATATAAATAATGCAAAAGCATTTATAAATCTTTTTAATGAAATAGTAATTATTTTAGGTGGTGAAAATGAACTTGAAACAGTTTTAGATAATATGATTAACATAAAACAGTTAATAAAAGAAGAAACTGACATTTCTGTTTCTTGTGGTATAGGTAGAAGCTATGATGAACCTGACAAAATACATATATCATTTCTAGAAGCAACAAATGCTCTTAGATATCGTTGTATAGTTGGTTATAACTCTGTTATAGCTATAGAATATGTTGAACCAGACAATACTTTTACTGCTAGTTATCCATATGAACGAGAAAGACTTATGGTATATACAGCAGTTATAGGTGAATATGATTATTGTTTAAAATTACTTGATGAAATTTTTAAAAGTATTAATTTATACAAAGAAAAATTTGAAACAATATTACCTCAATTAGTTATGTCTATATTAATATCTATTAATAGAAATGCTTTTGAACAAGGGTTAAAAATAGACCCTATAAATAAATTTTTTGATACATCTAAAGTTTTAGCTTTAAAAAATGTTGATGAAGCCTATAACTTCTTAAAAAATAATTTAAAAGTATTTTGTGAATATATAAATGAATTTAGAAAAAATTTAGAAAATGAAACGTTTGAAAAAGCTATAAAATATATAGATGAAAACTACATGAAAAATATAACTTATAAAAGTTTAGGTAGACCACTTAACTATAATATAAAATACTTTAAAAAAATATTTGAAGAAAGAACAGGTAAACATATAGATGACTATATTGCTAGAATAAGAATAGATAAAGCTAAACATTTAATATTAACTACAAATTTAACAGATGATTTAATAGCATTAAAAGTAGGTTATGATGATGTTAATATTTTTAGGCAAACTTTTAAAAGATTAGAAGGTATATTAGCTGGCGACTTTAGATATATAAACAAAGATTTAAAAAATAAAAAATAATATACAATAGAAAGAGGAATTTTATGAACTTAAATAGAATTGCATTTACAACACTTGGTTGTAAAGTAAATTTATATGACACAGAAGCTATGATAGAACTTTTTGAAAAAGAAGGTTATAAACTAGTTGAATTTGATGAAATAGCTGATATATATGTTATCAATACTTGTACTGTTACTAATTTAGGTGATAAAAAGTCTAGACAAATGATTAGACGAGCAAAAACATTAAATCCTAATAGTATAATTGTTGCTACTGGTTGTTACTCTCAAGTAGCACCAGAAGAAGTATCTAAAATAGAAGGTATAAATATAGTTATAGGTACAAAAAATAGACTTGAAATAGTAGAAACTGTAAAAAAATATCAACAAGAACACAAAACAGAAGTAATGAATACTGTTTCTGATATAATGAAAGAACGTATATTTGAGCCTCTGTCTATATCTGAAATTAAAGATAGAACTAGAGCATATTTAAAAATACAAGAAGGTTGTAACCGTTTTTGTACTTATTGTATAATACCTTTTGCCCGTGGACCTGTTAGAAGTCGTAAGCCTGAAGATGTTATAGCAGAAGTTGAAAAACTAGCTAAAAATGGATTTAAAGAAATAGTTTTAACTGGTATACACATTTTATCTTATGGTTTTGATTTAAAAACTACAAACCTTACAGATATAATTAAAAAAGTTCACAGTGTAGAAGGTATTGAACGTATACGCTTTAGTTCAATAGAACCACTTGTTATAACAGATGAATTTATAGAAGAAATGAAAAAATTAACTAAAGTTTGTGACCACTATCATTTATCTTTACAAAGTGGTTGTGATAATACTTTACAACGTATGAAAAGACAATATACTGCTAAAGAATATGAAGAAGCTTTAATAAAACTTAGAAATGCTTTTCCTAATGTAGCTGTTACAACTGATATGATTGTAGGTTTTCCTGGTGAAACAGAAGAAGATTTCATAGAAAGTTATAATTTTGCTAAAAAAGTAAAAATAACAAAAATACATGCCTTCCCATATTCAGCTAAAAAAGGTACAAAAGCTGCCCTTTTTGAAAATCAATTAACTAATGAAGTTAAAAATAAGCGTAATAAACAAATGATTGAGCTTTCAAATGCTCTTAATATTGAATTTTTAGAAAGTATGCTTAATAAAACTATGCCTGTATTATTTGAAAGAGAAAAAGAAAAGGGTATATATGAAGGACATACTACAAATTATATAACAGTTTCTGTTAAGAGTAATAAAAATATTATAAATGAAATATTAGATGTAAAACTTACAGAAATAATTAAAGAAGAGAATATGTTAGGTATAATTTGTGAATAATATTTATAATATATAAAAAGGCTATATAAACAAGCCTTTTTATTGTTTTGTTTAAAAAATTTTTACAATTATTTTTTAAAAAGTAATTGCAATAATAGTTAATTTGTATTATTATTATTACAGTAAGTAATGTTCGGATTTATATTTATTCTAGGAGGTGCTTTTATGAGCGACAAAGATTTATCATTAACTCAAAAATTTGATTCTTACCAACCAAACCAAAAAACAAAAGTTGATTTAATGCTTACTGATGTAAAAAATGCTATGTTAGAAAAAGGTTATAATCCTGTTAATCAAATAGTAGGTTACATTTTATCTGGAGACCCTACTTATATTACTAGCCATAAAGGCGCTAGAAGTGTAATTAGTAAAATTGAAAGAAATGAACTTTTAGAAGAAATTGTTAAAAGCTATTTAAACAGCTTATAAACTAGGAGAAAAAAAGTGAGAATATTAGGACTAGATTTGGGACAAAAAACTATTGGGGTTGCTATAAGTGACCCTTTTGGTTGGACTGCTCAAGGTATAGAAATTATACATCGTGATAAAGAAGAAAGCATTAATAAAAGTGTTGAAAGAATCGGAGAAATTATTAAACAATATGGTGTTGAAAAAATAGTTTTAGGGTATCCTAAAAATATGAATAACACAATTGGTGAAAGATGCGAAAAAACAGAAGCTTTCAAAAAAAAATTAGAAAAAACTTTTAATAATATTGAAGTTATACTTTGGGATGAAAGACTTAGTACAATTGGTGCTGAAAGAAGTCTTTTAGAAGCAGACTTAAGCCGTAAAAAACGTAAAGATGTTATTGATAAAATGGCTGCTGTTTTTATTTTACAAGGTTATTTAGATTGTAATAGTAAAAAATTATAGAAAGGATAAAATATGCAAGAAGAATTTGATAATATATTAGATGATATGGAAGATACTTATGATGTTATTTCAATTGTATCTGATGATGGTGATGTTATAGACTGTTTTGTTATAGATGGTGTTGTAGATAATAAAATACAATACTTATTAGTTGTTGCTTGTGATGACTTTGACAAGGAAGAAGCAGAAGCATTTATTTTAAAACAAGTTGGAGAAGATGGAGAAGAAGCTATTTATATACCTGTTGAAGATAATAACGAATATAACAAAGTATTAATACTTTTACAAGAAAATGAAACTGATTATGAAATGGAATTTTAATTAATTTTATTATATATAGAACTTACTTACAATTTTATATTAAAATAAATGGAGGTGTAAATTTGGCTGGAAAAAATGCAAAATTAAAAGTTATCCCTCTTGGTGGTCTACAAGAAATAGGGAAAAATATAACAGCTTTTGAAATTAATGATGAAATAATAGTTGTAGATTGTGGTCTTGCTTTTCCAGAAGATGATATGCTAGGTATAGATTTAGTTATACCTGATTTTTCATATCTTATAAAAAATAGAGAAAAAGTAAAAGGAGTTGTTTTAACTCATGGACATGAAGACCATATAGGAGCATTACCATACTTTTTAAAAGAACTTAATGTACCTATATATGGTACTAAACTTACAATTGGTTTAGTAGAAAATAAATTAAAAGAACACAATATACTAAATAAAGTAAATAGAGTATGTGTATCGGCTGGTGATACTATAAAATTAGGAAATAGTTTTAAAGTAGAATTTATAGCAACAACACATAGTATAGCAGATTCTTGTGCTTTAGCTATATTCACTCCTGTCGGTGCTATTGTTCACTCTGGTGACTTTAAAATAGACTATACACCTATACAAGGTGAATCTATAGACTTACAAAGATTTGCTCAAATAGGTAAAAAAGGCGTTTTACTTTTTATGTGCGAAAGCACTAATGTAGAGTTAAAAGGATTTACAATGAGTGAAAGAAGTGTTGGTGTAATATTTGATGAAATATTTGCTGAATCTTTAGACCAACGTATAATGGTTGCTACATTCTCTTCTAATATACATCGTATACAACAAGCTATAAATTGTGCTATTAAATATAAAAGGAAAGTAGCTATAATAGGACGTAGTATGAATAATGTTGTAAAAACAGCTATTGAACTTGGTTATTTAGATGCACCTAAAAAAATATTTATAGATGCAAGTACAATAAAAAATTATACAGATGATAAACTTGTTATAATTATGACTGGTAGTCAAGGTGAAACTATGTCTGCTTTATCAAGAATATCACAAAATGACCATAAACTTGTTGAAATTAAACCAAGAGATAAAGTAATTATCAGTGCTTCACCTATTCCAGGAAATGAAAAAAATGTATATCGTGTTATAAATGAACTTCTAAAAAAAGGTGCTGATGTCATATATGATGGCTTAAAAGAAGTACATGTTTCAGGACACGCAAGACAAGAAGAAATAAAAGTTTTACACGCACTTATAAAACCTAAATATTTTATGCCTATTCATGGAGAATATAAACATTTAAAATCACATAGTAAATTAGCTGTTGAGCTTGGTATGGATAAGAAAAATGTATTTGTATTAGAAAATGGCGAAATATTAGAGGTTGAACGTAACAATGCTAAAATAATTGGCTCTGTTGCAGCTGGTCAAGTTTTAGTTGATGGTCTTGGAGTTGGAGATGTTGGAAATATTGTATTAAGGGATAGAAAACACCTATCACAAGATGGTTTAATGATAGTTGTTGTATCTATGGATAAAGCAGAAGGAACACTACTTTCTGGACCAGATATTATTTCCCGTGGATTTGTTTATGTTAGAGAATCTGAATATTTAATATCAGATGCTAAAAATGTTGTAAGAGAAGCACTTTTAACTTGTGAAGGTAAACAAATAGGTGAATGGGCTTATATAAAAACATTAATAAAAGAAACATTAAGAGATTTCTTATGGCAAAAAACAAAAAGAAGTCCTATGATTTTACCAATAATAATGGAAATATAAAAAACGTAGACTTTGTCTACGTTTTTTATATGCATAATATTGTATAATTAACTTATCTAATCTTAATATATAATTGTTAACCTACTAACTATAATATAAAATTGTTTATATATATAATTAAAACAAAAAAATAACAACATATTAGTCTAACAATTAAGATTAATTTTTTATTTACTATAAGTATAATATATAAATTATATATTGTAAATGATTAAATTAATTTTATCTTTTTTTAGCTCGTTCAACTTTAACACTAACTTTTTTAATTTTTTTACCTTTCATACCTTTTAAAATATCTTTAACATATTTTTTAGGTACATCTAAAAAAGTATAATCGTCATATATATCAATATCACCAATAGATTTACCAGGGATACCACATTCACCAGCAATAGCTCCTACTATATCTTTAGCATGCACTCTTTTTTTACTACCAACATTAATAAAAAGTCTTACTAATTTTTCATTGTTATCTTCTAAATCATCTTCAAAATCAATATATTCTGTATTTTCATCATATAAATTCATTTTTAAAAGTGCTGCCGATATGTCAACGGCAGATATATCTTCATTAATAATATTTTCTACAATATTTATATATTTAGTAAGACGACCTTCTTCAATAACACTTTTTACTTTTTCTATAAAATTATTAGTTTTAGCTTCTTCAATATCTGTTAATGAAGGTAATTTACCAAGTTTAACTTTAGCTTTAGTATATTTCATAATATCCCTAAGTTTATAAATTTCTCTACCTACAACAAAACTAAAAGCTTTACCAGAACGCCCTGCCCTACCTGTTCTACCTATTCTATGCACATAATATTCTTCATCTTGAGGTAAATCATAGTTAATAACCATATCAACATCATCAACATCTATACCACGAGCAGCAACATCAGTAGCTACTAAAATTTCAATAGTACGATTTCTAAATTTTTTCATAACTATATCACGCTGAATTTGTTTTAAATCACCATGTAAACCTTCGGCAAAATAGCCTCTACCTTGTAAATGTTCAACAAGTTCATCAACTCTTTTTTTAGTATTACAAAAAATAACAACTAATTCTGGTGAATACATATCCATAAGCCTAGAAGTAGCTTCAACTTTAGTTTTTTCTTTAATTTCAAAATAAATTTGCTCAATATTAGGAACAGTAAGTTCTTTTCTAGCAACTTTAATAACTTCAGGTTTTACAAGGTATTTATCAGTAAGCTCCATAATTTCAGGTGCCATAGTAGCAGAAAAAAGAACAGTTTGTCTATCTTCTGGTATTTTATCTAAAATAGTTTCAATGTCTTCTCTAAAGCCCATATCTAACATTTCATCAGCTTCATCTAAAACAACCATTTTAACGGTTTCCATTTTGAGAGTACGTCTTTTCATATGGTCCATAACACGACCAGGAGTACCAACCACTATTTGAACACCCTTTTTTAGAGCACTTATTTGACGCTCAATAGGCTGTCCACCATAAACTGGTAAAACTTTTATTTCTTCTTTATACTTTAAAAATTTTCTAAATTCTTCACATATCTGAATAGCTAATTCTCTAGTAGGCGATAATATAACTGCTTGCAATTTTTTGTTATTTACATCTATCATGTCAATACAAGGTAAACCAAAGGCAGCTGTTTTACCTGTACCTGTTTGTGATTGACCTATAATGTCTTTTCCGTCTAAAATTTTAGTTATAGCTTTAGACTGTATAGGAGTAGCCTCCTCAAAGCCCATATCTTTAACAGCTCTTACTAATTGATTTGATATTTGTAATTCTTCAAATTTTAAATTTGTCATAATCCGTTCCTTTCATAAAAAATTTTACACATTTGTTTAGTATACCACTAATTAAACAAAAAAACAATATTTTATTGCATATTTAATTATTATACTTGCAAATATAATATAAAATTGATATAATATATTTTGAAAATTAAGCACTGTATCTTTTTATAAGAATAGTAGCAAGGAGGAATTTATATTGATAAGAGTAGCATTATTTAGTGCTATAATATTTATTTTAGGTACAACACCTTTTGGTTTTATACCTTTAGGAGTATTTAAAATAGTATTAGTACATATACCAGTAATTATAGGGTCAATAGTATTAGGTCCTAAAAAAGGTGCATTTTTAGGTTTTACATTTGGTTTAACTAGCTTTATATCAGCACACTTACAACCAAATGTAACTTCTTATTTCTTTTCACCTATAATAAGTGGTAACTTATTTAGCCTTATAGTATGTTTTGTCCCTAGAATATTAGTAGGTATAGTGCCTTATTATGTTTATAAACTACTTACAAAATATATAAATATAAATACATCTTTAATAGTAAGTGGTTTACTTGGTTCACTAACAAATACTATACTAGTTTTAAGTTTTATTTATATATTTTTTGCAGAAAAATATGCAGAAGTATTAAATACAACATTAGAAAATTTAATAGCAGTTATATTTGCAAGTGTAGGAATAAATGCATTAATAGAGGCAATAGCATCTACAATATTAACATTAACAATATGTAAGGCTTTATTTAAAATATTAAAATAAAATACATTTATAAAGGAGAAAAAAATGTTACTAGCAATTGATATAGGAAATACAAATATAGTACTAGGTGGAATAGATAAAGAAAAAATACATTTTATAGCAAGATTATATACAGAAAAAAGACTTTCTTTTGACCAATACACAATACAAATAAAAAATATGTTAGATATATATAATGTAAATATAGAAGAAATAAATGATTGTATTATATCTTCTGTTGTACCTCCAGTATTAGATGCAATTGTTAAAGCAGTAAAAACAATAATAAAAAAAGAACCTCTGATAGTAGGACCTGGTATAAAAACAGGTTTAAATATATTAATGGACAACCCAGCTCAATTAGGAAGTGATTTAGTAGTAAATAGTGTCGCTTGTTTAAATCAGTTTAAACCACCACTAATAATAATAGATATGGGAACAGCTACAACTATATCTGTTATAGATAAAAATAAAAATTATATAGGTGGTTGTATAATACCAGGAATAAAAATATCTTTAAATGCATTATCTAATATGGCAGCACAATTACCACATATAAGTTTAGATGAACCTAAAAGCACTTTTGGAACAAATACTATAGATTGTATGAAAAGTGGTATTGTATTTGGTAGTGCCTCTATGATAGATGGAATGATTGAACGTATAGAAGAAGATTTAGGCTCAAAAACTACTGTTGTAGCTACAGGAGGTATAGCAAATCACATAATACCATTTTGCAAAAAAGACATTATATATGATGATGATTTACTTTTAAAAGGACTTTTTGTTATATATAATAAAAATCAAAAAAATATTGGATATTAGTACCCTTTATATATTAAAATTTTTTGGGCATCTGCTAGTCTTGTTACTAAAACTGAAATAGCTAAAATTATATGACGCTTTACCAATTGCTAAATAGCATTATCAGCAATTTAATTAAAAACTTAAATGTAAGATTAAAATAAAATTTAAATGTACTTTATTCTTTTTAAATCAATTTTTCATAAAAAAGAGGCATAAAGCCTCTTTTTTATTATATAAAATCTATATTTGGTTCTATATCGTTAGATGCTTCAAAATGACAATTTTTTGATGAAAAATATACACAATGTGCACAATTTGCCGTTAATGGTTTATTATACATTGCATCTGCTGATGTTATAGCCTTAAAACTTGGACAATTTTTTAAGTTCTTTCTTTTCAAAATATCAACCCCTTAAAATATTTTTAGTAATATTATAACCTAAATAGTTTATATTATACTATTATAGAAATATTGTGTAATATAGAATATATTATACATTCTTTTACTTTTTTACCACTTGATTGTTCTAATGCTCTTTTATATAGTTCTAATTGGGCTTTATACCTATTTAATAAAGCATTCCTACTCTTTGTCTTATCTGTTTTGTAATCAACTAATACTAGCCCATCTTCTTCTTCAAAATATAAATCTATAACACCACTAACTAATATACTATTATCTAAATTTTTTAGTTCTTCATCTGCATATATTTCATTTGCCTTAACACCTATTGTAAATGCTGTTTCCCTCTTTATAAATTTTGCTTTATTTACCCTTTTTACTAATCTTGTATTTAAAAATCCTAATATTATATTTATATCTATTACTTCTATTTCTTTATCACTTATGATATTTTTTAATCTTAAATTATTTATAAGTGTATTTAGTTGTTTTTCATCTTTTATATTAAAGTCTATTTTCTCTAATATTTTATGATATATTGTCCCTATTTCCATTGGTGCTAATTCTTCTTGGGCTAATGTATAAAATTTTGGTAATGTAAAATCTGTATTTTCATATGGTTTTAAATAGTCCAAAAATTTTGTTTGATATATCCTTTTTATTTCTGATACTGATAAAGTTGATGTTAGGCCTTGTGCTATCATATTTGGATATTTCCAATTTAAGTTTCTATAAATATACTGTTTATTACTACTATAGTCTTTTGTTTTATCTAAATTAAACAAACTATAAAACATTTCCGATTTACTATTAGAAACTTTCTCTTTTATACTAATATCTACCTTACTATTTAATATATCTTCATAAGTTGTAATATTAACTTTCCAAATATTACTTTTATCAAAATTACTTAAAATTGAATATATCCAAGTCAAATAGTTATTTGCTATCCCAACTTTTAAAACATATCTTGGTAATATTTTATTTATACCTGGTAAAACTAAATTTTTTATTTTGTTGAGTGTTTCTTCAAAATTTTTATTTATACACCCTGTTAAAATTAAATTTTCTTTAGCTCTTGTTAAAGCTACATATAATATTCTCATTTCTTCTGAATAGCTTTCTTCTTTGTTTTTATATGCTATAATATTCTTTTGTATTGTTGATACTCTTTTCCTTGGTTCATATTTTGATGTACTATTAAAAATTGATATACCAAACATATAATCTTCATCAAATAATATAGCTTCTTTATTATCACTAGTATTAAAGTTTTTTGATAAACTTGATAAAAATACAATAGGAAATTCTAGTCCCTTACTTTTATGTATAGTCATAATTTTTACAACATTTTCATTTTTACTTAATATTGAAGCTTTTCCGTCATCACTAACTAATTTAAATTTATTTATATATGTTATAAAATTAAATAATCCGTGTAAATTTGTTTCTTCAAATGCTACTGACTTTTCTAAAAGACTATATAAATTAGCTTGTCTTATATTTCCATTTTCTAAAAGTCCCAAATAATTATAATAATCTGAATCTTCATATATATATGATAAAAGCTCATTTATTGATAAACTTTTTGATAAGTTTTGCCAATTTTGTATTTTATCTAAAAATTTTATACATTTTTCTTTTAATATGTTATTATTACTATCTTTTATAAAATTCATTAAATTATAATAAAATATTTTTTCATTTGATAGTAATTTTATTTCTAGTAGCTCATTTGATGTAAAATTAAATATAGGTGAATACATTGTTCCTATTAATGCATAATCTTGTAAAGGATTTACTAGTATATTTAATATATTTATTATTGTTCTTATTTCTGTAAAATCATAAAATCCATCTGTTGTTTCTGTATATACTGGTATATTATTTTGTGATAAAATATTAGAAAAAGTGTCAAAAGTTGCTTTGCTACGCATTAAAATAACTATATCTCTATACTCTATTTTTCTATATAATTTTAAATCTTTATCATATATCATAGTATTATTACTAATTAGTTCATTTATTTTCTTACTAACAAATGTAGCTTCTATTTCATCATTTGCAATATCTGTTATACTATCTTCATCTATATCTTGTAATGCTTTAGAACAGTTAATAATATTTAATTCACATTTATTTAATATATTTTCTTTAGTTTCTGGAAATATGGCTTCATTATAGAGTTTTGAATTTTCATCATAATCAACTTCACCTAATTTACTACTCATTAAATTTTCAAATATTACATTTATACTATCTATTACCGATTTATTGCTTCTAAAGTTTGCATTTAAGTCTATTCTTTTTCCATTTAATTTTCCATTAAAATATCCATTATATTTTTCATTAAATATTGTTGGATTAGCTTGTCTAAACCTATAAATACATTGTTTAATATCCCCTACCATAAATCTATTATTACTGGATATTGACGATAATAACAACTCCTGTATGGAGTTGCTGTCTTGATATTCATCTATTATTACTTCTTCAAAATCATTTTTATATTCATTAGCTATATTTGTTATTTCATTATTTTCAATAAATAAATTTAAACAAAAATGTGAAATATCACTAAAAGTATATATATTTTTTTCTTTCTTTACATTCATAAAATAGCTATCAAATTCTATAATAAGATTACATAATGTATTTATTATAGGATAAACTATTTTTATTTCCTCTATTATTTCTTTTATTGATTTATTGAAAAATTTTTCTACTATTTCTTTTTTTATAAAATCTTTATATGTATCCCTTAAAGATTTTATTATTTCTTTTAAATCTGGATTATCTTTTAAAAAGCTAGGCTTCCATCTTGCATATTTTAAATTATATATACAATTTATAAAAGCTTTATAATTTTTATATTTTATATAATTTAGCATAATATGAAAATTTAAAAATTCTTCTGATAAAAACCCCTCTACTGTTGAAATATCATTTCCATTTTTAACAAAATCCAAATCACCTATTGATATAAATTTTATTCTTTCACAAATATTTATTACCTCTTCTAAAATTTCTTCTACATATTTCATTAACTTTTGAAAAATAGCTGAATTAAATAAATCTTCTTCTGTTTCAATTTCAAATTGTTTATAAGCATTTTTTAGCCATTCTTTAGGATATGGTAAATTTTGAGCTTTAAAATATATTTTTAAAAATATATTTTTAAATACATCATCATTAGCACCTTTTGTAAAAGAATCTACTAAATTTATAAATTCTTCTTTATTTTCTTCATAATAAATGTCTAAAAAATTTTGTAAGGTTTCATCTATTAATATATCTAGTTCTCCTTTATCCCCTATTTTAAAATTTGGGTCTATATCTAATGTTTTAAAATGTGTTCTTGATACTTTAGAACAAAAGGCATCTATTGTTGAAATTTGTGCTTTATTTATTCTCACTAATTGTTCTGCTAAAAATATATTTTCATTATCTTTTTCTAATTCTTGATTTATACGTTTTACAATACGTTCTTTCATTTCTTCAGCTGCATCTTTGGTAAATGTAACTACTAATAACTTATCTACATCTATTTTATCATTTATAATTTTGTTTATTATTCTTTCTGCTAAAACTGTTGTTTTACCTGAACCAGCAGCTGCAGAAACAAGTATATTTTTATTACGTTCATTTATTGCTTCTAATTGACTTTTTGTAAATGCCATAATATTAATATCTCCTTAATATTTATACATATTTTTCTATCTCTTGTAATACCTTATCTTTTAAAGATAAATCTATATTTTGTACTTTATTTTTTAAATTTAAAATACTTGTTTTATCATTTTCTTTTGAATATATTTTAGCTAATAGTATATATACTTGACTTATATTTGCTTCTAATCTAACTGCTTCTAATAAAACTTTTTTACAGTCATATATACTATTAAGATTGTAAAGTTCTTCAGCCCATTCATATAAACCCCTAACGTAAGAGTTAAAATGTTCTTCTAATAAAAATATTTGTTCAAAATTGTTTACACCATACATTTCTTTAAGTTCAGTATTAGTTAAATTTGTAGGTATTTTTATCATTTTCAATTCACATTTTCTTTTAACTAATTTTTGTTTTTTTATAATATTTTTATACATAGGTATATTTTCATATTCTTTAAATGGTAAATTTTTAGAAGGTTCAACAAAGTTTAAATTTAGTGTATCAAAATCTTTAGTTATACTATTAGCATTATTTTCTCTTTCTAAAAATTTATCTACAGCTTTATCATAACCATTATCACCTTTTTTTAATAGTATTCTAATTATTGTTACAAATATTAATGCTCCTATAATTGGTGGAATTACATTTGTCATAATAATACTCCTTTATATTTTTAAATAAATCTACATAAAAATTTTAACATATTACAATATTTTTTACAACTATTTTACTTTTATAACTATATTTTAACAACATAAAAAAGACAAAGTACATTTGTACTTTGTCTTATAAAACATTATAATTATTCGATAATAGAAACAACTGCACCAGAACCTACAGTTCTACCACCTTCACGGATAGCAAAACGTAAACCTTCTTCCATAGCGATTGGAGAAATAAGTTCGATAGTCATTTCGATATTATCACCAGGCATACACATTTCTGTACCTTCTGGAAGATTGATAACACCAGTAACGTCAGTTGTTCTGAAATAGAATTGTGGTCTGTAGTTGTTGAAGAATGGTTTATGACGTCCACCTTCATCAGCTTTTAATACGTAAACTTGAGCAGTAAATTTAGTGTGAGGAGTAATTGAGCCTGGTTTACATAAAACTTGACCTCTTTCGATTTCATCTCTTTGAACACCACGAAGAAGTGCACCGATATTGTCACCAGCTTCAGCAGTATCAAGAAGTTTACGGAACATTTCGATACCAGTAACAACTACTTTACGAGATTCTTCACTAAGACCAACGATTTCAACTTCGTCAGAAACGTTAAGAGTACCTCTTTCTACTCTACCAGTAGAAACTGTACCACGACCTGTAATAGAGAATACGTCTTCTACAGGCATAAGGAATGGTTTATCAGAATCTCTTTCTGGGTTAGGGATATATTCGTCGATAACTTCGAATAATTTAATAATGCAATCGCCCCATTCACCAGAAGTATCTTGAAGTGCTTGGTAAGCAGAACCTCTAATAACTGGAGAATCTTCAAAACCTTGTTCAGCTAAAAGGTCTGTAATTTCCATTTCAACTAATTCTAATAATTCTTCATCATCAACCATATCACATTTGTTCATAAATACAACGATTTTAGGAACACCAACTTGGCGAGAAAGAAGGATATGTTCTCTAGTTTGAGCCATAGGACCATCTGTAGCAGCAACAACAAGGATAGCACCATCCATTTGAGCAGCACCAGTAATCATATTTTTAACGTAGTCAGCATGTCCTGGACAGTCAACGTGAGCGTAGTGTCTGTTAGGAGTTTCATATTCTACGTGAGTAGTAGAGATAGTGATACCTCTTTCTTTTTCTTCTGGAGCTTTGTCGATTTTATCAAAATCAACAGCGCTACCTAATTGATATCTATCTGCTAAAGTTTTAGTAATAGCAGCTGTTAAAGTAGTTTTACCGTGGTCAACGTGACCAATAGTACCAATATTAACGTGTGGTTTAGTTCTTTCAAATTTTGCCTTAGCCATTAAAATTTTCCTCCTTAATAGAAAATATAAATTTATAATGTTTATATTTATTATAGTTAATATTTGTAAAAAATGCAAGTATTAATTGCATTTTTTACAAATATTTTTACTAATTTTACATATTTAAAAATATTAATATAATAATTATTCTTGACTTCTACCAGCAGCAACTTTTTCTTGAATGCTTTTTGGTACAGCTTCATAGTGGTGCACTTCCATAGTGTAAGTACCACGACCTTGAGTTTTAGAACGAAGGTCAGTAGAGTAACCAAACATTTCTGCAAGAGGTACAAAACCGTGAACAACTTGCATACCATTTAATGGTTCCATACCTTCAATTCTACCACGACGGCTATTCATATCACCAATAACCTCACCAGTATAATCTTCAGGTACCGTAACGTCTACTTTCATAATAGGCTCAAGTAAAGCTGGGTCAGATTTTTTCATAGCATCTTTAAATGCCATAGAACCTGCAATTTTGAATGCCATTTCAGATGAGTCTACCTCATGGTAAGAACCATCATAACATACAGCTCTTAAGCCAACAACTGGATATCCACCAATGATACCAGATTGCATAGCTTCTTGGATACCTTTATCAACAGCTGGAATGTATTCTTTAGGAATAGCACCACCAACAATTTCATTAACGAATTCATAAGTTTTACCTTCATTAGCATCCATAACTTCAAATCTGATTTTACAGTGACCATATTGACCTTTACCACCAGATTGTCTAGCATATTTACTTTCAACATCAACATCTTTTCTAAATGCTTCACGATAAGCAACTTGAGGAGCACCAACGTTAGCTTCTACTTTAAACTCTCTTAAAAGACGATCAACGATAATTTCAAGGTGAAGCTCACCCATACCAGCAATAATAGTATCACCAGTTTCTTGGTTAGTATAAGTTTTGAAAGTTGGGTCTTCTTCTGCAAGTTTAGCAAGAGCTATACCCATTTTATCTCTACCTTCTTTAGTTTTAGGTTCGATAGCAACAGATATAACAGGCTCTGGGAAGTTCATAGATTCAAGTATAACTTCATGGTTTTCATCACAAAGAGTATCACCAGTAGTAGTAAGTTTTAAACCTACTGCTGCAGCAATATCACCAGCATAAACTTTATCTATTTCTTCACGAGAGTTAGCGTGCATTTGAAGAATACGTCCAATACGTTCTTTTTTACCTTTTACAGAGTTATAAACGTAAGAACCAGATTCTAATACACCAGAGTAAACTCTAAAGAATGCAAGTTTACCAACGAATGGGTCATTCATAATTTTGAATGCTAAAGCTGCGAAAGGTTCATCATCAGAAGAAATTCTTTCAATTTCATTTTCTTCATCACCTGGAATATGACCTTTAATAGCAGGTATATCTGTAGGAGCTGGCATATATTCTAATACACCATCAAGAAGTTTTTGAACACCTTTATTTCTGTAAGCAGAACCACAGAAAACAGGAACAGCTTTACAAGCTATACAAGCTTCACGAAGACCTTTTTTAAGTTCTTCCATAGTGAAAGCTTCTTCGCCTTCTTCAAAATATTTATCCATAAGCTCATCTGATGTTTCAGCAATAGATTCAATCATTTGAGTTCTGTATTCATTAGCTTTATCAACCATATCTGCAGGGATATCTTCTACAGAAATGTCAGTACCTTGTTTATCTTTGTAGATATAAGCTTTCATTTCCATAAGGTCAATAATACCTACAAAGTCATCTTCTGCTCCAATAGGAAGTTGTACAGGAACAGCATTAGCTTTAAGTCTGTCTTTAATCATAGAAACAACGTTATAGAAGTCTGCACCCATAATGTCCATTTTGTTTACAAACGCCATACGAGGTACGTTGTATCTATCTGCTTGTCTCCAAACAGTTTCAGATTGAGGTTCAACCCCACCTTTAGCACAGAATACACCAACAGAACCGTCAAGAACACGAAGAGAACGTTCTACCTCAACAGTAAAGTCAACGTGTCCTGGTGTATCTATGATATTGATACGGTGCATAGGACCATTACCAATGCTCCATTTAGTAGTTGTAGCAGCAGAAGTAATAGTGATACCTCTTTCTTGCTCTTGTTCCATCCAGTCCATAGTAGCAGTACCTTCGTGAGTATCGCCTATTTTATAATTACGACCAGTATAGAATAAGATACGCTCAGTAAGAGTAGTTTTACCAGCATCAATGTGGGCCATAATCCCAATATTTCTTGTTAATTCAAGTGGGCATGCTCTAGACACACTTAATTCCTCCTTTTGTAAAATTTATATATATAAACTAAAAATTTTTTAACTTTATTTTTAAGAAACTTGTAATTTTAAACAAGTTAAAGTTACCATTTGTAATGTGAGAAAGCTTTGTTTGCTTCTGCCATTTTGTGAGTTTCTTCTTTTTTCTTAATAGCACCACCAGTATTATTGATAGCATCCATTATTTCACCAGCAAGACGAGCTTCCATAGTTTTCTCGCCTCTTTTTCTACTATACATAGTTAACCAACGAAGACCTAAAGTTTGTCTTCTTTCTGGTCTAATTTCAATAGGTACTTGATAAGTAGCACCACCTACACGGCGAGCTTTAACTTCAAGAACAGGCATAATATTGTTAAGAGCTTGCTCAAAACCTTCTAAACCAGAATTACCAGTTTTTTCTTCAACGATAGCAAATGCACCATAAACTATTTTTTGAGCAATACCTTTTTTTCCATCAAGCATAATAGAATTTATAAGTTTAGTAACTACTTTACTTTTATACATTGGATCTGGTAGTACTTCTCTTTTCGAAACATGACCTTTACGTGGCACGATTCTTCCCTCCTTAATCAATTATATTATTAATTCAACGGTACTTGACACTTTAAAAGTGCCATTTCATGCCTATGCACAACCAAATACCATAAACAGAGTATTTAAAGTACACGGCATTTTAAAAATATTAAAATACTTGCTAAAATTATTTTTTAGCTTTAGCTTTTTTAGCACCATATTTAGAACGAGCTTGCTTTCTATCAGCAACCCCAGCAGTATCAAGTGTACCTCTAATGATGTGATAACGAACACCAGGTACGTCTTTTACTCTACCACCTCTAATAAGAACAACGCTATGCTCTTGTAAATTGTGTCCTTCACCTGGAATGTAAGCTGTAACCTCTATACCATTAGAAAGTCTAACCCTAGCGATTTTTCTAAGAGCTGAGTTAGGTTTTTTAGGTGTAGCAGTTTTAACAGATGTACAAACTCCTCTTTTTTGTGGAGAACTCATGTTAGTTTGCTTTTTTCTAAGAGAGTTTAACCCTTTTTGTAAAGCAGGAGCAGTAGATTTTTCAATTTTAGTTTGTCTACCTTTTCTAACTAACTGATTAAATGTTGGCATTAATTGCACCTCCCTGTAAGATTTAAATACTTCTGTGTTTGTAAGTAGTTATAATACATAAACACATCTATAGATTTTATCACTAAATGGTAAAAAAGTCAATAAGTTATAGAAAATATTTTAAATAATTTTTCCAAAATTTAAAATTTTAAAATTTCTAAAGTTTTAAGTTAATATAATTAAAAGAAAAAATATTTATTTTAGTACAATTTAAAAAAGTAAAATTAAAATAACCATTTCTTTATTATATTAAAAATATATTTTATTACTAAAAGTTATAAATTATAAAATACTATTATATTTATTTAATATTAAGGTAAATTATACATATTATTTTTATCTATTAAAATTTCAGTATAACTTTTTAAGTTAAAAAGTTTTTCTAAAAAATTATTTGTATCAACTTCTAAACATAAATCTTCTAAACATAAATCACAAATTATATTTTCATATATTTTTTCTTTTTTCTTTTATTCAAAAATATAGACCCTTCCCTTAAAATATTTATCATAAGATTATATTAATATTAAATATAAAATTTGTAAATATTTTTAACTTTTTATTAGATATTTTTTAAAAAATATGTTATAATAACTATAAATATACTTTAATTAGGAGGTTTTATTATGAATTTAAAAGGAACAAAAACAGAACAAAATTTATTAAAAGCATTTGCTGGAGAGTCTATGGCAAGAAATAAATATACTTATTATGCAAGTAAAGCAAAAAAAGAAGGCTACGAACAAATTGCTAATTTATTTTTAGAAACTGCAAACAATGAAAAAGAACACGCAAAAATTTGGTTTAAACTTCTTCATGATGGTATGCCTAATACAATAGAAAATCTTAAAGATGCTGCTAATGGTGAAAACTATGAATGGACAGATATGTATAGCCAAATGGCTAAAGATGCTAAAGAAGAAGGTTTTGACCATATTGCAAAACTTTTTGAAGAAGTAGGTAAAATTGAAAAAGAGCATGAAGAAAGATATTTAGCATTATTAAAAAATATTGAAGAAAATAAAGTTTTTGAAAAAGATGAAGAAGTAGTATGGCAATGTGCTAACTGTGGACATATTCATAAAGGTAAAAATGCACCAGAAGTTTGTCCTGTATGTTCACACCCTCAAGCATATTTCCAAGTATTAGCTAAAAATTATTAATTTTTATAAAAGGTTGTAGATTTTTCTACAACCTTTCATAAAAATATATTATAATATTCTACTATTTTTATATTCACCAGTTTCATTAAATTCTACCCATTCACAAATATTTTCAGCGTGGTCACCTATTCTTTCAAAATATTTAGCTATCATAAGGAAATCTATACACATATCTGATAAGTCATTAGATTTTTTTATAATTTCAATAACTTCAGATTTAACTTTTGTGAATAAATTATCTACTTCATCATCTATTTCAATAATTTTTTTAGTAAGCTCTGTATCACCTTTAACGAAAGCCTCTATTGAACCTTTAACCATTCTTTTAGCAAGAGAAGCCATTTCTGGAATATGTTCTACTATTTCAAAAACATGGTCACCATCTATTTTTAAAATAATACTTGCTATATCTGAAGCGTGGTCACCTATTCTTTCCATATCTGTAACCATTTTTAAAGCTGTAGAAACAATTCTTAAATCTTTAGCAACTGGCTGTTGACGTAAAATTAGAGAAAGGCAATGGCTTTCTATAGATTTTTCCATATTATCAACTTCACTATCTTTTCTAATTATTTCTTTAGCTAATTCTTTATCTTGATTTTTAAATGCAATTATTACATTTTCAATAGCTTCTTCTATTAAAGCCCCCATTTTTATAAGCTCAACATTTAATTTTTCTATTTCATTTTGAAATCCAAGTCTACCAGACATTTTAACCCCTCCTAAAATATGTAATTAAAAATATTATCCAAATCTACCTGTAATATAATCTTCTGTTCTTTTATCTTTTGGTCTTGAGAATATATCATCTGTTGTTCCCATTTCAACCATTTCCCCAACTAAGAAAAATGAAGTATAATCTGATATTCTAGCTGCTTGTTGCATATTGTGAGTAACTGTAACAACAGTATAATCTTTTTTAAGTTCTACCATAAGTTCTTCAATTTTTATTGTAGAAATAGGGTCTAAAGCCGAAGTTGGTTCGTCCATAAGTAAAACTTCTGGTTTAACGGCTAATGCTCTTGCTATACAAAGTCTTTGTTGTTGTCCCCCAGAAAGCCCTAAAGCTGATTTTTTTAATCTATCTTTAACTTCATCAAAAATAGCTGCTCCTTTTAAGCTAGTTTCTACTATTTCATCTAAAACTGATTTAGATTTTATACCATGTATTCTAGGTCCATAAGCAATATTATCATATATACTCATAGGGAAAGGATTAGGCTGTTGAAAAACCATACCAATTTTTTTTCTAAGTAATGTAGTATCAACTTTAGGCGAATAAATATCTTCACCATCTAATAATATTTTACCATCTATTTTAACATTTTCTACAAGGTCATTCATTCTATTAAGAGTTTTTAAAAATGTAGATTTACCACAACCAGAAGGACCTATAAAAGCTGTTATTTTACCCTGTGTTATATTCATATTTATATTTTTAAGTGCATGATGTGCACCATAATATAAATTTAAATTTTCAACAGAAATCTTAGTATTATTTTCCATTTTTATTCCTCTTTCATTAATTATTTTTTACTACTTTTTAAAATAAGTTTTGTAAGAATATTAAGTAAGAATACTAAACATAGTAAAACAAAACCAATACCAAAAGCATTATCATATTCTGCTTTAGACATACTGAGGTACATTTGTATTGTTAAAGTACCACCAGAATTAAAAATATGTGTAAATAAATTTTTAGGTAGAAGATAAACACTACCTGCTGTAAATAGTAATGCTGCAGATTCACCTATTATTCTACCCATAGCAAGTATAGTACCAGTAACTATACCAGGTGCAGCACTAGGTAAAATAATAGTTCTAATCATATACCATTTTGTACTTCCCATACCTATTGCACCATCTCTATATCCTTTAGGTACAGTTCTTAAAGATTCTGTTGTTGTTCTTATTATTACTGGTAAAATCATTATAGTAAGTGTTAAACTACCACATAATATAGAAAACTTAAGATTTAAAGTTACGCCAAAAAATACCATACCAAAAAGTCCATATATTATAGATGGTATACCTGCTAATGTTTCTGTAGTAAATTCTATGATATGAACAAATTTCTTATTTTTAGCATATTCATTTAAATATATTGCTGCACCTATACCTATTGGTAAGGCTATTAATAGTGTTATAACTATAATATAAAGTGTATTAACTATATTACCTAATATACCAAATGTTTCATTAATAGTTGAAGGTATTGTTGATAAAAATTGCCAATTTACTTTTGATATACCTCTATATGTAACATATCCTATAATAGCTAATAATAAAAATACAGTTGTTAACATTGATAAGTAAATTAATACTAGTAAAATATTATCTATAGGTCTAGACTTTTTATTATATATACTATTTTCCATTATCTTTGTCCCCCTTTTTTAATATTCTACTTATAACAATATTTATAACCATAATAAATATAAATAAAACTAACCCAATTGTAAATAATGCTTGTCTATGTACACCACTAGAATATGACATTTCTGAAACTATACCAGTTGTTAAAAATCTTACTGAATTAAATGGTAATGGTAAATTAACAGAATTACCAGAAACTAATACAATTGCCATCGCTTCACCTATTGCTCTACCAATACCTAAAACAACTGCTGTTATTATACCAGACTTTGCTACAGGTATACAAACTTTAAATATAGTTTGTACATATGTTGCGCCAAGTGCTAAAGATGCTTGTTTTAAACTAACTGGTACTGCTTTTAAAGCTGTTTCACTAACATTTATAACTGTTGGTAAAATCATTATTGCTAAAACTAAAATAGCGGCTAAAAGGTTAGCTCCACCAGTAAATTGATGATTAGGGTCATTTTTAAATAAAAATATTTCTAGTTTATACATTAATGGATTTATTATTAAAAGTCCAAATAAACCATATATTATAGATGGTATACCTGCTAAAAGCTCAACACAAGGTTTTATAAATACATATACTTTTTTATTAGCTATTTCAGATAAAAATACTGCTGTTAATATACCAATAGGAACTCCTATAAGTATAGAAAAAAACGTACCTATAATAGAAGTTAATATAATATATGCTATACCAAATGAAGGATTATCTCCTGTTGGTTGCCAAACAGGGTTAAAAAGCATATCTTTTATACCTATTTTAAATAGTGCTGGTGTACCAGATACTACCATATAAATAGTTATAGCAAAAACTGCTATAATCGCTGATAATGAGCATATAAAAAATATAACATACATTACTGTTTCTATAATAGATTTACTTTTATTTTGAGAAAAAATGCTATTCTCTTGTTTACTACTCATAACATTATTCCTTTCTTAACACTTATAGAGAATAGAATACTAAACGTTTTCTATTCTCTAATTTTTAATTTATTCTACATTAATTAAACCAACTTTTTCTATAAGATCTTTACCTTCTTCACTACTTAAAAAGTTGAATACTTCTTGTACTTCTGGTCTTTGTTCAGAAATTTCACCTTTTGTAGCCATAACAAATGGTCTTGAAAGTGTATAACTACCACTTGCAATATTTTCTGCATTTGGTTCTATACCATCTATTTTTAATGGTTTTGCTGTTGAATTGTGTAAAACATCTAAAGATACATAACCTATTGCTCCAGGTGTTGATTCTACTTTACCTACTACTGCACCTGTTGAATCTATTTCTTGAGAATATTTACATTGGTCTTTTAAATCAATAATTTCTTCAAAAGCTCCTCTTGTACCAGAACCAGCTTCTCTACCTATAACAACTATACCCATGTCTTGTCCACCAACTTGGCTCCAATTAGTTATAGTACCATTATAAATATCTTTTAATTGTTGTATTGTTAAATCTTCTACTGTATTTTGTGCATCTACTATAATACCTATACCATCTAATGCAACTATATTTTCTACTATACCTTTACTTTTTTCTTCTTCTTTTAATGCTCTTGAAGAATTACCAATATCTACTGTACCATTAGCAACTGCTTCTATACCAGCACTTGACCCTGTGAATTGTGGTGTTATTATAACATTAGGGTATTTTTGCATAAATACTTCAGCTAATGAATTAGATAACTTTTCCATAGATGTAGAACCATTCATAGTAATTGTCCCTTGTATACTTGTATCAACATTACTAGAATTTACATCTGTTGAAGAAGAACTTCCACAACCTGCTAAAGTTCCTATAATAAATGTTGATATTAATAAAGTTTTTAAAAATTTTTTCATAATTTTCTCTCCAAATCTTTTATATTTTAATATATTTTATTATAAATTATTTAATTATAAGTTTATATCATTTTATAGTATAAAGTTTGTAAATTTTTTGTAAAATTTTATCTTTAAATAGTTTTAAATTTATTAATTATAATATTTAATTATTTAATAAAAATTAAATTAATATATATTAAACATATAAAAAAGCTCCCAATAAAAAGGGAGCTTTGAAAACAATTAACGTTTTGTAAAGTCCCAATGTTGATTATTACAATACTAATTTTATGATTGTTACTAGTATGATACTATTATATCAAAATTAATAATTGATGATTTATTGTTCTACATATAAAATAAAGTAAAATTATTTAATATCTTAAAATATTTCATTTCTTATTTTAAACTTTTTAGTTTTATAAATAAATTAAACTTAGATATAATAAAAAATTTAAGATAAGAATTATAAATTTATATTTTTATCATATTAAAGTTAAAAATTTATGTAATAGAAAATGTATCATAAATATTTGATACATTTTTTTCTTAATTATTTTTCAATATATTTAGAACTAAATAATATTTATCTAATTCAATTATATTTTGTTTATAAAAATATGTATTAACTGAACCTCCCACGACTAAAGTCGCGGGGTTCCTGCTTCATAGAATTTTAC